>Ga0316191_10000001_pt1 | contig 138255 bp, 107 predicted proteins | sample Eddworburr2cm_MG_FD_204928 | JGI IMG/M metagenome (GOLD analysis project Ga0316191, IMG submission 204928) | Coastal sediment microbial communities from Maine, United States - Eddy worm burrow 2 cm | ecosystem: Environmental > Aquatic > Marine > Coastal > Sediment | place: USA: Maine...
TTCAAGGGAGTGGTTTTATTCCTACGATTTGCCTGACGGCAGTTCAACGAACACCTATCACGATGCAGATATCCATGCGATTCATGATACCCGCTGGAAAATGCTGCAGTCCTATCTGGACAGAAATCTGGGAGCCGACCGAAGTGGTTTATCAGTACTGGACCTGGCGTCCCACCAGGGCTGGTTCGCCGTCAATATGGCACGCGCCGGTTTCGCGTCTGTCCTGGGTGTCGATGCCCGCCAGTCGCATGTGGATGACAGTACGCTGATCTCAGATATTTACCAGTTGGATCAACTTTCCTTTCAACAGGGGGATATTCATGAGCAAAGCCCCGATCAACTCGGTCAGTTTGACGTGGTATTGATGCTCGGTCTGCTCTACCACCTGGAAAACCCGGTCGGTGCCCTGCGTGTCTGCCGCAGTTTGTGTAAGGATCTCTGTATCATTGAAACCCAGGTCGTCCCGGGTATGACCGGTTTTGTTGATTACGGCAGTTACCAGTATGTCAGGCCGCTGAAAGGCAGTTTCGGCATTATAGACGAGATGGATGATACCCACGGGCCCGAGGCCAGTGTCACCGGTATTTGCATGGTACCCAGCCTTGATGCCCTGTTGTGGATATTGGAGAAAGTCGGTTTTTCCAGGGTTACCGTGCTCGAACCGCCTGCCGATGCCTACGAGCAATTGCGTTACCACAAACGCGTCATGGTCGCAGCGCACGTTTAAAGAACATGTAAATGAAGATTGAAGCTTCGGCAATCGAGGTGACCTGTCCGGAAGCCGAGGTCTACCATCGTCTGTTACCACTGGATAACAGTCACATACTGGAACTGGGTTGCGGTGCTGCTGAAAAAACACGGGATATTGCCACATCCGGTGCCAATCGCAAAGTTACCGCCCTGGAAGTTGATGTTGTAGCCCACCGGAAAAATCTGCAGATCACCGACTTACCCAATGTGAAATTCGGCCTTGCCGGTGCGCAGGATATCCCATTGGATGATGAATCGGTCGACATTGTATTGATGTTCAAATCACTGCATCACGTACCCGTGGAACTAATGGAGGTCTCACTGATGGAGATCAGACGGGTGTTGAAGCCGACGGGTTTGGCCTATATTTCTGAACCGGTTTTTGCTGGAGAATTCAATGAGATATTACGTATATTTCATAATGAACAGAAGGTGCGGGAAGCGGCTTTTAATGCCTTGAAAACAGCGGTAAACCAGGGGTGGTTTCGCCTGGTTGAAGAAACGTTTTTCAATACACCGGGGTTTTACAGGGATTTTTCTGAATTTGAAAACACCGTTATCAACGCCACCCACAGTCAACACAGTCTCGATTCCAGCCTGCTGGAGTTGGTCAGACAAAGATTCGAAAGGCACCTGGGTGATGATGGTGCACACTTTCTAACACCGGTTCGTGTCGATCTGTTGCAGAAGCAATAAAACAGGCGTTTTCCGCGCCAGCTATTAAACCTCTCCGTTTACCCAGACAGCCTCGACAAACTGGCTCAGTCCGGCATCCCGGTATTTTGGCGGCATATTCTTAAGCGCACTCTTCTCACCTGCCCTGCGGAGCCCGGGCCAATACGTTTTCACTTCATCCGGCAATACGGAAAATGGTGGTCCGTCTACTTTCTGCTGATCGTACTCAAGCGTAATCAATAGCTGCGTAGCATTCACTTTCAAAAGTGTTTTTGTGTGCTTCACATAGGCCGGGCGCATCGAAGGTGGCAACGCCACCAATGCGGCCCGGTCGTATAAGGCATCGAACGGTTCATCCGAAAAATGAAAATAGTCCCCGCAGACAATGGTCAGTTGATGCTCAACACTCCGAAACCAGGGGAGTCCGCCGTCCGTACCGGTTTCAAAGTGGATGTCCGCCTCGTTAAAGAAAGCCCGCACGGCTTTTTCCGAGAGTTCAACACCGGTCACATCGCAGCCTTGTTGTGAAAGCCATAACAGGTCGGGTGACTTGCCGCACAGCGGCACCAGTACACGACTGCCACCTGTGAGCCCGGGCCAGAACTTGCGAAGTGCTCGGTTACCATTGGCTTCATGCCAACCGGTTTGACCGATCTCCCAGCGGGCCAGCCATGCATCAGTCAAGACAGTTCATCCCGGTAACAGGCTTGAGCACTCTGGATATTAATGCTACTCAGAACTGCTCTGCATCCAGCGCCATCATGCTCTCACTACCTGACTTGACCGTCGCGAGGTAGCTCAATGTTCGTGGCAACAGGTGCTCGAAATAAAACTGCGCGGTCACCTGCTTTGTTTTCAGGAAAGACTCATCATCGTTGCCGGCCTCCAGCATCTGAATTGCCTTAAGGGCAGATTTACCCATGACCCACCCGCCACAGAGGTATCCCATCAACATCATGAAATTCACACTGGCACCACCAACCGCATTCCGGTCCTGCGATCCGTTCTCCAACAACCATGCCCTGGCTTCTTGACCGGACTGAACCGCCATTTTCAAGGCATCGCCCATTACCGCGACACCGTCAACTCCGGACATTGCTTCGGCTGTCGCAAGAATCTCATCAAGCAGGTCCTGAAGCGCTTCACCATTGTCACCGAGCGTTTTACGACCGGCCAGGTCGAGCCCCTGGATGCCGGTTGTTCCCTCGTAGATGGTCATGATGCGTGCATCACGGTAGAGTTGGGCACTTCCGGTTTCCTCGATATAACCCATACCGCCGTGCACCTGTGTACCCAGGTAGGTGATTTCCTGCGACAATTCGGTCAACCAGCCCTTTACAATGGGCGTGTACAGACCTACGCGTAAGGCATGTTTATGCGCCTGGTCCGGATCCGAAGCGTTATGTTCCCGGTCACTCTCGGCCGCTGCGATATAGGCCAGGCCGCGCATGGCCTCGGTTGCCGATTTCATCACCATCAGCATGCGCCGTACATCCGGAAACTCAATAATCGGATAGCGCGAACCGTCACTTCGTGTGCCCTGCAGACGTTCCTTTGCATACGGAACGGCCTGTTGATAGGAGCGCTCAGCAACACCCAGGCCCTGGATTCCCACGCCCTGGCGGGCCTCGTTCATCATGGTAAACATGGCCATTAGGCCCTGGTTGGGCTGACCCACCATATACCCGACCGCACCACCATCATCACCGAAATTCAGGGTGCAGGTCGGACTACCATGAATACCCAGCTTGTGTTCAATACCCGTACAAAAAACATCATTGCGTTTACCGGGCCTGCCATTCTCATCCAGCAAAAACTTCGGCACCACAAAGAGCGAAATGCCCCTGACACCGGCGGGCGCATCGGGTAACCGTGCCAGTACGAGGTGGATGATGTTTTCCGTCATCTGGTGATCACCCCAGGTAATATATATTTTCTGACCGCTGACCAGGAAGTGGTCACCATCAGGTATTGCCTTGCAGGCCACTGCTGCCAGGTCAGAACCTGCCGCAGGTTCCGTCAGGCACATGGAGCCTGTCCAGTTACCACTGATCATGTCGGGCAAATAGGCGCTTTTCAGCTCCTCTGTACCGTGTTTCTCAATCGCCTCAACCGCTCCGGTTGTCAACAGGGGGCATAGTGATAACGCTGCGCAGGCGGAATACCAGATCTCAGTTGCCGCAGCTCCCAGCACCCGCGGCATAGCTGAACCGCCATATTCCTCGCCTGCAGTCAGTGCGGCCCAGCCATTGTCCGCATATTGGCGGTATGCGTCAGCAAAGCCCGGGGTTTCATGCACCCCGTCTTCTTCCAGGGTAGCACCTGACTTATCGCCCACTTCATTCAGCGGCGCAAAAACCTCGCTGCCCAGGCGCCCTGCTTCCTCAAGAATGGCGGTCGCCAACTCACTGTTCACCTCTTCAAAACCGGCATCCAGGCATAGCTGGTCAAAATCCAAAATATCGTTGATCAAAAACGAAGCATCTTTGTAGGGGAATTGATAGTCGCTCATCGGATACAATCCTTGTGTGCAAATAGTGTGATATAACTTGGTTATATTATGATCATTTTCGGTCTTCGGGGATACCACGAGTGCATGAAAAATTGAGGTTTGACGTAGCCATTGTCGGCGGTGGACTGGCCGGGATAAGCGCAGCCATTGAACTGCTCGACCAGGGGCTGAAGATCGCCATCATTGACCGGGATTCCGAGCGGAATTTTGGCGGCCTGGCGATGAAATCCCTGGGTGGTATGACCCTGGTGGATACACCTGTTCAGCGCCTGAACCGAATCCACGACAGCCCGGAAATTGCCCTGCGGGACTGGCACGCCTGCGCTCAGTTCTCAGCGGATGATCATTGGCCCAGGCGATGGGCGGAGCTCTATGTCAATCGAAGCGTTGATGATATTTACAACTGGCTCAAGCCCAGGGGGATTAAATTTTTTCCAATCCCGCACTGGGTGGAAAGGGGTGAGTTTGGTGATGGCAACTCACTGCCCCGCTACCATATTATCTGGGGTACCGGGCAGCACTTGATGCTTACACTCATTCATGAACTTAATAATCATGTCAATTCTAGAAATATCACCTATCTATTTGATCATAAAATAGAATCATTGCTATCTAATAGCCAGTCGATCTGTGGACTGCAAGGAACTCACGAAAACACAGGACAGGCATTCGAGGTGGAAGCTGCCATCGTTGTGGTGGCAAGCGGCGGCATCAATGGCGATATAGAACGGGTAAAACAGGAGTGGGATCAATCCTGGGGTTCACCCCCGGAACACATACTCAACGGCGCCCACCAGTATGCAGACGGCACACTGCACGATGCGGTCAAACAAATAGACGGCAAGGTCACCCACTTACACCAGATGTGGAACTATGCAGCAGGTATTCATCACCCCCAACCCCACATTCCAAAGGAAGGCCTGAGCCTGATACCGCCCAAGTCAGCACTATGGCTGGATGCGACCGGTAAACGCTTCGGCCCGCTGCCGCTGGTAACAGGTTTCGATACACACAATATATGCAAGCGCATTGCCCGGGATCCGTATGGGTATAGCTGGCAAGTCATGAACTGGAAAATCGCGTTAAAAGAGATCGCCGTTTCAGGAGCTGAAAGCAACACGGCATTTCGCGACCGGCGCATCATACAACTGGCCCGGGATATTTTCCTCGGTAACCGCAAACTGCTTGAATACCTCGTCAGTGAATGTGAAGACGTTGTGACCGGCAATAATCTTGAAGAACTGGTTGAGAATATGAACCGCCTCAACTCGAGTAGCCAGACCGTTGGCCGAGGCACCGTTGAGATTGAGAATGTCAAACATGCCGTTCAACACTATGACGCGCAGATAGAACTCGGCCAGGAGTTCCACAACGATGACCAGTTAAGACGTATCGCCCAGGTCAGACACTGGCGCGGGGATCGCTCAAGAACCTGCAAATTCGAGAAAATACTAGCGAAAAAGTCCATGCCGCTGGTTGCTTTCAGGGAATTCATCGTCAGCCGCAAAAGCATGGGCGGTATTCAGACCGATCTGGAAAGCCGGGTACTTTCAAATAGTGGACAAGCCATACCTGGCCTTTATGCTGCGGGGGAAGCAGCCGGTTTCGGCGGTGGCGGTATTAATGGGCTAAAATCCCTCGAAGGTACTTTTATATCCAACTGTATTTTGAATGCCCGCATGGCCGTGCGCTCCATTACCGGCCAGGCATTAACCCCGTAACCTAAAAGGTTATTACTCACAGAGAACATCATGAAAAAAACAGGCGCATGGCTAGTACGCTTCGCTCTTGAGCAAATAGGCGTCAAGTACACCTTCGGTATTCCCGGTGTTCACAATACCGAAATATATGATGAACTGAATAAATCCGATTCGATCCAGCCTGTGCTGGTCACTCACGAAGGCGGTGCGGCTTTTATGGCCGATGCCATCAGCCGGACTTCCGATCACATTGGCACCTTGCTCATTGTCCCTGCCGCCGGAGTCACCCATGCCGCCAGCGGTATCGGCGAAGCATTCCTGGACGGCATACCGATGCTGGTTATTTCAGGTGGTATACGTACAGACAGTGGCAAAACCTATCAATTACATGAAATGGATCAACACGCCCTGCTCGCCCCGATTACCAAGAAGACCTATAAAATTGAAACCTACGGGCAGATCATCCCTGCCATCTACGAGGCTTACCAGCTAGCCACCCATGGCGAACCCGGTCCGGTTTTTGTCGAGGTTCCCGTCAATCTTCAGTTGTTCCCGGGTGAGGTGTCTGAGACCCCGGCATTTGTTGCCGAGACCCCGGAGAAGCAACTTGATCTCGAGGCCATTCGCCGCGCCGCGCAAACACTGTACGAAGCTGGTTCACCGGGTCTGTTCCTGGGATGGGGTGCAGTGGATGCCAGTGAGGAAGCCGCCAGCATAGCTGAGTTTCTCGGTGCACCGGTCGCGACGACCTTACAGGGCTTGAGCTCATTTCCTGCCAATCACCCGCTGCATACCGGTATGGGTATCGGCCCGGCGGCGGTGCCTGCCGCCGAGAATGCTTTCAAGAAATGTGACTGCCTGTTGGCAGTGGGAAACCGTTTCGGTGAAATTGCGACAGCCAGCTACGGAGTAATCCCGCCTCAAAGCCTGATCCATATCGATATCAACAAGGATGTATTCAATGCCAACTACCCGGCTTCCATCACCATTGAGGGTGATGCAAAAGCCGTATTGGCAGAGCTGTTCAGTGCACTGCAAGCACTGGGCGCAGCCAAACCCGACAATGTTGGTTTAAAAACCGCCATCAGCAATGACAAGGCCGCCTATTATGATGAATGGTTCAAGCACGACAGCAAGGGCCGGGTTAATCCGGCACGGTTCTTTGTGGAACTGCGCAAACAACTGGATGATGACGCCATTGTTGTCGCCGATGATGGCAACCATACTTTTCTGACCGCCGAGTTGATGCCGATTCACAGGGCACGCGGGTTCATTTCTCCCACTGATTTCAACTGTATGGGTTACTGTACACCGGCAGTCACGGCAGCCAAACTGGTCAACCCGGACAAACAGGTGGTCGGCATCATCGGGGACGGTGCATTCTTAATGACCTGTATGGAAACCCTGACCGCGTCATCATTGGGGCTTGGCGGTATCTACTTTGTGTTTAACGATGGGGAGTTGTCTCAAATCTCCCAGGCCCAGGAGATACCCTACAACCGTAAAACCTGCACCGTTTTGCACCCCGTTAAAATCAAGGGGATCGCCGATGCGACAGGTTGCGAATTCATTTCCATCGAAAGTGACGCTGATTGTGAAGACGGAATTAAAAAGGCACTTTTGTTCGCCGCGCAAAATAAACCGGTGATCGTGGATGTGAATATTGATTATTCCAAGCGTACCCGTTTCACAAAAGGCATTGTAAAGAGCAACCTGGAGCGCTTTACCATCGGTAATAAAGCCCGTTTTATCGGGCGTGCGTTACTCAGGCGCGTGCTGTAACTTAATTCAGTGCCCGGAGTGTTCCGGCATCTGAGCCGGAAACCTTTATTGGGATACCTGACTCAGCATTGAGGCCAGCTTGTCAACGGTATTCCAGTTTCTTGCAGTCACCGCGACCCCAAGCGCCTTTTCTACTGCTGACCCCAACTTTGATCGACCCAAACCATCGGGCGTATATAGATAGAAACCAAATTTGCCAAGCTCAAAGCGCTCCGATTCAGCTTTCAGGGACATGAGCCGACCCAGGTTTGGCTCTTCAGCTTGAGACTCGAGAAAGAAGAAATGTAGCGCCTTGGGATTGTCAGTAGGAAAAGGATTCTCTTCGATTGCGCTTTTTAATGTTTCTGCGTTGACTAGCATTACACGTGGTTCAAAACCCTTCAAATCCAATATAGCATTTGCAATGTTCCCGGAATCGCTGGCACCCAGGCTCTTGTGGCTCTGGAACACCACGTTTCCACTTTGAATATAGGTCTGAACGTTCCTGTAACCAAGAGAATGAAAAAGACCCACAAGATCCTTCATCGGCAGAGAGTTTCTCCCACCGACGTTAATACCTCGAATGAGTGCGATATATGATTTCAACAGGTCTCCTTCCGGGTTTTCCAGAACCACCACAGGTGCTGTGCCAGGTGAAAACTAACAGATGAGAGACAGGTCCTGCAACCCGGCTATTTAAACCGGGTTGCAGACTGCTGATCGCTTAGTCGGTGGCGGTAGGACATTCAATTCCCGGGATTAATATGTCCCGCTTGATGTCATATTCCAGATCCGTAAAGAAACGGTTTTGCATTTCCATATTCGGTTTCAACGCAATGTGGCCTGCCCCGCAGGAGGTAAACCTGAAGGTTCCGGTTCCCCACGGCACTTCGGTGTTGTCGTCAGGATCAAAGGCCGCGCCCCACATCGCACCCGATGGAATGATCAACGGGATTTCAGCAGTGTCGCCATCGATTGGGCCGGCACCCATTAACCACACCTGGTTACCCATACTGTCGTAGGTATAAAAGGAAGCAGCAAGGATAATGTCACCACTGATGTTGAGCGCAACATCGAGGAAGAATCCTTCTCCGGATCGTGCCAGGCCATTCCACCAGTTACCACTGAGTCCGGGATTGATTGCGAAGCCGTCGCCACCAAGTTGTTGTAGCCACAACATCATGTCGGCCACGTCGGCCGCGCCCGGTGAACTCATCGCCGCACGGGTCATGGTGGTGCCGGGAATACCCCATCGGGCCTTATGGGCAAATTCACTGAATTTTCCATCACCATCGAGGTAAGCAAGAATACCGCCTTCAGGGGAACCTGCCGGAGAAACACCTGCCGGATCACCATGGCAATTTAAGCAGTTGCTGTTGTAGTAGGACTCACCCGCCACGGCATCCGCGGTACTCACGATTGTATACAGCACCGGATCCTGGCTGGTATCGACCTGGCTGAAATATGCTGCGGGATCGGCATCCGGTGTGTTGAGAAACTCAACAAGGCAATCAACCTGTTGCTGCGTCAAAGCGCCGTTTGTAAAGTCAGGGTGCTGGTTGCCCAGTGTATAACCATTGGAATGTGCGGCCTTGTTGGCAGCAGAATGGCTATCATCCAGTGCAACCCAGCTACCTGCCCCTTCGGTAAATAGGCGTCCCGTTCCGGTGTGCCAGATCATACCGGCAGTCACATCCGTGTTATCTCTGCTGGCAAGACTGATATTACGACTGGTTTGATCGGTGTCGCCTGCGCCGGCATTGGCACGCCCTTCCTGACGTGAGCGTCTTGTGTAGCCGCCGTCTGTACCCATGTGATCCCAGCCATGACATGCTTTGCAGCGAACATAATCCGGGCTTGTCGCCCCGGTCGGCAGGCTACCTGATCCACCGGCCTCTGTTTTTGTCCAGTTGTCATAAGCCAGGGCCCCCTGATCCAGGCAGTTTATCTGAACAGATGCCTCTGTCTGGAAAAGGTTGTCCGCAGACCGTTCCGGCCCATTACCAATGCCGTCATTGGGGGTTATCCGCACATCGTAAAATTGTTCAGCATTAAGGCCACTCAAGGCGCGGCTTGTGCTGGTGGTACTGCCGCCATTGCTCCAGGTGACGGCGGCATTTTCGCGGTAATCCACCTGGTAAGTGATGGTGTCTCCATCTGCATCGGTGGATGCGCCCCAGCTAACCGTAGCCGAACTGCTGGTCACCGCGGAAGCTGACAGCGTACCGGGTTGGGTAGGCAGGCTATTGGCTTGACAGTCGGAGTCATTACCGTCTATTTGTCCATCACCGTCGTTATCCAGACCGTTGGTACCGAACCGGCTTTCCGTGCCATCCGCATCGCAGGCGTTTCTCATCTGAACAGAGCTCTTGTCGTAGTTGAAAGGATTCACGTGCTCTCCAACGGGAACGGGATCACCGGAATGACAAGAGTTACAGGTACCTGAGCCGACATTTGACTCATGCATCTGACGTAATCCGGCTCCGCCACCGCACTCTACCTGCATACCACCACCATTGACGCAACTTCCGTTCACATCCTCCTGCCGTCCGTGGCATCCCACACAGCTTTTGGAAAGTGTGCTATCGATAGAAAAATTCAGGTAAACCGAACCCTTTGAGCCATCCTTGTGACATGCATTGCACCTGTCTCCAACAAACGTCTCATGTCCATCCATAAGGCTCTGGTTCCAACTCGCACCGTCCGACTTCGACACATAGTTGTTGTCCTCGAAGTCCCCATGGCAGCTTTTACAGCCATCGTAGTCGGAATACCCCAATGCGGTGCTACTGAAAATCACAAAAAGCAAAATGCTTAGTGAGTTCGTAAGAGTCATTTGCCATTGGCGCGGATTCATTTTGAAACTCCTTTCTATTGATACCTGACGAGCTGTTTTTTCAACACCCTTTGAAAACTCTTGATAGGACCGGTACTCATTTCAAGATTCAGCCGATGCGGCCCTATGAGTATTTCACCTGTAAATTCTGAACCCCATCCCATTGATTGACAATAAATATTCAATTAAAAAAAACAATCAGAAGCAATTGAAACAGCGTATATGAATACTTCCTCGCTCTCAAAACCAGTTCCCATCGTGATACCCTGATGCCAATGGGGATCTACGATAAATATGTTTTGCCAAAGCTCGTACACTTCACCTGCGGCCAGATTCCCAGTATGCGGCAGCGCGAAAAGGTCGTTCCGCTGGCAAAAGGAAGGGTATTGGAAATTGGTATCGGGTCCGGCTTGAATATCCCATTTTATGATGCCCAGAAGGTTGAGCATCTGTGGGGTCTCGATCCATCAGCGGAAATGTGGTCCATTGCGCAGAAAAATGCCGCCGATCACCACCTGGATGCTGAATTTCTACAATCCGGTGCAGAGGCTATCCCGTTAGATAACAACAGCGCGGACACCGTCCTGATGACCTATACGATATGTACCATTGGGGAAGTCCACTCAGCCCTGAATGAAGTCAGACGCGTGCTGAAACCGGGCGGTAAACTGATATTCTGTGAACATGGTGCAGCACCGGACAAACATATCAGGCGCTGGCAAAACCGTATCAATCCCATCTGGAAGAAGCTGGCAGGCGGTTGCAACCTCAACCGGCATATTCCCACTCTGCTGGAGGAATCCGGTTTTAAATCGACTGATATGCAAACCATGTATCTTCCCGGGTGGAAACCTGCAACATTTAATTATTGGGGTACTGCCAGGTATTGAATTGGGCTTCCCGGTGGGTAACGGGTTACCCACCCTACGTTTATGCGCAAGCTGTGCAAAACTGACAGGCGCCGCTCCAGCGCATGGCCCAGGCCACCTTCTCGACCGGTTCCCGGCAGCCCAGGCTGGCTTCTCGACGGGTTCCCCGTCTCACCTTCTCTCACCTCGTCCCTGCGCCCGCGGCATACCGTTCATCCTGAACATAACCGGCCCCGCATTTATACAAAAACAGGTCTATTTTGCGCCAACCATTTCCTCAAGCACTTCTTTGGTTGCGCCGGGAGCCGCCATCAGCTTGGTAAAACCATGCTTGCCTGTCATGCTCAGGTTAGGGAAATGCAAAGCCATCCGGAAACGCATATGCAATGCTTCGACATTGTTGCCATCAACCAGAATTTCATATGGGAAATAAGCACGCTTCTTACAGCCTTCAAAGTCGACAATACTCATCTGGAACGTTGAGTCAATGTCTTCCTCCTCTTGGTTGGTCATATTCATACCAACACCGAAAACAGTTTGCTGTTTACCCGGAATATCAATGCGGTACACCTGTGTCAATGCGTCACCGGTTTTGGCTAAACCATTCCCAACCGCTGCAATGGCAGCCTCATGTGAATCAAAGGTGCCTAACTCCAGGTTACCATCAAAATACGGCATTCCTATCATGTAGTGGTATTTGCCGAGCTTTTTAGCTGTCATTTTTTTGTCGCCTGCACCACAGGAGCGGACGTTGCCAAGGCTTGCAACAAGCGCATCAAAAACAGGCTGCATATCACCTTCCAGGCGATAGCCATACTGAATATAGAGGGGGTTAACAAATGCCACTTCAACGGTATCATCTACCTCGGTAATACTGACCCGCTGACCGGCACCATAGCCACCCTTGTCTGACATGGCAGCAATGTTCTTCAACTCATCGTTGGTCACTACTACAATGTTGGTTCCCTCAACCGGTGAGTACTGTCCGTACACCTCAAAACCGGCATCTTCAAGTGCACGCCGGGTAGATGTGGTTTTCTCATCCAGCGTGCCCAAACCGCTTGAGGCAACAACAAAGGGCCTGTAAATCGTATCTTCAGCCGCCACCGTCGCGGTAAACAGAACCGCAGTCATTAACAGTGACAAGGAAATCAGGGTCTTCATGGGTCATTCTCCGTGTGTTGGACAAATTGCCGCTTGGTACCCTGATCCGGGAAAAACCCGGGAACCATGGCGTCTGGCGGCAATTCTTAATTATAAAAATTTAATATACACCTTTTTAAGCGCGCCCGTCTCTGATTTACATCAAGAGCATGCGTGTGGACTACTCCCGCAAATAGACTTTGCAGAGTACCCTTCACCGCCACCATGACCCAAATGACCGGTCTCAACCCATCTTCACACTTTCTTCAAATTTACTCCCATTTTGGAGGTCAAAATAATTATTGTCAGAGAAATCAGGAGCTATCCCAAATCAGTCAAAAGGCCAGGATCATAGCCGCGGGAAAAGGCCTTCCCACAACATGATTTACCACAAGCAAGGAGTTTGATATGAACAGACTGATCATCTTACTGGTAACGGCAGTCTCCGGATTAGCAGTTACCACTTCCAACGCTGCCGTACAAGACGTCGCATCGCTGCAGGCTGCTCTCAGCGATACTGAGAGCACTCATCTGGTTTTCATGCGCGAAGAAGAAAAATTGGCACGTGACACCTATATCACTTTGAACCAAAGCTGGGGATTGAGGGTGTTTTCGAACATAGCCGGTTCGGAACAGTCGCACATGGACGCCATGCTCACCATGCTCAATTCTTACGGTATAGCTGACCCTGTCCTTGACGATACCGTGGGCGTGTTTACCAATACCACGCTGGCTGACCTTTATGTTGAACTTATTGCCAAGGGCACAACTTCATTGCTTGATGCAGTGATGGTTGGCGCCTTTATTGAAGAAGTAGATATTCGGGACATTCAGCTTGCCATAAGTGAAACATACCATGCAGACATTATTGCCACCTATGAGAACCTGCTGGCCGGATCTGAAAACCATCTTCGGGCCTTTGTAATGCACATAGAACGGCTTGGCGTAGAGTATGTAGCACAGGTTTTGGACCAGTCCCAGGTAGATGACATTCTTGGCAATACCGTTTCAGTTGAGTTTGAGATTAACCCCGGCCTGAACGATGCCTGGTATAACCCGGAAACGGATGGACAGGGCTTCTTCATCTCGGTTTTCCCTGAACTTGAGCTGGTGTCGCTGGCCTGGTTCACCTATGACACAGAACGTCCGGCAGATGATGTTGAGGCGGTTCTCGGCGACCCGGGTCATCGCTGGCTAACAGCCGTTGGACCTTTTAGTGGTAACCAGGCTCAACTCGAGATCAGCATAACGAGGGGTGGGATATTCGATTCTGCAGAACCTGAGCCGACCAGCACACCCGGTGGAACTATTCAGTTGAAATTCGACGACTGTAACAGTGGGACTGTCAGCTACGATATTCCATCGATCAGCCAAATGGGGGAGCTGCCGATAGAGCGCGTGGCATGGGACAATGTGGCGCTTTGCGAGGCATTGAAGGAGACTGACGGCTAAAGTGATTCCGGCTGACACCTCCCCTTAAAGAGGTCCGGGACGCCGCTATTCCCAAAAATTTCCGGAGGGGTCCCTGCCCCTCCGTTTTAAGTTGCTTTGTCCCACCAGGTGGGCCATCCGACTCAAGACCCACTTACTTTTATGTCAAATAACTGTCCAGCTATGTCAAGCGAATCTCATAGCCAGATAGCAAAATCCAGCTTCGCATTGTGGGAGTTGAACAATGAAACCAGAGTTATCAAGCCATGCCCGTTCTGATTCCGGGCTGAACTGTTATGAACGTAGCAGAACCCTTTTGAAGCAGATGCTGCCGCTAACCACTGCAATATTTTTTGCGATTGCGCCTTCACCGGACTCGCATGACTTCGCCGAATTAACCGCGGACTTCATCGCACCGGCAACCTCACCAGAGACCTCCCCCTTCAAGACTGGAGATTAGCCCAGGCTTGTCACAAACAGAACCTGTTGTTTCGTGTCACTACAAATACAAATTTTTACAATCTGTGAGACACTAAATGTACTTATGTTGCATAACAAATATCATGTCGAAGCCGATGCAATCCTTTGGGATTTCGATGGAACACTGGCCGATTCGGCCGCCAAGAATATTGCTATAACCAAGCAGATTCTGAACCATGTCGCTCCACGTTTAACAGGTGACAGCTTGCCGCGATCGCTGGAAAGCGCAGCGGATTACCACGTTGCCAACCACGCTGCCGCTCACTGGCGCGACCTTTACCGTGACTTTTTTGGAATGACCAGCACCGAGATCGAACACGCGGGCCCATTGTGGGAAACTTACCAAATGCTCGACAAAACCGAGGTAACCCTGTTTGATGGTGTGGCAGAAACCATTGGCCGCTTGTCACATCTTCCCCAGGGCATCTGCTCAGCCAATGCGACAAGTAACATCAGGCAGGTATTGACAGAGCACGGAATCAATTCCGCTTTCCAGTCGGTCATCGGTTACGAAGACCTACCCCACCATCACCAGAAACCAGCCCCCGATGGCGGACTCAAGTGTCTGCAGGAAATATTCGGCAGCACGAACGGCAAAACAATTATATATGTGGGTGACCACATCGCCGATGTTCTATTTGCACGGGGACTGGGTGAACGTTTAGGTGTTTCCAATACTGTTATTTCCGTCGTAATAACGCATAGTGGCGCAAACCCTGAGCAATGGCGTGAGCAACCGGACAAGGTGATTGAAAACCCAGCGACTCTGGCCGAGTGGATAAATGGTTAAGTTCTGAAGCCAGCCCTTATATGGCAACGTGTTGTTGGTGGATGATCAGCCCGGTCGATTTCAGATTGGTGATTTCTTGAAGTCACGCTTGCTGCTAAAGTTACCTGTAATCTGCCTGTTTTGTACATTTAAAAAATCAGGATAACCATGCCACCAATCAACAGAAACTCAAAAACCAAGCTAGTCGCGCTGGTAGTCGCACCGCTGATTAGCCTGTCACTTATCCTGTTTGGTGACCTGGCGCCCGAAAACCCGGGCATCACCTACACAATGGCCATCGCAATATTGATGGCGATCTGGTGGATAACCGAAGCCATACCGCTTGCGGCGACCGCTTTGCTGCCTGTTGTTCTTTTCCCATTATTCGGTGTTGTGGATGGAAAGACCATTTCATCCATGTACTTCAATCACTTGATCTTCCTTTTCCTGGGTGGTTTTTTAATGGCTTTGGCCATGGAACGCTGGAACCTGCACAGGCGGATCGCGATCAAGGTCTTGATGTTTTTTGGTATCAGTCCCGGACGAATATTGATGGGATTCATGTTCGCCACCGCTTTTCTTTCCATGTGGATGTCGAACACGGCGACCACCATGATGATGATCCCCATCGCCCTTTCGATCATTTACAAACTGGAAGAAATTCTTGGTAAAAAGGAACTGGGGACCTACTCCATCGGCTTGTTGTTGGGGATTGCCTACGCTGCCTCCATCGGTGGTATTGCAACCCTTGTCGGCACGCCGCCCAACCTGTCATTCGCACGGATCGCAAATATCATTTTCCCGGCAATGCCGGAAATATCCTTCGCCGACTGGCTCGTCTTTGCGATATGGATTTCCGCACTGGTTTTCATTGCTGCCTGGTTATTGTTGTTCCTGATGTATAGACCCAAACACCCATGGCATGGTGTCAACCGGGAAGAGTTCAAAAAGGAGTACCAATTACTGGGTAAAGCAAAGCCGGAGGAAAAAATCGTATTCGTGTTATTTGTCTGCATGGCGCTGCTTTGGGTGTTCAGGGCAGGATTCAATATCGGTTTTGTGAATATTCCGGGCTGGTCACAGTTGTTCGAAAACCCGGAATATTTCAACGACGGAACGGTGGCCATTGCCATTTCTATTATCCTGTTTCTCATTCCTTCAAAAACAAAGCCGAATGAAAGACTCATGAACTGGAAAACGGCCAACCGTCTACCCTGGCACATCGTGATCCTGTTTGGTGGCGGTTTTGCCCTTGCCAGGGGGTTTGTGGACTCGGGGTTATCGGTCTGGTTTGGTGAACAATTATCAGGCCTGGCCGGCACGCACCCCATGGTGTTGACATCGGTCATCGTAACAATGATGTCGTTTTTGACTGAATTGACCTCCAATATCGCCAGTACCGAGATGATACTGCCGATCCTTGCCGGTATGGCCGTCAGTATCCAGATCAATCCCCTGCTGCTAATGATACCGGCGACACTGGCGGCCTCACTTGCGTTCATGCTGCCGGTTGCCACACCACCCAATGCGATTATTTTTGGTACCGGAAAACTGGCCATCAGGGACATGGTTAAAACCGGGTTCCTGCTGAACCTGATAGGCGTTGCGGTAACCACACTGGTAACCTATTTCTGGGGGACAGTTGTTTTCAAGATCGATGTGGCCAGTTTCCCGGATTGGGCGACGACGCTAACCGCCGGCGGATAGCGGCTATTAAATGACAAACTCCGTTGAAACCCCTTCCTGCTGCTGTAACTTTGAAGCACAGCATGAACAACATACCCACCCCGCCATGCGGGCCCTGGAGAAGGAAGTGCTGGGTTGTGATTTTGGCGGCACAAGCTGGACCACCCGTTCGCAGGCAGACGGGATACCGGCAGCACTCAAACTTGATTCTGACAGCCACCTGCTCGAAATAGGCGCAGGAACCGGTTGGCCCGGGATATACCTGGCGGGCCAGGCCGGCTGTGATGTTACCTTGCTTGATGTTCCTGTCAGTTCCCTCATCCACGCAAGGCATCGCGCCGTGGATGAAAATGTGGGAGACCGCTGCGCCGCAGTCGCTGCCAGTGGTGCTGCACTTCCTTTTACCGACGGTACTTTCGTGGCCATTGGGCATTCCGATGTACTGTGCTGTCTGCCGGAAAAGCTCGCCATGCTAAAGGAATGCAGGCGTGTGTCACGTGCCGGGGCCAGGATGTTGTTTTACGTCATCGCACCCACACGTGGATTATGCGGAGCGGACCTTGATGAGGCCTGCAGCGTGGGCCCGCCGTTTGTAGGTGTGCCGGATGACTATGTCAGCCTGCTCGCTGAATCCGGTTGGGAACTGATTGAAAAGACCGATTTGACCGGTGAATACCTGTTTGCCCTGCGCAGATTGATTGAGGGCCTGGAGGCCGGTTCAACAACCATGGAAAAAGCACTCGGGCCTGCTGAGTTTAATCGGCAGCTGCAGCACCGCTGCGAACAGGTATCTGCTATCGAGCGTGGTCTTCTTGAGCGGGAAATGTATCTTGTTCAAGCGTAGGGTTATGTTCAGGATGAACGGTACGCCGCGGGCGCAGGGACGAGGTGAGAGAAGGTAAGACGGGGAACCCGTCGAGAAGCCAGCCTGGGCTGCCGGGAACCGATCGAGAAGGTGGCCTGACCCATTCGCAGGAGCGGCGCGTGTCAGTTTTGCACGGCTGCAGAGTGGGTACCTTGTTACCCGCGTTTTCTCTGATTGATACAAACGGTGCGTAAAAAAACTACGCACCCTACGGCCTGTCACAGGGCGATGGTGTGCACACTGAAACAGAGTCGGCACTGGAGATGAGAAAAACAAGTGCAGCTGCACCCAGGATGCCCCCAATGATCATCCAGGTATCGTTACTGTTATTCTTCGGCGCTTCGACCTTGAGATTGGCCATATCCTCGTAACGGTAAAAATTTTGACTTCCACCCAGGCCATCTGCGTTGATAACGGTGACGCGAAATTTTGCGGTCTGTTTGTCAAAGGTTTTTACCTGCACAAGGCTACCGTAATCCACACCTCGCGGAGGTGAATTTTTCATGGCACTCTCAACACTCACCGGCTGCAGTGTAGTGCACGCGGCGAGGTTGAAAACCAGCAATGCCAATAGATAATATCTGATAAAAGTCATTCGGTCGCAATTCCTGAATTATAGTTTTCTTCCTGCAAAGACTTACATTCCATGGTTGAGTACCCCGCCAAGGCCGTGCTTGGTTACGGTACTCCAAAAATATCCGGCATTGAAGAGCACCGGTTAATCTGTCCATGCCCGAAACATCAGCAAGACCCGATTCGAACCGTTGGTAGGCTATCATACAAATCAAATTGTGCCCGACAACATTTGAACTCAAAAGCGGTGACGACCGGAGTGATTCGGACCGCCAGGGACAAAGGCAAAAAGCCAGGGTGCTCAATTGGCAGCACTTACATGTGTAATGTATCTAATAGAACCCATAGACGTGGTGTAATATTGCCGCATGGGAACAGAGTAAAGCACTATGGATTTTCTAAAAATGCTTCGTAACTGGAAAGACGTGGATGAATTCCCCGCAGACACCGTCATCTTTCAGGAAAGACATCCGGTCGATTTCCTGTACATCATCATGTCCGGTCAGATCGATCTGACCTTACGCGGTGAATCACTGGGTAACGAAGAGGTCGGTGGCATCATTGGTGAAATGGCCCTGATTAATTCTAATATTCGCAGTGCGACCATCACCGCAAAAACCGATTGCCGCCTGGCACTTATCGATCAGGCCAGTTTCAACTCCTTGCTCCGTTATGTACCGGATTTTTCACAGCACGTGATGAAGGTGCTGGCAGATCGCCTCAAACACGCCTACGAGGTAATCGGTGACTGAAGGGCCACATCGTTGATTATGCCAAGGGTCTATTAGTCAGTTCGTACCCGGAACGGCAAAGAACAGGAAAACATGCATCATGGATAAAGAAATAAGTTTCAGACACCTGTCCCTGCTTACTGTCACACTTTCCATTTTAATTCTGAGCACTGTCTCAGTGGCGGATGATAATAACCCCGTTGCACGCATCCTGGTCACCGGACAGGGAAGTGCTGATCTCGCACCGGACATGGCCATCTTGACGCTAAGCGTCACACGTCAAGCCGAAACTGCCCGGGCCGCGCTGGATGCCAATTCCCTGGCGATGAAGGAAGTGCTGACGGCGATGAAAAGCGAGGGTATTGAGTCACGCGATCTTCAGACCTTGGGTTTTTCAATTCAGCCCAATTATATTTACCCGCCCCCAAAATCTTCTGGCGAGCGCGAACCACCACGAATTGTCGGTTATACGGTGCGCAACAGCCTGACTGTAAGGGTGCGGGATATCACTGCCGTTGGCGGCATCCTGGACAAATCGGTCAGCCTCGGCGTCAACGAGGGCGGCAACATCATGTTCACCAATGACGACCCATCTGAAGCGATTACACAAGCGCGGATAGACGCCGTAAACGATGCGATGGCAAAGGCCAATACACTTGCTGATGCAGCAGGTGTAAAAACCGGCAAACTGATAGAGATATCCGAGCAGACTTTTAACCCGCGCCCGATGCCCATGGCGAGAGCGGAGATGTCGCTTGCACGGTCTTCTGATGCCGTGCCTGTGGCCGCTGGCGAAAACACCTATAAGGTGACTGTCAATATCTCCTACGCCATAGATCAATAAGCTGGAGGTGAAGACACACGACTTTGCCGCGCTATCGGGTGGTGACTGCAGCCTCTATTTTATTCCGACTTCTTTGCGCTTCTGTTGCCGGTCAAGCTGTTGTTGTATAGCCATGCTGTAGGCGACATAATATTTGAGTATATTGGCAACATACTGAACTGTTTCTCTGCCGATGTCTTTGGCCGCCATGACTTCAACATTATCAAACCACACATTCGGGTCATAACCCTGTTGAGACGCCTTCTGGCGCAATTTTCGAACCCGGGCCGGGCCGGCATTGTAGGCGGCAAACGCAAACATCGTCTGATTGAAAATATCCACTTCAGGGTCTGAAAAATACCGGCTCCGAATAAAGTTCAGGTACTTGATGCCAGCGTGAATATTCGATTCAGCGGTCGTGATATCCGGGATACCCACGTTTGCATCCGCCGCTGTGCTCGGTAGCAACTGCATAATACCGATAGCACCGGCACCACTCCTGGCATCCTGATCCAGCCGTGACTCCTGGTAACCCTGGGCGGCAACCATCAGGTAATCGACACCATACTGGTCACCATATCTTGAAAATATATCCACGACATCCTGGAACCGTTGGTAATCCCCTGCCGACACGGCGTTCTGGGCCCAGTCAAAATTCTTCAGGTAACGATTGATCAGCATATTTCCTTGCAGCGTTCCCTGCTTATGAGTTTTCACAAACTCATTGAGCACTTCCTCTAACTGGGGGGAGTCTTTCCGGAACGCCACCCCGATACGACCTCCGGAACGAAACACGATATCCTCACGGGCCTTGAGACCTTCGAATATCCCGGCCCATATATGCGCCTTGTAATCATCGACCACAGCCCACTCCAGCATGCCGGCATTGACCATCTCCAGGATATCCATATCTTCAAGCTGCTCTGGTAAATCTTCCACATCGATCGCTTCCAGTCCCTTTTCCTGAAACTGCAGATTAAGTGAATCCAGGCTGGCGCGATAGCTACTTGATGCCCGTACATAAACCTTACGTCCGGCAAGGTCTTCGATTGTGTCGATTTGCGGTGCAGTCGGCCCGGTAACCAACAATTCGGAAAGCTCCCTGGTGACCGGATCACTGAAATCCACCAACTCTTCCCGTTCAGAGGTAATCGTCAGACCCGCAGCCACGAGATCACCGCGACCGCTGAGCAAAGCCGGTATTAACTGGTCCCTGGCAACCGGAATAAATACCACGTGTACCCGCAAATGTTTCTTAGCCAGTTTCTCATTCACGAAATCTTCGAACTGATTGAACCACTCATAAGTGATGCCTTTCTCCTGCCCCCCATCCAGGTAGTAACGCCCCACGCCATAAACGGTCAGAACGCGAATGAGGCGTTCTTTCTCCATCGCATCAAGATCACCCGTCCACGGCTCGACAAACATGTCGATACCCATCTGGGCTTCGATGTCCTTAAGCGACTTCTCCAATCGCTCAGACTCTGTCAGTGGCGGGCTATCTTCAGAAGCCCCTGTGCTCAGCGACGCCTGACTGACATCCACCTGTTGCGGCGTTTCAGCCACCGGTGATTCCACCTGTGCTGTCGATGTGTTATCACAGGCAACCAACGAGAAAATAAGAAAAACCAGGAACACCTTGTGGATCATGTACATGACTGTGGCCTTATTTAAGAAATAGCTACCAGGTATTTACTACCACTCTATTTGAAATTTCAACTGCTGATTTTCCATGATGCTGTGCAATATTGAACCAGAACCTATTCCCTTTTGAATAGCACTCAACGCTCAAGACCAGCGAGGCCGGCCAGGAATGCAAATTCCTGCGCCGTTTCCTTGTAACGGCGGTAACGGCCCGAAGCACCGCCGTGACCGGCGTCCATGTTGACATGCATGATCAGCTGGTTGTTGTCGGTACGCCGGTCACGCAACCGTGCTACCCACTTGGCCGGCTCAAAGTACTGAACCTGTGAATCGTGCAGACCGGTGGTCACCATCATATTCGGGTATTCCTGGGCACTGACCTGGTCATAGGGTGAATACGACAACATGTACTCATAGGCATCCTTGTTCTTCGGATTACCCCACTCGTTAAATTCACCGGTGGTTAAAGGAATGGACTCATCCAGCATGGTGGTCATCACATCAACAAATGGAACCGCAGCAACCACACCGTGGTACAACTCCGGCGCCATATTCACAATTGCCCCCATCAGCAGGCCGCCGGCACTGCCGCCCATGGCATAGGTCCTGGCAGGGTCAATAATGGGCTTTTGCTGCAAGGCGCCGGTCACATCAATAAAGTCGGTAAAAGTATTTTTCTTGTTCATCAGACGTCCGTCTTCGTACCAGGACCGGCCCATTTCATCCCCGCCCCGGACGTGGGCAATAACGTAGACAAATCCACGATCCAGCAAACTGATGATGGACCCCCTGAACCAGGGGTCGGTTGAATAACCGTATGAACCATAGGCGTAAATCAGCGCCGGTGCAGTGCCGTTCAGTTCTGTCCCCTTGTGGTAAGCCAGCGACACCGGCACCACGGTGCCATCACCTGCGGTGATCATCATGCGTTCGCTGCGATAGTTATCACTGGAGAATCCACCCAGTACCCGGTCGGCTTTCAACAACTGGCTCTTACCCGTTTTCAGATCTATCTCCCAGGTCTGATTGGGTGTTACCAGGCTGGAAAAACCGTAACGAACGGTATCGGTATCCGTGCTGACATTCATGGCAGGCCACATAACAGAGGCCTCTTCACTGCCATCGAGATAACGATCCATGCTGCCGTCATGTGCCATAACACGAACCTTGCGCAAGCCGTCCTTACGTTCCCCGGCTACCAGCCAATGATCAAAAGCCTGGATGTCAGCCACCATCGCGTCTTCACGATGCGGGATCACCTCTTTCCATTTGGATTTATCGGTAGAGTGTTCCAGTTCCACCGTCATTACACGGAAATTTTCTGCCTGCCAGTTGGTGCGGATATAAAACCTGCCATTGGCATGGTCGATATCATACTCGTGACCAATCTCGCGTGGTAAAAACGGCTTGAATGTACCCAGCGGGTCACCGGCGGCGAGCAACTGAACCTCGGCGGTATCGGTATTTTGATGTGTCAATTCAATATATGCGCCCGAACGGCTACGCCCTACTCCCGTGTAGTAGGTGTTGTCGGTTTCTTCATAAACCAGTACATCTTCAGAGTTATCGGTACCCAGCTTGTGACGCATCAACTGGTACGCCAGCAAGGTTTCCAGATTTTTGTTCAGGTAAAAAAGATACTGGCCATCTGCCGAGAAGGCCAGTGAACTGGACGCATTACCAATGATCTCCGGTAAAAACTCACCGTTATGAGTGTCGAGAATTCTAATCTCATTGATTTGCCTTCCGGAAAAATCTTCAGCAATTGCCGCGTAACGGTGATCATCAGTGACCTCAAGCCCCATGAGCCGGTAAAACTCGTGGCCCGTGCTTCGCTCATTACCATCTACCAGTACCTCTTCTTCCGCATCCATACTTCCCTTACGGCGCGCATGAATGGCGTACTCTCTCTTCGGTTCATAACGGGAGTAATACCAGTAGCCGTCCTTGAGGTAGGGCACACTCGACTCGTCAGGATCAAGACGCGCCGTCATCTCCTCAAACATGGTTTCCTGCATTGCAGCCAAAGGTTCCATCACCTTTTCGAAATAGGCATTTTCCTCATTGAGATAAGCCAGCACAGCCGGATCCTTGCGTGTGTCGTCCCGCAACCAGAAATATTCATCGACTCGGGTATGACCATGCAAGGTCATTTCATGGGGGCGTTGTTCGGGCATGGGCTGTTCCATTGTGATTGATATAGAGTTATGAGGTTGCTGATCATTATTAAGTGATTCTGCCTTGTCAACGGACTCAGACACAGGTTCACACGCGATCAAAACACCGAACTGATGAGTAATAATTGCTGGATTTTCATATAGTGCCTTTTTGGCAAAAACGTAATGAATTATAAGTCGGGTAAACAAAGCATCATAAGATGTGAACAGCAGGTAGGCAAAGAAAACCCGCATCTTTTTGATGCATTGGGTAGATAGTCAATAGTAACCTCTGTTTTGCGAAATATGACCCCGGCCCCCATTTATAGCTTATGATTGTATTTGATCAAAAAAAGGACGTGCCGGCATGCTGAGAAAGCTGATCCTCATACTCGGATTGGCGTTAACCGCAATGCTTGTTTACGGGGGCGGCTATTTGTTCTCGGTATTGAATGCCGGCAGTGGTTTTTCAGCCAAGAACATCTGCTCCGGATACTTTTTAAGCGGGATGCCCGGAGAGCAGATTATTGATGAGATCCTGGTACCCGCAGCACCGGTTCTGTCGAATATCAGCTATGAGATTGATAAGAAAAACCGTTGGGTTGACACGCGGTTTTTCGGAATGTCTCAACGCCGGGCAGTTTTTTCTGAAGGTACTGGTTGCACCCTGCTGCGAACCGGTCGTGAACACTTAAATAGAAGGCTGGAAGTCGCCGGGTTCGACCAGCCGGATGAAGCGCTGCCCTGGCCACAGGGTTCTGCTCCCGCACCAGTAAACAGCAAACTGGAAGCGCTGCTTGAACAGGCTTTTGTGGAACCCGATCCAGCGGATTTACGCCATACCAAGGCCGTTGTGGTAATCCATAAAGGCCGCCTGGTCGCAGAAAAGTATGCACCCGAAGTAGATGCCCTCACACCCCTGCCCGGCTGGTCCATGGCCAAGAGCGTGACCAATTTGTTGATTGGACGGTTGATCAATCATGGCAAGTTAAGACTGACACAGACAGCACCCGTACCACCCTGGTACGAGGAGGCCGGTGACCCGCGCGGGTATATCACGATCGACCAGTTATTACGTATGAGCAGCGGACTGGAGTTTGATGAAACCTACGGTCTTCACAGCGACGTCACCCGCATGCTGTCCGTGGAAGCGGATGCCGCCGGATTCGCCGCCTCCAAACCGCTGGTGGCAGATCCCGGTAGCGTCTGGACCTATTCTTCCGGAACCAGCAATATACTCTTAGGTATTATCCGGCTGACGGTGGGCGGATATATGCAGGATTACTACGATTTCACTCAGGAGCAGCTTTTTCTACCGCTTGGCACTCACACGGCATCACTTGAAACCGATGATAACGGCACCTTCGTTGGCTCCTCCTTTATGTACGCGAGCGCGAGGGATTGGGCCAGGCTGGGACAGTTCTGTTTACAGGATGGCTGGTGGCAGGGTGAACGACTTCTGCCTGAGGGATGGATGACGTACAGCACCACACCAACACCCAATAACCCGCGAAATAACTATGGCGCGCATTTTTGGTTGAACGCTGATCCAGAGGGAGGTAAGCAGCAGAGAACCTGGCCGGATCTGCCTGCGGATGCCTATTCCATGAACGGCTTCCAGGGCCAGCGTGTCATCATCATTCCGTCAAAGGACATGGTAATCGTACGGTTGGGTTTTAGCAGCAATTCAGACCGGGGTATCGAACCGCTGGTCGCCGGACTGATTGATGTTCTGGCACCTGATTGAGCACTGGCCCCCATATTTCAGGGGAGTTTGTTAACTGAAGCGCCATAGAGTTTGGTCTGTTTATGAACCCATGGTGAGACACTTTATCAAACAGCCAAAGTTTACAGGCTATTTGTGGACAGGAACAACCAGGGATCATAATCCCTGGCGATGTCTTTCAACCTCAGGCGGTTTTGCGTTGACGGTGCTCAATATCCCGTTGTTGCTGACCGGAGCTCCGCTGACGCTCAAGATAGTCATGGCGTGACTGAAACCTGGACAACTTGCCCGATGTCGTGCGCGGCAGTGATCCTGACCTGACCAGGTCAATAATGACATTGACACCAAAATGCATGTGTATCAGCTCGGATATCTGCTGCTTCAGTTGCTTACGCTGTTCGTAATCCCTGAGCCGTGTTTCCACGACCATGACGGTGACCTCCTCCCTGTCAAAACCAAGGACAGAAAATGCGGCGACGCCGCCAAGACGAACACCTTCAATGCGCTGGGTCACAACTTCCATGTCAACCGGCCAGATGTTACGGCCCTTGATAATGATCACATCCTTGCTACGTGCCGTAATGTAAACATGTCCGTCAACCTGGTAACCGATATCGCCTGTGTCCAGCCAGCCGTCTTCACTGAGAACCGCTTGTGTAGACTCTTCATCCTGGAAATAGCCACTCATGACACTGGGGCCTCTCAGGTAAATCTCACCACATTGACGTGGTCCAACCTCATTATTCTCGTCGTCACGGATAGATATTTCGAAACCGGGTAGCAGAACACCGCAATCCGCATAACTTGCCACATTGCCGACCGATGGATCCACCGGTACTGCCCTGCCCGTAGTGGTCATGATGTCCTGGTCAACATAATCAACACTTAAGCCGAGGTCCAGGGGTGCGAAACTGACCGCCAGTACACACTCTGCCATACCGTAACAGGCGACGAATGCCTTTTGATCAAACCCGCAAGGCGCCAGTGCATCTGCAAAATCCTGCAATGGCAACGGATTGATCTGCTCCGCACCGACACAGGCCGCACGCCAGCTTTTAAGGTCATAGCGCGAATAATCGCCTGGCCGCAAACGACGCGCGCACAGTGCGTAACCAAAAGTCGGACTGGAGGAAATCGTACCCCGGTTATCCGAGATCAGTTTTAACCATAATCTCGGCCGCATGGCAAAAGTCTGTGGTGACAGGTAGTCCACCGAAGACTGGGTCACCAATGGTAACAGGATAAAACCAATCAGGCCCATATCATGGTAGTAAGGCAGCCATGAAACGAAACGATCCTCATTGGTCATGTTCAGACCATGTTCGGCAATCTCACGGGCATTATTCAAAACGGTTTCGTGGTTGATCTCGACTCCACATGGAAACCGGGTACTGCCTGAAGTGTACTGCAGATAGGCAATATCACTGGCGAGTGGCGTATCCAATTCCGCATTACTCTCAGGCAGGGCGTCGAAATCATCCGGCGTACCCGAAAAAATGATATCCAGATCTGCTGTCGCCTCTTCCAGAAAGGGCGCGTGAGAGCTACCGGCAACAGCTACGCTCGCACCACAACTCTTCAGCATACGTGCTACCTGGTTCACGTAGGCTTTGCGGGCACCCAGTTGCACACCAGCGGGTAACGCGACGGGCACCAATCCCGCATACAGACAGGCAAAAAAGAAACGATGGAACATCGGGTTGGTTTCAGCAACGATACCGACACGGTCACCTTTTTCACAACCAAGGCCCAGAATCCGGGTCGCCAGCACCCTGGCCTGCATACGCAGTTCTGAGTAGCTCAGAACGGATTCAAGCTCACCATGCTGGTTATAAAAGTTGAAGCCGCTTTCACCACGGGCCGCATAATCCAACGCGTCAAGCAGGCTGGTAAAACCCTCAGATTTAATCGCTAATGATCTATTGACCGGCGTTGGCTGCAGCGGATGATCGGCTGAGCCTTCGTTAATATTCCCGATACTGTCACTGTTTTCCATGCTCAGGTACCTTTTGTTTCATTTTTGGTCAGATAAACGGTTAACGCCCGTAAGGACTCACATAACTCTTTTAACCGTTCACATTTGTAACGGATATAAGCATAGAGAGAAAAAGTCTTTGTTTCTTGGCAATTAAAGACAAGCACTTGACACTTATCCGGATCAGTTTTGGCGCTAAAACGCCCGCTGTTGTCAGTCGGGAAGAGTAAGCCTCTAATGGTTATGTCTCTCGCGGGTCTCAGAACACCTCTCCCCGTGAGTAGATTCACCATTCATCTTAGCTGGCTATCCTTGCTTCCACGGCGGTTGTAGCCGCTGCTATTCACCAACTCCTTGTCGATTTTCGACTGGCATTCGACACACAAACGTACGCCGGGTATGACCTTGCGACGTGCTTCGGGAATTTCGGCGTCGCATTCTTCACAGCGGGCCAGGCTTTCACCACGCGGTATGGAACTGCGGGCACGTTGCACTGCATCCGCGATGGTCGCATCGATTTGATCCTGAACTGCACCATCGCTACTCCAACCACCTGCCATGACTGACTCCTACATAAGCACCGCCGTGTACTTTACCACCTGACGTTATAGGTATAAATATTCAAATCAGAGCAAACCATCCACACTGGCCAACCAGATGGTATGTCTTGCGCCTTTCTTTCCATGCGCAAAAACCGTTACTTCCTCAACCATAAATCCGCATCGCCTCAGCCTTTCGTGAAAAGCCTGATCCGGGTCTGCCGACCAGTAAGCCAGGATACCCGTTGGAGTGAGTGCGTTTTGGGCAGCAGCAATTCCGGACATCGAATAAAGCCAGTCATTCGCACTTTTTGTCAGCCCTTCAGGGCCGTTATCGACATCCAGTGCGATAACATCAAAGTGACCCTGGGTATTACGTAGCAGTTTTGCTACATCCCCGATGTGTACCCGTGTACGCGGATCATCCAGCGGTTTGCCGCTAAAATCACCCAATGGACCACGGTTCCATTCCACCACCTCCGGTATCAACTCCGCCACCGTCACCTCGGCTTTTGGCCCTACTTCCCGCAGCACTGCGGCAAGCGTGAACCCCATACCAAGCCCACCGATAAGTACCCGTGCTGCCCGGGGGGCTTTAATACGCTTGCAAGGCAGACTTCCCAGTGCATCCTCGGAGTTATGCTTACGCGTACTCATCAATTCAAAACCACCGGAAATCCTGATAGAGAAATCATCCTTGCCGCGAAACAGCAAAAGGGTCTTGTCGCTACCCGGGATAGGTGCTTCGCCGAGCTGAGTCCAGTGCCGCATAGTATGTCCGGTGTGAAAGCGTGCTCCTTTATAATCTCTGCCGTGTTCCCTGTCCATCGAATAAAACATCTGGTAACGACTTCCGCTTACTTGTGCGTTAATCTATGCATATGAGACCTGTAAAACCCAAGAGAAAAAAGTCCAATCCGAGAACAAGCCGGCCAAAGGCTCAACTGAATGAATGCGCCCTGTTGAAAGCCGTCACCGTGACCAAAACCGGGGCGTTTATGGATTGTGGTCTGGAGAGAGACCTGCTGGTTCCAATCAGTCAGCAACTCACGCCAATGGTTGAAGGCCAGTCCTACGTGGTCTACCTGTTTCTGGACCCGCAACAAAACGTTATCGGCAGTACCAAGCTACATAATTTTCTTGATGAACGTGCCAAGAACATGGCGCCGGGTGAGCAGGTAGACCTGTTGATCGTTAATGAGAGCGATATGGGTTTCAAGGCCGTGATCAACGGTACCCATCTGGGATTGTTGTACAAGGGCGAGGTCTTCAGGTCACTAAAACCCGGTGTCAAAACCAAGGGTTATATCAAGGCGATCCGGGATGACAGGAAAATCGACCTGACGCTGCAGAAGCAAAACCAGCATACGCGGGATGACTTAAGCGATCGTATCGTGTCCTTCCTTGAAGCCAACGGGGGCACTTCCACCCTGACCGACTACAGCCCGCCCGAAGCGATATACAAACAGTTTGGTGTCAGCAAGAAAAATTATAAAAGAGCGCTCGGCAAACTCTATAAACAACGCCGGATCAGCCTGGCGAAAGACCAGGTCACACTGCTGAAGGCGTAAAAAGGAAAATCACCTGCCCTCAAGGGAATCGCACTGAAAGAATGGCTGGTAAATACGTTCTTTCTACCCTGGCTCAGCCCGGTTAACGCTACACTGGCATATGCCCTGGCTTTTGTATTTATATCCTATATTGCAATGTAATATTTATATAATAAACATATGTTTATAAAGATATAGTAATGCAGTTTATTAACTAATTCTTCCCCCAGGTTGAAGCTATAATTCAGACCTGCTCCCAAACAACCTGGTGACCATCAAGCCATACTGCTATCAATCTGCCGTTTGCAAAATCAATTTGGCCATCGGCTGTTGACGAAACCATCAGAAAAGAAGCCGGTTGATCTTTACATAAACGCGCTGGACCAGATATTCCGTCCACCGGCTCTATCCACAATGAATCAAGTGCCCTGCTCTGGGGCACATTTCCAACACCCAGCGCTTCCAGGCTTGCAACAATCGATGTTGAGCCGACTGGTCGTGGCGGCCCTGAAAAAGTGACCGCCGGGAATCTCGAAGCATCCGTCAGCACCTCAATCCGTGGCAACCCCCGGATAGCATAAGTCCCGGCATGTGAACACGCCGCCACGTAATCCGCTTCACTGACAGCCCAGTAAATCGTCCCCACACCCATTTGTGCCATGCGTGACAAATTGCCCTGATCCATCCAGTGTTTCTCCGACAGGCCCTTAACACCCACTTCAAAGGCTGCCAGCAACACCTTTCCACACGCATTCACACTGGTACCTGCCCCATGACAGGACGCATCGCCAAGCAGGAATATCTGCGATGGAATACGGGTCTGGCCGGAATCTTCGACGGCCTGCCGCCCGCTGCGCAGGATGTTAAAAGCGAGATCGCTGCGGAATGCCTCCGTGGTTCCAGGCTGCATCACAAACCCGCCCCTGACCACTATGTCTGACCACGAATCGGTCTGGTTCTCAGGAATATCCTCGTAGACCTGTGGGTCGTAAGCCGCGAGATCATCATCGGCGAGACCCAGGAGAACCGTCAGGATCGCAACGAAATGCAAGCGGGTCAGGTCGGTGACTTCAAAACCGGCAGGAAACCCACCGGTTTCGATCAACACCACCGGCGTGCCCCATGCCGTGATATTGTCGCCAAAGGCCCTCGGACTCCATTCTCCATCGTACCGGGCTATTCCGCCGGGTATAAACGTGGCGAGGGCTTCAATAATGGCAGCGCATGCCCGTTTGGCCCGTAATCTGCCTCGCGTCAATGTGCTTTGGGCATCACCTGAAACCGCCAGTACCGAACAGGTGGCGAGGCGGCCTGTATCACCGACCGTTGTCGTACGATTCTGGTCATGCAGATTCAGACCCAGCATGGGTTCATATTCATCACGAATCCGCTTGAGCAACCTGCCTTCCGGTGTAACCAGTTGCAAAGCATCCCGGTTGATATCAATACCCTGTGCATTGCACCGTTCCCAGGCTTCAGCGCCATCCGGATTGAGCATTGGAATGATCAACAGGGTGTAGTCTTCAAGAATTGACCGGATCGCCGCCTGGTCGGAATTCGCAAGCAGGAAATCGGCAATATCAAGCAAGGCAGGTGTGGCTGAAGGCTCATCCCCGTGCATCTGGGACCACAACATGATCCTGTTATCACCGATCCCCAACGTGAGCATTTGAATGGAGCGCCCCAAAAAAGACTGTCCGATCTCTTCCAGGTGAATACCTTCAGGATACCTGGCAACCAGCGCCTTTAGATTCTGCAATAGCTCTTCATGACGCAAGGACGGTGCGAGCGTTGTAACAAAGCGCTCTTCCGTCCAGGCGCGCCACAGGCCCTGTGGTGTGAAACCCCTGATTGAATCGGACAATAAAGTACTCATCAAACTTACAACCCCTGCATAAAATCCCGCTTCGGGTCTGATTCTAAATTAATTGTTGCCCCGGCGTGACGTTTAGTTCCTTGTGCGGCAGGCGGTCTGGTAATCTATACGTTTTTGCCCTTGGGGTTTCCAACAATGAAACGCGTTTTCCCGACAGCCTTACTCGTTCCGGTACTTCTGCTTGCTGCTGCCTGTAGCAAACCTGAACACGATATTATTATCAGGGGCGGCAGTTTGTACGATGGCAGCGGCGGGCCTGCGAAGATTGCAGACGTGGCCATTGATGGGGACCGAATCACCGAAATTGGCGATCTCGAAGGACACACAGGCCGTAGAGAAGTCGATGCGAAAGGGCTGGCTGTTGCACCGGGTTTTATCAATATGCTTAGCTGGGCCAACGAGTCCCTCATTCAGGATGGCCGCTCACTCAGTGATATATACCAGGGGGTAACACTCGAGGTGATGGGTGAAGGAACCTCGATGGGCCCACTGAATGAAAAGATGCGACAGCAGAGAATTGAACGACAAAACGATATCAGGTACGAGGTACCCTGGACCAGCCTGGGTGAGTACCTGCAGCACATGGAAGATCTCGGGATATCGACCAATATCGCCTCGTTCGTAGGCGCCTCATCTGTACGTATATTTGAAATGGGTTATGAGGACCGCGAGCCCACCCACCAGGAACTGGAAAACATGAAACAACATGTACACCAGGCGATGCGCGAAGGCGCAATGGGACTGGGCTCCTCCCTGCCCTACATACCGGCAGCGTTTTCTTCAACCAGTGAACTGATCGCGCTGACAGAAGTTGTTGCCGGCTATGACGGTATGTATATCTCCCATATCCGCAACGAGGGTGATGAAGTGATTGCAGCGGTGGAAGAGCTGATCGATATCGTGCGCAGAACCGGTGTACGTGGTGAAATTTACCACTTGAAAGTCTCCCATAAACGCAATTGGGACAAGTTGGATCAAGTCATTGCCATGATCGAACAGGCCCGTAGCGAAGGCCTGGCGGTAACAGCTGACATTTATACATACCATGCGAGCTCTACCGGTCTGAATTACGATTTACCTGACTGGGTCAAGGAAGGCGGCCACGAAATGCTCGTTAAGCGTCTGAAAGACCCGGCCATAAAGAAGCACGTGATCGAAGAAACGGATATGATTCCGCCGGAAGATGTTCTGCTGGTGAGTTTCCGCAACAAGGACCTGCGTCACTATACCGGAAAGAGCCTGGCCGAAATTGCCGAAATGAGAGGTACGCAACCGGTGGAAACAGCCCTGGATCTGATTGTCGAAGATGACAGCCGCATCGGCACCGTACGTTTCACCATGAGTGAGGATAACATCCGCAAAAAGGTCGCCCTGCCGTGGGTCAGCCTGTGTTCGGATTCCGGATCCATCGCTCCCGTTGCACCATTCACCAACTCACAACCACACCCGCGCGCCTATGGCTCATTTGCGCGCTTGCTGGGTAAATTTGTTCGTGAAGAGAAGGTCATCACACTAGAAGAAGCCATTCACCGGATGACCGGTCTGCCTGCTGCAAACCTTAAACTCGACATGAGGGGACTTTTGTCAGCCGGCTATTACGCAGATATTGTCGTGTTCGATCCGGAGACCGTGGCTGACCTCGCAACATTCGAAAAGCCGCACCAGCTCGCAAGCGGTATGCAGCACGTCTTCGTCAACGGCGGGCAGGTTTTGCGTGACGGTGAACATACGGGTGCAACGCCAGGCAGGTTCGTGAGGGGGCCTGGTTGGGTTAATGAGTAAAGCAAATCCATGAGCGAATATCGTTACAAAGCGTTTATCAGCTATAGCCATACCGATGAGGCCTGGGCACGTTGGCTACACCGTTCCATTGAAGCCTACAGGGTTCCACGGAATCTCGTTGGTTCAAAAACTGCTGTGGGCGAGGTACCGGCAAGAATAAAACCGATATTCCGTGACCGGGATGAACTGTCTTCGGCCGTCGATCTGGGCAGCACGGTAAAACAGGCATTGTCCGATTCTGAAAACCTGATTGTTGTCTGCTCCCCCGCAGGTGCGGCTTCCCTGTGGGTCAGGGAAGAAATTCGGGAGTTCGTCCGCCTGGGCCGGAAAGACCGGATCTTTTGTGTCATCACTGACGGTGAAGCATCAGCAAGCGGATCTGTCGCTACCCTTTTTCCGGATGCAATCGCTGAAGCCGGTATGCAGGAACCCCTGGCCGCCGACGTCCGTAAATGGGCGGATGGAAAGCAATTGGCAAAGCTGAAGCTGGTTTCGGGCATGCTCGGTGTACCGCTGGATCAATTGCGTCGCCGCGAGTTACAAAAGCGCAGGAAGACACTGGCGTTGACAATGACAGCGGTGCTGGCGGTCGTTGCGGTAGTCGTCATTGCGATCACCTCAAGGATGGCGGCTGAGCAGCGCCGGGATTCGGGTGAATTGCTGGTGGGTTATAAACTCAATGAACTCAGAACCATGCTCAGCCAGGCCGGAGAACCGGCAAACCTGGAGCGCCTGCGGGACTGGAACCAGGACGAAATGGCGGCCCTGATCTCCAGCGCCGGGTCACAGACATCGGAACTGCTGAAAACGGCAGACCGTTTGCGTGATGAAGGTATTGAACTGAGAGATAGCGGTAACATGAATGGCGCGATGGAAAAATTCAGAACATCCTGGGCGTTGATCGCCGAATCTTTTCGCCGGGACCGCAATGATCAGGCGGTGTTCTTTGAACTGGGCCAGGCAGAATTTTGGGTTGGCCAGGTACACCTGGACAAGGGCGAAATCGAACTCGCTGAAGCGTCATTCCTGTCGTACGCGGAGATCACCCGGCGCCTGATCCAGATACAGCCGAAAAATGCGGATTGGGTATTGGAAATGGCATATGCGTTGACCAACCTGGGCAACGTAGAGAAGGCGAAGGAGGGGATAAACCCGGAGCGAACACTGCAGTACATGCAATCTGCACTGGAGTACAACCAGATCTCGCTGGTGCTAGACCCGGACAATGATTATTACCGCTCGGAACTAGGGCAATCACACGCTTACCTCGCCGATGCCCAGCGCAGTGTCTGCGATCTCGATGGCGCATTGCAGTCGCGACGGGAAGGACTCGACCTGGAATCCGTCCTTTTCGAGACTGACCCCGACAACCCGGAGAGACAGCAATATCTGGCACTCGCTTTCACTGGTTATGCCAGGGTCCAGGCGATGCTGGGGCTCAATCAAGAAGCCAGGGATAATTACGAAAAATCACTGAGGCTGATCGAAGCGAGCGCCCAACCGGACCAACAAAACCTGACAAACAGGCTGCTTGCCGAGCGCATGAACCTCATCATCCGGCTGGACGCCATGAATGGCCGGATCGACGACGCCTGGGCCGGATCGGAGAGCTTGATCGATGTCTGGCAAAGCCTTTTTGAGGCAGGTCTGGATAATATGTCCATCCTGATTAGCTACGCTAACTACCTGCTCGATCGTGCCTGGCTGGCAAACGAAGAAGGCGACTCCGCCCTGGCGTCAGATTTGCTCGAGCAAGGTATGGCGCTTCTCGTATCCGAAGCGGCCAGGATGCGGAACGACCGGAATATCGGAAATGCCCTGACCCTGGCCGCATACCGATACTGGCAGATAAGGGGCGAACTGGTCCCGGACCATATTCTATCCCTGCTACCCGACTACAGAGCATACGATGGCCGGACCCGGTCCTGCATGGACGCGAGCCTGGCCGTCAGGAAAGAGGTCATGCTGGGTAGTCCGGAGAACGCGACAGACCTGGTGACCTATCTTTTGGATAACGGGTTCAGGGAAACTGACTTTATGCGGATTTGTAAACTATACTATGGTTACTCAGGGGAGACGGATACGAACTGATCAAGTGTTAAAATTCTAAATTTAAACAATATAAGCAACTGAATCAGGAGAGAAATAATGAGAAAGAAATTTAACATCAGCAGACTTGCATTGGGTGTACTGACGATTATCTGTGCATTGGCTGTCACAACGACCGCATCCGCCAAAAACCCCAAGGAAGTGAAAATGACCATTGAGGACAACAAACTGGTCATAACAACACCAAAGGATGCAAACGATTGCCCGGCGGATGAAGAAAGAGATGCGGGGTGTATCAAGACTAAAAGAAATGAAAAGTCGGAAATATATTTTCATCTTATCGGCGATACCAAATGCGACCTGGAAAAAGGCACAAACTGGGAACTGAATGCGGTTTATCTAGGCGGATATAATTTTGAAAGCAAACCTGCTGACTTCGGATTTGAAACCTCCGATGACAATTACAAAAAAGTGAACGAGGATTACAATATTGCCGATAGCACGTCGGGACTGGTGAGCACCATCGAAAAAACGGCAAAAAAATTGGCCATCTATAATAAAAACCAACATGAGTATCTCGTCTGGTACAAAGTTGAAGCCATATGCAATCGAACGGATGGACAGCCACCGCATGTCACGACATCGGATCCCCGTGCCAAAAACGGAGGCACCGATTAAAGCTCACTGACCTATGCCCGAAAAAGCAAATGGGGCCGGAGAAAATTTTCGCTGGCCCCATTGTTCCTAATTTATACCGGACCGGAAATACACTTTTCCGGTTTTTAACTCATTCCACCGATGGCGAAGAATGCCGAACTCGGGCAAACTAACCGACAATCATGACCGGATAACCGGCAAAAGTACCGTTTAGCCAGGAGAGGAACCTTGCGTATTGTCACGACAATCACGTTGATTTCTGTTTTATTGCTTGGATCAGTGCTTCCCGTACTCATCCAGGCATCTCAATTCACCGAACTCAAAGGCAGTCCGAAATTGCGCTCAGCGTCAGCACTGGTCGTGAACGACGAAGGCCAGGTCATCTATGGCAAGGACATTGATACAGTCCGCCCCATCGCTTCCATTACCAAGCTGATGACCGCCATGGTTATCATCGATTCCGGCCTTGACCTCAATGAAAAAATCACCGTCACCAAGGCGGACCGCGACCTGGTTCAACTGACCGGTTCCCGTCTTGAGTATGGTGCCAGCCTGTCCCGCCGCGAGATGATTCTGTTGGCCATCATGTCCTCGGAGAACCGCGCAGCAACCACACTGGGTAGAAATTTCCCGGGTGGCATGACAGCATTCGTTAAACAAATGAACAGGAAGGCTGCGCAACTTGGCATGAAGAACAGCCATTTTTCTGATCCTGCCGGTCTGAATGTTGACAACACGTCCACCGCACGTGATTTGATGAAAATGGTGACCGCCGCCGAGGGTTACGCCCTGATAAGAAAAGCCAGCACAACCACACGGATAGAGGTTCGACCTTACACAAAACGCGGCCCGCTGGTTTACGGAAACACCAATCGCCTGTTGAAAAATAAAACCTGGGATATCGCTTTAAGCAAAACCGGTTACATCAACGAATCCGGCCGTTGCCTGGTGATGCAGGCCAATATAGAGGGTGAGCGTGTCTCGATTGTGTTGTTGAACTCCTTTGGCAAGCTCACGCCATTTGGTGATTCCAATCGCCTGCGTCATTGGATGCTGGCCAGTAGCTAATGTACTGCATCTGGCTGAAAGTACCATTAACTACGATGCAGTACACTAAGAAAAAACACGGGAATGAATATGCAGAATTTACAACTACGCTCCCTGGTCAGGCAGGACAATACACTCGAACTCTCGTTGGTCGAAGTCGAGATGCCGGAACCCGGCCCCGATGAAGTGATCGTCAGTGTGGAAGCGACACCCCTTAACCCATCCGACCTGGCGCTGTTGCTCGGGCCTGCAGATATCAGCAGTGCACGGGTCGACGGAAGCGCCGAACGACCGGTGGTAACGGCTGACATTCCGGTCAATTTCATGAAACTGGTTTCCGCACGGCTTGGTCAATCCCTGCCTGTTGGCAACGAGGGTGCGGGTACCGTGATCGCAGCCGGTTCTTCCGATGCCGCACAGGCATTGCTGGGCAAAACCGTTGGCATAGCCGGCGGGGAAATGTACGCCCGTTACCGGTGCATGAAAGCCATGATGTGTTTGGAACTGCCCGAAGGCACCAGCGCCGCTGACGGCGCGTCCTGTTATGTTAACCCGATGACCGCGTTGGGCATGGTTGAAACCATGCGTGCGGAAGGACATACCGCGCTGGTGCATACTGCAGCAGCCTCCAACCTTGGCCAAATGCTCAACCGCCTTTGCATAGAGGAAAAGATAGACCTGGTCAATATCGTGCGCAAGCCGGAACAGGAAAAAACCCTGAGAGATCTCGGTGCAAAATATGTTTGCAACTCCAGCGCGGATTCTTTCTTTAAAGATCTGACCACTGCCCTGATCTCAACCGGTGCCACGCTGGCATTCGACGCCACCGGCGGCGGCAGACTGGCCACTGCCATCCTCAGTTGTATGGAAACTGCTGCAGCACGGAAAATGACCGAATATAACCGCTACGGCTCCGATGTGTACAAACAGGTCTACGTTTATGGTTTCCTCGACAGGAGCCCCACAACCCTGACCATCAATTACGGTTTTTCCTGGGGAATGGGCGGCTGGTTACTCACCCATTTTCTACAAAAAGCCGGCATTCCAAAAATAATGGAAATGCGCGCCCGTGTTGGCGCTGGGCTTAAAACCACCTTTGCAAGTCATTACAGCAGGGAGATCTCCCTGTCAGAGGCATTGTCGGTGGAGGCCATTGCCGAATACTCGCGGCAAGCCACGGGTGAAAAGTTTCTGATCAAACCCCAACAGTGACTCGAAACCCAGGAATTGAGGCCTGCGCAAGAGATTGAACCCATGACCCTTGTGCAATTGCCGGGTTCTCATCCAATACCCAGCACCAGGTACGCTATCAGCACATCAAGAAATTTAGGTAACCACAACATCAGGTCGCCACACATCAATTGATGTGCTTCTTGTTCAATCAAAGAGGCACATGGGGGCTGTATTACGGCGCACGTGTGTACGATAATGCTGCACTCTTTAATTTTCGCCCACATAAAATAACTAAGTCTCTATTTGTCCGCGTTCTTGGTTCGTTCTTGAATTCTTATGGAGATGACCGCTGTGTTGATGCCAAGTCCACAGCACCACGTTGGTGCGTTACCGACGCCAGGTGGTGCGTTCCCTTCGGGTCAGCGGCCGGAGACTTCACAAAGAAAACTCATAAACCATTGTAAAATAAAAATTATTTTCACTTGGCATTGTCTTTGCATTAACTGTTTCATCAGAGGGAAGTTCCGCGACCATTGCGCCCTGCGACGCGTTGCGAAATGGCTTCTGTCAACTAAAATGACAACCATTGGAGATGTAAACATGTTAAATAAAAAGGCCCTTTCCGCTGCACTTGTAGTGGCATCCCTGGCCGGTATGGCCACCGAGGCCCAGGCCGAGATCAGTGCCAACGTTGCCCTGGTGAGTGACTATCGGTTCCGAGGTATATCGCAGTCGGATAAGAACCCCGCATTGCAGGGTGGACTCGACTACGCTTTTGAAAACGGCTTCTACCTTGGCACCTGGGGTTCCTCAGTCAACTTCGACAGCATCGAAGATTTCAACGGCAGCCTGGAGCTGGACGTATATGGCGGTTGGGGCACGGATTTCGGTGAGAACTCCAGTATAGACCTCGGCTACATTTACTATGCTTACCCCGGTGACGATGGTGGACTGGATGGTGATTACCAGGAATTCTATGCTAACTATGGTTGGCGTGATCTCAAGCTTGGTGTGGCTTACTCGGATGATTACTATGGTGGAGGAGGTAAGTTCTGGTACCTGCAGGCCAACTATGACTGGGGCTTTGCAGAAGACTGGGTACTGTCCTTTCATGTCGGATACAATGATTTTAAAGATGATATTTTCCTCTCCTCAGACAAGGGTGAGTACACGGATTACTCCGTCGGCCTGACCTGGTCCGTGGTGGGCGTGGATCTTGGTGTGACCTACGTGGGCTCTAACCTCAAAAAGAAAGATGTGTTTGGGTCCAACTGGGCTGACGATACTGCTGTGTTCTCAATCTCCAAGAGTTTCTGAACACAGGGTCGGGGGCAGGAGTAGCACGGCGAAGCCAGGCATCCTGGATTGTTGCTACAACTGAAGTGGGGCGAGAATCTCGCCCCACTTTTTGATTTTGCTATCCCGCTAGCGTCTCAATCCGCAGCATCGGCACAAAATCTACACAACTGGAGAGGAATGATTTCAAGAAAAATAGTGGGTATTCCTGTTCTCTTGTTTATTGACTCGGATCAATAGAACCTCACTTTCGGCATGCTAGAGTCGCTTCATGACGAAATTGACCGGCAGATTAAAGTCTGAACACAAGACCCTGGTGAGCATGACAGCCATCTATTGCGAAGACCACCATGGCAAGCAGGTAGATGGTCTATGCGAAAGCTGTACTGAACTGATGAGCTACTCGCAAGAGCGCTTGGCCAAATGTCCCTACGGTCAGGAAAAGCCGACCTGCGCCAAGTGCCCCATCCATTGCTATAAGAAAGAAAAACGCGAACATGTTCGGGAGGTTATGCGCTACGCCGGGCCACGCATGCCCTTACGGCACCCCTGGCGGGCACTTACCCATGTATTCGACAAACTACGGCGCGTGGTGCATCCGAAGGAGCTACGTCGAGCCCGTAATCGTAATCGCGCTCCAAAATAGACGTTAATGGGGTCAAACCCCATTAACGACATATGCGGGCTAGAGTGAGCAGGTCATATCCTGTCCGCAGCACAGCGGGGATTTGATCTTGCCATGACCATTCGGACATTCAGAAACCTGGACTTCGGTGTTCTCATCAATTTTCAGCATGCCATTTTCCAGTGGCGCATCACATTTACCACAGGTTGCGTTAACGCTCATGCCGCAAACTTTACATTCATAAGTAGCCATAATATTTCCTCATTGCTTGGATGGTGGAAACCGCTTTTAGTATACCCCGAAATTGCTCCTATAAGAATGCAGGTTCACTCAGAATGGCGGAAGCGATACGCCTCAGTCGCCGCACACTGATCCCGATAACATTTGTATGCCACGGAGATTCTTTTCTGTTCTATAATCCCCGCCCACCATCGCTTCAGGATTTTCATTCATGTTTCGAAATTTACGTTTTTATCGTGTCACCAGCCCCTGGCCTGAAAGCGAGGAACAACTGTCGGAAGTACTCTCTGAAAACACGTTTACACCTTGTGGTTCTTTCGCGGAGCGCAGTGCCGGCTGGGAGGCACCGGGCGGCAATGAAAGCGACCCGTTGTGCCGTCGCCTCAATGGTGCTGACCTGTTGCAGCTTCGAACACAAAGCCGGGTACTACCGGTGGCCGCAATCAATGAAGCCCTCGAGGAAAGACTGGTCGAGTTTCGCACCCGTATGGAACTAGAGCCCACTCGCAGTGAAGTGCGACGGCTCAAGGAAGAAACAAGGGATAAACTTTTACCGGCATCACTGGTGAAGTCAGAACGAAACCGGGCATGCTTTATCCATTCAGAATCTTTACTGGTCATCGATGTTGGCACTGTCACCAAGGCGGAATGGGTAATCGACCAGTTAAGGGCCTGTTTTGATGAGTTCTACTGCACTCCCCTGACCTTCAATAACTCACCCGCTGATCTGCTGACCGGTATTTTCATGGGTGACTCGCCACTCGGTTTTTCACTGGGCCGTGAGTGCAGGATGCAGGATGTAAAGGACACAAAGTCGATTGTCACCTGGCGTGATTTCGAACTGTCAGACCACTCCATTCGCCAGCACGTTGTGGAGGGCATGAGAATCACGCACCTGGGAGTTGGTTTTGACGAGGTAATGACCTGCGTCATCGACCAGGAAGGTGTCATCAGCAAGGTCAAATTTATCGAGGGCGAAGTCGTTGAACAGTGGGGCGAAGACCCGAAAGCCAAAATGGATGCTGATTTCGTGTTGTTAACCGGCGCCGTACGACGCCTGGTTGAAGACCTGAAAAAATTACTCGGCGGCTACGCTCGCAGCACGTAACCTTCGGGCAAACTTAAGCGACAGCCTGCCGCAGGGCGGGCTCTTCTATACCCTGGCTTCTTAAATACTCATCGTAACTGCCCTTGAAATCGATCACGCCGTCGGCGGTGATTTCAATGATCCGGGTCGCAAGCGAGGAAATAAACTCGCGGTCATGACTGACGAAAAATAACGTGCCGGGGTAGTTCTCGAGGGCCAGGTTGAGTGACTCGATGGATTCCATATCCAAATGATTGGTAGGTTCATCCATCAACATGATATTCGGCCTCTGCAGCATCAGCCTGCCGAACAACATACGGCCCTGCTCGCCACCGGAGATCACCTTGACTGACTTCTCGATCTCATGCGAAGAGAACAACAGTCGTCCCAAGGTGCCACGAATCACCTGTTCGTCATCAGTGGGCTGCGCACAGTGCGCCATCCATGAATAGAGATCCGATTCTTCTTCAAAATCGGCAGAATGGTCCTGTGCGTAATAACCGATATTCGCGTTCTCAGACCACTTGTGGTTACCACTGTCGGCATCAAGGTCTCCGATGAGTGTACGCAGCAAAGTGGTTTTACCAATACCGCTGGCGCCGATGATGGCCACCCTTTCGCCCACTTCAATCTGCAGGTCCAGGCCGCTGAATACCGGATCCCCGCCATAACCCCTGGTCAGTCCTTCAACTTCAAGCGCCCGGCGATACAATTTCTTGTCCTGGCTAAAACGGATATAAGGGCTGACGCGACTGGAGGGCTTGACCTCTTCCAGCTGGATTTTATCGATCTGACGTGCCCTTGAAGTTGCCTGCTTCGCCTTTGAAGCGTTGGCGCTAAAACGGCTTACGAATGCCTGCAACTCATTAATTTGTGATTTCTTCTTTGCGTTTTCTGATAACAGCCGCTCCCGCACATGGGTAGATGCGGTCATATACTCATCGTAATTACCCGGGTAAATACGCAGTTCACCGAAGTCAAGATCCGCCATGTGGGTGCATACACTATTCAGGAAGTGACGATCATGCGAGATGATGATCATGGTGCTGTTGCGGGTATTGAGCTGTTCTTCCAGCCAGCGGATCGTATTGATATCCAGGTTATTGGTCGGCTCATCGAGCAACAGGATATCAGGGTCGGCAAACAAAGCCTGGGCCAGCAACACCCTCAGCTTCCAGCCAGGAGCCACTTCGCTCATGGGTCCAAAGTGCTGGGACTCCGGAATATCCAGCCCCAGCAACAACTCACCCGCCCGCGCCTCGGCGCTATAACCATCCAGTTCTGCAAACTCGACCTCAAGTTCAGCGACCTTCATTCCATCCTTTTCGGACATTTCAGCCAAAGAATAGATGCGGTCGCGCTCCTGTTTAACCGTCCAGAGTTGCTCATATCCCATGATGACCGTATCGATGACCGAAAAGTCTTCAAATGCAAACTGGTCCTGGCGCAACTTACCCAGGCGTTCATCAGTATCGACCTTCACATGCCCGACCGATGGCTCAAGTTCTCCACCCAGGATTTTCATCAGGGTTGATTTACCACTGCCATTGGCACCGATAAGACCATAGCGGTTGCCATTGCCAAACTTGGCGGAGATATTTTCAAACAGCGGTTTAGCGCCAAATTGCATGGTGAGGTTAGCGGTGGTAATCACAATATTATTCCGGTCATATCAACATCTTCCGGCCCAAAGCCGAAAAGACTGGGTAAAAAGGGAATCGCCGTCTACCACATGGGAGGCAAACCGGCTATCAGGGAAATTCAAATAACAAAATGGGGTCAGAGAACTATTTTCCAACGATGGTGCTTAGTTCTCTGACCCCATTCAGACCGTGCGCATTCTAGAGAAAACATCCCGTGTTTTCAAGCAATGAAGACTAAATGAGTGATTATTCACTCTTTTTTACATAGCGCCGGTTCAACACTAATTGGCATTGCTCCTCCAAGACACCCGATGGACACTTGCGCTCTTTATCAGGCCAAAACGTAACTGACGATAAAAGGTAAGAGCACAAACGCCAGCAGTGTGGACAGGACCACCATCCCTGCCACCTCCCCCGGTTCACGCTGGTAGCGCAGGGCCAGCAGGTAGTTGAACACGGCTACCGGCATGGATGATTGCAGGATGAGAACACCACGATCGACACCCTCCAGACCAAAAAGATCTGCCACCAGCACGGCCAGACCGAAACCTCCCAGCACACGTATCAGGCTGAATAGCAGGCTGTGCTTCCATTCGGCAACTTTCAGTTGAGCCAATGAAACACCCAGGGTAACCAACATCAGCGGTATGGTAGCGCCACCCAGTATGGTGGTGGTGTTATCCAACCAGGCGGGTAATGACCTGCCGGTACTGACCAGTACCACAGCAATGGCAGTTGCCCAAAGCACCGGTTGCCCTATTAATCCACGCAGGTTGCCACGTCCCGCCACCATCATGATTCCAAGCGACATCTGCAATGCGAAAATCACGAGAAACACGGTCAGGCCAAGAGCCAGCCCGGTTTCACCAAAGGCAAACAAACACAAAGGCAGACCCATATTGCCGATATTGGGAAACAGCAAAGAAGGTAAAAATGTACCGATCTTCAGACGCATCATGCGGATCAATGTGCCACCCAAGGCCAGCATTACCAGAAGGATGACCACAACAGCGGCGGAAATTTCTGCCATCTTTTCGATGTCAATGCCGGATTTACTAAAGGACGAAACTATCAGGCAAGGCGCACCAATATTCATCACCAGGCGGGTGACGAAATCGACCGGATAATCGAGCCCCTTTCGCGCCCAGCCATATCCCAGACCCGCACAGATCAGAATAGGTGCAATGACCGCAAAAAGTTCACTAAACATTGGCGAATGATAGGTTATTAATCAGGTAATGTCAGACTGAGACAGGTAACTCTTTACCTGCGCAAGCGATGTGCGGTAATCCTGATAGTCATGCATGATCCGGATGACTGCCGATTGATGCTCCAAAACCAGTGAAGGAAAACTTCTCACCCCCAGCCTGTCGCGTAACAGTAACTGGCGGGCCAACTCCGCTTCGGTTTGAGCCGAGCCAAAATCCTCCATTAACAAGTCATGGTCCAACCCCAGTTCATCCGCCAGCGCAACAAGGATCAAAGGCTCTGAAGGGTTCATGGCCCGCAGGTAATAGGCTTTCTGAATACTCTCAATCATGCTTTCTTCAGCATGCTGGCGCGACGCCGCAATCACGGCGCGACAGGCTTTGTAGGTATCACGACGTGGTTGGTTTTTTGTCCAGAAGTCAAAATTGAATTTTGTACCGAGAGTGGATTCAATCTTCCGCCAGTGGTTCTGGACCATCAAACGGGTCTGCTCCGGCATCGGCTGATCGCTATCCGGCGCAAGACCACCAAGCACGTTATGCCATTGGATTTCATCCGGCAGGTTTTTGCGCAGCAACAACATGCTGGGCCGATATGCCCAACACCAGCTGCACATGGGGTCATGGATGTAATAGAGCGTGGCTGAACATGACGGCACAGCATAGGCTCCTAAAGCTTCATTTCATATTGCAGGGCATCTTCTCCATAAATATGGATGAGCGGCCCCTTGGTCATCCCCAGTTTTTCAACAACCCGGACCGACGCAATATTCTCTGGAATGATCAATGCGATCAGTTTCTTTATTTTGAGATCATCCCTGGCAAAACCGACACAGGCCTCGGCTGCCTCGGTCCCGATTCCCCTGCCCCAGTACTCCTTCAGGTAGCGGTATCCGACCTCCTGCAAGTCAATTTCGGGCAGGTATTTAATACCGCAAAAACCAATCACTTTGCCCGTCTCTTTTAGCTCCACAGCAAAACGACCATAACCGTATTTCCTGTAATCGGCCAAAGGGCCTTGCTCCAGGCGCTGCCTTACTTCCTCCATATCCCTGGCCGGTGTATCTGCATACCTGATGACATCAGGGTCGGTACTTAAGGTGTACATAACCTGCAGGTCATCGTGGGTAAACAGGCGAAGCCTCAATCTTGCTGTTTCCAGTTGGGTTCGGATCATTTTTTCGCGCACTCTTCGAGGCAGATTCCATCACCATTCAACGGAACTTTACCGGTTTTGTCAAAAATACCTGACATACGGAGATTCGCAATGTCGACCCCATCTTCAGAGACAGTCACCAGCGAAACATGGTCTATCGCCATGGGGTTGCCGGGTGCATGTGAACCACCCGTGGTGCCAAGACGGATATAGTCCCGTCCATGGCGTTGTTGGTGAAGATAGGAATGAACGTGACCATAAAATACCGTGTAGGCTTGTCCGGCCAGGGCGTTTTCAATGCGTGAGAAATTCTCTTCGGCAGGGCGTTCCCAGGCGGGTTTGTGCATTAGAACAAAAGTCCAGCGCACCTCCGGATGCTGTTTGATGACCTTTTGAAAATAGCTGGCCTGCTCCGCACCAATGCGACCACTTTTACGTTCCTCAAGCTGTCCGTACTCAGTTGCATGAAACACCTCCCAGCCTGCGGATTTTTGAACTTCAATTGCCTGCAAACGGATTTCATGAATATATTGCTGGAATTCGGGCGGGTTATCCTCCGTATCCAGCACAAGGAAAAGCACATTCTTGTAAATAAAATGGTAATACTTTGAACCGTAACGCTCTTCCCAGATCTGCCTTAGCCGGTTACCTGTCAAATCATGGTTGCCGCCGGCATAAAAGACCGGTGCTTTGGCACGATTGGCGCGTTGGTCAAAGGTATCCCACTGCTGATTGAGCTGTTTATCATCCAGGTCTCCGCCCTCAATCAAGTCACCCACATTGACAATCAATTCGGGGCGCAACAAACGCAATTGCTCAATGGCCAAATCAAAAACACCATCACGTTCCCCACCGGTCAGATCCGAGAACAAGGCAAAGGTGAACTTGCCTTCTTCATTGTCGAAGCCGGTATCTGTCCACGGAACTTCAGAACCCGTAATATCGTGCTCAAAAACCGTTTGCGCAGGCTCAGTTATGGGTTTGGTTGCGCAGGCACCAAGTGTGATCAGCAACAGTAACAATAGAGATGACCGGCCGAATCGTGGCATGGTGATGTGTCTCTCAATCAGTGAATAATCGTTGAGTTTGAAGTATTGATGAATCTCAATCAATTATACAACTGCAGTTCAAAACAAATGGGGTTCTGATTAGTCGGCCGCCAAGGTGGCGTGGTGTGTTAGTTCAGGACACGCCGTTATGTTCAGGATGAACGGTATGCCGCGGGCGCAGGGATGCGCAGGAGCGGCTTCTTTCAAGTTGGCACAGTGTTATGGAGATTGCGATCGTGCGCACAGGGAGGCTTCGCGCCGCACATCCTTGTGCTCTATCGCGAAGTACCGTTCATCCTGAACATACAGTCCTGAACTAACACACCACACCCCCTCGGCTACGATAGTGCTATTCATTGGGGATACCTTCGGTGTGTCCAGAGTCGGGGTGGGTAGTGGTTGCCAGGACCGTGAGCGACAGGGACAAGGTGAGACCGGGAACCGGTCGAGAGGGCGGCCTGGGCCGAGTCGCGACCGAGCCTACACGGATGTATTCACGGCGAGTCCTGGCAATCACTACCCATCCTGGCCCCCCCCCTACAACACAGTGGGACAGGTTCAACTATAATGATTCCTGTCTAATCATTGAGCGTAACCAGATGAGTAGCTACGGCGCACCACCAAAAATCGGCCTGGCCCTTGGCAGCGGTGCGTCACGCGGCTGGTCGCACATCGGTATTATCAAAGCTTTATTACGTGAAGGTATAGAACCCGACATTATCTGCGGCACCTCGGTAGGTGCCATGATCGGTGCGTGCTACCTGGCAGGTAACCTGGCTAAACTGGAAAACTGGGTTCTCGGCTCAACCCGAACGGATGTTCTGAAGTTCTTCAACGTCAAACTCGGTAAGTCAGGCTTTGTTGACAGCGACCGCTTAAGCCGGTTTCTGTACCAGTATGTTGCGGGCCAGGGCTGTCAAATAGAGAACCTGGCCACGCCATTCACCGCCGTGTCAACCGATCTTGAAAGCGGTCGTGAGGTCTGGCTCCAGGAAGGTGAACTCGCAGATGCCGTCAGGGCCTCGATGGCTCTTCCGGGCTTGTTCCCAGCGGTTCGCCATGAACATCGCTGGCTTGTTGATGGCGGTCTGGTCAACCCTGTCCCCGTCACTACCTGCCGTGCACTGGGCGCGGACATTGTCATAGCGGTCAATTTGAATTCAGACGTATTGGGTCGTCGCAACCAGAGAAAACCGGAAAACGCCACCAGAAAAAAAGGCGTGCTGCACAACTTGAAGCAAACGACATTGGGGTACTCCAGTTCAATTTTTCCGGATAACGGCAAGCAGGAGGATGCACCGGGTCTTTTCGTTTCGATCACCAACTCCATTAATATTGTCCAGGATCGTATCACCCGCAGCCGTTTGGCAGGTGATCCTGCCGAAGTGGTGATATCACCAAGGTTGGCGCACATCGGTTTGCTGGAGTTTAACAGGGCGGCAGAAGCGATTGCCGAAGGAGAAAATTGCGTGCTGGTGGCATTGGAAGATATACGAAGAGTTAAGGAGTTAGTCGAGAGAAACTCTGATTAACTCAAAAAGTTAAACTGGATATGGCCCTTCTTCGAACACCTTGTCGTGGTAACCCTTGGAACCGACCTGTTGGGAAATTGGACTGCTTGGATAATCGCCCGTTTTCAAACACGCCAGGATATGGGCGAAATCGTATTTCGGCCGCCAGCCCAGGTCTGCCCTGGCTGCATCATTGACGTAGACCCGGTCAATTTTGTCGAACATCACCCAACCGAGCCGTTCGTAAATATCAATATATTCGGGAACTCTTCTACGCACGACGGCCAGCGCATTACTGTTCAACTCCAATAGGTCTTCCTGCTTAAACGGTGTTGACGCGCTGATGATGTACCTGCCAAAACCCAGCTTCGGGGCCCGTTCTGCAGCAGCGATATGGGCACTGACGACATCTTCCAGTTCAACCCGGCGAAATAAATATTCATTGGCCTTGGCATTTTTTTCGTCATAGTTATCACGTTTCAGCTTGTCATCATCTTCCTCCGGAAAAAACCGGGAGGTTCGAAGTATGATGCAGTTGAGTCCGTGCTTGCGGTGAAATAAAAGACACAATTCTTCAGCGGCCGTTTTGGTCACGCCATAGATGTTCTTTGGAATGGGCCTGACATCCTCGGTTACCCAGGCCGCAGGTGTTCCTGTCGGCGGTCTTAAGGCATCACCAAACATGCTTGTGGTACTGGTGAAAACAAATGCCTTAACCCCACAGGTCTTTGCCGCCTGTAATAGCACCAGCGTGCCTGAGACGTTGGTATCGATAAAATCCTGCATGGAATGAGTCGCAACATGGGGTTTGTGCAAGGTTGCCGCATGATAAACAACTTGCACACCCTGCATGCACTCAGCGACCGTTTCTGTGTCATCAACGGAACCTACCACGGACGTGAAGGCCGATTTCCTGATGTCCAGCCCAAGCACATCAAAACCACGCTCAGTCAAAGTCCGGACCAGGGCCTCACCCAGGTGACCTGAACTGCCTGTTACCAGAATCTTCATTGCGGTGAAATTTAGTTGTACACAACACTAAATGCAATCTATTTTTGAGCTTCGATTATTCTTATTAAATTTCAATGCATAAGCACTTACTTCTAACCTATTTTCTCATATTCACCTTTATCTTCGCTCCTTACTTTAGTAGAAAATCTTTTCGTTTTGGGCGTATGCTTTGCACCCAAGTGCATAAAAAAAGCATGGCGTTCCAACCAAACAATCACATTAAAACGGAGAGCACATGAATAAGAAAGCCTGGACAATTGCGGCTATTGCTGCAACCGCAGCCTCGTTTGTAATCAGCCCCCCACTACTGGCACAAACCGATGATGATGATAATGGCCTGCTCGAGGAGGTCATCGTTACTGCCACCAAGCGCGAGGAGAGTATTTACGAGGTTCCCATTGCCATCACGGCCTTTACACAGGCTGGAATCGAGCGGCAGGGGATCACGGACCTGACCGATATCGGAAAGTTCGTACCCAACCTGACTATCACTGGCTTTTCTGGCGGTCAAACTTCATCGGTTAACCCCTTTATACGTGGCATTGGTTTGCAGGATCACCTGATAACCACGGACCCGGGTGTTGGCATTTACGTCGATGGTGTCTACCTGGGCCGCCAGGTTGGACAGAACTGGTCGCTGGCCAACATCGAACGAGTGGAGGTACTGCGTGGCCCGCAGGGTACGCTGTATGGACGTAACTCCATCGGTGGCGCGATCAACATCATCACCCGCCAACCGGGAGACGAAACCGGTGGTCGTATGAAACTATATGGGGGAACCCGTGGCCGGATTTACGGCGATGCCTATTACAATGCCTCGATAAGTGACCAATTTGCAGCGTCAGCAACAGGTTCATGGACCCAGCGCAATGGCGTGGGTGACTTCCTGAACCTGGATACTTCGCAAGACGTTGGTGAGATGAAAAACTGGTCATTCCGGGTCGCCGCCAAGTGGATGCCGACCGAAGACTTTTCTATCCTGGCTGCCTATGACAAGGCCAAGGGGAGAGGCGGTCTAAGACCCTACACAACCCTGATCGATGAAGTGCCTGGGGGTCTCTTATACCAGTCGGGGGCGAGAAACAGCGATGTTTCAGATGACCCATACGATAACAACGGCGGTTTTTACGTTGATGCCGATGGAAACATCGTCGCATCCAATGTTGTATCCAACGATGCCGATGGATGGTCGGTCACCGCCGACTGGGACATGAACGAGGAACTTGCCTGGAAGTTCATTTATGCCGACCGCAGCTCCGAATACCGGACCGGTCTCGATGATGACAGTGTTGCAGAAACACTATTCACCTATCCGGAAACGGGCTGGGCCGATCAGCAATCAGCCGAGCTTCAGTTCATCGGGGATTTTGGCAGCTGGGACTTTGTTTCCGGCCTTTACTGGTTCAAAGAAAAAGGTGCCAACAATCAGAACCCCGCCATCTTCGCCGGTGGTCCGGGTACCTTTACGCTGGGCCAGAAAGCCAAGAGCAAGGCCATCTACGCCAACGTCGGGTTCCAGGCCACTGAAACCCTGCGCCTGTCGGGCGGTTTGCGATATACCAAGGATGACAAGGACGCCTATGTCAACATCAATGATAGTTTGATCGAGGAATCCAACAGCCGGGACTGGAATGAAACCAGCTGGGAAATCGCCGCGGTCTGGAACATGAACGAACGCATGAACCTGTACGGTACGATTCAGAACGGTTACCAGTCCGGCCAGTATCCACCACGGCCCTATTGCCTGTTTGGCAACCTCGATTTCGACGAACCGGGTAACGTCAGCCGTCCAAACTGTTTCGAAGCCAATGACAACGTAACGGCGACCAACTACGAAGTCGGCGTGAAGGGTTCACCCACCGACACGTTCCAGATGAGCATAGCCGCGTTTTACACCGACTATTCCGACCTGCCCTACCAGGTCAGTGAGTCCAGTGGTGTTGGTTTTAATACCGTCAATGTCATCGTCGATCAGACCTCCAAGGGACTGGAGTGGGAAAGCACATGGGCTCCAACCCAGGCCTTTGCCCTTTACACCACCCTGGGTTATATCGATGCGGATGTGGACAGTGATAACCCATTCGCGGTTGCGCCTTTGACACCCAAGTGGACAGCGTCCATCAGCCCACAGTACATTATGGATGTTGATAACGGTGGCGAAGTGCTGTTCAGAGTGGATTGGTCTTACCGCGCCAAGATGTACGGCGAACCCAGCAGTGATCCTACAAGGTTCACACAGATCAGCAGTCGTGACCTGTTTAATTTCGATGTGACATACACCGAGCCGAATGGCCGCTGGTCCCTGTCCTTGTACGGTCGCAACGTGACCAATGAGAAATACGACAACGCCCGTCTTCTGCCTGACGATTACGTGCTGATCATCCTCAACAATGACCTGAGTGAATTTGGTCTGCGTTACGTGTACAACTTCGGCGGGTAAGCTGTAATCCGAAAGAAAAACCGGCGGCACCAGGCCGCCGGTTCGTGACATACGACCAAAGGTGACGTTGACAACCCTGGTGTTTCGGACAATAGTTATTATGGGTATATAGACGCATTATAAAACGCTGGCCCGAACTCACAAACCTGCGCAATAAAGCCCTTCTTCACACAAGGAATAATGAAATGAAACAGTTAAAGCACTCCATGAAACTGCTTACCGGTCTCCTGGCCCTGGTCGCATTTATTAGCCTGCCAGCCTGTGGCGAGAAGCAACAGGCGGCAACACCTGAAGCTCAGAAAGCAGAGGTGGTAGAGAAAGAAACCATCGTCTGGAAGCTGGCACAAACCTGGGGGACCGGCTTTCCCATCTTCGGCGATGCCGTGATCAAGATGGCAGACATGGTCAAGACCATGTCAAACGGCGAAATGGAGATTCGTATCGATTCGGCCAACAAGCACAAGGCGGCATTTGGAATACTCGATATGGTCAAGGCAGGCCAGTACGAAATGGGGCATTCGGGCTCCTACTACTGGAAGGGCAAGGACATTAACACCATGTTCTTCACCACCATGCCCTTCGGTATGATTGCACCTGAGCAGTACGCCTGGTTCTATTATGGCGGTGGTATGGAGTTGATGAAAAAGGTCTATGACGCACACGGTGTCTATTCCTTTCCCGGCGGCAATACCGGTAACCAGATGGGTGGTTGGTTTCGTAAGGAGATCAATACCCTCGATGACTTTAACGGTCTTAAGATGCGCGTCCCCGGTTTCGCCGGTGAAATCCTTTCCAAACTCGGTGTGGTGGTAACCAACATCGCCCCCGGTGAGCTCTATACAGCACTTGACCGTGGCACTATCGATGCCCTCGAGTGGGTCGGCCCGTCACTGGATCTCAATATGGGTTTCCAGAAGATCGCGCCGTATTACTACACCGGTTGGCATGAGCCCGCTACGGAACTGCAATTCCTGGTAAACCAGGAGAAATTTGATGCCCTGCCCGCACACCTGCAGGAAATTCTGACCATCGCCATGCAATATGCGGCCTATGATATGTACGCCCGTTCCTACCATGAGAGCGCAGTCAACTGGGCGTCGATTGAGCAAGAGTATCCTGAAGTCCAAATCCGCACTTTCTCCCCCGAGATCATCAGCGCCATGAAGCAGGTCAATAATGAACTGCTGGCTGAAAGTGCCGCCAGTAATCCAATGTTCAGGGAAATTCTCGATTCACAGAATGCCTATATGAAAATGGCACGTAAATGGACCGAGATTTCTGACTACGCCTATCTCAAGGACAACATTGAATAAACCCAACCAGACTCCCGGCTTCGGCCGGGGGTTCCCCGTTGTTTTCCCGGGTCTTCTATGCTGCTGAAGCTGGAAAATTTCTTCGATCGCTTCTCCGACCTGATGGGCTGGATCGCCGGGATCCTGAACCTGCTCATGCTGGTCAACGTGTTCTACGATTCCATCATGCGTTATTTTTTCAACAGCGGTTCAATTGCCCTGCAGGAAATGGAGTGGCATTTGTTCGCGATGGTCTTCCTTTTTGGTATCGCCTACGCACTCAAGGAGGATGGCCATGTGCGGGTTGATATCCTTTATGACCGCTTCTCGCCACGTTGGAAAGCCGTGGTTAATATCGTTGGCACCCTTATATTGCTGCTGCCGCTGAGCGTGCTGGTGATCGAAGGTTCGGTCTGGTATGTAACCGAGGCATTCACTTCCGGTGAGATCAGCGGAGACCCGGGAGGGCTGACCCATCGCTGGTTGATCAAGCTGGCCATCCCTGCTTCCTTTGTATTTCTAATAGTCTCGGCGACCGGTTTTGTTATCCATAACATCAATGTTTTCAGAGGTCTGGAAACACTCCCGCCACGGAGTATCGAGAATGAGATTCTGTAGATACCCAACCATCCCTGGTGTGGGCCTGGATGGGGGAACCCTTTGTATCTGATCGCAAGTAAAATACAGGAAGACACGGAGACATGACCGGTCTGATCATGTTCGCGGTGGCCCTGCTGATGTTGCTGGTCGGTTTTCCGGTGGCTTTTACCTTTGGTGGTGTTGCGGTCTTTTTTGGACTGCTGGCCGAAGGGCCGGAAATGTTCTCGCTGATGCCGCACCGCATCTGGTCGATCATGAACAACACCATCCTGATGGCGATTCCGCTTTTCATATTCATGGGCATTGTGCTGCAGAAATCCAAGCTGGCCGAGCGCCTGCTCGAATCGATGGGTTTCCTGTTCGGTGAAGTCCGCGGCGGCATTGCTATTTCAACCATCCTGGTAGGGGCCTTGCTGGCAGCATCCACCGGTGTGGTCGGGGCCAGCGTGGTCGCCATGGGTGTGATCTCCCTGCCCGTCATGCTCAAGTATAACTACGACAAGCGGCTTGCCACCGGAACGATCTGTGCTGCAGGAACCCTCGGGCAAATCATCCCGCCGTCCATCATTCTCATCATCCTGGGTGATGTTTTTCAGGAACCGGTAGGCGACCTGTTCAAGGCTGCACTGTGGCCGGGTTTGTCCCTGGTCGCTTTCTACATTGCCTATATCGTCATCATCACCCTGATGAAAAAGGACCTGGCGCCACCCATCAAACTGGAGTTGATGACGGGATCAAAAAGGCAACAGGTTTTCCAGGCGCTCAAAGCAGTCATCCCGCCACTGGTCCTGATCATCCTGGTATTGGGTTCCATATTGACAGGTGTTGCAACACCGACGGAGTCCTCCTCCGTTGGTGGTATTGGTGCAATCCTGCTGGCAACCCTGTATGGCCGTTTTTCGATCAAAATGATCTGGGACAGCTCCCTCGAGACAGTCAAGATTACTGCCATGGTATTCGCCATCCTGATCGGTGCCACCGCCTTCTCAATGGTTTTCACCTACACCGGCGGCGACTATATCGTCGAAGAATTCATGCTGGGTCTGCCGGGTGAAAAATGGGGGTTCCTGATCCTTTCAATGGCCATCATCATGGCATTGGGGTTCTTTATCGATTTTGTCGAGATTTCCTACATAGTCGTACCAATCCTCGCACCGATCGCTGCCAGCCTCGGCATCAACCCCATCTGGTACGCCATCCTGGTCGCAATGAATCTGCAAACCTCATTTTTGACCCCACCCTTCGGATTCAGTCTGTTTTACCTGAAAGGGGTCGCGCCACCCGAAATACGCACGACTGATATCTATAATGGCGTACTGCCGTTTATCATTCTGCAGATGATCGTACTGGGTATCCTGGTGCTATTTCCGCAATGGTTCGGGTTCTCAGCTCACTGACCAGTTTCCAACGATTCTCAACCGAGGCACTTAAGATGAGTACACTGCCCCGCGCTATCAATATGGAACCGGACCACCAGGGAATTTACAGCGATGAACACTACAAGATCCATGATTTACTTTTTGCTTACCCCTTTGCTCAGCGCAGGTTTATCTGTTGCCGGCATGGTTCACGCATCGGAGAGTGTCTCGACAGATGATTCGACACTGTCTGCAGCAAAATCCGGTGAGTTATACCTTCCTAGCGAAGATGCCATGGCTGACCTCTCAGTGGCGCTCGATGCGGCACGCAACAGCAACCGACTGTTACTGGTGATGGTGGGTGCCAACTGGTGTCATGACTCTCGTGCTTTGGCTTCCAGGGTTTATGAGGAACCACTGAGCACAACCATCAATGAACACTATGAGACCCTGTTCGTCGATGTCGGTTATCTCGAAAACGGCAGGGATGTCATTACAAGCCTGGGGTCACCTGTTTATTACGCAACACCCACCGTATTAATTGTTGATCCCGTCAGCGGCCAGGTGATCAATGCATCGAACCGGCATCAGTGGGCCAACGCTGCCAGCATCAGCATGGAAGAGTCACTCGAATACTTCCGGCAATTTGCAAACACTGATTTGGAGTCTTTGCAAAACGAACAGGAAGTCGATGAGGATTTACAGCTGTTGCTATTAGAAATCGAGGCCTTCGAACAGCTGCAGGCAGATCGTCTTTACGAGGCTTACGCGGTACTGGCCCCGATGTTGAGGGCGTACAAGGCAGGTGACAAGGAAGCGTTTTCAGAAGAAACCTGGAATGAGGTCCGTGATTTCAGGTACAGGATCCCCGCTGATGTTGAAGCCTTACGAACCGAAGCCCGTCAACGGGTAGCGGCAGGTGAGACTGATATCAAATTGAACTATCCGGTTTATCCGGCATTTCCATGGGATTCGCAGTAAAGATGTAAAGATGGGGTCAGGGTAAAGTGCCAGAGTAACCACTCTGGCACTTTACCCTGACCCCGTTTTTCCTTCACTTTCGAGGTCGGCCAAGTGTACTTGGTAAAGGTCTTGGAGTGACCAGGGGAGGTTTGGGCTTTCCGGGTTTTGGTCCCCAATACGGGCGGTTCAGCCAGCGCCCTGCCGGTTCGGTGTTGATCGTGGTGTACTGGTTGTTAATGACTGTACTGTTATTCTTTAGTTTCCGGTTCTCTTCACGTGCCTGTTCACGATCTGCTTTTTTTTGGGCCAGTTCGGCCTTGGTTTCATCGGAGACCCCACTCAGCCCTGAAGACTCTGAAATCTCGACGTTCGCAGCGTCCGGCCCGCATACCCGATCGGTGTAGACTGGTCCGTTCGGACCATCACACTTATAGATCTGGGCTGTCGCCACTGGCGTGAAAGCCAGAGTGATCATCGTGACCAGGATTGGTCTGTATCTATTCATGATTTGCTCCTTCCAGATCTTGCCACGAAAAAAACTTAGTCTTCAACCGGTTTTTCGCGCCCATCAAGCTACCTTCTAAAAAGGCGGCCTTGTCTTTGAGCTTCTCATTGATAAGTATACTAAAGATTCCTGTAACCATCATTCAATGCGCCATATACTTGACTGCCCATGAATCCGGCCATATTTCCTAAGAAGTTAGCTAATAAGAAAAGGAACCAATAGTTTCCGTTATGAAATCAATGATATCACTGCCATTCGATAACAGCTACGCCCGGCTGGGGGAGCGATTTTTTACGCGCCAGTTGCCGGTATCTGTAACGGAACCGGGTCTGATTCGTGTCAACCAATCATTAGCGGATCACCTGGGTCTTGATCCCGGGTGGCTGGAGTCTGAGCAGGGTGTTGAGTTTATTGCCGGTAATTTCATCGCGGAAGGCTCCGATCCACTCGCCGCGGTTTACGCCGGCCACCAGTTCGGCGGCTGGAATCCACAGTTGGGGGATGGCCGTGCGATTCTGCTGGGTGAAGTGATAGGCCGTGATGGACTGCGTTACGATATTCAACTCAAGGGCTCCGGCCGCACACCCTACTCCCGTGGGGGTGATGGACGTGCACCGCTGGGACCGGTTTTGCGCGAGTATATTGTCAGTGAGGCAATGTCAGTACTGGGCGTACCCACCAGTCGTGCGCTGGGCGCAGTTACCACGGGTGAATGGGTCAGGCGTGAAGGTCGCTTGCCGGGTGCGGTACTTGCGCGTGTGGCGCAGAGTCATATCCGCATCGGTACCTTCCAGTTTTTTGCCTCACGCCAGGATAACGACGCCCTCAAAACCCTCATCGACCATGTCATTCAGCGTCACTACCCACAAGCAGTGAAGGCAGCAAATCCTGTGCGTCAATTACTTGACGGTGTCGTGGCTAAGCAGGCCAGCCTCGTCGCCCGATGGCAGTCACTGGGGTTCATCCACGGTGTCATGAACACGGATAACATGCTGCTATCAGGTGAAACCATCGATTATGGACCCTGTGCCTTCATGGATGAATTTGAACCCGGAAAGGTGTTCAGTTCCATCGACCACGGTGGTCGTTATGCCTACGGCAATCAGCCTCATATCGCACACTGGAACCTGAGTGTGCTGACCCAGACCCTTTTACCGTTTCTGGATGATGATCAGGACAAGGCCTTGGTTTTCGGGCAGGCTGCGATTGACGCCTTTCCCGGTCTGTACCAGGCAGTTTTCATGAACAATATGCTGAGCAAGCTGGGGCTGATGGAAAAGGCCGATGGCGATGCCGAACTCATACAGGACCTGCTAAAACTCATGCATGAAAATCAAGCAGATTTCACCCTGACTTTCCGCTATCTCGCTGATCTGATCGACCCGAAAACAGCATCAGGCGGCGGGGTCAAATCCTTGTTCCAACTTAACGAGTTCTTCACCCCCTGGCTTGAGCGTTGGCAGCAAAGACTGTCGACGGAATCGACAGACACTTCAGAACGCCAGCAGGCTATGTATGCCGCCAACCCTGTTTACATTCCTCGCAACCACCTGGTCGAGGAGGCGATCGTCGCGGCTGAAAAATACGAGGATTTTGAACCCTTTAACCGTCTCGTTGATATTCTCGCACAACCTTTTGAATTCGACCCGGCCAACGCCCGCTATGCAATTCCACCGAAGCCGGAGCAGGTGGTCAGACAGACGTTCTGTGGGACCTGAGCTGATGGTTTTCCTCCGACCCCATTTCCATCCATTCACCGGGCTGAAGACCACCCAAAGACCAGTCTCCAACACGTACACGGATCAGACGCAGCGTAGGAAAATTGACCGCTGCGGTCATACGCCTCACCTGCCGGTTGCGTCCCTCTGTGATTGTCAGCTCAAGCCAACTGGTGGGTATTTTTGCACGGAAACGAATGGGGGGATGTCTCGCCCAAAGCCCTGCGGGTTCTTCAATCAACTCAGCACTGGCAGGCCGGGTTTTCCCGTCATTTAAAACGACCCCCTTGCATAGCTGCGCGATGGCATCCGCGCCAGGCTCACCTTCAACTTGCGCCCAGTATGTTTTTTCCCGTTTGAAGCGCGGGTGCGAAATCTTTTGCACCAAGCCGCCATCATCGCTCAGCAGCAGCAGACCTTCCGAATCATAGTCGAGCCGCCCGGCGACCCGAAGCACGGGATCATTTAAATAGTCGCTCAAGGTCTGCCGGGTTCCGGATTCACGGAACTGCGACAATACCTGGAATGGCTTGTTAAATAATATAACCCGTGTCAAGTGCTGCCGCCGTCAAGACGCCTCCTGTCATTTGTCTTTTTCGGGAGCCTTCTTTTTTTCAGATGGAGTGTAATCGCCGATCTGGCTTTTGACCGGGCAAACTGAGAACACGGGGCATTTCCTGCAACCAACAGCAATGGCAACTGGGCAAAGGGTCATTGTCTTCTCCGGTACCTGTGAATGGGTTGAAAGACCTGGTCAGGTACATTGGATGACATGATAGTGGACACGGGGTCAGAGTCAAGTGCCAGAGTGATCACTCTGGTACCGACTCTGACCGCATTTCTCCGCTTTCTCAAAACCGCTCCCAAACAGGCGTGACGTTCTCAGGAAGAGGTGTGATCATGCCGAGTTCGGCCCAGCGTTTATCCGGCATATGGAAATCTGAACCACTCGATGCCAGCAATTTCTTTTGTGCGCATAACTGCGCCATATCCCTGGTCTGCTGCGATGTTTGCCAACCCGAAACCACCTCCATCCCCTGCCCGCCCGCTTCAATAAAATTGTCGAGCAATCTATTCAGTCTTGTGCGGGTTAACTTGTATTTCAACGGATGGGCGAGTACTGCAACACCATTGGCATCCCTTATCCAGCGGATAATTTGCGGCAATTCTGCCCAGTGCTGTTTCACATCACCCGCTTTTCCGTCACCCATGTATTTCTTGAACGCCGCGTTCATGGAGTTCGACTTGCCAATATTGATCAGGTACCGGGCAAAATGCGGGCGGCCGATGTAACTGCCTGAAGAAAGTTGACTGGCCCCTTCAAACGCATCTTTAACACCCTTCTTTTCGAGTCTTTCACCGATACGCCGGGCACGCTCGAGACGGGCATCTGACTGAATTTCAGCTGCGCTTATAATCGCATCACTGTTTAAATCGATATTCAATCCGAGCACATGGATGCCGGTAGTTTCCCATTGTGTTGAAAGCTCTATACCCGGAACCACTTTGAGATGCCCATGGACCAAAGAGATATCCCGGTATGCGTCGATGGTGTCGTGATCGGTAATGGACAGAACATCCACGCCCTTTTCTATCGCACGCGATATCAAATCAGGCGGCGTGAGCACACCATCTGAAAGTGTTGTGTGTGAATGCAAATCAAAGATCATTCGTTATCCCGGCATGCAGGCTGGGAAGGGGTAAAAAAAAGCAGTCGCTCCTAACTGTCTTTCCCAGTGAACATACGCCGGGTATCGAAAACCGCTTTTATTGATTTGATCCGGTCCCCGTCAACCTCGAAAAAAAACGCCCCTTCATTGTGGATACCATTGACGGAATCAAACGAGGCCATCACGGCGACCGAGCTCCCTTCTATGATCATCTTGCCGTATGACTCATTTTCCATAAACGGCGCAATCTGCTCTATATAATCACGAACATCGGATTCCCCGCAGACAGGAATAGGGGAAAACATTCCATGGTACTCAACATTTTTTGAAAGCGGGACGATGCTGGCATCATCAATATTCAGTGCTTCGACAAATTTTAAAACGGCAGCCTCAACCTTAGCTCTTTTGCTCAATTGTCTATCTCCTGTCAAATTCGATGCCGGATTGCCTGCAGAATTGTTATCATCGCACGCTGCAGTAATTAATACTTGAGATGGTAGCAGATTCTGCGTTAGCCACACGATTTTTGGCGGAAACCTTTTGCGAGGTATTTAGAGCAAACCACCCAACTTGTATTGGAGATTTATCATGGAGCGTAATCACCGCGTTAAGTGGGCCGGCGGCCTCAGATTTATTGGCACGGGGGCCAGCGGCCACAGCACCGTCATTGACGGGGACAAGCAAAGCGCATTATCGCCAATGGAGTTATTGTTACTGGGCACTGGTGGTTGCGCATGTATTGACCTGATAATGATCCTTGAAAAAGGCCGTCAGAAAGTCATCGACGCGTGGGTGGAGATTGGCGGTGAGCGGCGTGAAGCAATGCCACACTATTTCACTAACATCGAAATGCACTTTGTCGTGAAAGGTATCGAGATCAAGGAACATCGTGTAAAACGCGCAATTGAACTTGCCATGGAAAAATATTGTTCTGCATCAGCTCAAATGGCCGCCCTCGCGGAAATCAAGACAAGTTATGAAATTTTAGAAGCTGATACCCCGTGAAAACGTCATGTAGCACAGCCATGAATTTACTGGAGAAATCATGTTAGATATAACACGTAATATATTGTTTATATTATTCTTATCCGTATCCATATTTGCCGTAGCGGAAGAAGATAAAAAACCCGACCCCGGCCTGAATGAAGCGAGCCTGAAAGGACTTGAGTGGCGCAGTATTGGCCCCTCCATGACCGCCGGGCGAATCGCGGATATTGCAGTCAACCCGAAAAACCGCAACCAGTGGTATGTCGGTGTCGGTAGTGGCGGCGTGTGGAAAACAGATAACCGCGGAACCACCTGGGAACCGGTCTTTGACTCAGAAGGTTCATACTCCATTGGCTGTCTCAGCATTGACCCCAACAATACCGAAACGATATGGGTCGGAACCGGTGAGAATGTCAGTGGGCGACATGTTGGTTATGGCGACGGTGTTTACAAAAGTCTCGACGGCGGAAAATCATGGACCAATATGGGTCTGAAAGACTCCGAGCACATTGGCAATATCGTGATCGATCCACGTGACTCCAACGTGGTTTACGTCGCCTCACAGGGGCCATTGTGGTCAGCCGGTGGCGAGCGCGGTCTCTACAAGACCAGCGATGGCGGCAAGACCTGGAAACTCATTCTGTCAGCAGGGCAGTACACCGGGGCCAATGAAGTACATATGGATCCCCGCAACCCGGATGTCCTCTATGCTGCCCTGCATCAACGGTTCAGAAATGTTGCTGCGCTAATGGATGGCGGACCCGGTTCCGGTATTCACAAATCCACCGATGGCGGCAAAACCTGGCGTGAATTGACCAACGGTATACCAGACGAGGACAAAGGCAAGATTGGTCTGAGCATATCGCCGGTCGATCCCGATGTTGTCTATGCAACCATCGAACTGGCTCAGCGCGCCGGTGGCCTGTGGCGTTCGACCGATGGCGGAGCAAGCTGGGAGAAACGCAGCGATGAGGTTTACAGCGGTACCGGACCACATTATTACCAGGAAATTTTCGCCAGTCCGCATGATGTTGATACGGTTTACCAGGTAGCACCCACGCTGCATAAAACCGTAGACGGCGGCAAAACAATGGAAGCGGTCAGAAATCGCTCTGTACACGGCGACTACCACGAGGTCGTGTTTGATCCCGACGACCCGGACTACCTGATGGTGGGTACCGATGGCGGTGTTTATGAGTCATTTGACGAGGCAGAAAACTGGAAGTTTTTCGCCAATATGCCCATCACCCAGTTCTACAAGGTCACCGTCGACTATGACGAACCCTTCTACAATATTTATGGCGGCACCCAGGACAATAATACCCAGGGCGGACCCTCGCGTACCGACAATGTTCATGGCATCCGTAATAGCGACTGGTACGTGACCGTATTCGCCGACGGCCACCAGTCAGCGGCAGACCCGACCAATCCGGACATCGTTTACTCGGAATGGCAGCAGGGTAACCTGGTACGTTGGGACCGCAAAACCGGTGAGATCGTTTATATCCAGCCGCAGCCCGCTGCTGATGAAGAATCCGAACGGTTTAACTGGGACGCCCCCATTCTGATCAGTCCACATGATTCTTCACGTCTGTTCTTTGCCAGCCAAAGGGTCTGGCGCAGTGATAACCGTGGTGACGACTGGACCGCGATCTCCGGTGATCTCAGCTACGGCCGTGACCGAATGACCTTACCGATGATGGGCCGGGTCTGGAGCTATGACTCGGCATGGGATCTGATGGCGATGTCCCAATATGGCACCATCACCTCGCTGTCGGAATCACCTGTTGTTGAAGGTCTGCTATACGCGGGCACCGACGACGGCCGCATCCAGGTCAGTGAAAACGGCGGGGAAAGCTGGCGCCCAATAGATAAATTGCCAGGCGTTCCGGATGGATTCTTCGTCAACGACATCAAGGCCGACCTGCACAACGCCGATACGGTCTATGTCGTGCTTGACGATCACAAGTCGGGCGACTTCTCACCTTATATCCTCAAGAGTACCAACCGCGGTCAAAACTGGCGCAGTATCAGCACAGGGCTGCCGGAACGCCATGTGGCCTGGCGACTGGTGCAGGACCATGTCAACCCGGAGCTGTTATTCGCCGCGACTGAGTTCGGGGTATTTTTCACCATTGACAGTGAAAAATGGACAAAGCTATCCGGTGGCACACCCAACATGTCCTTTCGTGACCTTGCCATCCAGAAACGTGAGAATGACCTGGTCGCTGCGAGTTTCGGCCGCAGCTTCTACGTCATGGACGACTACACACCATTGCGAAATGTGAGCGCGCAAAACCTGGCATCCGATACCATGCTGTTCCCGGTACGTGATGCCTTGTGGTATTTGCCGCGTATGCCCCTGGGTGAATTCAGAACAGGCAGCAAAGCCTCGCAGGGTGATGCCTATTATGTTGCTGAAAACCCTCCGTTTGGTGCGGTGATCACCTATTACCTGCCCAAAGCCATCCAAACCGCAAAGGAAAAGCGGCGTGAACGTGAGAAGGAGATTGAAAAACAGGGTGGAAACACACCCTACTCTGGCTGGGATGCCCTTCGCGCCGAGGCCATGGAAGAAGAACCTGCTGTTGTGCTAACTGTACGCGACAGCAATGGTGAAGTTGTCCGCAAGCTCGAAGGCCCTGCCAAAGCCGGCTTTCACAGGGTTGCATGGGATTTACGCTATCCCGAATCCAGCCCATGGGTGGAAAACCCGCAGGACGAGTACATCGTTTTCTCCGGCCCCCTGGCAGCACCCGGGGATTACACGGTCAGTCTTGCGACCCGGGTTAACGGTGTAATGAAAGAGACCGGCCTGCAAACCGATGTACATGTGAAAATGATGCGTCAGAACAGCCTGGCCACTGCCAGTGCAGCCGAGGTGGTGGCATTTGGCCAACGTCTGGATAACCTGATGCGCGAAGGCGACGGAGCCGACGCGGCAATGGAAGCCCTTCTGGCCGAACTGGCTGCAGTCAAGCAAACGTTGATGCGGTCCAGCGCCGAGAGTTCACTACGGGCACAGGTCAGGGCCCTGGAGCTTGAGGTGATGGGTCTTGAGTTGAGATTATCCGGAGATGAAAATCGCGATATGGCAGGCGATTCGGGGCCGGTCTCCGTCAGCAGGCGTATTGAAGTTGCCCAGATGGGCACATCGTTCTCAAGCTACGGGGCAACACCGACGCATGAGCGCAGCCTGGAAATTGCAGAGCAGGAATTTGCCTCGATCAAGACGGAACTGAAACGCATATACGAGACGGAATTGCCTGCACTTCGCAAAGCGATGGATGATGCCGGCGTACCCTGGACACCGGGGCGGGGCGTACCGGGTAAAGATTAACAGTCAGTATCGGGGTCAGGGGATTTACCCTGACCCCGATTGATCTGACGCCACAAATCTTTAGGCCGGATTGATCGGCAGAGACCGGTGGCGCTTGCCACTGGCAGCGAATACCGCGTTGGCCAGTGCCGGTGCAAGTGTGGGAACGCCTGGTTCACCCAAACCGGTGGGGCTGACTTCCTGGTTAATAAAACTGATATTCATTTCCGCGGGAGCATCCTGAATACGTAGCACCGGGTAATCGTGAAAGTTCGAATTGACCACGGCACCCTCTTCAAAGCTGATCTCTGTATTCAGCGCCAGGCCGACCCCCATAATCACTGCACCCTCCATTTGAGCGGTAGCAATATCCGGGTTCAAAACCAGGCCACAGTCAACCGCGCAGTCGACCCGGTGTACGGTAATGTCATCGCCGTCCACCTCAACATGAACGACCATGGCGACGTAGCTGTGAAAACTGTGATGTACCGCAATTCCCATACCATGCTTCGCGGGTAACTTTTTACCCCAACCCGCCATCTCTGACGCCTTGTCCAAAACACCACGACAACGTTTCGCCTGCTCCTGCAGTTCCCCATCCTTGTTGTTATCGTAGATGTTACGCAAAAACTGTACCGTATCCACACCGGCTGCGTGCGCCAGTTCATCGGTAAACACATTGATCGCGAATCCGTAAAAAATGGCATAGACCGCACGATACCAGCCTATACGTGTATGGGCTTTTGCCATACCGGATTCGACCTGCATGTTTTCAATACCGTAGGGGTGTTTGGAAACCGCCTCGAGATCACCGGCGGTAGGTTGAACCACGGCCGGATTGAAAGTCGAGCCAATCGGAGGAAAAGCAGCGCGATGCAACCAGCCGGTCACCTTACCGTCGGCATCGACTGATGCCTCGATATGCTGCGCACTACAGGAATGGTAGTAACCGGTTTGGGTATCTTCTTCGCGTGACCAGGTCAACTGAACAGGGGCGCCAACGGCCTTAGAACAAGCTGCGGCTTCCTGCACGTAATCACATTTAAACTTGCGGCCAAAAGCACCGCCAGAGGCCATGACATGAACCGTGATGTCCTCCGGTTTGCGCTCAAGGTAGGCACCAATGGTGCTCTGGATTCCCGCCGGGTCCTGGGTTGAAGCCCAAATCTCACATTTGTCATCCTGAACCCAGACCAGGCTCGCCATCGGCTCCATAGGCGAGTGTGAAAGATGCCCGCCGACATAGGTCGCTTTATGCCTGACAGCGGCTTCCTCAAAAGCCTGGTCAAGAGAGCCCTTCTCAAATTCCTTCTTGGCCGGTGCTTCAACATTTTTTACAAGTTGCTTCTTGTATTGGGTGGTGTTGTAAGAGCCGTTCTCACCCGCCTCAAACTCAATCTTTAGTTTTGTCAGTGCCTGTTGTGCCGTCCAGGTATTGTCAGCGACCACTGCAACACCCCCGACTGACCCATAGGCGTTTTCAAAACGCGGAATCAGCACCACATCCACCACGCCCGGTACTGCCATTGCTGCTGCCTTGTCAAACGACTTGACCGTGCCGCCCAATACCGGCACATGCGTGATAGCGGCATACTTCACTCCGGGTACTTTCGCGTCTGCGCCGTAAACCCGCTCACCGACCACCATATCTGCCTGGTCATGACGTTGTAAGGACTTACCGATGTAACGAAACTGATCCCTGGTCTTTAAAACAGGTTCTTCGGGTTCGGGGAGTTTAGCGGCGAGTTCGACCAGATCACCATAGGGCAGACTGCGGTCATCAACATGGTTATAGACCACATGCAATTTTGCATAGCACTTGTCCGCCGGCAGACTCCAGGTCTGTGCCGCTGCTGCGACCAGCATTTCCCTGCCTGCTGCACCCGCTTTACGCATCGGCTCCAGCATCTGGTTGATACTGTTTGATCCCCCGGTTGCCTGGGGACCGTATTTCTTGTTGGCATCACCCTGCAGAACGGACACACGGGCCCAGTCAGCTTCAAGTTCATCGGCCACCGCCGCCGGCAGTGCAGTACTGATGCCCTGCCCCATCTCGCAGCGTCCGCACCATATCGTGGTATCTCCGTTTTTAGCGATGTAGACAAAGGCATTGGGTTGAAATTCTGCATCGGGTGCAGACCCCAACAGGCTCACCGGCAGGGATACACCTATGATCAACCCGCCGGCTGAAAGCCCGGATGCCTTGAGGAAGTCACGACGACTGATGGCAGTTAAATCTTTATTGCTTGAACTCATCTCAGGCTCCCTTCATCTGCTTGGCAGCGTCGGCGACAGCCAGGCTGATTCTTTTATAGGTGCCGCAACGACAGATATTGTCTTCGAGGGCAGTCGTTATTTCTTCGATGCTGGGATCGGGATTTTTCGCCAGCAAGTCAGCAGCAGTCATTATCTGACCGGGCTGACAGTAACCGCATTGGGACACATTGTTGCTAAGCCAGGCAATCTGCAGGGGGTGACTGCCATCCTTTGAAAGCCCCTCGATGGTGGTGACCTTTTTGCCATTTGATGCCTTAACCGTCATAAGGCAGGAACGCATGGCGTTACCATCAACATGAACGGTGCAACTACCGCACAATCCTATTCCACAACCGTATTTAGTGCCGGTAAGTTCGAGTGTATCGCGGAGAAACCAGAGCAGTGGCATGTCGCCGTTGACATCGGTTTTATGCACCTGGCCGTTAATGGTAATCGTATAACTCATGAGTAAATCCCTATAATGGCAGTTCACGTGAGGTTTAAGTATAGTCGAAACTGAACTGGTATAAATTAGCCGCATGAGCAAACTCAAACCAAGCACCATACGTATCGGAAATCGTTACAGGGCCAATCGGCTGGATGGGCCCTATGATGCAGTTGTTATTGGCTCTGGTATCGGCGGCCTGACGACGGCAGCGTTACTGAGCGACCTGGGATGGAAGGTCTGTGTGCTTGAACAGCATTACACGGCGGGTGGTTATACGCACTCCTATGACCGCAATGGTTACGAGTGGGATGTCGGTGTGCACTATATCGGCGATGTTGGTGCAAAAACCCGTACCCGGATGATGTTCGATTACCTGTCCGATGGAAAACTTAAATGGGCACCGATGGACGATGAGTACGATCGTTTTTACGTGGGCGACAAGGTGTTTTGTGCAAAGGCCGGCAAACGACAGTTTCGTGACAACCTCCTCGCCCAGTTTCCCGCTGAAGAGCAGGCGATTGACCGGTATATGAAGTTACTCAGCCAAGTCGGTGATGGCTTGTCTGCGTACAGTGTGAACAAGTTACTCAAACCATGGCAGCGTTTTTTTGCTTCGCCCTACCTGAAGTTAAAAACACCTTCGCTGTTATTTCGGAACACCTACGAGGTGTTGAGCGAACTGACACAGGACCAGGACCTGATCGCCGTATTGTGCGGTCAGTGGGGCGATATGGGGCTGCCGCCAAAGCGATCGGCTTTTATGGTTCATGCCATGATTGCGCGTCATTACCTGTATGGCGGTTTCTACCCGGTTGGTGGCAGCTGGAAAATTGCCGACACGATCATTCCAAAAATCCAAAAGACAGGGGGTGAAGTTTTTACCTACGCCCTGGTCAGACAAATACTACTTGAGGGCCAAAAAGTCACCGGTGTTGAAATGGCCGATGGTCACAAAATAGCCTGTGATTGTGTCGTCTCGTCGGCAGGCATAGACAATACCTTTTCAAGGCTGCTTCCAGCTGAATCCGTATCGAATGCCGGTTACCCCCCGCTGTTAAAGCAGGTCAAGCCGAGCATGGCACACCTGGGTGTTTATATTGGTCTGAAGGAAACCGCTGAACAGCTTGGCCTGCCAAAAACCAATTTCTGGATATATCCCGGCAATGATTTCGATGCCGCCGTTGATCGTTTTATGGATGATTCAAAGGCTGCCTTCCCCGTGGTATATATTTCATTTCCGTCGGCCAAAGACCCCGACTACCAGCGAAGACATCCCGGCACGGCAACGATCGAAATAGTTGCTCCGGCTCCTTTCGAATGGTTCGAGAAGTGGCAAGGCACGACCTGGGGCAAACGCGGCGACGACTATGATGCGTTTAAAGCACAGCTTGGCGAGCGCCTGATGCACCACCTCTATGAAAAACTGCCGCAATTGAAGGGCAAGGTTGACTATTACGAGGTATCAACACCACTTTCCACCGATCATTTCTGCGCCTACCAATACGGTGAGCTTTATGGTCTGGATCACGACCCGGTCCGTCTGCAGCAAAACTGGCTGGGGCCACGTACGCGCTTCAAGGGCTTGTGGCTAACCGGTCAGGACGTTCTGACCTGCGGTGTTACCGGTGCGATGATGGCCGGACTGTTAACGACATCGGCGATTATCGGCTTCCGCAAAGCCGGGACACTGTTAAAACGAATATTTGCCTGATCTTCGCGAATACCGTGGCACCAGCTTACGATGGGTACTCTTCACACCAGCGTGAAATAACCGAAACCCATTGCTCGTGATCGTTCAGACAGGGGATCAGGGTCAAAGATTCACCACCTGCCTGCTTGAATTGTTCCGCGCCCTGTAATTCGATTTCTTCCAGTGTCTCCAGGCAGTCAGTAACAAACGCCGGACACATGACCAGCAGCTTTTTAACACCACTCTTCGCAAGTTTTTCAAGCGTGTCCACGGTGCTGGGTTCCAGCCATTTGGCTCTGCCCAGTCTCGACTGAAACGCCACCGAATACTGTTGGGGCGCGAGACCGGCTTTTTCGACGAATCGTTCGGTGGTTTTGAATACCTGGTGTCTGTAACAGCTTGCATGGGCGGGAGAAGCGACCTGGCAACAGTCATCCCTTTTCAAACAATGGTTACCGGTCGGATCAGCCTTGGTCAGGTGTAACTCCGGCAGACCATGGTAACTAAAAAGGACATGGTCAAAACCGCTGTCTTCACTCAGCCAGGGTGAGGTACTGGCCACCAGTGCTTCGATGTAGTCCTTTTCCTGGTAGAACGGCTGCAGGACGGTAAGCTTGACCTGCAAACCCTGGCTGGCAATGACGCGTTTTGCCTCTTCTTCCGTGGTCTTTATCGTGCTGTCGGCATAATGGGGGTATAACGGAATCAGGAGTATTTCATCAATGCCATCCTGATTTGCCAACGCCACCAACTGTGACTCGATAGACGGATTGCCATAACGCATGGCCATCGCCACCGGCACGTCTGTTTTACCTTTGACGGCTTCCAGTAGTCGCTGCGATAACACCACCAGTGGCGAGCCCTCTTCCCACCAGATGCTTTGATACGCATGGGCGGAGGCTTTGGGCCGGGTGGGCAATACAAATAAACTTACGATCAAGCGCCGTAATATCCACGGCAACTGGATCACGTAGGGGTCCATCAGGAACTGGTTCAGGTATTTGCGAACATCTGACACGCTCGTGCTGTCAGGCGAACCCAGGTTGGTTAGAAGTACGGCTCTATTTTCCATCAGTACACTGTAGTCCTTTGATCGGTCCCCGATTTAAGAAAGCCCTGCTTAGGGAGTGCGGAATCATACCGGACTTTCACTCTTGTTTATATGAACATGAACACGGGTTTTACCCCGGAATTCACCATCAGGAAACCAGTTTGAGACCGAGTATTCCCACAATAATCAGAAACAGGCAAACAAGCCTTACAACCTCCCGCGACTCTCCAAATAAAACCATACCCAGCGCTGCCACCCCAACCGCACCAATACCGGTCCAGACGGCATAGGCCGTTCCAACCGGTATGGATTTCATGGCGATCGACAGCAACCAGACGCTCATTATCATTGCCGCGACAGTCAATAGTGATGGAACAGGCCTGCTGAAACCATGCGAATACTTGAGCCCGATAGCCCAGCCGACCTCAAAAAGACCGGCTACTGTTAAATATACCCAGGCCATGCTCGCCCTCCTGCAATTGCTCAGTCAGATCGAGCTTGTTGTTCCATCGCCAACAGCGCCTGCGCAACCCCTTCCGAAGAGGCTGGGTTCTGACCTGTGATCAGGTTGCCATCGGTAATGATGTACGGATGCCAGTCAGAAGACTTAGAGTAATTCGCACCGAGTGCCTGTAATTCATCTTCCAACAGAAAAGGTACGATATCTGTCAACTCGACGGCTGCTTCTTCACTGTTGCTAAACCCGGTGACGGACTTCCCCTCGACCAATGGCGAACCATCCGGGGCTTCGGTATGCCGGAACACGGCAGGCGCGTGGCAAACGGCAGCGACCGTTTTACCTGCGGCAAACATCACTTCAATCAATGCAATCGATGTGCGGTCCTCGGCCAGATCCCATAAGGGGCCATGACCGCCAGGGTAAAACACAGCATCAAAATCATCGGGTGAAACATCTGTGAGTTTCAGACTGCCGGCCAGTGCTTTCTGCGCCTCGGTGTCATCCTTGAACCTTTTCGTAGCATCGGTTTGAAAATCCGGTTCATCACTTTTCGGGTCCAGTGGTGGTTGCCCGCCTTTGGGTGAGGCAATGGTGATGTCGGCATTTGCATCCTTGAAAACGTAATAAGGCGAAGCAAACTCTTCCAGCCAGAAGCCGGTTTTCTGACCTGTGGTTCCCAGTTGATCATGTGAGGTGAGCACCATGAGTATTTTCATTTCAAGCGTCCTTTCATTTTCACTATTTGATGAGTCGCCCGGACCCTGGTGAAATTTTTCCACTTGGGTAAAAGCGTCCTGTTGATTCGTCTTTCTAACCTTGGGGCAGATGGCCCACTTTCACAAGGATCAGTGTTTCTTCTTTAACACGGGGGAAATGTTCGCTCAAATGCGGACTGCGAATCCAACTCCCCGCAGGGTATTGACCATACTCATCGGTGAACTCGCCCTTGATCACCACGATTTCTTCGCCGCCGTAATGCGCATGTCGTTGGAATACCTCGTTAGCCGGCCAAAACACCAGGGCAGTGCTTTCAGTGCCGTAGCTGTGTAACGGTGCAACCTGCAAGCCGCCAATACCCGGCCGCCATTGTTGCTCTGCCGGGCGCAGGACGACTTTCTCTTTGTCATTCATGTCAAACTGATCAAGCTTTACAAACAACGTGCAACCTTCCTCGGTAAAAGGCCGGTGACTGGAACCCGGCGGATTTCGCAGATAGCTTCCCGCCGGGTAGTCTCCGAACTGGTCGGAAAACACACCCTCCAGCACATAAATCTCCTCACCCAAAGGATGTTGATGTGCAGGAAAGTAAGAACCGGGTCTGAACCGGACAAAACTGGTTTTATGACCGGACTCTGCCGACATACGCTCCAGCGGTACACGGGAGACACCATCGGCCGGACTCGCGGTCCATTCGAATTGTTCGGGTAATATGCAGACCGGTTTTTCAAAGTCCATATTCAGCCGAAGATCGTCAGCGCTGCCCTTCGATTCCGGCTGGCCGGTGCCACCCGGCGAGATGTGGTCGCGCTTAACCTGCGCAAGCCTGGCTTCTTCCTGCTCCCGATTGCTTTCACTGATCTTCATCGAACCTGTCCCTAATTAATGCTGTGTAAATTAATGTAAATCGAGACATAAACAAAGCTTTATTTACTCTCCGCCTATAGCAATCATCAGTCCGTACTCTTATCCTCTTCATCCTGATCTGTCATCCACCAGGTCCGCCCAATCGATGAGTAGTGATATGTCCGGAAAACTAAAAATTTCGCTCCTGTTTCTTGCAATTATCATTGCCGTAGTTTTCTGGCTATCAGGCAACACAAATACCCCCTCCACAAGCACCCGCATTGAAACTACAGCCATCGACACCGGGAATATAACACGCACTGTGGCAACCTCCGGGTCGGTGAGACCGTTGATAACCGTTGAGGTCGGTTCCCAGGTTTCCGGACAGATCAAGGAAATACTCGTCGATTTCAATACCAAGGTCAGCAAAGATCAGTTGCTTGCGATTATCGACCCTCAATCTTTTGAATCCCGTGTACTGCAAAACACGGCGGATTTCCAGGTGGCAAACTCAAATGTCATCGTACAGCAAGCCAATATCGATCGTGCAAAAGCCAATCTGCGACGCGCACGCCTGGAGTATGAACGTGCTGAACCGTTGAGCAGCAAAGGAACGTTATCAATTTCCGAGCTGGACACCGCATTGGCCGCCTTCGATTCCGCCAAGGCGGATCTGACCATGGCCGAGGCACAACTTGAAAATGCACACGCGACCAGGGATCAACGCCAGGCATCACTAAAATCGGTGGAAATCGATCTTGAAAGGACAAAGATACGTTCACCAATTGATGGCGTCGTGATAGAACGGGCGGTTGACCAGGGCCAGACGGTGGCAGCCAGTCTCTCCTCACCGGTTTTGTTCTATATTGCCCAGGATCTGACCGATATCCAGATAGAGGCCAATGTGGATGAAGCGGATATTGGCAATGTAAGCGAGGGTAACGAGGTTACGTTTTCGGTCGATGCTTTTCCGGACTCAGAGTTTAAAGGTTCGGTTAACCAGGTCCGCCTGGCCCCTAATGAAGCCAACAACGTAGTGACCTACACGGTCATCATCACAGCGAAAAACCCGGGTCGAAAACTGCTGCCGGGTATGACCGCTATTGTCGAGATCGTAACCGGCAGAAGTGAAAATGTTCTGAGGGTCTCCAATGACGCGATCCGGTTCAAGCCTGCTGCAGACTCCGATCTGGCAAAAAAAGCCGCTGCTGAGAATGACGGCGGGCACGGCGGCAGACGTCGCGGCGGCCCGGACATGGATCAATTGAAGGTTTCCCTGGGTATTGACGCTGCCACGGCCCGGCTTATCGACTCTGAGTTAAGTGAAATTTTTGCCGGTATGAGCAGCCAGTTCCAGGCCTTGAGCGCCGGTGAGGACAGGAGTGCATTGCGGCAGCAAATGTCGCAACGAACCACCGCAGTATTCAAAAAACACCTGACACTGGATCAATTCAAGCAGTATCAGCAAATCCGGAAGCAGGCATCAGAAACGCGGTCAGGACAACTCTGGGTGCAGTCAGAGGATGGCGGGATCAATCCTGTGCCGGTCAGGTTCGGAATCAGTGATGACAATTACACACAGGTTTTTGGCAAAAGCATTGAAGCAGGGACCGTGGTCATTACCCGCATCCGTAATGTCAAAAAGTAAGCACGCCCGCACACGGATTCAAACCGGATGAAAGAGTCACTCATTGAATGCCGTAATGTTTGCAAGGATTACGACATGGGCGGTGAGGTCATTCATGCCCTGCGTGATGTCAGCCTGAGCATTGACCGGGGTGAATACGTCGCCGTCATGGGGCCTTCAGGATCCGGCAAGTCAACCCTGATGAACCTGATCGGCGCACTTGACGTACCCACGCGCGGTGACCTCGTGATCAATGGTCTGAACCTGTCAAAGCAGGAGCCTGACGCATTGGCGGACTTCAGAAACCATATGATCGGTTTTGTATTTCAGCAGTTTAACCTGCTGCCGAAAACCAGCGCACTCGACAATGTGAAACTACCCCTGTTTTACTCCAGGGATACAGAAACCAGTGACCCCGATGAACAGGCCAAAGCCTGCCTGGAACGTGTTGGCCTTGCCGATCGCATGGATCACGAGACCACCCAGCTATCCGGCGGACAGCAACAACGGGTTGCAATCGCACGTGCACTGGTCAACAAACCGTCCGTGATCCTGGCCGATGAACCTACCGGCGCGCTTGATACCAGGACATCCCTGGAGATACTTGATCTTTTCCGGGAATTAAATGAATCGGGTATCACGGTGATTGTCGTCACCCATGACCAGGAGGTCGCGGACGAATCCAGGCGAAGCCTTTTATTCAGAGATGGCCGTATCATCGATGATACGCGCGTGCCAGGCTGAAGGAACGGCCTTATGGGACTCTGGAAAACCATCAATATCGCACTGATCGCACTCAAACTGAATGCCTTGCGCAGTTTTTTGACCATGCTCGGTATCATCATCGGAATCGCGTCTGTCATCGTCATGGTGTCGGTTTCCAGTGGTTCAAAACAGGAAATCGAGCGGGCTATCGACCAGCTTGGCAGCAATATGCTGTCCATCCGGCCCGGTGCGCGGATGTCCGGTGGCCGGCATGGAGGATCAGGTTCAGCCGCGCCTTTCACAGAAAAGGACATCAAGCGCCTCAAGGATAAGTTCGCCTTTCTGGAAGGGATCTCAGGCAGCATCAATACCAATGCACCGGTCATCTATGGCAACAACAACTGGACCACCAGAATTACCGGTATCCACACCGATTATATCGATGTGAGGCAATGGGTTATTGAAGAAGGACGTAATTTCACGGAGCGTGAAATCCGTTCCGGTGGCAAAGTTGCGCTGCTGGGTCAGGATGTCATCGAAAACCTTTTCGACGGCAGAGCGCCGCTCGGTGCGCGTATCCGAATTAAAAACGTGCCTTTTACGGTCATCGGCACCTTGCAGGCCAAGGGTGAATCCAGTTGGGGCAGAAGCCAGGACGACATCATCTTCATACCGATATCAACAGCACGAATGCGGGTCAGCGGCCGCAGTGACCGGTCAGTCCCGGACATCGTGGGAAATATCTACCTGACCGTCAATCTCGATCGAAATATCACGATTGCGGAGGAAGAACTGGCCGAGTTTATTCGCGAGTTAAGAAAAATTGCCCCGGGAGCCCAGGACGATTTTTCAGTCAGGAACTTCTCCGAATTTATCCGCGCCCGGAATGAAACCTCCAGCACGCTCGGCTTGCTGCTGGCAGCTACTGCGGCCATCTCCCTACTGGTCGGCGGTATCGGCATCATGAATATCATGCTTGTTTCCGTGACAGAACGAACCCGTGAGATCGGCCTGAGACTGGCGATCGGTGCGCGGCGCAAAGATATCCTGATGCAGTTTCTGGTCGAGGCCGTAACCCTGTGCCTGATCGGCAGCTTTTTTGGTGTGGTCATTGGTGTGGGTGCAGGCGAATTGATACGCCGGTTAATTGAAGTTCCCGTCCTGCTCAATATTCCGATTATTTTCGTTGCAATCGCCTCTGCGACATTTGTCGGTATATTCTTCGGTTTCTACCCGGCAAGGAAAGCGTCGCGAATGAGCCCTATCGATGCACTTCGTTACGAATAGGACACTACACTAAATTTAATGGGTAATTTTCCTGCTTATCGTTAAGATGATCGGGTAAGACAAAACCCGGAGTCAGAAACAGCATGATTTTACAAACCACCCGATTACGCCTTGCAACGCTTTTGCTGAGTTGTTCGATCCTGTTGATCCAGGCTTGTGCAAGCATCGATCCGGACTATGAGCAACCCTCCGTTACGCTGAGTTCCTTCCGTGCCCTGCCCTCCGAGGGTGGCATGCCAACTTTTGAAATCGGATTGCATATTTTGAACCCCAATTCGACTCCGTTCCGACTTGAGGGTGTGGTCTACACCGTTTCAATACAGGGACATGATGTCGTCAAAGGCGTCGGCAAGGATTTCCCCGTACTCGAGGGCTATTCGGAACAGACCATCAAACTGACAGCGGCGGCCAACCTGTTCGCAGGTATCCGCCTGGTCATGGATTTGATGAATTCACCCAATGAAAGCCTTGAATACGAGTTTGAAGCCAAGCTTGATACAGGTGGTTTTGGACGTTCGATCCGGATCAAAGAAAAAGGCGAATTCCGTATGGACGGTAAAAGTGCTCCCAATGACAAATTAAATAATACACCCAAGTCTGAAACCTGAGGTTTGGATTATGGGTTCATGGAGTCCTGAAACGAATGGCTCACCCAGTTTTAGCGGTTTTCAGCCCGATCGATATCACTCCGGCGTACAAAGCGGACAGTTCCCGGCAGGGGTAAACTGGCTTCCCGTCCAGTGGGTCATAAACAGGCCACCACGAAAATAATGAAACACCTGGTCGCCATAGATCACCGAACGGCTATATTCTTCTTGAGGGTGTTGATAAAAGGCTGCGAAATCCGGGTCAACGGTTTCTGTACTTGCAAGGTTCGCACGACCCGTCAGCTCAAGTGTTGAAAGCCCGCCTGTATTTTCATGGACATCAAACATCACTATGCCCGTGGACTTCCAGGGGTACCATTGGCTTGGATCCGGATCCAGGATGCCGTCCGGTGGTGCATGCTCGCTGATGGGAATGATAAAACGCATCGGTTCACCTTCGGATGGATCGCCCGGTACGAAGGTAAAGGCACGATGCGTTGCCAGCACGGATGTTGTCGTACCGCGATGACCTATTTCCTCGAGGCTCAGAAGTACAGGCGCCGATGGCGCTGAAACATCAAACAAGCCAACCTGCACTCCCTGAAACCAGGTATTACCGCTCTCCGACGAGGTTTTTGCCTGCATTCCGATACCAATTAAAAGATTGTCACCAACAGGGTGAAGATAGTCGGAAAACCCTTCGATTTCCAGTTCACCAAGAATCTGTGGATCAAGCGGGTTACCAAGTTCCAGGGTATAAAGCGGATCAACACGTACGAATGTCACCACGTAGCCACGTTTTCCCTGGAAGCGCACACCATGAATGGCTTCACCGGGCTTGCCAATGGGTTCGGGCCGTTGTTCATTTGGCAATACAGAGACGGTTTCCAATAGCAGGTCATTCCCTTCAGATTCCTTGAGGATCGTCAGGCGGTGATCACCTAATTCGCCCCAGCGATCCCGCCAGCCCTGGCTACTAACTACCCTCAGGTGATCCTGATATTCACTCATACGGAAGGCCAGTCGTTCCCGGTCAATACCCAGGGAACCTTCGACGGTTCCGGAGCCCCTGTATTCCAATGAATTACGGGAAATGGCCAGTTTGTGAATATCGGTATCCATATACCCGGTTCTGACGATCTCTCCGGTTTGGTTGATACCATAACCGGTATGTGAGCTCGCGAAATACACGCTCTGAGGCGTGGCGTACATCCCGGCGGTTCTCCCCATCACCGCAATACTGACCGGTGGGATACTGAGGTCATTGAGATCAAACATGGAAAGCGTCGTCAATACGGGCTCAATACTGTAAAGCGGCAATGACGGCATCATGACGTTTTGTGTTGTTACCAGTTGTTGATGGCTTCCGTCAGGATAAGTAATAGCGGGGAACAACTGTTCCGGTTCCAGCATATTAAACAATGCTTCAATATCAGTTGGCATAAAGCTGAAGTCCTGTGCGGCTTCAGGCCCTAAAACCTCTGTCGCCAGCGCATACAAATCCGGTTTGTAAGTCGTTGCAATAAACAAGCGATCACCGATCTTTCGGCTGGCGATCAATTCACCGTCAATTTCAAGCTGCTCACCGACGATAAAATCGGTGTCTGAATCCGCATCAAAAGCACGGATGGATGTGCTTTCATTTCCCACTCTATAACACCCCCCTTCAACCTGGCTTGCCAGGTAGATCAGCGTTGGGTGTCCGGATTCAGTATCCAGCTCCGGATCATAATGATAGAGGCCCTGGCTCCGAACAAAACTGTTGGTCCCCGGTGTACGTGGCAATGAAACGGGAAAGCCGCCATCACCCAGTGGAATATCACCACTGGCTGAAATCCGGTAGCGGGTGATAGATTGCAACCAGGCTGATTCATCCTCAGCCATCGGAATCTCATACATTGGGAAGTCCAACGAGTACAGGTAGTTGGCAGTGGCCTTAACCACATCAGCTTCATCAACTCCGGCCACCTGCACATTGGTTGAGGAAAGAACTTCACTACTCGGCTGGTCTGTTACAGGCGGCGGCGAGCTGACAATCGGCGGGCAAAGGTAATCTAAATGATGCCCATTACCCCTGAGGTATCCTGTCTTGAAGTAATATTTAAGCGCGTCTGCGGATGCGATGCGGGCCATCGCCGCCGGGTGCTGGCGACCGGAAGGCGGGTTGGATATCATACTGTGTTGCGCCTGTGACTTGGTCCAGAACGGCACGGCGTCCGGCAATGTCATCTGCAGGCTTAATGCTGATTCAGAATGAAATTCAGGCAACAGCTCACCGGCTGGATAGTATTCCGGCGGAGCATACTCACACCATGGGCAACTGCCCTCGAAGCTGAGCATTGAGAGGCTTTGGCTACCTTCCGCATTGATACCGGCGGACCACCTTGGATTGCCTGCTTTGTCGTAGTAGTACAACACCGCATAGGTCAGATCACCCTGAGTCTGAAAGGTAATGCCATAACCGGATTCCTGCGGGTCGTACCATGACCCACTGTAGTCAGCCAGTGCCGGGTTTGCCGAAAAAATAAAAGGGCGCAGTATATGCTGATCCTGCTGCTCACCCAGCCGCCAGTGAATCTCTGCCAGTTGCGGGTTTAGAAACTGAATGCTTACATTGCCAGCGACCGTTGGTGCATTGACCTTCTTATTATTGTAATCCCAGGTAAAAGAAAGAAGATCACCCTCAAAGCGACCTTCTGAAACGGGTCCTGAGGTGGTGTACCAGACCGGTTTGCGGTTTTCATCGTAGGTATACCAAATGCCAAAGGCGGTATCGCCACTCATGTTGATGTCCCAACCACTGCCACTCAGGGCTGGATCCCACCACATCCCGGCACGAAATTCCGCATTGCCCGGGCCGGTAATTCCATTGCTGGTGCCTGATGCCAGTGTTACAAACGGAAACCAGGCTGCCAGGATCAATACAACTATGGCCTGGACCCGCACAACATGAGCAGCCTTATTAAGGCTGCGAACTAAAAACTGATACTTTTTCACAATAATGACCATGAAGTGATATTTGGCCAATGCGGGATCACCGCTTTGGCGGGGAGACTCTACTAATAAGTATAGCAATTAGCCACTTGAAATACCTTCAGAAAGAACCAACTATGTGCTGTCGTGCAGCACAAGACCACCCCGGGAGGCGCAAAGGCCGGTATTCAGAGGCGGTTGCTTATCCAAATCTACTTGTCACCTGCCCCTTCGTCTGCGCCAAGGTTTCGCTCCAGAAAATCGGCGACTCCCCGATAGTAAGCCACACGGTTTGACCGCTTTCGAATACCATGCCCCTCATCGGGAAAACGCAGGTAAGTGACCTCAAAGCCATTTTCACGTACTTCCTTGACGATCCGGTCGGATTCGGTCACCGGGTCACGCGGGTCAATTACGCAAGGAGATGAATGCCTGAGCAACGACAAGACCCAAACACGACTATTGGCGATTAGAAAATCAGGTCTCGAATAAACGTTTAATCAGAGGTACGTCAACATAGCCTGCTTCCCCGGCATCGCCGTCAATGACGGTGAATGCCGTACCCGGCTCGCCCAGTTGATCCAGCACGATAAGCGCCCCGTCAAAGTTGTCATTACGGGTGTATTCATTGATCGTCACGATGGTTTTCAAACCTGCTTGTAACGATGACAACAGACCATTTTCGGAGTCCTCAAACGCCATGCAATCTTCTGCGGACAGGTCCATTTTATTGAGCGCATATTGAAAAATATCCGGTGCGGGTTTTTTGTCGGGCACCACATCACCCGCGGCGATCACATCGAACCAGCCGATGCTGTCGGCACCCAACGTCGCATTCAATAGCGTTGTTATATTTTCCGGTGTGGTTGTCGTTGCGATACCAAGTCTCAGCTTGGCCGAGCGCGCTTGGGTCAGTAGTCTCTCAACACCGGGTCTCAATGGGATTGCACCGGACTGCAGCAGTGCCACGTAGTGATTCGTTTTAGATTGATGCAAGTCTTTAATAAACCCGTCCAGATCAACAGGTAGGTTAAAGACAGGTTGAAATCTCTCGATAAAATAACGGATGCGCTCTTTGCCGCCAGTTACTTTCAACAAGATCCCGTATGTTTCAACGTCCCAGCACCAGTCCAGGTTTGCTTCTGCGAAAGCCTTGTTAAAAGCGATACGGTGCCCGTCCCGCTCGGTATCAGAGAGCGTGCCGTCTACGTCGAAAATCAGCGCTTTAAGTTGGGGCATGTTACTCAACCTCTGCTTTAGAACTCACTCGCTTGAATTGGTATGAAAACCTTCTTCAAGACCGAAGAATTCTTCAAGGATACTCACCAATTACTCCTCCGAATTTTACCAAAATTCCAAATCACTCTTAAATATTCTTTCCGTGTTTTGAATGCTCTGCTAGTCTTCGCACTCCTGAAGAACAAAACAAGGAAAAGTTCATGCGATTCCTGACATTAAAGTTGCTGCTTGCGCTGGTTATAGTGAGTACTGGATTCACGCAGACAGCGACTGCGGACGATCTCTCCAACGCGGTTGAAGCGGATTATGATCAACACCTGGGGGCGTTGTATGACTATTTTCACCGCAACCCTGAACTTTCCTCAATGGAAACCAAGACTGCGGCACGACTGGCCGATGAATTACGCGCAGCAGGATTTGAAGTGTCTGAAGGTGTTGGCGGCACCGGTGTCGTTGCCATCATGGAAAATGGACCCGGACCACTGGTGATGATGCGGGCAGATATGGACGGACTGCCGGTACCGGAAAAATCCGGACTACCGTATGCATCGACCGTAACTCAGATAGACTGGGATGGTAACGAGGTACCGGTTATGCATGCCTGTGGTCACGACGTGCATATCACCAGCCTGGTCGGCACGGCACGGTTCATGGCCGCAAACCTGAACACATGGTCCGGAACACTGATGCTGATCGGTCAGCCGGCGGAAGAGCGTGTCGGCGGTGCCAAAAGCATGATGAAAGACGGTCTTTGGGACAGGTTTGGGAAGCCCGACTATGCCCTGGCATTTCATGTCTCCTCCGGCGTCCCCACGGGCAAACTGGTTGCCATTGTCGGTGCACCGATGTCCGGTGCGGATACGGTTGACATCATCATTCATGGAATCGGTGCCCATGGCGCCAGCCCCCATCGTGGCGTTGACCCGGTTGTTCTGGGTTCCGAAATCGTACTGGCTTTACAGACCGTGGTCAGCCGGGAGCTTGCCCCGCGAGAGGCAGGTGTCATTACCGTCGGTTCCTTTCACGCCGGCACCAAGCACAACATCATCTCCGACGAAGCACACCTCCAGTTAACCGTGCGCAATGACAACCTGGAGACCCGCCAGGTTCTTCTGGATGGCATAAAGCGAATTGCAGAAAACATGGGCAGGGTTGCGGGTCTGCCTGAAGACTTGTTGCCTGAAGTCATCGTATCGGATGAGAGCGTGCCGCCTACGGTTAACGATACCCGGTTAACCCAACGCCTCAGGGCAGTCTGGAGCAAGAAACTGGGCGAAGACATATTCTACGAATCGAAACGTGAAGGTATGGGTGCAGAGGATTTCCCGTTTTTTACCACTGATCCCTATATCGCCAGCACTTACTTCTCCGTTGGTGGTACACCGCAAGCTGACTTCGATACTGAAAAAGCCGGTGGCCCCGCCGTACCTTCCCATCACTCACCTTTATTTAAAGTGAAGGGTGAAGAGTCGGTGAGGCTGGGTGTTGAGGCAACGGTCATTGCGCTACAGGATTTGCTGCAGGTGATCGCAAAGTAAGCCAATCAATCGTATCTGACCAAACCCTAAGACCGTTTCGGAGTACCCGTCGTGACGATACGGTTGGTCGCGGCCACCAACTCTTTTGTGATACCCGGTTCGTGGGATGAATGACCGGAATCGGGTGAGATCACAGTATCCAGTTCCGGCCATCTGTTGGCCAGGTCAATGAGGTTCTTGACCGAGCAGACAATATCGTAGCGTCCGTGAACCGCAAACGCGGGAATCTGACGGATTCCATCCACCCGGTCCAGCAGCAACGAATCGGGATCCGGCTTAACATTTCGAAAATAGTGCGCTTCCAGCCGCGCCACGGCCCAGGCAGTATCGGGCTCATCAAAATGGCTGGCGAACTCAGGGTTTGGCAGTAAGGTACAGCAGGCTATCTCGTACATCGCCCAGTGTTTCGCGGCCTGCAAAGCCAGGTTCCTATCCGCGTCTGTGAGACGACTCCAATAGGCCTCGAGAAGGTCGCCACGCTCCTCTTCGGGAATAAAACCGGCAAATTTCTGCCACAGTTCTGGCTGAATCATACGAATACGGTAAAGCCACCAATCGATCTCCTCTTCGCGCAACATCCAGATACCACGTAACACCAGGCTTTTACAACGTTCCGGGAATTCCTGCGCATAATAGAGCGACATCGTTGAGCCATAAGAGCCACCGAATACATGCCAGCGATCTATACCGAGTCGTTCACGGAGTTGTTCGATATCCCGGGCCGTATGAGCCATTGTATTGTCGCTAATCTCACCCACGGGAACAGACCGGCCACTACCGCGCTGATCCAGCAACACAATACGAAAATGTGCCGGGTCAAAGAAACACCGGTCCTGCTCCGAGCAGCCTGCACCGGGACCGCCATGCAAAAACAGAATCGGGTCACCTTCAGGATTTCCACACTGCTCCCAGTACAGTTCATGCGGGTCGCTGACTTTAAGGGTACCGGTTTCATAAGGCTCGATGGGCGGAAAAAAATGTTCGTTGGCCATTTCTGTATCTCAAGCAAACAGGGTTGATTTTGCCTATTCTGCACTTTCCAGCCTTAAAATGTCATCAACCGGTAAGCTGAATGCTTGCTCAACTCGTAATGCAAGCGCCAACGAGGGAACGGATCGGTCCTGTTCAAGCATGCTGCCGGACAGGGAGGCGATAACATTTGTAATCTTTTTATCACGTTTATTAAGCTGATATGCAGGGCTTTCTTTATGCGACAATATCCTGATGCGCGCCACGATCCTGATGTTATTACTTGCCATGACAACAGCCTGCGAAAGAACCGTCACCTGGGAAGGCTCACTTGAGTCCCTGCTTGCTTCACGGCCTGATCAGTTCGGCACGGTTACACAAAACCGGGATAAGTATCGTGTTCAGATCATTTACACACAGATCGACCGTGACGCCGAAAATCAACCGGGCTTCAGGTCTTTTGTATACAACGTAAATCCCACCGAGTATTTTTACCCCGCGAGCACGGTCAAGTTGCCGGTAGCGGCGCTTGCACTGGAGAAACTTAATCGCCTGAACCAACCGGGTCTAAACCGTGATACCACCATGCTGACGGGCTCAAATGCCGGTTTCCAGACGGTTGCAACAATCGATGAAACCTCACCAACCGGCCTGCCCTCGGTGGGCAACTATATTCGCAAGATTTTGCTGGTTAGTGATAACGACGCGTTTAACCGCTTATACGAATTCATCGGGCAGCAGGAAATTAACGAGAGACTGCGTGGCATGGGGTACTTCGATACACGCATAATCCACCGGCTTGAAAGCCGTTTGAGCGAAGATGAAAACCGCTGGACCAATCCCGTTCAATTTCTCAGCGGGGATGAAATTGTCTATGAGCAGGGTGCTGTTTACAGCGAACCTGGCTTCAGAGGAACCCGGCCGGAAAAACTCGGACTTGCTGAAATCGTTGACGGCGAACGTCTTGAGCGGCCCAAGGATTTTGCCGGAAAGAATACCTACTCATTACTGGACCAGCACGAGTTCATTACAAACCTGGTATTCCCGGAAAACGCCAAACCGCAGAAGCGCCTGAACCTCAGCGAGGATGACTACCGGTTTCTGTACCGGTATATGTCAATGTATCCGGCTGAAAGCGGCATCAAAGCCTATTCCAGCACTGATGATTATCCACAAGGCCATGTGAAGTTTCTTATGTATGGTGGTGATGCGAATATCATTCCTCCGAATATACGAATTTTCAACAAGGTCGGTGACGCCTATGGTTTTTTGACAGACGCTGCTTACATCGTTGATTTCAAAAATAATATAGAGTTCATACTGTCAGCTACAATCTATACCAATGAAAATCAGACCTTCAACGACAACAATTACGAATACGAGGGCATCGGGCTGCCCTTTTTAAAAAACCTTGGCCAGGCGATCTATGAGATTGAGCTTAAACGGCAGCGTCAATACCAGCCTGATTTAAGTCGATTTCGTTTTCCCGATAGAGACTATTGAAAACAGAAGCTACATACCATCGCCCTCGCCTGCCCAGATGAAGCTGCCCATCAGAATATTGACATCTTCACCAATTTCGGCTCCAACGTCGAGTTGACGTGAAATCCAAAGATTTTCCACGTCGATTTCGAAAAACACACCATCGTGGCTGGCAGCGCTGTAAAAGAAATTTGAATCCGGGCTGACTGACGATGTGTGGGCCTGGGACTTGTATTCGTAAGAGGCTGAAACGGCCACTTCTATATTCATCAACCAGCTATGGTCAATGGTATTGATCACTGTCATGTAAGTATCGTTATGATTGGTTACGAACGCCCTGTCGCGCCCGGGGACAAATGTTGTATGACCTGAGCCCTTTCCCGTATCTATCATGGTCACAATGTTCATCGAATTCTTATTGACCACAAAAACATGACCTTCCGCGGAACCAACATAGATATGGACACCATCGGGGTGAAAATCAGCATGGTGGGAACCCATTTCTGCGGGATTGAGTAAAAGCGGCGCATATTCGCTGAGAACCGACTCACCCGTGATAACCAACCGGCCCCGCCTGATCTTGAACCGCAGGATAGATGGCGATAAAAGCTCATCCCGGTTACCTTCAACGACTGCATAGTAAACGTCATCAAAGCCTTCTAATGGCGACTGGAATACGTGATGAACTGAAGTGGGCGTATCCAAAACAGAGAGCAATCCGTGGCACCGGCTCCACAACTGGATCTGGCGTGCGGGCCTGTCCAGCATGAAAAAATGCGTGTCATCAACCCACAACGGGTGACCGGTTGCCAGTGAACCACCGTAATCATGCGGCTGAACCAGTTCATCAACACCAAAAACCTTAGTAAGCTTGTCACTGTTAACCTTGATAAGGCTGGTCATCACTTTATCTGCGCCGGAAACCAGTGAAAACCCGGTGTCGGGATTGAAGTTTGTAGACCTTGGTTTATGATCCAGAAAAATCCTGCCGATGTTTTCAATAAAATAGTTTTCTATCACGGTCACAGACTCAGTCTTGCGGGTTAAGGCATAGGCCGTTGCCCCGCCCTCCTGATCAACACCGTATGGCCCATCACCCGTATCCGTCACCGTCTTCATTAATGACATATCATCAACGTTGATAATGAACACCCGGTTGGAGTCCCAATCGCCGTAGTAAGCCAGGTTTTCCACACCGTAGTAGTTTCCATCATGATGACCACCCTGGTGCATAAACTCCGGGCTTCCGTGTTGAGGACCCGGACCACGGGATTTCTCACCGGCATTGAGTGCGTCAGCCGTGAGAACCATGGTGGTAAATGATAACGCCAAGCCGATAAACTTCGCGTATGCTACTAATGACTTCCTCTCAATTTCAATCACTTGTGCGCTTAGCATGATGTGCTCTTCCTTGTGAGATTCAAGTCAACAAGGATTAACATACTGATGCTTAATAAGCGCTTAAGCCCATTTTAAGCTCCACTTAAGATTCAATAAAAATCAGCAAAGACTTGACTGGTCTCCACCAATTTTTTTGACAGAGAAGTTGATACTGACATTTGTGCCTGTTTCTGTAGGCCAGTTGGCTTTCCAATAAATGGTTTCCCTGATGGTGCCGTCTTTGAGCTTGTGATTAACACCGGACACACCCCGCTTGCATATCCGGCGTTGATGAGAACACAATGGACGTTCAAATATCCCACTCCCCCCCCATCTGGAGACCTCTTTTGGCTAATGGATTCCGTTATTTATTTCTACGTTTTGCGTTTCTGTTGGTCATTTTTGCCGTTGCTGCCTGCACCCGGCAAACCAGTCCCTCTGAAACCGCACAACCGGAAGCTGATCAAATGCTGACTCTCGAGGCTATATTTAAAGACCACAGTTACGACCCCAAGGAACCCGGACAAATCCGATGGCTGGACGACGGTAGTGGCTACACCGCACTGGAGACCGTCGAGGAATACCGCGAAGTGGACCCCGAACGGGACGAGGAAGGCGAAATCATCAAGTGGGCGGAAGACATTGTCTTCTACAACCCGGAAACACTGGATCGCAGCATCCTGATACCCGCAACAAAACTGACACCAGGGGGTTCAGAAAAGGCTTTAACCGTTGATGATTACAGTTGGTCCGAAGATCGCAGCAAGTTGTTGATCTACACCAACAGCGTCAAGGTATGGCGTACCAAGAGCCGTGGTGATTACTGGATGCTCGACGTGGATAGCGGCGATCTGTGGCAACTGGGTGGCAGTGAGGCGGAAGAAAGCACCCTTCAATTCGCCAAGTTCTCACCGGATGGCACCCGTGTGGCCTATGTACGCAAGGACAACATCTATGTTCAGAACCTGGAAAGCCGCGCGATTGAACAGCTGACCACCGATGCCTCCGATACGGTCATCAATGGACTGTTTGACTGGGTTTATGAGGAAGAATTTCACGCCAAGGACGGATTCCGCTGGAGCCCGGATGGCGAAATGATTGCCTACTGGCAGCTGGATACCAGCGCGGCCCAGGATTTTTTGATGATCAACAATACCGACGGACTTTACCCGGTGGTTACCCGTTTTCCCTACCCCAAGGTGGGTGAAGAGAACTCAGCCGCCCGCGTGGGTGTTGTTTCACTGGCAAACGGGAAGACGGTATGGGCGAAGCTGCCCGGCGTGGCAAAAGATATGTACATACCGCGGATGGGCTGGGCAAACGGCAGCACACACATCCTGGTGCAGCAACTCAATCGAAAACAGGATACCAACCATGTCTACGCGGTGGCGGCGGACAGCGGCGAACTGACTACTGTACTGATCGAGCGTGAGCAGGAGTTTGTTGAAGTCTACGATGACGTCACCTGGCTCAAGGAGGCCAATGCCTTTGCCTGGATTTCCGAGCGTAGTGGCTGGCGGCACATTCACCGGGTATCGGCCGATGGCGAGTCCATCGTTGACCTGACACCGGGTGAGTTTGATATTACCGAAATGGAGGCCATCGACGAAAGCGGTGGCTGGCTGTATTTCATTGCCTCGCCGGAGAATATCTCACAACGATACCTCTACCGCAGCCGTCTGGACGGCTCGGGTGATATGCAGCGTATCACTCCGGATCAATACAGTGGCTTCAACAGCTACCAGACGTCAAAGGACGCGCGTTGGGCGATCCATACCCATTCATCCTTTACCCAGCCACCGCAGACCCGCTTGATCTCATTACCGGACCACAAAACCAGGCGGGTCGTGGAGGACAACCAGAAGCTGATCGACATGATGAGCAAAATCACGCTGGGTGAACACGAGTTCTTCCAGGTCAAAGCCCGCGATGGCCTGGTACTGGATGGCTTTATCATGCGTCCACCCGGTTTCGACCCGGGCAAAAAATACCCCATCATCAATTACGTCTATGGCGAACCCTGGGGTCAGACCGCACAGGACAACTGGTCCGGTTCCAGGCACCTTTGGCATATGCTGATGACACAACATGGCTTTATTCTCGCAACGGTGGATAACCGAGGCACCCGGGCACCCCGCGGAAGAGCCTGGCGCAGATCGTTATATGGGGCAGTCGGTGTGCTGGGCTCACGGGACCAGTCAGATGCTCTCAAGGCCATGGGCGAACGTTGGAGTTACATCGATACCGACCGCGTCGGCATCTGGGGTCACTCGGGTGGTGGCTCGATGACCCTGAACATGATGTTCCGTTACCCGCAACAGTACCACGCCGGTATCTCAAGAGCACCGGTCACCGACCAACGGCTTTACGATTCCATCTACCAGGAGCGTTATTCCGGTTTGCTGGATGAGTATGAGGAAGGTTACCGTGAGGGCTCTCCGATTAACTTCGCCTCACAACTCGAAGGCAAGCTGCTGCTGATACACGGCACCGGTGACGACAACGTCCATTACCAGGGCTCGGAACGGCTCATCGATGAACTGGTAAAACATAATAAACAATTTGAATTTATGGCCTATCCAAACCGCAGTCACAGTCTCAAAGAGGGTGAAGGAACGCAGTTGCATCTGCATACGCTGATGAAAGATTTTTTTGAAGAACATCTAAAGAATTAACGGAAACAGGAAAAACCTGGTCAATTTCAATGACGGCAGGACCCGGGGTCTTGCCACCTGGTGCTTTTAACTCGCCTGACCGGACTGGCGAAGAATCTAGCCAACCGCACGCGGATCATTTCTCCCATACTGGTCGTGGCTTGAAACCCAGTCCAGTGACGAAATTGCGGCTGCCAGTGAGATTTCACCGGCCAGGACTGTGCCGGCGATGATCTCGGCGAACTTGTTGACTTTGCCAACACCGTCACAACCCATTGCCTGCAGGGCTTCCTTCTGTGTCGGCAGACCGGTTCCACCACCGCAGGTTCCAACAATCAGCGAGGGTAAAGTGATGGACATGTAAAGATCGTTTTCAGGGGACAGTTCCGAGTACAGCAAACCCATGGAAGATTCCGCGACATTGGCCACGTCCTGCCCTGTCGCTATGAACACGGCGGTGATCGCATTGGCGGCATGGCAGCCGTTGTTATTTGCACCGGACAGCATGGTACCGATATTAGCGACCTTTCCGTGGAGATAAAGCGACTCGGTTTCAACATCCATAATCTCCAGCAGAACATCGCGTTTGACTACGGCCTCGGCGACGACACGCTTTCCCCGGGTTTTCATCATATTAATCATTGACGCTTTTTTGTCGGTAGCAAAATTCGATTCCAGGAAGAAGCGCTGGACGTCTGCCACCTCACAGTTTTTCAGTATCCAGTTACAGGCAGCAAAGGTCGCCTTGCCAACCATGTTCATACCGGCCGCGTCACCGGTTTTGAAATTGAACCGCAGGAAAACAAGTTTACTTGCCAGGTAATGATCGATGTAATCCAGTTTAACGAAGGGGTCGGTGGCTTCCGCCACGGCCTTGATTTGATAACTGCTCAGCTTGATCCATTCCGAGAAACGGCGCGCCGCGACCGCATCTTCGAAGATAAAGACGGGTGCCCGTTGCATATTATCCCCAACTACCGTGCACTTGACCCCGCCACTGTGGTGCAGCACTTTCATTCCGCGGTTATAGGACGCCACCAGCGTACCTTCGCTGCAGGCGAGCGGAACATAGAACTCACCCTGCGCATGTTCCCCATTCACCAGTAATGGTCCGGCAAACCCCAGCGGCACCTGGGCCACGCCGGTAAAGTGCTCAATATTGCCCCTGGTCACGTGCGGGTCGAAAGAATAAGCGGCCATGTGCCTGAGCTCGGCACCGGTTTTTTCTTTGATGAAACCCTGACGGGCATGGATGATCTTATCGCTGTAATCATCTGCCGAATCGCGTGGCACCGTTTCAGGTAAAACTTCACCGGTCTTCAATGCATCCTGTACTTCCAGGCTCAACCGGCCGAATGGCGGCGCTTCGAATGCCAGGTTAAGTGCATGACGTCCTTCAGTGAGAGGCTCTATATCAAGGTAAAAATGCACCAGTGCCCCCAATGGAAAATCCATTGGATTGTCCGGGTTCAGCATACTTAGCGGTATGATCTCACTCTGTTCAATTGAAACGGAAACCCTGTCACGTGCCACAGGTTCGCCATTGATCTCAATGTGCAAAATTTGGCGAATTTCGGCCGGACTGAGACGGTTCTTGACCGTAAACCGGACAAGACCATTTTCGTTTCTCAAACTGGTCCGGTTGTACAATTTGCTGATGACGGTACTAGGGATGAACTGCATTACTATGTCCTCCGCTTGATAGCCGATCCTGCAATATTAGCACGAAGAATGACGCCAGAAATTGACCTGACGCAAGGCCGTCATCTGTTCTTGCCCGGCAAGTGTTTAAGCTCTTGTACTGAAGGGCGAAAATCTCTCTGCGGATGCCTTTCTGCTTGCGGGTGCTGCGGTAATAAAGCATCTGTTGCGCAAGCAAGGGTATACAATAGGCATTGATACTCAAAAACTGAAGAGAGAATTTTAATGTCCTGGCAAAATAGTAATGGCCGCGGTGGCCGTCCTGGAAATAACGCACCACCTGACCTGGAAATGTTACTCCGGAAGGGACAGGACCGTTTTAAACGAATGGTACCGGGAGGAAGTTCGCGAGGGCGGACCGGATTCGTGATCGTTATCCTGATTGCGATAGCTGCATGGACCGCTTACTACACTGTACCCAGTGACTCGGTGGCAGTTATCCAGCGCTTTGGCAAATATCTCAAAGAAGTCCCGCCCGGCCTGCATTTCAAATTACCGTTTGGTGTGGATGTCGCATCTATCGTTCCGGTTAAGCGACAACTGAAGCAGGAGTTCGGATTTACCACCCCGGGCGCCCAGGACCCTTTCCAGACATCCCGTGATGGAAGACTTGAGACCGAGATGGTAACCGGCGACCTGAATGCAGCACTGGTGGAGTGGGTGGTTCAGTACCGTGTTTCCGATCCTTTCAAGTTTCTTTTTGAAGTTCGCCAGCCAAGAAGCACGCTCAGGCATGTTTCCGAATCTGTCATGCGCGAGGTCGTCGGTGACCGCACCGTTGACGAGGTGATCACGATCGGCCGGCAGGAAATCGAAATTGAGGCACTGGAGAAAATGCAGGCGCTCGCCACAAAATATGAAATGGGTATCAGCATCGACCAGGTGCAATTAAAGAACATCAATCCACCCGGACCGGTGCAGGAATCTTTCAACGAAGTTAACCAGGCTCAACAGGAAAAGGAAAAACTGATTAACGAAGCACGGCGTGATTACAACAAGGTGATCCCGCTGGCCGAAGGCGAGAAGGATCAGCGAATCCGGGAAGCTGACGGTTATCGTCTCAAGAGAATCAACGAGGCAGAGGGCGATGCCAGTCGCTTTAATGCCTTGTTTGAAGAGTACAGCAAGGCGCCCGAGGTAACCCGTCGCCGCATCTACATTGAGACCATGCAGGACGTCTTGCCGCGAATACAATCCAAGATCATCGTGGACGAACAGTCGCAGGGGATTTTACCTTTGCTCAATCTTGATGCTCGAAAAGGAGACAAGCCATGAGTAAGGGCAAAAATATTGCAGGCCTGGTGTTTCTGGCCATCGTGGCGTTTGTCTTGATCAATGCCATTTATACCGTCAATGAGGTGCAGCAAATCATCGTCACGCAGTTTGGAAAGCCCGTGGGTGAACCGGTGACGACAGCCGGGCTTAAGGTGAAGGTCCCGTTTATCCAGGAGGTCAACCCGATCGATAAACGGGTCCTGGAGTGGGACGGTTCCCCTTCGGATATGCCTACCAAGGACAAGCTGTATATTTCTGTTGATCTGTTCGCGCGCTGGAGGATCGTCGATCCATTACAGTACTTTTTACGATTGCGTGATGAACGCAGTGCCCAGTCCCGTCTTAATGACATCCTGGGCAGCGAAACGCGAAATGCCGTGGCCAAACACGAACTGATTGAAATCATACGCACAACCAAGGATCGTATGCCATTGCGCGATTCCATGATGACCTCAGCACAGCAGGAAGTAAAAATGAGGTCGCTGGTACCTATTAAGAAAGGACGTCAACTGGTTGAGGCCGAGATCTTTGAAGCAGCAGCCGAGAAGGTCCAGGTATTTGGTATCGAACTACTCGACATCCGCTTCAAGCGTATCAACTATAACCAGAGTGTCCGACCAAAAATTTACGACCGCATGATCAGTGAACGCCGGCAAATTGCCGAACGATTCCTTTCAGAAGGTAATGGCGAGGCAGCCAGGATACGTGGCAACCGCATGCGTGATCTGAACAAGATTCAGTCCGAGGCTTACCGGCAGGTTGAAGAAATCCGCGGTGTCGCAGATGCGAAGGCAACGGAAATTTACGCCAGGGCTTATAACCAGAGTCCGGAGGCAGTTGACTTCTATGAGTTCACCCGGACCATGCAAGCCTATAAGGACATCATCGCTGATAACTCGACCATCGTTTTGTCGACCGACAGCGATCTGTTTATGTTCTTGAAGGGTATGGACCCGAAAAGCGAGTGAATTAGCTGCTGACATAAACGACACAAGAGATGACGGCCGTGACTTTAAAGAGTCCACGGCCTGTTGTTCATGCGCTATCAGGATAGTCCATCGTCGCAGAGTATAATGGGAACCCTTAGAAAATAAGGCTTAAAGGAATGAATTGATGTTTCCAATAAATGTCTCGATATTGATTTCTTGTGTATTTATTGCTTCCGCATCCCCGCTGATCGCTGCAGACAACATAACCACCAATGGCCCCTACCTGGGACAGACTCCTCCCGGAGATGAAGCGGTACTTTTTGCGCCCGGGATTATCTCGGACGGGTTCAATAACCGTGACATGGCGATGACACCGGATGGCTCTGAATTTTATTACGCAGTGAATATGAGAAATTTTGATTTATCGACCATTCTGGCCGTGTACAGGACAGACGACGGATGGGATGGTCCCCGGGTTGCCCCCTTTGCACAGGATCAGAACTTTAAATACCTTGAACCGGCCATCTCACCGGATGGGTCAAAATTCTTTTTTGTTGCATCGGCCAGGGATGGTAAACACAACAATGACATCTGGGTGATGGACAGGAAAGGATCGGGATGGGGAAACCCGGTAAAACTGGGTGACACGATCAACACTCCGGTATCCGAGACTTTCCCGTCGATTACCAACGATGGAACACTCTACTTCTCCAGGGTAAGTGATGATCCCGGCGTGGAGTATATCTACCGTTCCAGACAGGTGGATGGAAACTATACTGAAGCGGAAAAACTGCCTGATAATGTGAATAGCGGGAAAACCCAGTTCAATGCTTTTGTGGCACCCGATGAAAGCTATTTGATTGTCTCGGTTTATGGCCGTGAGGATAGCCTGGGTTCAATTGACTACTACATTGTTTTTCGGAACCAGGATGATGAATGGTCAGAACCGGTCAACATCGGTGACAGGATAAACACACCGGGTGCACAGGAATATTCACCGTTTGTTTCCCGTGACGGCAAATATTTCTTTTTTATGTCTACACGCTTACCCACTGATGAGAAGCCGGGTGACAATACTTACTCCCTGAAAGGTCTGACCAGCATTTTTAACAGTCCTGAAAACGGCAATTCAGATATCTACTGGATAGATGCCGGGTTTATAGAAAAGCTTCGGCCTGAGGGGTTTTGATTTTAAGGTATTGGTACAACAGGGAAACTGTTTATGAGCTCAAAACTACTTCAAATTGCAGATAACTTCTGGAACATTCGCGGCTCGTTCAAGATCGCCGGTTTTATTGATATCGGTACCCAGGCATCGCTGGTCAGACTTGCAAGCGGCAAGTTTGTTTTCCTCGATTCCTATACCCTGAGCGGATCGGTACTGCGGGAAGTGGATCGACTGACAAACCATGGAAAAAATGTGGTCGCCGTCCTGAATCTGCATCCCTTCCATACCATCCATGTCAACTGGATGTTTGAGCACTACCCCGATGCCAGTCATTTCGGCACGGCGCGCCATCTATCCAGGTTTCCTGACCTCAATTGGCAACCAACCCATACAGAGGATCCTGAAACGCACGCGCTGTTTGCTGCTGATTTTGAGTTCTCCGTACCACGCGGTGTGGATTTTATATCCGACGATGAAAATGTTCATTTCTCATCGGTGCTTGCATACCATCCTTCATCCCGGACAATTCACGTCGACGATACCTTGATGTACATCCGTTTACCCCTGTTGATGCGTTTTTTCGGTCTGCCGGATGCATTGAGCTTCCACCCCACGCTGGCCAAGGTGTTGGAGAAACGTGAGGGTGCCGTTCAGGATTTTCGCAACTGGTTCGGGGAACTTGCTGAAAACTGGCAAAGTGTGGAAAACCTGTGCGCGGCCCACACCACCTCCCTGGTCGCACAAAAGGACCTGTCGATACACGATCGTATGCTCAAGGCAATGGTCAAAGTTGAGAAAACACTGAAGGCACACGAACGTAAGTACGGCTAGGCGCAAAATACGGCTAGGCGTACCTGCAAGTCACATCACTCAATTTGCGTGTGTTTGTCATAAGCCCTGTCACCCCATGAAAAAGTGTGAGTTTTGGATGTTTCAGAAGTTACCCAACTGATAAAATAACTGCCCTTCGATCAAATCATTCAAAGGATCCAAAAATGCATTTCAAGTCCCTGATCTTACTGGCTTGCTTGACGAGCATCTCAATGGCCTGGGCTGAAAATGATCCTTATCTCTGGCTCGAAGGTGTTGATGAGGAGAAGGCGCTGGACTGGGTCCGGGCTGAAAATGCAGCGACTGCCGAACGTCTGAAATCCAACCCCTTATTTGACGAGCTCTATGCCGAGGCGAAGACGATACTGAATGCTTCCTCCCGGGTTCCCGAGGTTCACCAGGAAGGAGACTGGTTGTATAACTTCTGGCGGGATGAGAAAAACCCCAGGGGTGTCTTCAGACGCACGACACTTCCCCGTTTCGCCTCCGAGGAACCCGACTGGGAAGTCGTCATTGATATTGATGCACTCAGCGCAGAAGAAAACAAACAATGGGTCTTCAAAGGCATGAATTGTTTGCCGGAACACCCTGAGCATTGCCTGGTTAGCTTATCCCCTAAAGGTGGTGACGCCGTTGTGTCACGCGAGTTTAATTCGATCGATAAGACCTTTGTGAAAGACGGTTTTTTTCTGCCCCTGGCCAAGGGCGGTGCCAGCTGGATAGACGCCGACACGGTGTTTGTCTCTACCGACTTTGGTGAGGGCTCAATGACCGACTCCGGTTACCCCAGAATTGTGAAACGCTGGAAACGCGGCACACCGCTTGAAGCTGCGGTGCTGGTCTATGAAGGTGATGTTAAATCGGTTTCAGCAAATGCCTTTCGCCTGCACTCGGCCGGTGGTGATGTTGACCTGGTTCGCGACGGCAAAACTTTCTGGACATCCGAAAGATTCCAGTTGGTAAATGGCGAATTGAAAAAGCTTGAGTTACCACTCTCTGCAACCGTCAACGGTGCCTTTCAGGGTCGCTTGATTATTTCCCTCAAAGAAGACTGGACCCGTGGCAGCACAAACTATCCGCAAGGTGCCGTATTGATAGCTGACACCAAGGTATTACAAGCGGGTGGCAAAGGTGTGATCGATGTCCTGATCGAACCCGATGACACCACCATTGTACAGTCGGTGAATACCACGGATTCCACCGTCCTGGTAACGGTGCTGGAAAACGTGCGCGGCAAGATCTATCGATACAACCCGGGTCCTGAAGGACGCTGGGAAAAAAGTCTGATCAGTTTCCCGGACGACGGTTCCCTGGAGATCACCAGCACAGATGACAGCAGCGGTAACTTCTTTGCCCGTTACGAGTCATTCACCAGTCCGCCTGCCCTGTATTTCGTCGCGTCCACCGACTGGCAACCACAGAAGGTCAAGAGCCAGGCTCCCAGCTTCGACGGTGACCGTTACCAGACGGAACAATATTTTGCGACATCTGCAGACGGTACAAAAATCCCCTATTTCGTGGTCTTGTCCAAGGAGGCGAAACGGGACGCTAAAAACCCAACCCACATTTTCTCCTATGGCGGATTCCGGAATTCACTGACCCCATCCTATTCCGGTTCCTACGAGGATCTGTCGGGTGCCTACGGTAAGCTCTGGCTGGATCGCGGCGGTGTGTTCGCACTGGCCAATATCCGTGGCGGTGGTGAGTTTGGCCCGCAGTGGCATGCTGCTGCGCTCAAGGAAAATCATTTCCGTGTATTTGAAGATTTTGAAGCGGTGGCGGAGGATTTATTCGCACGCAAGATCACCTCACCCCAACACCTGGGTATCGAAGGACGTTCCAACGGTGGATTACTGGTGGGTGCAACCATGATCCGTCGTCCTGAGCTGTATGGTGCGGTCGTGTGTGGCGTGCCGTTACTGGATATGCAGCGCTACCACAAGCTGTTGGCGGGAGCCAGCTGGATGGCGGAATACGGTAACCCGGATATTCCCGGGGAGTGGGAGTATATAAAGGAATACTCGCCTTACCAGAACCTCTCAAGCGGAGTGGATTACCCTGCGGTGTTTTTTTACACCTCAACGCGTGACGACCGGGTGCACCCGGGTCACGCCAGGAAGATGGCCGCGCGTATGAAAGAAATGGATCAGGAAATCTGGTATTACGAAAACATGGAAGGCGGTCACGGTGGTTCTACCACCAATGACCAACTGGCCTACCGGCTGGCACTGGCCTACACTCACCTGTGGAACCAGTTGAAATAAGATGAAATAATTCATACTCCCGGATGTAACAAAGGACAAAACGAAACGTTCCGGGCGTGCCTGTTTGGTTGACTGAAAGGGAGCTTTGAAACATTTGTAACTCCGGATTAAGAGCCGTCATCGTGGCGGCACTGATGCTCGTATTCCTGACCGCCTGCAAGGCACAGCCCCATGCGGTCGAAAGCTTTGCGGGTGGCACAGGTGGCATCAACGCCTTACACCAGCGAGACAAGCCATACCTCATCCTCATATCTGTTGATGGCTTTCGTTGGGATTACATGAACCGCTACCCGACGCCCAACATGGACCGCATCGCCGCTGCCGGTTCAAAAGCGGAGCGCCTGCTACCGGTATTTCCCACCCTGACCTTTCCAAATCACTATTCGATAGCGACCGGTCTCTACCCCGCGCATCACGGTCTGGTGGGTAACGAGTTCCATGAACCTGAAAGAGACACATGGTATTCGATGAAAAATCGCGAAACGGTGGAAGACCGCTGGTTCTACAAGGGTGAACCGATCTGGGTCACCGCAGAAACACAGGGTATGGTTGCTGCATCGTTTTTCTTCGTCGGTACCGAGGCACCGGTCCAGGGTGTTTCCCCCACCCACTGGCGTAGCTTTGACAAGAAAATCACCGGTGAGGAACGCGTCGACCAGGTATTGACGTGGCTGGAGGAATCGGAAGAAAACCGACCGCATGTATACACCCTGTATTTTGAGGATGTCGATGAACACTCGCACTGGTACGGACCGGAATCGGCAGAAAATATCGAAGCCATCAGCCAGGTTGATGCATATATCGGGCGCCTCCTCGACGGGCTTGAGAGCCTGCCGTTTGCAGAGCATATCAACATCATCCTTCTCTCGGATCATGGCCAGGGTGCATACCTGGAAGACCCGCAGCCATACCTTCTAGCCGATCACGTGAATCTCGACGATACGGTTATTATTGAAGGCGGCTCCTACCTGTTCCTGTATTTTGAGCGTGAAGAACCCCAACGGGCCAAGGAGCTCGTTGCCACGGTCAACGAGAACTGGAAGCATGGACGCGCCTACCTGCCCGGTGATGCACCCGCACAGTGGCATTTTGAGAACAACCCGCGTTTCCCGGATGTAATCCTGATACCGGAAGCTGGTTACTCAGTGCTTTCGACCCAGGAGAGATCCGGCAAAATCAATGCCGGTGATCATGGCTGGGCACCCGAGGACCCCGACATGCAGGGCTTTTTTACTGCCTGCGGTCCGAATATCAAAGCCGGTCTGTCTTTGGGAACTGTCTATAATATAGACGTTTACCCCCTGATGTTGTCCATCCTCGGTCTTGACCCTCCGGAACTGATGGATGGTGATGCCAGCAGGCTAGCCGGGACTTTGTACACAACCAGGAGTAAGCAGTCATGTTCGAAGCAGTAAAGAATCCCTGCCTTGTCCCCTTCAACAGTGATTTCAAGCTGTCTGAAGCCAGCACGCTCAGTGAGACTGTCCCGAACAAAAAGACCTATAAAAACCGGCTTGAGAACCTTGTGGATGAACTTGATGACCTGCAACGCCGGTTGTATGCATCGGATAAGTATTCGGTGCTGCTGGTCTTCCAGGCAATGGATGCAGCGGGCAAGGACAGTACCATCCGCGCCGTCATGAGCGGTGTTGATCCCGCGGGTTGCCAGGTGTTTTCATTCAAACAGCCCAGTTCAGAAGAACTGGATCATGATTTCTTATGGCGCACTGCGAAAAGCCTGCCGCAACGTGGCAGGATCGGCATTTTCAACCGCAGCTATTATGAAGAAGTGCTGGTTGTACGCGTACATCCGGAATACCTGGGTGGTCAGAAACTGCCATTCCAGGTCGGCCTGGATGAACTGTGGCAACAACGCTATGAATCAATCCGGGATCATGAGAAACACCTCGCACGCAACGGTACCGTTGTTCTTAAATTCTGGCTGAATGTTTCCCGTGACGAACAGCGTAAGCGCTTCCTGTCGCGGCTTGATGACCAGCGTAAAAACTGGAAATTTTCTTCCGGCGACGTCGATGAAAGTGGTCTTTGGAAAGACTACATGAATGCATATGAGCAGGCATTGAATGCAACATCCCGCCCATGGGCTCCCTGGTATGCAATACCGGCGGATGATAAACCTTCTGCACGTCTGCAGGTGGCAGATATTATTGTCGAATCCCTAAAGAGTCTGAACCTGGAATATCCAAAAGCCTCCGAACGGCACCTCAAGGAAATCGGGGAAATGCGGAAGTTACTCGAAAAACCTATTTAACCCGGTTTTGATCATTGCCGGATAAGACGCCATCCGGACTGATCCCTGTAAATATACTCAATCCCAATTGCTGAGCTATACTAAATTGAGGGAGGAGGTTTCGCGAACACAAGGATCTCTTCTAAACCCATTTGTTTTGGAGCGATCAGTATGAGTTCTTTGAAATGTTTGCCATTAGTTTTTATTCTTGTCAGCCCGCAGATACTGCTAGCCGCTGAGCAGGATCAACACCGTTACACCCAGAAAGAACAAATCGAATTTTCGGAAGCAACCCGGACTGCTTTTGATCATAGCGGGAAACCGCTGACCCATACTTTGCAGGTAGGTGGCCCTCAAGCGGCTGAGAACAATGGCAGCGCAGGCAATGTGACCGTGGCCAGACTCGGCCCGGATGGCAATATTGAGACATATTGCACCACTGATATCACAGTTGCGCGATCCTGGATGGCTGGTGAGGGAGCCAGTCAGGCGACAGTTTCCATTGACTCTCCTGTCATGGAGAAACAGCCATGACAGGGAAAAAACTTCTCACTTTTGTCATGTCAGTGATATTTGCCACGCAGGCCTCTGCTGCAACCTTTTTTATTCAAAACGACGATGATCCCAACGAAGGATTCAACGACCCGCTACCGCCAACCAATCCGAACCAGAAAGGAAATAATCCGGGCACAACACTGGGTGAAATGCGTCTGAACGTATTCCAGGCTGCAGCTGATGTCTGGGGTGAGATACTGAACAGCAACGTCACCATTACGGTCGGTGCAAACTTTGCAGAACTATTTTGCAGTGCCAGCAGCGCCACGGTTGGTAGCGCGGGCGCAACCAGCTCCTGGGCAAATTTCATTGGGGTGGAGCCAGACACGGCTTACCCGATCGCCCTGGCGGAAAGCCTGAAAGATTCCAACATGAATGGCCCCATGGTTGAAATCACGGCGTCCTTCAACAGCCTGTTGGATTCCGACCCGAACTGCCTGGGAGGCGGGGGTTTCTACTATGGGCTGGATGATAATGCACCTCCGGGAACGTCCCCCCTGTACCCCGTTGTATTGCACGAACTGGCACATGGTTTGGGTTTTGTCAGCCTGACCGATGTTGGCAGCGGCGGTAGCGGTGCCTTTATTGGTGTCGGTGGTTACCCCGACACATTCAGCCGCAGGCTACTTGACCTGGACAACGGCAAGTCCTGGGATGAAATGAACAATTCAGAACGCCTTGCATCCGCCCTCAATGAGCCTGAACTGGTCTGGGAAGGCCCGCAGGTGACCGCCGACCGCGGCGAACACCTGGGCTTTGCACCACAACTGGTCATCAATGCTCCGGGAGGAATTGCAGGTACTTTTGAGGCCGTTTTGGGAGAAGAACCGGATGCGCTTATCCCGCCAGGGGGTGTTACCGCCGGTGTCATAGACGGTGATACTTTTGGCGACAGTTGCAGCCAGATCAATGAGGCGTCTTTCTCCGGTAAAATTATTTTGTTCAACAAATCTGATAGTTGCGGCGCTGCAGTTCCCGCTTTCTACTCTGATTTCCAGGGTGCCGCCGGTGTCATCATCGCCGCTACCACGGCGACCGGATTACCGGATGTCAGCGGACTGATCAACAATCAGGATGTCAACATTCCCTATATCGGTGTAGAAAAATCTGTCGCGGATAATCTGCGCGCCAACCTGGGTTCAGCCAATGTGACCATCAACACCAGCAGCAATTTCAATGGTGAAAACGATGGCAAGGTCAAGATGTATGCACCCGCCATCTTCGCACCGGGTTCTTCGGTGTCGCACTGGAGCAAGACCGCTTCACCCAACCTGTTGATGGAACCGGTGCTGGGCGACCTCGATTTCGCAGATGTTGACCTTACCGCTGCCGCCTTCAGGGATATTGGCTGGTCTGTCAATATACCGGGCGAAGATCTGGAAGTGATATTTGCGGATGGTTTCGAGCAGTAATCCTGCTCCGGGGGGTTAACCGGGGTTCAAACTGCAGTTGGTTAAACGCCTTTTGAACCAGTCTTCCCGGGTGTAAGGAATCAATTTAGCTGCTTGATCAGCCAAGGTCGTTTAGCGAATTTTCCGTTGCCTGGATGGGAACCGTTTCCCAAGCGAATATCTCAACATTTATAAAGATGATTCCTCCATCCTTTATATAAACAGAGCAAGCACCATATATAATGTCTTACCGGGGTTGGGGGCGGCAGTTTCACACCCCACACCAGTCAACCAACAGGGTCGGGGAACATCCTATATGCGTTACATCTGCATCTTACTAATCACCCTCTTGATGCCTGTTTCACTATGGGCACAGACCGCCGTCAATGTCCGCACACAGGCTTTGAGCGAGGTCCTGGTTGATTTTGAGCGCCGTGCGCCCGCAGAGGTGCGCGCCCTGAATGACTCAACCATTGCCGCCGAAGTTTCTTCTGTCGTGCTATCCGTGCATGCAGATGTCGGACAAGCGGTAAAAAAAGGGGATCTGCTTCTGGAACTGGATCCTGTCGATTATCAATTGAACTTTCAGCAGGCCGAGGCCAACCTGGCTTCCAGCAAAGCCCGCTTGAGCCAGGCAAAAGCCAAATTGGATCGCGCCCGGACGCTTGGAGGTAACCAGTATATTTCGGCGGACGAACTGCTGGAGCGTGAAACCGACGTGATGGTTTTCAATGCCCAGATACAGGCCAACGAGGTGGCTATCTCAATTGCCCGCAGAAACCTGGACAAATGTAGCCTGACAGCACCATTTGATGGTGTGGTTGGCAAGCGTATGGCCCAGGTGGGTAATTTTGTCAGGAATGGAGACCCGTTGATCGCAGTAACCCAGGTCGACCGGTTTGAACTGGATGCTGAGATCCCGGACGGCCAGGCAGAGGAGATCGGCAATGCGGACATGATCCGTTTCGAATCCCGCGGACAGAACTGGCCTGTGAAGCTATTACGGTTATCACCTGTGATTAATGTAGAGGGAAGAACACGCCAGGCAAGGTTTGAATTCACAGGCTCAGCACCTGCTGTGGGGCGCAGTGGCGAACTGGTATGGAAGGTTGGTGAGGGTATGTTGCCATCCAACCTGGTCAGCCGCCGCAATGGGGTTCTTGGTGTATTTTTGCTGGAATCAGGCAAAGCCAGGTTTGAGCCCTTGCCGGAAGCCCAGGAGGGTCGTCCGGCATCTGTTGATCTTCCATCCACTGCCCGCGTTGTCACCCTGGGCAGGGAGCGTCTGCAGGATGGGGCGGCATTGAATGTGCAGCAATAGACCGTATCACCACTAAAGACCCATGTTTAAAAGCCTGCTAACCAATCACCCACTGGTCAACATCCTGTTTACCGTTGTGCTGGTGATGGGCGCAATGTCCTATATGGAGTTACCACGCGAGCAGGATCCGGAAATCAACTTTAACTGGGTGATGGTGACCACGGTTTTACCGGGCGCATCCGCCGAGGATGTTGAAGAGCTGGTCACCGGACCACTTGAAGATGCAATAAGAAATGTTCAGGATATCCGCTGGGTGATCAGTACCACCCGTGAGAATTCCTCCAGCATCCTGATACGGTTCAGGGACATTTCAGAAACGCTTTTTGACAAGCGGATCAATGACGTGCGCCGCGAAGTACAGAACAAGGCCAACGATGAGTTACCCGAGGATGCCACCGACCCCTACATCCTGGAAGTCACCACTTCGAGTGGCTTCCCAACCGCCATGGTCGTGGTTGAAGGTCAGGCCGATGATGAACAACTGCGACAACAGGCGAGGATCGTCAAGGAAGACCTCGAACGTATCAGCAGTGTCGATGCCATTGTTTCCATCGGTCTGCAAGACCCCGAGATGCACGTTGAATTCCTACCCAGGGAACTGGCTGCCCGCGGCCTGGTTGCCACCGATATTGCAGACAGCCTGAGGCAGGGTTTCGCGGATACCTCGGCGGGTAAAACCCGCGTGGCCGGTCAGGAATGGCTGGTGCGCGTCGAAGGTACCACGACCGATCCTGAAAAGCTGGCGTCTTTTCAGATCGCGCCGATGTCCAGACCCAATAGTAAAATTGCTCTGAACGAGGTGGCAGAAATAAAGCGGGGCCGCGAAGAAGCGACACAGCTGGTTTCCTTTGGTGGCCAGGCTGCCGTTGCGCTTTCCGTGATCAAGGTTCCTTACAGCAACACGATTGACCTTGTCGAACGTGTCGATGCTTATATTGCCCGGAAAAACATCCAGCTTGATGGCTCGGGTATCAACCTGGTGCTTGCGGATGACCAGACATCGCAAACACGCTCCGCGCTAACCATCATGCAAACCAATGCCATACTCGGTTTGATACTTGTGTTGGTGATGTGCTGGCTGTTTTTGGGTTTACGTATTGCGGCCATGGTCACGCTGGGCATTATATTTTCCATAGCCGGCACACTGTGGGTACTCAAGTTCAGTGGCAACACCCTTAATGTATCGGTTTTGCTTGGTATTGTTATCGTGCTGGGAATGTTGGTTGATGACGCCGTGGTTGTCGTGGAATCGATTTACTATCGATTGCAGCGTGGAGTGAATGCACTGGATGCGGCCATTGATGCCCTGAAAGAGGTCGGAAGGCCGGTTACATCTGCCGTATCGACCACCATGGCGGCCTTTCTGCCGCTGATGCTGTTACCCGGCATTGTCGGCAAGTTCATGTTCGTCATTCCTTTTGTGGTCACTGTTGGCCTTGCTGTCAGCCTGATTGAAGCCTTCTGGATACTGCCTTCACATGTCATATCTTTCAGTGAAAAACATAAGCCCGGGCACAATGCCTCGACTTCGTCCGGGCGTGACCTGCGAACGCGTTGGACCCATCTGATTCGTCTGAAATATACAAAAATGCTATGTTACGTGATGCGCCGACCGGTTCGATTCCTGAGTGCAGGCACACTGGCCTTTGTGCTGGCAATCGGTGTCGTTTCCCTGGGCCTGATCCAGATGAATTTCTTCGTAGCAGACCCGATGAGATTGTTCTACGTCAATCTGGATATGCCATCGGAAGCTCCCCTTGAAGAAACCCTGCGTCAAACGGTATTGGTGGAACAAGAGGCATTGAAACACTTCAGACCCGAGGAAATCAGGGCAGTAACAGTCAATGCAGGTATTAAATTTACCGACGCAGAGCGTTTGTACGGTGATCAGTATGGCCAGGTGCAAGTTTCGTTGGCACCCGCGACGGGTGATTCACGCAAGGTCGGTGAGATCGTCGACTCCTTGCGGGAACCCTTGTCAAAGTTGCCGGTTGACGGACTGATTTCGTTTCAGGAGCTCAGCGGCGGACCACCGGCGGCCAAGCCGGTCAGTGTGAAAGTCCGATCCGATGACTTTACCGAGTTGCGTAGCGCCAGCGATGCAATGATCACGCTTGTAAAGAATATTCCGGGTACCAAGGATGTCGTTGACAACGACGTTCCCGGCCGACAGGAACTGGTGCTTGATCTGGAGTACAAGGCCATACGTAATGCAGGTCTGACACCGGGCCAGGTGGCACGACTTTTACGTCTCCATCTCGATGGTGAGGTTGTCGCCTTTATGCGTGACCGGGGTGAGAAAGTCGAACTGAGGGTACGTGGTCTCGACCGTGCAAGACAGGATATCGACTCGGTGTTGAATGACCCGATTGCCTTACCCGGTGGTGGCTCAACGACTTTTGGCGCACTTGCGAAAACCCGTGTCAGTCAAGGCCGGGGTGTGATCAATCATCACAACTACCGGCGTGCGATAACGGTCGAGGCGGACATTGATGTAGACGTCACTGATACGGTGCTGGCCAATAATACTGTCCGTGAAGAATGGAGCAAGATCAGCCACCGGTTCCCCAATACCGATATAGACCAGTCAGGTGAACTCGATGACATCCAGGAAAGCCTGGATGCGATGCTGGGCCTGTTTCTGCTCGGCCTTGGTCTGATCTACCTGATCATCGCCGCGCAGTTTCGCAGTTATTTTCAACCGATGCTGATCCTGGCGACCATCCCGATGGCCTTTACCGGTGTGATTTTCGGTCTGTTGCTGACCGGCAATCCGCTCAGCCTTTATACGCTCTATGGTGTCATCGCATTGACCGGAATCGCCGTCAACAGTGCCATCGTATTGATTGATGCGGCCAATGCCCGTATCCGTGCAGGTATGCGGCCGCTACACGCGACCATTTATGCAGCCAGACGTCGGGTTATCCCGATATTGATGACCACCACAACCACCATCGCCGGCCTGTTCTCGCTGGCCGTGGGTCTGGGCGGCAAATCACTGGTGTGGGGCCCTGTTGCATCTTCCATTGTTGCCGGTCTGGGTGTGGCCAGCTTGCTGACATTATTTATGATTCCCACGCTATACAGAACGTTCCAGCGTGGTCATGGCGGCCAGAAATTTCTGGATCATCACGGTAAGGGCGTTGGCTGAAAAGAGCAGTGGAGGACCCCACTAACCGGATCCATTCCAATTAATGTGTTAATTCTCCAGATTCCGGGCAACTATCTTTTCACCAGGAAAGGACTGGCTTTCCTTTAGCGCTTTTTATCGGTCATGTCTTCATAGGGGTTGGCGAGATTGAGGTCTACGCTCAGTCCAAAGCCGGGAATACGGATTTCACTAGCGTCGATGGTCAGGTCATCGCTTTCAACAACCGACTCACCCAACTGGTAGATCGGTGGGAAATCACCTCCATCAGCCCTCTCGTTATAATCAGCAGCCGTGGTTTCTACCGCTTCATTGCGTTTACGCCAGGCGTGCATATGCTTTTCGCCCCAACGTTGTGTCAGCATTTTTTCCGTTTTCCCAGGTGAAACAAAGAAGCCCGTCGCATTATTGCCGCCGAAACCCTTGGAGTTGATGAATGCGCCCTCCAGTTGCTGTGGATCGATTTGTAAATGCTCCAATGGAAAATGCAGGTTGGAATCGTGGACATCCTCGGCAATGTGGTCAACGGTAGAGATGCCGGGCAACCAGCCGTACTCCCAGGTACCCAACGCTGCTGCCAACTGGTCGCCACCGGCAGGCGCCATTGAATGACCTACATACGCCTTTATTGCACTAACCGGCCAGCGTTTGATTCCAAATGTCCTGGCCATTTCGTTGAGAACATGAGACTCGGTAACACGGTTTTGCTGGGTGCCGGTACCATGGGCATGCATCTGGGTGCGCTCCCGCAGACTTTTTTCACCCAATATCGCACGGGCCATACCCATGGCTTTACCCATGGTAATGAAGTTCCCGATACCGGGACCGGGTATGGACTTCTTGTATCCATCGGCGTTGACATATACTCCACCCACCGAACCCAGGATACGCGCACCCAACTGCAGTGCAAGTTCGTCATCCATGATCACCGTGTAAACCGCTGACTCAGCAACGGTGAAACCGGTGTTGCTCGAAAACGGGCGGCAGGCGCGCCGGTAATCCGGCACAGCACTATTATCGAGTGCCATCAATTGTTCATCTTCAGCGAGCGCACCCATGGTCCGGTAACCTTCGATCACCTCCGGAACCACCGGTGCCTCGGCGTTACCGACGATGACCAGTCTTTTTCGACCGCTCTTGATCTCTTCAACGCCGTGACGGACGTTGTAGAGGTAGGTTGCGCAGGCACCAATCATACCGCCCGTGCCACCTGCCGAACCGAACACATAGGCATTGACAAAATCGCCAGGCATCTCGCAAAGACCCAACGGCACATTTTTCGATGAAGGCCGTTTACCGCACATTGGATTCTGGAACAAGGCACCATAACCTTCACTATCCAGCTGACCCATGGCGCTTGAAGAATAGACGGCGATCTGATCGGGCGGCACCACTTCCTTGAGCCGTTCAATCGATATTCCGGTGGATCGCAAAGCATCTGATGCACCGTAAACCGCCAGTTGCAAACCCCGCGGATGATTTCGCGACTGGTAGAGTTCGCCGGGGTTAAAACCTTTGGGAAGCTGGCCCGCGCTGCTGACCCTTGATACCCGGAAATCCGGAAACAACGCATCCATTTTTCCTGACACAGATACACGTACAGTGCTGTCATCCAACGAATCGAGTTGCCAGCTATCTGGTATCACACGTGGCAGTTGTCGCTTTTTCAAAACAAATGTCAGGGATCCGCCATCAACTGCGGGTCGTAGCCTCGCTGCAGATTGAACGAACACTTTAGCGGGATCGAAAACGTCTATACGACGGATGAGTGTGTTATCCCTGATATAGCGGCGGGACACCGGATCACCAGGGCTATCTACACCCATCAGATGCGCAAGACTCTTGAATGTGCTGTCCTGTTCAGCCGGGCTCATGGCATCGATCACCAGACGTTTGTAACCATGGTGAAACGATAAGCGCCCTGCTGGGTTGATCCCTCCAAAACCTGTAATTACCGGTAGTCTCATCAAATTCAGTCCTTTCCTTATTCTGGGAAGTTGCTAAACAGGTATTGCGTGGTTAAAGCGCAAGGTTACAGGTCGGTCATTCTACGCAGGCTCGGTATCAGATGCGAATTCTTGTTGGGGGTTAACAACGGTCTAAAAAAAAATTGAAAAAATTTGATGTGGAAAACAGGAAAGCACCAGGCGGCACTTTCCTTTAAAAAAACCTACTTGGGGAGTGCACAAAAATTCGCCTGGCCCAATGCTTACAGAACCTTAAGCGTACAATCATTCCTACTGGTCTGGACGAATTACCAGCCCCAGGGCGCATTTATGGATTTGGGCCCTGCCGGTGGTTTCCGCGCCGATGTGCGCTTGACCTTGTAAACCTTACCGCCGGGTTCACGTCTCTCCTCGCGATGAGGCCAACCGGTATTCTGGTTGTGTTTACCCTCTGGTTTTGCAGCGCTTACATCATACAAACTGCAATGGCTGGCATGAGCTACACCTGCCCCTCGGTGTGCAGGTTGTCCAGGCACCTGTTTGCCACGTTCTGAACTGTCGACAGGCATAGCAGGAACGGTATTAGCCGTGTTCCGCCGCGTAACACCGCCACTCCTGTCCACGGAATTCAATGTGTTAGTGACGGCACTGTGGCTTGCTTTACCTTTTTGCTCGACCGGATGTCTATCAATGATGGCAATTCGATCCTTGGAACTGTAAACCGACCTGCTGGAATCCGAAATGACGTTGTAGAGAAATAGAGCGACCACTGCCAAGATCAAACTGGCAATTAATATGGTTGCGTAAGTTAGCATTTGAAATCAAGCCTCCTCTGACCGTGTTCATATCGCTTTGACGCATACAAATACGGTCGTACCCAAAACCCCTTGAACCGGGTACGGCAATGATCAAAATCCGGAGTATCAGCTATGCTGGTTACAGTTTGACGTAACCTGTCCTTGTTAAAATCTGTCTATTCCTGTGGCGAACGCCAGCTGGCGCCAGGAACTGCCGTCATGGCATAAACTGCTTTGCACCGGATAATCCACGTCCGCGCCAAGCCCATCCCAGTCCGTGAAAACAACCTGGCAAATTACCCAGAACATGTCTGAATCCACAGACTTCTATCCCAGTCTAGCACATTACGTAATTCATGCAATAAGCAAGCACAAATACCCTATGGCATTTGGCATTTAGCATTTGGCATAGAGAATTTTTAGCTGAAGATATATTTCGTCAGGAAGATACCCAACATCAGGAATGCAATTGCCAGTTTTGCCGCAGTTCCCAACACGAGCCCTATCCAGACACCATAGCCCGACCGCCCGGCCTGCCGTGCACCGCTTCCCGCGCCCAACTCAGCTGCAACCGCACCGATAAATGGCCCGAGAACTATGCCGACAAGACCGAAAAACAAGCCAACAATCGCACCCAGGGTTGCTCCCCAGAATGCCCTTGGACTGGCACCTTGTCTCTTGGCCCCGAACGCGGCTGACAGAAAGTCAATCATCACGGAAAGTACGGTGAGCGCACCCAGAAGACCAATCGTACCCCAGCCCACCGGTTCGAAACCGGTACTCCAGGCGGCCAGCAACAGACCGGCAAACATTATCGGGATACCGGGCAAGGCCGGCACGACTGTGCCTATCAGGCCGCTGATGACGATCAGAGCGGCGAGAATCCACCAAAGTATTGTCCAGTCCATCCTAGTTCTTCCAGTGGGCGATATAGATATTTTCAAACCGGGACCTGGTATGTGGATCGGAGAAACCGGTACCAATAAATGCATTGCCCCGGCCCCGGTCCAATGCATCTTCACACCCCTTTCCTTTGATATTATCAGCAAACCCGGACTCCGTATCCGGGCAGTATGTCTCTTCCAGGAATGTGTACTCACGGCTTACTTCACCTTCTGGGGACTGATTGAGAGTGACCTGCCAGACACCGGCCCAGACACTGTCCCGTGACACGTGAATATCAATCCTGTAAATGCCATTGCCCTTGAGTTGCGGCAGGTGCTGTCCGGCACTGAGCTGCCACTCACTGATCGGCGTATTACCGTCGCAGATGGTGAAGTCTTCGATAAATAAAGATGGTCCGCCAGGCGGGTCGGGACAGCCCTTGAACAATGGAATCGGTTGATCAGGATTATCGGGGTTGATTACCCGGTTAGCCAAAATGCCGATAGCCAGACCGCGTCCGCGATGCGGATCATGCTCCACCGGGCCACGCATGCCGATGGCTACATGTGGGCCGCTATCGATCTCGAAATAATCTTCTGTATGCCATTCGCAGAAAACAGCCATGGTTTCATCGTCGGCCGGCCCTGGATAGGAATACAACTGATACTGGTTCCTGTTTTCACCAAACCCCAGCTTGAGTGGCTCCACCTTTGTATAAGCAATTCCGCTGGACGAAAAATAGGAGACCAGCTCCTCGGTGGGTACCAGCCGGGGCGGTATTCGTTTTTTCATCAATGCGCCGCTTCCAGTATTTTGGTATGTCTTTTGCTATTCTAAGCGGATGCGACAGGCTACGCACACATTAAGTACTGAAACAACCGGGCCGGGGCTTTATGACATTACAAACCGGGTGGTGGACTGGTGCCGGCAACAGGGAATACAGGAAGGCCTGCTGACCTTGTTCATCCGTCATACATCGGCATCACTTACCATTCAGGAAAACGCCGACCCCGACGTGTGTCACGATCTACAGGACTTTTTCGATCGCATTGCACCACAGCATGGCCCGTACCGGCACAGTGCTGAAGGCCCGGACGATATGCCCGCTCATATCAAAACAGCCCTGACGCAGGTTCAGCTGACGATTCCGCTTCAACATGGCCGCCCCGCGCTTGGAACATGGCAGGGGATTTACCTGTTTGAGCACCGCCACCACCAGCACAGACGTCAGGTGGCGATGCATTTACTGGGTGATTAAGCTCGTTTCTTTTTCAAGAAACTATATCGCTTAAGAAATCCTCCAGCACATTTGCGAGATCCGGATAACCGATCTCCTGCAGGTCGTAATTTACACGGGTACTGGGTTTATCGATCTTAATCACCCTGTTGAGATCGATGGGTGTGCCTATGACAACGGTATCGCATTCGGTGTTGTTAATCGTGGCTTCGAGATCCCTGATCTGCTGTTCGCCATAACCCATTGCTGGCAACAGGGAACCAATTTTCGGGTAGGTCCTGAAGGTCTCTTCCAGTTTTCCAACGATAAAAGGCCTGGGATCCACACACTCCAGCGCACCGAATTTCAAAGCGGCAACGGTACCTGCCCCGATGGTCATCTGACCATGAGTCAGGGTCGGGCCATCCTCAACCACCAGCACTTTTTTGCCCTTTATCAGGGAGGGGTCATCCACGCTGATAGGCGACGCAGCATCAATCACGATGGCTTCGGGATTGACTTTCCGGATGTTTTCCCTGACCTGTTGTATGCCCTCCGGTCCCGCGGTGTCCATCTTGTTGATAATAACGACATCGGCAAGCCGCAGAGTGACTTCACCGGGGTAATAGTTCAATTCGTGACCGGCCCGATGCGGATCAACAATGGTTATGTTGAGATCAGGTTTATAGAATGGAAAATCGTTGTTTCCACCGTCCCATACAACGATATCGCAGCCGTCAGGATCATTCTCAGCGGCCCGCAGGATGGCCTCGTAGTCCACCCCGGCGTAAATGACATTGCCACGTACAACATGCGGTTCGTATTCTTCCATCTCCTCGATGGTGCAGTCATGTTTTGCAAGATCTTCCACCGTCGCAAAACGTTGTACTTTTTGTGCAACCAGGTCACCGTAAGGCATCGGGTGACGCACGGCGACCACTTTGAGACCACGACTCAGCAGGTATTCAATGACTTTCCTGGATGTCTGGCTTTTGCCGCAACCCGTGCGCACAGCCCCGACGGCGATAACCGGTTTACTTGATTCGATCATGGTGGCGTCAGGCCCCAGGAGTACGAAATTGGCTCCGGCCGCATTGACCAGCGCACTCATACTCATCACCTTCTGATAGGTAACATCACTGTAAGAGAATACACAATCCTCTACCGACTCCTCCCCGATCAGACGGGTCAGATCCTCTTCTGCAAGTATTGGAATGCCATCAGGGTATAACTCACCAGCCAGCGCTGAAGGGTATTTTCTGCCGTCAATATCGGGTATCTGGGCGGCTGTGAACGCAACGACGTTGAAGCGGTCATTGTCACGGAAAAAAGTATTGAAATTATGGAAATCTCTGCCGGCGGCGCCAATTATGATGACATTCTTTTTCATTACAGTGCTCATTTTTTTGTTAGTAAAGGGAACTGACTTATCCGGACAATTTTATCATATTCGCTGTTCCGGATCACCGTATAACGGCTCCAAAACTCTCGTCACCGCATCCTGATTTTAGCCAGTACATAGGCGTGGTCGCTGGGTTTATCACTCGATTGGCCGGGCCGCACACCGAGCAGTTCATTGCCATGAATAATGTCGTATTCGGCTTGGCTCACGGCCAGCCTTTTGGGCACGATACCGTGCATCAGTACCTGCAATTTGCCACGGTGGTTGTAATCATAACGCTGCTCAGGCGGTAACAGCTTCACCAGGTTCACGCTTTCATCACCAACCACTGCGGCCAGGGTTTCGCTTTCCTCGGTATCATTGAAATCGCCGGTGACATAATAATCCAGCCCCTTCCTGCGCATGACCGACATTTCTTCTTCCAGAAGCTCAGCCTGCCTGACTCTTATCGGCAACCTCTCGTCAAAACCCGGCTCCTCAGGTGCGAAAATACCGCGTTGGTGACGCTTTGAGGCCAAATGAACATTGATACATGCCAGTTCATGGCCACCTGATTTTTCCCTGAAATGTACGACAAGCGGTTTTCTGGAACCTTCAAAGACCACTTCTTCGGCACCGATTAAACGGGCGGAATTTTCTACCAGGTCAACACGCTCAGGATTATACAAATACCCGTTACGGATACTTCCACCCGGCTGCCCCCCATCCGTTCCGACACCTGGCGGGATATCCACCCAGTGATATTCCACACCGCAAAGTATCCTGATCGTTTTGACCAGGCCCTCGTAGGTGGAACTTGCATCGACCACCAGGCTCATTTCTGCACCATCGTTGTCCTGAATTTCCTGCAGGGCCACGATATCCGGTATATTGGCCTGAACCACCACTGCGTTTGCCAGGGTATGAAAACGGCCATCACCCCAGTCATCATCAACATCCTGACCGGGGTTCTTAACCTTTGAGGCCGATTCAACATGCATATCAAGGTTAAACCCATTCATGGTCATGATGGTCAGGTACCCCGGTTCAGGCTTCAAACTGCTGGAAGTCAATGGATAGTCGCGATTCTCAACCCTGATCGGGTCGTCCACGGTCATCTGGTAGGCTTCAACGCGATAATTCAGGGGACCGGTTATCCTTGACCGCAGTTTTGACCCGACATTCACACGCGGTGCATGCTTGTAGTTTTTTATACGGAATCCCGGGTACCAGCGTAACGGATTTTTATGATCAACCAACACCCCGCCCTGCTCTGTCCTGGTCACTCCTCCTGCTGGTTTTTCGGCATCCAGAATCAGCACATAATCGCCGAACGGGTTACTCGGTGCGATAAATGTCGGGCCAGCATCAACCGTCACCAACATGCCTTCCAGGCCATTCAAAAAAACGGCCAGCTCAGCGGTTCCGCTTGGAACATTGTCAGCGGTCAACTCAAACGGCTTTATATCCGGCCCGCGTTTATTTAAAACACGCACGTTTTCGAGTTTGATTTGCGTCACAGGTTTACCGTATTCCTGCTTGACGTAATCCATCACTTTACCCGTGACTTCAAGCAGCGCAGCGTCGGGTGCAGGCCACTTTGGGCTGAATACATAGACTGCATCTGAAATTGACGGGTCGGGGCCGGACCTGACGTTTTGAATAAAAAAACCACGTCTTCCGGTACCGGTTACAACACCTTTCACTTTAACCAGCTGGCCAGCCATTGCCGATAGGACTCCGGGCCCGCGAACATCGCAAATCGCAGTTACTGCCGGGCGATTATCTCTCACAGCGACTCGCCTTCCCGAGCATCAATCAATATGAACTCTGTCTGCCGTCCGTCTATATAGTGGACACCCGTTTGATCGAAGTAAGCATCCTCCTCCAGCATGATCCGGACTTCCTTGTCCCACTCCTTTATAAAAGTGGCAGCATTCAACTCAATTGAGTAAGCGGTGTTGAGGTACATTGGGTAATCGCCGGTATGGGGCAATCCCTCCTGCGCATCCCATCTGCCGATGGCCGCTCCTGCACCATGACCGTGATAACCGATGGGATGGGTGTAAATGGACGGCTTGATACCTTCGGCAATGGCTTGCTCCCTGGATTCCTTCAGCACCTGGTTACCGGTTTTGCCTGCCTTGAAATTTGCCATGAGAATATCCTGCAGGCGATTCGCATTTTGCAACGCGACTTCCAGGTATTCGGGTGCCCGGGTTTCACCGGCTTTGAGGACATAGGCATGTTGCTGAGTATCGGTATTGAGTCGTAAATAGGTAATACCGAAATCAACGTGCAGCAAATCTCCCGGCTGAATAACATTGTCTTCCGGTCGCGAGGAAAAGCTACGCAAGTGATCGAAGCTTTCCGGGTCCTGACGCTGTACCGATACCGTTGGATGAAACCAGGTAGTCAATTTCAGCTCGCGAATTTTTTCCCGATACCACCAGACCACATCGTCGGTGGTAGTCACACCTGCTTCAATCACGGCCGGGGAGAAACCTTCGGCAATGATTTCGTGAGCGATACGACAGATTTCCGGATACAGCGCCATTTCAAGGGACGTACGGGTTTCCAGCCAGGCGATGCTCAGCTTTTCAGCAGACACAATTCGCTGTTGATACTTAACTGGCAGATTCTCCTTAAACTCGCGCAAATCCGTGGCCGATACGCCATCAGCCAGACCCCAGTGATCGGAAAAATTGATACCAATCTTTTGGGGATCACGTTCCACAATGATCTCTGCCAGGCGTTTCCACTGATCAGCCTGCTGCTCAGGCTCCCAGGCCCGCTTGAACACCGTACCCACATCATAACGGGCCACCGCCAGCGTCTCGATTTCCCCCCCCGCCCCGGGGTCGTACATGACCAATATGGTGCGACGTCTCGCAGCCAGCCAGGTTGCGGGCAACATCGTCTTGATAACCGGGTCCTCGTTGTATTCGCGTGACATGACAATCCACATGTCGAAACCCTCGCGGCGCATCAACTCCGGCAATACCGTCTTGAGCTTGTCGTCCAATAGACGGTCGATAACCTCCGCCCGTTCCTGCATGGAAAGAACCCGGGATTGATCACCAGCAAACACAGTCACTGATATCAACAGGGTGAAAATAATGATGTGAATTTTCATATTTGTTTTGAGTACCGGCCGATTTTGAAGTGTGATTATAGACACTTTGTCGCTGCCGGATTAAAGAGGCTTCAACGACAAGAATATTGGGCAGAAGTATCTGGTTGGTCTAAACGGCCAAATCGTGTACTTTAAGCGCTGATTTTCATTCCAGCATTAACCAGGCAAGAGAGGTCTGATGAAACATCTGACACAGCAGGAACTCACAGCGGGATTGGGTAAGATTCTTGAATCTCCAAAAGACAAAGGTACACTCGAGCTGATCGTCAGGAGACCCGGGACGGATCAAAGGGAAATACTGGACGAAGGCCAGCTGGATCCGGCCTACGGCCTGCAGGGCGATAACTGGCTTACACGCGGTAGCCGCGCAACGGCGGATGGCAGTGCCCACCCGGAGATGCAAATCAACATTATGAATTCACGGGTGACCGCCCTCGTAGCACAAGACCCAAAGCGTTGGGCACTGGCGGGTGATCAGCTTTACATTGATATGGATTTAAGCCCGGAAAACCTGCCGCCGGGTACAAAATTATCAATAGGCTCAGCCGTATTAGAAGTAACCTTGCCACCGCATACCGGCTGTAAAAAGTTTGCCGCAAGATTCGGCCGGGATGCCATGATTTTTGTCAACACCGGTGTCGGCAAAGAACTGAACTTGCGGGGCATTAATGCGAAGGTTGTCAAGGCAGGTACGATTCGGACGGATGACGTTATTGAGAAAATATTAGTCTGATAGTCTTAGGGTGGGTAATTTTTTACCCACGCGTTTCTCCGGTTGAATCCCAACGGTGCGTTACGAGTAACGAACCCTACAATGGATAGCTACTAAACTCCTCAACAGCATCCACCATGGCGAGGACGTTTTCCGGCGGCACATCGTTCATCACGGTATGAACGGCACCTATCATGCAACCGCCTCCCGGACCAAGGGTTTGTATGACGCGCCGCACTTCCTCGCGCACGTCGGCTACACTGCCATGAGGCAAAATACGATGTGAATCAATACCACCGCAGAAAACAATATTGTTTCCAAAGTGCTTCTTCAGAGAAGCCAGGTCTGACATCTTGCCCGCTGATGTTTGAATGGGGTTCAGAATATCGACACCGATCTCAATGAAGTCCCCGATCAGGGGGGCCACATCACCATCCGAGTGAAAAAGCACCTTGGCATTGGTCCTGGCCTTGATGAAACTGATGAAATCTGCGTGCACCGGTTTGAGTATCTCACGATACATTTTTGGTGAAATCATCAGGCTTTCCTGGGTTCCAAGGTCATCACCAATTTTGATGATATCCACATTGTCACCCAGTTGCTCAAGGAAAGGACCCATCAACTGTTTGCAGTAAACCGCAATTTTTTCCAACAGGGCACGTGCGAAATCCTGATCCATGGCCATATTCATCAGGAAGGTCTCCATACCCTGCATTGCATGGGCCCTTTCAAACGGAAATAACAGCCAGGGCGTCGCCAGGATTGCAAAGCGGTTCTCTTCAGCCAGTGACCGGGCCTGCTCCCTGACATGGGCAACCCTGCTCGGGTCACCCATATCCGGCCACCCCTGGTAAGCATCCAGGTCATCCCGTGTTCGTGCTCCGGGGATCGGATGAATACCGGGATACCAGTCACCGGGAGTGGTTTCAGTCTGGCCGCTGCCCCATGAATCTATAAAGTCGCTGTGCGGATCACGCTGCCGATTGCGCAGGCGCACTTTTTCGGGTTCAAGATCCAGCACACCACGAACATCGCTGTGCAGGCGAAGCATGGTTTCTTCATCGATTTCAGCAGTGCCAAGTTCAGGCCAGTCATAGAGAAAATTATCCGGAGCCTGTATTCCAGCCATTCGCTTGATGCCCTGATAGGGCTTCATCTTTATCCCGGTAGCATTGCTGACCCCGATAATGAGCGGAACGCGGTCGGGTTGCCCGTGGTTGATGGTGGTCAACACACGTTCCCGGGATGTCATTGCTGACTTCAAAACAGCGTCCGAGGCGATTTATTTCAAAACCAGGATTTTTTCGTAATGCATAGGCTGCTTTTTATAAAGCAGGTTCAGTTCCCGGTCATAACTGAACGTAATGGTGATCCCGCCATCCCGCTCCTTCACCGTGAAGCCATCTGCCATATCATTCATTTCATTGACCTGTAAAAGGCTGATTACCCTTTCCTGCGCAGCCTGCGGACTGTTGATTGAACCCGTTTTACTAGCACTATCAACAGTCTTCAGAATGGAATCTATAGACCTGGATTCGATGGCCTGCGGCACATACTGAAAACCGATAAATACACCATACCCGAGTATCGCCAGCATAATAATTGTTCCAATGGCGGATGCACCCCGTTGTTGCACAGGTAAATTGTTCATACTTTCTTCTCCCTAATGTTTGAAACTTCAAATAAAGTAAAAAATGACACTCTCACCATGCGATTCCATAATCATCACCGTAATCGCTGGCACCACCCCACATACTGCCGTTTTGCCTGTCAAAATAGATGGCGGTGATCGGACTGTAAGGACGCTTGTTCGCCTCCACCTTATAACCCATATCACCCAACTCACTGCGCACCCACTCCGGTAACAATGGTGAAACGGAAAGCCGGCCCGGCTCGGACTCATGGGCACCGAATGAACTTTGCATCTGGTAACTGGTGAAATTTGGCGCTTCCACAGCCTGTTGCACATTCATATCAAACTCCACCATGTTCAGAAAAAACTGTAACAGGTTCTGATCCTGGGTATCACCACCCTGCACCGAAAAAGCCAACATGGGCTTGCCATCCTTCATCGCGATACTGGGTGTCAGCGTGGCGCGCGGCCGCTGGCCGGGTTGAACCACGTTAAATGGGTTCATATTTTCGGTCAGCACAAAACTCTGCATACGTTGACTCAGGCCAACGCCGGTTGAACCTGCGATAAATGCGGGAATCCAACCACCACTCGGGGTAATAGAAACCACCCAGCCCTCGGCATCGGCCGCCTGTATCGAAGTGGTTCCCGCCAGGAAGCTCTCTTCCCTGCTCATCAGCATGGCCTGCTGAAAACCCTCTGCTCCCTCGGCATCGGCTGTAGGGGGAATGGGGCTCCAGTTCTTTAACAACTCGCTAAAGGGATTTTTTTCATTTTGAAATGGATAAGGGTCTCCGGGACGTGTCTCTGCGTTATTTTTTTCCGGATTCATCAACGCCCGTCTCTGGTCCGCATACTGTTTTGAAAGCAAACCTTCAACCGGTTCCGCCGGAGGCACATAGGGGTCACCATAGTAAAAATCCCGGTCGGCAAAAGACAGGTTCATTGCCTGGTACAGGGTATGGATGTAGCGTGCGCTGTTGTAGCCCATGCTCTTCAAGTCTATTTTTTCAAGAATATTCAAAGCCTGCAGCAAAACCGGCCCTTGCACCCAGGTTGTCAGTTTATAGACGTCGATACCCTTGTAGTTGGTGGAAACCGGCTCTTCTATATGCACCTGCCATTTGTCGAGGTCCTCAAGTGTGAACAATCCACCATATTCCTGCGAACTACGGACGATCTCACTGGCAATGTCGCCACGGTAAAAACGATCATAGGCTGCATAGATAGCCTGCTTGCGTGTCTTGCCTGCAGCCAGGGCCTGCGCTTCGGCTTCGACCAGCTTTTGTAATGTCGCCAGCAGATCGGCCTGCTGAAACATTTCACCTGCCACCGGCGCCGCACGTTGTTCAGGATCTTCATCATTTAGGTGGGGCAGAAAGACCGCGCTGGAGTAAGACCATTGCGATATTACATCGCGCCGCCGTTCAATATTATCGGCCTGGACACCTTCAATCGGGTAGCCTTCGGCCATCTGCATCGAGGGCGCCAGGACATCCGCCAGGCTCAACTTGCCGTATTCAGCCAACATTACCATCAGGCCGCCCGGTGTTCCCGGCGTCACCGCCGCCAGTGGGCCATACTCGGGTGGGTAAACCATACCCTTTTCATGAAAAAACTCAGCGGTTGCTCCACTGGGCGCCACACCCAAAGCATTGATACCCTTAACTTCACCTGTGTGCGGGTTGTAAATAAGTGCCTGGGTTTCTCCTCCCCAGCCCAGTGTGTCCCACATCGTAGATGTTGCAGCCAACATCGCACAGGCGGCATCTACGGCATTGCCGCCACGGGAAAAAATCATGGCGCCCGCAGTTGCCGCCAGTGGTTTCCCGGTAACGGCAACCCAATGCTTGCCATGCAATACCGGTTTTGCTGTTTTTTGGGCGACTGCATTGCCTGCAAAACACAGCAGAGTTACCAGAAAACTCAGCGCTAATACGGCTCGCCGGGTAGTAAAAACAGAGTGCTGGGAGAGAAGCATTGGTAACCCCTTTTTCTTATTAGTCAACAAGGATAACAAATGCTTTGCACCCGGTCAGTTCCGCTTCCAATAAAAATTCAGGAATCTTTCCGGTGCCAGGCAAAATTATCCCGATTTACTCTCCAACTAACTTGACGCTTCAGCTAGAATTCACTCCTGTTTAGTTTTTGCAAGGGTTCATCATGGATAGCTTTCTCATTTCAGTCGCCGGCAATATTGCTGCAGGGAAGTCCACCCTGACAAAAGCGCTCGAGAAGCGATCCGGCGGCAAGATAGTTTCCTTTCTCGAACAGGTCGACTATGTCAAAAAGCACGGTTACCTCGAAAAATACTATAAGGCCGTCAGCGCCTATGACCGCCTGAAAGGAGCCAAACTCGATGGCAAGGACCCCGGCCAGTTTCTGAAGGTTAAGGAAGAAGCCGAATATTGGGGCTACAAGATCCAGGAAACCTACTTCCTTTCAAGGTTGCTGGACCTGGGAGTTCTGAATGAACTGCTCCGCGACGGTCAGTCGGTTGCCCAGGACAGGAGTATTTACGAAGATCAGATTTTTACAAAGAACTCGAACAACTACGAATACATCACCGATGAGGATTACAGAAAATATCTTGATCTGTTCAAACTGGTGATGACCAATAAGCCGACACCCGACCTGATTATCTACCTGGAAAGCGATGTGGAGGCTCTAAAGACGAGGATAGTAGGCCGTAGCCGTGGCGAAGAATCCGAGCTTGCCAGTGCCGAGAACTCCTATCTGTCCAACCTCAACGATCTCTACAGACCGTGGATCATGAAATGCGGACACCCGTACCTCATTATTGACACCGAGGCGATCGATTTCAGAACTGAAGACGGACTTGAGCAGGTTATCGAGGGCATCATCCAGTCCGTTCCGGGAACCGGAAGGCTTTTCGAATGAAACGCACCATCGGTATTATGGGAAATATCTCTGCGGGCAAAACCACCCTCTGCAAGCTGATAGAAAAACGTTGGGGCTTCGTCTTCTACCCCGAAGAGGTTGATGAACTGGTACTCAATTTTTACTACGGCGACCGCCGTGAACACGCCTATAACACCCAGGTCTTTTTTCTCTCGAGCAGGTTCAGAAACTGGTGGCATATGACCATCTCACCGCATTCCGGCGTTACCGACCGGATCAAGGAGGAGGATGTCCACATTTTCACAGAGAAAAACTACCGCGACACATTCCTCTCCAAGTCAGAGAAGATGATTCTCAACCACCAGTTTGAAGCGATGAAACACAATATTCCCGATCCTGACCTGGTAATTTACCCTCATACCGAGGTAGATGAACTCAAGAAAAGAATAGAGAAGAGGCTACTCAAGGAGGGTAAGGTTCGTGAGGGAGAAAGGGGGCTACTCGCGTCTGATGACACCTACATCAAAGACCTGAACACACTCTACGAAGAGTTTTACCCGCGTTACCAGGGCAACAAACTCCGGATTGAGAGCAATGAATGGAAGCTCGTCAACGAGGATGGTTCAATCCGCTATGACAGCGAAGAAGCCGATAAACTGCTGGCGATCATTAAGCAGGCACTCGACCGAAACGGGTAAACAACACCCGAACGCACTAGACCCGCGATGACCCGCGCTGGCATGAAATCCTCAAGCAGATGGAACTGCCTGTTTAAGGAATACCCTCAGCCGGTGCCTGTACACCGGCTACAACTACCCGGATCGAGCGAAACCGTTCAGGTTCGCTCAAACGTCCCAACCAGTCTGTTCATTCCGATGAGGCGGGGCTCTATACGCGCCAGCAATTGCCACATCGTAAGCCCTGCCTCCAGGTCGACTTGCTGATCAAGAGCCAATACCCAGAAGTAATACTGGTGTGTACCGTGTCCAACTGGCGGCATCGGACCGCCATAGCCCACATTGCCAAAATCATTCTTCCCGTTGGTAAATTCCTTGCACCCCTCATCGAGACCTGATGTAGATCCGGGGATATTATAAAGAACCCAGTGCACAAATCCGTAGGTACCGTCCGGGGTGACCAACGGTGCATCCGGGTCATGACAGATCACAGCAAACGCTTTTGCCCCCCCAGGAGCATCGGTCCATGATAGAACTGGAGAGGTGTCCTCACCCACTCCGGTATGCTGCGACGGAATATTACCCCCGTCTTCAAATGCCTTACTGCTTAACCGCATGTCCGATAGCGCAAAACCCATAACACTCTCCTTTTTGAATGAAGTTGCTGAAGTGTTAATGATAACGCCAATTTGTCCGACTTTTGAATCTAACGATCAGTAATCAAAACACCTGCGCAGCATCTAACGATGAATTTCAACATTTCTTTGGCATTTGGGGGTTAAGCCACTATGCTTAACAACAATAACAAACATAAAGAAGCCTGCCCTTGTCAATTTTCAATGAACTCAAACGCCGCAACGTCTTCAAGGTAGGCATTGCGTATGTGATTGTCGCCTGGCTGGTTGCGCAGGTATTACAGTTGGTGTTCGAGAGTTTTGGCACACCGGTCTGGGCGATAAAAAGCGTGCTGGTGCTGTTGGCAACCGGGTTGCCGTTTGCCCTGTTCTTTGCGTGGGCATTTGAATTGACACCTGATGGGCTTAAGCGCGAACAGGACGTGGATCGATCGCAACCCCCTGCTCCGCAAACCGGCAGTAAACTTAACCTCATGATTACCGTTGTGTTGGTGCTGGCACTGGCTTACTTTGCCTATGACAAGTTCGTGCTGTCCGGAGAACGTGAGGCCGCGCTTGTCGAGGCTACCACGCAAACCGTTACAGAACAGGTAATCAGTGCAGAAGAGCCTGGGGAATCCGATATATCCATCGCGGTCCTGCCATTTGTGAACATGTCGTCAGACCCCGAGCAGGAATATTTCTCAGACGGCATCTCCGAAGAACTGCTGAATGTACTGGCCAAGATCGACAGCCTGAAAGTGGCAGCACGAACATCGTCATTTTCCTTCAAGGGGCAGAACAAACCGGTGGGTGAGATTGCGCAAGTGCTCGGTGTCGATCACATCCTGGAAGGCAGTGTACGAAAATCGGGCAATCAAATCCGTGTCACTGCCCAGTTGATACGGGTCAGTGATGGCTTTCACATGTGGTCTGAAACCTATGACCGTGAACTGGTGAATATTTTCGCCATCCAGGACGAAATCACCGAGGCAATTGTCAGCGAGCTGCGTGTGGAGCTCAACGTCCAGACGCAGATTGCCTCTACCACCACCGACAACCCAGAAGCCTACCAGGAGTACTTGCAAGGCCGGTATTTCTGGAACCTGCGAACAGTACAGGATCTGTATCTCGCCGTGGAACATTTTGAACGGGCAACACAGCTTGATCCGACCTACGCAGATTCATGGACGGGTTTGGGTGAAGCGTGGGTATTGTTGCCGATTTGGGAGTTCAACGATGCCAAGGCACTGGAACAGTTTGAACAAGCCAGGCTGGCCGCTGAAAAAGCGCTTACTCTTGACCCAAAGTCAGGCCGAGCGTATGCCGTACTGGCGTATATGTACATGATGAGACTGGAGTGGCGTGATTGCTTCATGAACTACGACTTGGCACTGAAATATGCGCCGGACAACGCCAACGTATTGCACTGGTATGCGTATGCACTGGTGACTGTAGGAAAGTTTGCTATGGCGCAGGAAACCTACCAGGTGGCCATAAAACTTGACCCTCTCTCACGCATCATTAACACAAGTGCGGCAGAGCAGTTCTTCGTTGCTGGCCAGTATGATAGTGCGCTCGAACACATAGATCAGACCCTGGCGTTCGCACCGGATTTCGTGTTTGCCTGGCAGACGAAGGCGTCTATCCACATAGCGAGGAACGAGTTTGGTGAAGCCAGGGCGGCGTTTGAAAAGATTTCCGAATTGTCAGATGCAAAAATATTTGAGCTAAAACCAGTCGATTTTATCGAAGAATCCATTCGTACAGGAAAACCAGCCCAAACAGCGGTTTGGCTAAAAGATCTAAATCTTTATGACCCATACCTGGCCTCCCTTGTTTTGGTCAGTGCCGGGCAATATGAGGAAGCTCTGGATCTGATTGAACGACAGTCCATAAGCAATATTCCACATACCGGAGCCTACTTTCTCAATAGCGTTCTTTTTCGAGAGAAAATGGGCAACATCCCCCGCTACCGGGACTTGGTCACACGGCTAACCACTATTGGGCTCGAAACAGATTGACGCTCTATTTACAAGAAAGGGGAAGATAACCGGCTGCCCTGTCTTTCCCATGCACTGTGAGCGTACATAACAATTGGCCAGTTGAGCTAAACTGCGTCCAGTCATTTTTCCAAAGCATTTAAACTGCGCCCGAAAAAGTTTATCGTCCACCCTTGGCAATTAATCTGACCTTCTTCAATGGATCTGACCTTTATGAATACCACCAAGCTGCTGAAATTATTTGGCCTGTTGATTTGGATACCCTTATTCAGTGCTTGCGGACCCAACGCAGGCACCAATGAAACTGAACCTGTGGCACCGGTTGCACTGACCAAACCCATTCAGGAAGACCAGCGTCTGACGGCATTTTTCGATGAGATATTTGAACGCGATGTCAGTCAGAGCCCGGAGTTTCAGGCCTACCTGGGCATCAAGACCGAAGACTATGGCCGTTGGGACGACCACTCGGATCAGTATGCGCAAGCTGAAAACCGGCAGACAGCAGCGGATTTGGAGCGACTACATGCGGAATTTGACTACGACGCCTTGAGTGATAAGGCAAAATTGAGTTACCGCATCTTTGAATATAACCAACAGCGGGATTTACGCAATTTCAAATGGCGCTTTCATAACTACGCCATTTCCCCGATGAATGATATTGCGTCTGATCTACCCACGTTTCTGCAGAACATACACAAAATCGACACCCGCAAAGACGCCGAGGACTACATCTCACGATTGGCTGGAATTGAAGCGGTCATGCAGCAGGTGATTGAACAATTACGCCAGGGTGAATCCATCGGCGTCATTCCTCCGATGATGGTGTACCCCAAGGTTCTGCCCGGGGCACAAAATGTATTGCAGGGCGCGCCATTTGATGAAACAGCTGAAGATGGAATCCTGCTGACGGACTTCCGCAGCAAACTGGAGCTGCTTGAGCTGGATCCTGAAGAAAAAGATATGTTACTGAACGATGCCGCCAATGCGCTCAGCGGTCCGTTTCGAAACGGCTACCAGGCCCTGATTGTCGAGCTGATGCGTTTGCAGACACTCGCCAACAACGATCACGGCGTTTGGAGCCTGCCTGACGGTGAAGCATTTTATGCCAATCGTATTCAGAACTGGACAACCGTTGCCGGGACGCCGGAGGAACTTCATCAACTGGGTCTGTCAGAGGTTGCCCGTATCCGTGCCGAGATGCAGCAGATCATGAATGAGGTCGGGTTTGAAGGTGATCTTGCCGGTTTCTTTGAGTATGTAAGAACCAATCCGGAAAACTACTATGAAAATACCGATGAAGGGCGCGAGGAATATATTCGCGATGCAACTGTATTGATCGAGGGAATTTACGACATCGCTGATGAATACTTCAACGTCCTCCCGAAAGCGCCATTGGAAGTCCGGCGGGTAGAGCCATGGCGTGAGGCCGGTTCTTCGACCGCTTTTTATAACCGCCCCTCCCCCGATGGCTCGCGACCGGGCATTTATTACATCAACCAGCAAAACATGAACGCGGTGCAAAAGCACATCATGAATTCTCTCGCCTATCACGAAGGTGCACCCGGTCATCACTTCCAGATCGCCATACAACAGGAGTTGCAGGGCATACCCAAATTCCGCCTGTTCGGTGGCTACAGTGCCTATTCTGAAGGCTGGGCGCTGTACTCCGAGCGCCTGGCATTTGAGGCCGGATTGTATGAGGGCATGCCGATGCGTAATTTTGGCCGCCTGGCGGAGGAAATGAAAAGAGCGGTGCGACTGGTCGTCGATACCGGCATGCATTACAAACAATGGCCGCTCGAACAGAGCATCGAATACATGACAGCCAACACCCCGATGGCAACGGCTGACATTGAGCGCCAGATCAAACGCTACTACGTGCTTCCCGGACAGGCGCTGTCGTACAAGGTCGGGATGCTGACCATTCTTGAATTGCGTCAGCGTGCAGAGGTACAACTCGGCGAGGACTTCGATATCCGCGAGTTTCACGATGCGGTGCTTAAAAACGGTCCCGTGCCCATGAAGGTTCTCGAAGAAGTGGTTGATGCTTACATCAAGGCAGAACAGGATAACGCCACCTAAAGCAGAGTATGGTACATGGCCGCAGCTGTTTCAATTTAATCTGGCTCCCTCAAGCCGGAACTTAGGCTAGTCATGGGCTTGTGAGAATAGAGTGCCCCTTGGGCATGGCCATCAGATCAGTCGGCCGCCGAGGTGGCATGGTGTCTTACTTCAGGACACGCCGTAAATACATCCTTGTAGGCTTGGATGAAACATCCATGTTTCATACAGTCCTGAAGCAAGACACCACACCCCCTCGGCTACGATAGTGCTATTCATTGGGGATACCTTCGGCGTGTCCAGAGCCAGGGTGGGTACCCGGTACCGGGACCGTACGAGACAGGAAGTCGAGTCCGAGCGCCACAGGACGTGTTTAAGCGAGTCCCGGTACCGGGTGCCCACTCTGGCTCCCCACCGACAGATTAAGTGAGATAGCAGTGGGTGCGACCCCATCCTACCCAACAGGCCCTGGGTTTGTTCTGTCATGCACTTTCCATCCCTGAAATTACCGCGATGATCAGGCAGCAAAAGTAGCAGAATTTAGTGTTTACCTATATGCCGAATTGAACTAGAGTAACTCCCTTCAATTTGCGACATGAATCAACAAGGACACTAGACATGGCAAACTATTTCAACACCTTGCCCCTGCGCGAACAATTGGCTCAACTGGGCAAGTGTGAGTTTATGGATCCCGCTGAATTTACCGACGGCGTCTCTTACCTTGCAGGTAAGAAACTGGTTGTGATCGGTTGCGGGTCCCAGGGCCTCAACCAGGGCCTGAACCTTCGGGATAGCGGTCTGGATGTGTCCTACGCCTTGCGTGAAGCGGCCATCAAGGAGCAAAGGCAATCCTGGAAAAATGCCACGGAAAATGGTTTTACCGTAGGCACACCCGAGGAATTGATTCCAGAGGCCGACCTGGTCCTGAACCTGACCCCGGACAAGCAACACAGCGGCGTCGTTGCTGGTGTTGTGCCGTTGATGAAAAAGAACGCCTGCCTGGCCTATTCGCACGGTTTTAATATCGTTGAAGAAGGAATGCAGGTGAGACCTGATATCACCGTTATCATGGTGGCGCCCAAGTGTCCGGGCACCGAGGTTCGCGAAGAATACAAAAGAGGTTTTGGCGTACCGACGTTAATCGCCGTGCATGAAGATAACGACCCGCACGGTGAAGGGCTGGCGATTGCCAAGGCCTATGCCGCCGGTACCGGCGGCCACAAGGCCGGTGTCCTGATGTCATCGTTTATCGCCGAGGTCAAATCCGACCTGATGGGTGAACAAACCATCCTTTGCGGTATGCTGCAGACCGGTTCCTTACTGTGTTTCGACAAGATGGTTGAAAAAGGCATAGAGCCCGGTTACGCCGCCAAGCTGGTTCAATTCGGCTGGGAAACCATAACCGAAGCATTGAAACACGGCGGTATTACCAACATGATGGACCGCCTTTCCAACCCAGCCAAGCTCAAGGCTTTTGACCTGGCAGAAGAACTCAAAGTCATCATGCGCCCGCTTTATAACAAGCACATGGACGATATCATGGCTGGCCGGTTCTCAAGCGGCATGATGGAAGACTGGGCCAATGACGATGCAAAACTGCTCGCATGGCGTAAGGAAACCGGTGAAACTCCATTTGAAAAAGCGCAGAACACAAATCAGGACATAGCGGAACAGGAATACTTTGACCATGGAATCCTGATGGTTGCGATGGTCAGGGCCGGTGTCGAACTGGCTTTTGAAACCATGACCGCGGCAGGCATCAAGGAAGAGTCGGCGTATTACGAGTCTTTGCATGAAACACCGCTGATCGCCAACACGATTGCGCGCAAGAAGCTGTATGAAATGAACGCCACGATCTCAGACACCGCCGAGTATGGCTGTTATCTCTACAATCACGCCTGTCTGCCACTGTTGTCAGACTTCATGACCCGTATCGACACCGATGTGATCGGCCGCGGTATGGAAGTACCGGATAACGGTGTAGATAACCAGCAACTCATCGAGGTAAATGCCACGATCAGAAGCCATCCGGTTGAAGGAATTGGCCAGACGCTTCGTGGCTACATGAGTGCCATGAAGAGGATCAATTAAGGCGTTCAGTCTCCAGGCTGAAAACACGATGAGCAGTTGCCTTGAATAGCACCCCATTCAAAGGCACTGTTTTCAAAGATGCGTGTATTCGCTTCAACGAGTCTTTTGCGCTGCTTGCTATCAACTGGACACTCGAACCCGGCCAGGTCTGGGCGATTATGGGTACCAGCGGCTCGGGTAAATCTGCGCTTGCCGCGGCACTGACCGGCGCCGGTGAGATCATCTCAGGCAGCCTGGACGGTATCGTCGCGAATGCCGGTATGGTGTCGCTTGAGTCACAGGCGGAACTGATCGAACGCGAACGGCTCCGTGATGACAGCGATATCACCGATAAAGTCAGTCCGGGCACGCCGGTCAGCGACATGCTCGATGAGGTCTGCAAAAATCACGAATTGCTGGCAAAACTGATCCCCCTGTTCAGACTCGATGGTTTGCTGGACAGGGGCTTTCGCAAATTGTCCAGCGGTGAAACCCGAAAACTGCTTTTTACCCGGGCGCTGATCAGTCAGCCGGATATGCTGATCGTCGATGGACCATTCGAAGGTCTGGATGCGCAAACGGTTCCATTGGTCAATGACATCCTGCGACAACTCGCAAAAACCACACCCCTGCTACTGGTCATCAACCGTTTTGATGAATTACCGGATTTTGTGACCCATATCGCGCTGATGGAGAAAGGCCGCCTCAAAACCACGGTTGAAACCTGCGATAAACCAGCCATGGATCTTATGTCCCAACTCCTGCACCTGAAGACAACGCAACTAAAAATTCCCGATGCATGTCCGGGAGATACCTCACCACCGTTAAACCCCGACAATCCGTTGGTGAATATTCGTGATGCGAGTGTCCGCTACACCGACAACCTGGTATTTGAACATCTCGACTGGCGTATAGAAGCAGGACAGCACTGGCAACTGACCGGACCCAACGGCAGCGGTAAAACCAGCCTGCTCAACCTGATCACCGGTGATCACCCCCAGTGCTACAACAACGATATTTTTGTATTTGGATACCAGCGGGGTAATGGTGAAAGCATCTGGGATATCAAGCAGCATATCGGCTATGTATCATCGGCCCTGCACTGGGATTACCGCGTTAGTATCAATTGCAAAAACGTTATTATTTCAGGATTTTACGACAGCATCGGCCTGTACGCCAGGGCGACTGATCTGCAACAGGAGATCGCAGCGAAGTGGTTGCGGGTGCTGGGTTTCCAGGAGCGCGCAACGCAGGCTTTCAATCAATTCTCCTATGGCGACCAGCGTTTGTTACTCATTGCCCGTGCAATGGTAAAACATCCGAATTTGTTGATTCTTGATGAACCCTGTTTTGGTCTCGATGATATCAACAGGCAACTGGTGCTGGCTCTGATTGAGAAAATTTGCGCTGGTTCGGAGACCACGGTTATTTATGTCAACCACCATGCGGAAGACCGGATTGAGGGAATCAATAACTACATCACCTTATAAAGTTCATCAAACGGAAAGGACATCCTTCTCAGCTCAACCCAAGTCGATTTCAAGACAGAATTCATTGCCCGCTGCAGCAAAGCCCCTGTTTTTGAACTATGGTTATCTTAGCTAATAAGAAAAGCGGGCTCACCATGAAACGACGTCAATTCCTCCACTCTTCCAACACCGCCGCAGCGGCGGTCTCCTTACCGACATCCCAGGCACCGGCGGCAGCCATTGCAGCCATGACCGCAGTGGCCGGTGATATCAATGCAGTAACCGGTAGCGGCAGTGCAATTTTGCTTGAGCAATCAGCGATAAAGGAACTCAGTGACAGTCTTCGTGGAAAGTTATTACTTTCCGGTTATGACGGCTACGATGCCGCGAGACGTGTGTTGAACCCGACCATTGACCGGCACCCTGCCCTGATTGTTCAGCCCTCCGGTGGTGCTATCGGTCGGGTTCCAACCGATGCCACGGCCTTCACGCATCATAAATCCATTGCCAATATGTTTACCGATGGCTGGTATACCAATGAAGTTGACGATCATGCCGCAAAGACGGTGAACCGCAATTACCAGGGTAATTTTGATCGTATGCTCATGGTGAAAAACCAGTATGATCCGACCAATCTGTTCGGCTGAACGCAAATGTGAAACCAACCGTTTAGGCCGACTTTTACTGACAGAAATAAATTCATTTGAGATGGCACCCGTTGTGCCGCTTAGTAATTTCGACCTTAACCCACTTTTTTACCCAACCCATGGTTCGAATTAAATATGACTAAAAATCAACTTCTGCTGCTGGCGCTCGCTGTCACCTGCACATTTGGAATCGTCCATGCTGATACCTTTGTCGCGAACGACATTTTTGGCCTGGAACACGCGAGTGACCCGCAGATTTCTCCTGATGGAGAGCGTATCGTCTACGTGCGCAAATCGATGGATATCATGAAGGACCGCGAGCGCTCCAATCTGTGGATCATTGATAGCGATGGCAGCAATCACCGTGCGATAGCGTCTTCATCCACAGACTACTTCAGTCCGCGCTGGTCAGCGGACGGTGGTCGCCTGGTCTACGCTTCATCACAGGAAGGTAGTGTGCAGATTTACCTTCGCTGGATGGATAGTGGTCAAGTCGCACGATTGACCGATTTAACTTCTGAACCCAGTTCCCTCAGTTGGTCCCCCGATGGCCGCCAGATTGCTTTCACCATGCCGGTAACGGCCGAAGCTGCCAAACCCTTTGGCGAGCTACCCAAAAAACCAGAAGGCGCCGAGTGGGCACCGGAAGTCAGGGTCATCGATAGCCTGAACTATCGGGCAGATGGTCATAAAGGCTTTCTGCCGGTGGAGTATGAACAGGTTTTTGTCATCCCTGCCGACGGCGGCACACCGCGGCAACTCACCTCGGGAAACTTTGATCACAATTCCCAACTGTCATGGAGCACCGATTCAAGCACCCTGTTCCTGGCCGCAAACCGCAGCGAGGACTGGGAATACGAGCCACTTGCAGCCGATTTATATGCTTTGACCCTGGCGGATGGTTCAATGACCCGTTTAACCCGGCGGGTGGGTCCGGATTTTAGCCCTGAAGTCTCACCTGACGGTCGTAAGATCGCCTACCTGGGTTTCGATGACCGTCAAATGATGTATGAAAACACCAGCGTTTATGTCATGGATATCAATGGCGCCAATAGCCAATTGATAAGCGGCGAATTTGACCGGAGTATCGATGGCATCGAATGGGCGCCCGATAACAAGGGGTTGATTATCCAGTATGACGATGGTGGCGAGAGCCAGATTGCACACCTCAGCCTTGCAGGAAGCATACGTTCACTTGCCAGCAATACCGGCGGTACCAGCCTGGGCCGCCCTTATGCCGGTGGTTCATTTAGCGTGGCCAAAAACGGTGCCATCGCATTCAACCAGGCATCTCCACAAAGACCTGCTGAACTGGCCGTGATGGATAAACGCGGCCAAAGCCGTTTACTCACACAACTCAATGAAGATTTACTCGCCCATAAAACCCTGGGTAAGGTGGAAGAACTGCATGTTACTTCCAGCTTCGACGGCCGCGACGTGGAAGGCTGGATTCTCTATCCGCCCAACTATGAAAGCGGCAGAAAATGGCCGTTTATTCTGGAAATCCACGGTGGGCCGGTTGCCAATTATGGGCCCCGTTTCACCGCCGAAGGACAACTGTATGCATCGGCTGGTTACGTCGTCGTATTCATGAATCCGCGTGGCAGTGACTCTTACGGTAAGGAGTTCGTCAACCTTATCCACCACAACTACCCCAGCCAGGATTACGATGACCTGATGACTGCGGTTGATACAATGATCGAACGTGGCATAGCAGACCCTGAGCAGTTATACGTCACCGGTGGCAGCGGCGGCGGCGTTCTGACGGCCTGGATAGTCGGCAAGACAGCGCGGTTCCGGGCAGCGGTGGTGGCCAAGCCCGTCATCAACTGGACCAGTTTCAATCTCACTGCAGATGGTCCGGCCTATTTTTCACGCTACTGGTTCGGTGCATTCCCCTGGGAAGACCAGGAACAATACTGGCGGCGCTCACCCCTGTCACTGGTTGGTAATGTCACCACACCCACCATGCTGATGACCGGAGAGTCAGATTACCGCACACCGATCGGTGAAACCGAGCAATTCTATCTCGCCTTGAAATTGCGCAAAGTCGATACCGCCATGGTACGTGTGCCCGAAGCATCACATGGTATTGCCGGGCGGCCTTCAAACCTGATTGCCAAAGTGGTCAATATTCTGGGTTGGTTTGAATTGCACAAGGATTGAAAACCTGATCAATCCTGTCTCTAAATTCGAACTTTATTCAATGATCCGGCAAGTTAGCCCTGGGTCTTTGTTTCATCAGCAACACTCCTTTCTCTTTGTTAAGAGATTAAAGTGTTGCGTCGACCGGTTGAGATCGCAGGTTGTGAGCGGAACCTCAACACCCGTCATCGTTTATAGACGAACACCGCCAGTTATGATTCGGGCGAGATGGCGGTCTGATTGCAAGCTCAGTCCGAAGAATTATCTCCCTCGAATCCATCATCGAAGACCGGGTCCGGAAGAGGAGTTTCATTCCCGTCACGGACCGGCCACACGGTCAGGTAAGTTGCTTCGGACTTGCCTCGGTAACCATAGAACCCAAAAGTGGTCGTATTACCATTGTAGGCACTCGATGGTAAGGCAATAAAGTTGCTCGACGTCCAATGCAATGGAGAAGAACCATAAGTAGGGACATTGGTAAAAGGATGTCCTGGTGGAAGCGCCGGATAGACGTGGGAAAAAACACTCAGACTGACAATTTCCAAGGGATTGGGAAGTCGCCAGTTCCCGGCTGAGGAGCCATCCGTAAGATTGCAAGCACCATTGGCGAGGCTATTTGCATCGAGCAAAGCATCCCACCATATACGGGGTCCAAAGCAATTGGCATTTTGTAACCAGACCAAACCTGTCAGCTTGTCGGTTACTGTACCATCCGCATTGTTGATGAAGCGGGTGTCCGGCATGGGCTCGCCGGTCTGAAGGTCGCCGTCCTGGCCGGTGCCGGCGCAGGCAATAGCCTCATCTTGATCGTAGCAAGTCGTCTGGCCGGTTTTCCAGACTTTTGCCGGACCTGTTGACGAACCTTTAACCGGCCATGTCTGGGAGTCGGAGTACTTGGTAGTTCGGCTTGAGAACCGGTGATTGAATTGGTATGTCATGGCATTTGAGGGGGCTTGTATATCGCTTGTGGAGGACCAGTAGACAAGCCCTTGTACATTGGTAAAACCGAATGATGTAAACCAGGCGAGTGAATTGGACACACCAAGGTTCGCAATACTGATCAGTTCAAGGTAGTTTGGCATTCGCCAATCGCCCGCTGCGGAGCCGTCAGTCAACCCACAGTCGCCGTTAGCCAATGCATTGACCGCATCCAGAGCAGGAAACCAATGCAGGCGTCCAAAACATTGGGCTTCCTTCAACCAGGTGAGACCGGTGAGGTTGTCCGTGATCGTGCCATCCTGGTTATTGGTGAACCTGGGATCGGGCCATGCAATACCCTTTTGGGATTCGCCGTCCTGACCCGTGCCGGCGCAGTCAATCAACCCCCCCGTTGCGTTGTAACAGGTGGTCTGGCCGGTCTTTGCAAGATCAACCGATGCAGCCGAGGCTGCAGAAGGAAATAACAGAAGAAGACTTGTTGAAACAATTGCTGCCAGGAACAGCAACGCGAGTGATTGCTTGTGAGCCATTACGCCCTCCCAATTAACCATCGAAAATGGCCAGATTTGTTCTATAGAAATTGCTTGTTTGAACCAACCCTATGCGCAAACGGTATGGAGATCAATGATCTATATCAGGCCAATTGAGTGATTTGCTGCAAGAAATCGATCTATTTGCTTATCAAGTCCAAGGGCCACCAATCGTTGGTAGCTCTTTTCTCTCGTGATTACCGTACGCTTTTGGCTTTTTACTGCTTTAGGAACCGCTGAATTCAGGCTTGACGATTGGCTGCTTAGCAGCAAGAAGCGGAATACCAACTCTTGATGTCACAACCAGCGGCTTCCGCAGCCACTAGCAGTACGGGTAAAAATGGAAGCTCCTGTTTGTCTTTGCCCGAGACGGCGATTGGACAATAACCCCAGCCATATCCCGGCACTTCAGCAGGTAGTTCAATCCAGCGCTGCGCGAGAATCGGCAGAATCAGCTGTTGAAGGCAATGGAGTGCCTTGGCGTTGCAGGAGCGGATTCATCTGCGATGGATGAAAACAGAACCGCTCCCAAACGAGGCATTCGCGACTAAATGCGCTCCTGCAAGAAAGGCGCCGCACGGGTGGTGTGCGGCGCCTGGTTGCGGTTACCGATTACCCCCTACCTGGGGTCTTCCAACCCATACTTGATGAACAGGTTCTCCGGAACCCTGTAATTGTGGACATACTCAATCGTACGGATCATATCGTTGAGTGCATTGACAAATCCGTCGATATCCTGGTAGTCGTAATCCTCACCATTGACGTTCTCTACCCAATCAATCAACGGGTCATCTGACAAGGTTTCGAATTTCTTATCAGCCTTCTTCTGATAGAGCACCTCAGCCAATTCCTGCGTTCGCAAGTAGTCGTCGAGTTCCGAGAAATCAACAAACTGTTCCTGAACATCCGGGAACAAGCAATGATTCGGTGTTCCATCAAGGCAATCAAACACCAATTTGCCATCCACCTCTATCATAGGAATAACTGGTGCATATGGTTCATCGCCCTCATCGCATACATATACCAGTTCATCATCAGGATACACGTACTCGTGATCATCCGGGAACGGTGGGTCAACGCCGTCATAGCAGTCGCGAATTAGCGCCGGCAATGTATCCAGGGTCGCTTCGGTATGCGTGGTCTTCTGGGTGATCTTGAGAATCCGGTTCATGTACTGCACCAGATCCCTTGTAGCCCACCCGGTCTTGCTGGCAGCTGCAGAAAGAACCGTCGCCCCGCTCACAAAGTCTGCATTATCCAGGCTCTGGGGAGCAGCGCAGAGATAAACGAATTCGTCCCTGACGCAATTTCCATTCGTATCGGTGAATACCTCCCCTGGGTCCCATGCTTCGTCAAAATCGAGATCCGTGAAGGGCTCATGTTCATCCCTGATGCAATTATCATTCTTGTCAAAAAATGGTTCATAGGGAGTCCACTTTCCGTCGTCATTGACATCTGTGAAGTCTTCGGCCTGGCCGTAATCATAGCAAGCCTCAATTTCTTCCGCCGTCGGTCTCGGTTTCAGGTTCACCAGTTTATCGTCAAATTTTGCCCAATCCTCGGGAGTAAGCGAGGGGTTAAACTGGGTTGGACGTTTTGGATCGCCATGCGACCAGTAGTCAACCTCGTAGGGATCGGTCCCAATGTGCGCGTATCTCATGATCCGTGAGTAAAGCCCCATGCTTTCCATCGGTGAATCAACCGAGGCCCATTCATAGCAAGCCATTTCACCCTGGACTTCTGCGCAGCCGCCGAATCCCATCTTCAGGCGACCCATTTCATCCGTTGTGACATATTCAGCCTGCTTGATATTCGAAATCACTTCATTGAAGTGCATGCGGTTGTTTCGTTCCTTGGTGCGGCCACCGTTCAAGCGTCCAAAGTAATCAACTTCTTCAACTGCGAACGCTATTTCGCCGTTTTCATCAAGCAAGTTATAGTCGCAGCTATTAGGCAGGAACGGTATCTCCTGTTGATCGCCATCTTCATCGGTGTAAACAGCGATGGGACAATAGCCCCAGCCATACCCTTGCACAGCGGCCGGTAGCTCAACCCACCGCTTGGCCAGGATCGGCTGGCCGTGTTCATTGCGCAGAATATGGATCAAATCGCCGAATACGTCTCCGCAGCCGCCGCCACCTCCACCACTACCGTGATCTTCCTGACTGATCGCCGCTAATGGCATGAGTGACAGCACCGCAATAGCTAACAATATCCATGTGAAGCATGATGGCCTTTTCGTAATTTCTGTGTCTCGCTGACAAATCGTAGGCTTGGTGCCTCGATTTGAAGAACACCACAGATGATGCAATGAAGTACCAGTCTTCATGAGTATTCTCCTCTCGGTTACCTCGTAACAACGTATTACGAAGGACTCCACTGTTGATGAAGCCCGCGCTTTTTCTTGTGTGGGTTTATCGGTGACTTACCAACGAAGTCAATGTCGAGAGTAAACCAAGACGTATTAACGGAAGCTTAAAGGATACTTAAGCTTCCGTTAATATTATGATTAATATAAGATAAATTTAATATTCAACATTAATGAAACCTTAAAATCGTCTTCAGACTCAGTTAAGACAACCTATGCTATTCACTCAGTTCATTGATGATTAACGTCACCCGTTTCTTGTCAATGATGAGTTAAGCAGGCGGTCTTTTCTCCTCGGATCGCACTGCCGTAGTGGCGGATCCCGCCCGGGATCCGCCCCTACACACACTAGACCTCATCCCTTCAATAAATGTTTTACCAGTAGCGCAGCCCAAATCATTGAAAAACAAATATCTCACGATCATGATCCACTGTGGCATCGAAAACTACTCGCCGGCAACTGTGCGGCGTGAGCTAACGTGACACCAAATAGGCCCATTTGCTAAGAGACTCATCACGGGTGTGGGGTGCCAGTGCGAGTCTCGTTGGATTCTGTTGCCCATATATTCGACCTTACCGGGGCTCGGCCTGCTAATAGGCTGTTGCCTATCAAATTAAACACTCATTCTTAATCTAAGCTGAAAAAAATTTTAAGCTATTGATAAGGTTGGTGGTTGATTAAATTTACCTTAAAAACTTCTTAAGCTTACGTTAACTGTTCAGGATATATGCTAAGCCTGATTCCATCCTGATCCATCTGTAAATAATTCTCCTAACAAAAAACGCAGACTTCATGTAAGCGGAGTCCTTTGTCTATTTATTTGAGAAAAAAACGAAGGAGAAAGCGATGAGAACCAAATTATCAGATGACCACTTTTCGTGCATCACAGGTTGGCAACAGCACGATGAAGGTATGAAAACAGCACGGCAATTCCCTGACATATCCCACGATCTTGTTCTTGAAGTATGTTTCGTCAATTTTACGGGGAGGAGAGTCCAATGAAGGCAACTAAATTAACAGGAATTTTGTTCATGGTTTGCCTGCTCGCATCCTCAACTACTTCTTTTGCAGCAAGGCCGAGCCCGCCTCCGGACGGAACCGGCACCCTGACAGGTAAGGTCATGATTGCCGGCACCAGAACCACCATTGCCAATGCAACGGTTACCGCTGTCGGCACTGAAGACACCTACATAGCAACAACTGATAACGCAGGGGTCTATACAATATACCCGGTAGCCGGCGGCTACAGCGTCACCGCCACCGCCACCGACTACAACAGCCAGACATTCGCCGTAACAGTCAGAACGGGGAAAAGGACACAACTTAACTTTAGCCTTTCCAGTGCCGTGAATACCGGCGGGACTCTTGTGGGTAAAGTGGAGGACGCGATAAGCGGAGATTCGCTTAGTGGCGCCATGGTTGCAACCAGTAGTGGTGGATACAGTGCCGAGACGGATTCTCAAGGCCAATATTCCATGGGTGTTGCGGCAGGGAGTTACAGTCTGACTGCATCCCTGGATGGCTATCAATCGGCGACAGAAACCGCGTCGGTTGCGGCGGGCCAGACTACATCGACTGATTTCGCTCTGGATAAAATATCCACTGGACTGAGTATTACTACGTTAATCGCTGATCCTGATTCCTTCGAGGAAGCAGACCCTGACGCCCTTGAAGCTACAATAATCTCATTGGATGCCACGGTCGTGGGAACGCCCGCCGAGTATTTATGGACTCAACTCTCCGGACCTAAGGTTCCTCTGACTTTCACAGACATTACAGCAACTGCTGATGTCAGTAGCCTCGAGGTTGCCGCTGAGTGCGAACTGGTCTTCGAACTGACTGTTGCAAATGGTAGCGATACGGCATCAAAAACAGTCACCGTTCTGGTGCAGCCAGCCGACATGACTCAATATCCCGGGCTGAATGTCCAGATTGGCGGGTCAACGACTGCTGTTGCCCGCTTCCAATACAATGACACCGAATGGAGCCTGTTCAATATTGGCACCAGCCTCAAAGCGACCACAGTCGGCACCATCAAGGGCGAAGTTTACGCCATCACTCTGCCTGGTCTTGTTTATGATATTGAAATTATCGATTACACCATCGATGACATCACGCAAACCTACGCTCTTATCGCTAACGGTAGCGCAGGTGTTACTGTCGTCGATATTTCAGATCCAGCGCTGATGTCGATTAAAAGTACAGCTCCGGTCAATTATTTCTTCGACGGTGTTATCTTTGCCGAGGGCGGTGGTGACATCCTTACCGACAATGAATTTTCCAGCATTGCCGGTCCCGTCGTTGCCCTGGCCACCGATGGTACTAATCTCTATATCGGCGATAATGATTTTGGCATCCACAAAACCTCTCTGGCCAATGTCTTCGGCGGAGCCCTGGACGAGGACGGAACAACATTACTGATCGATCAGGAAGTGCTGACCGTCCAGTACGCTGGCGAGCGCGGTTGGGGCGGCCCAATTTCGCTGAAACTCTACGGCAACAAGCTTTTTGCCGGTCTGGGTGCCCTCGGAATGGGGATTTTTGACCCCTTAAGCCTGGCACAAATTGGTCGCTACAACCTCTACACTGACGAAGACCGAACGGAGGATTATTTCGGTGACATGGCCTTGAGTCAGACTGTACAAAGTGACCTTGATGGTCCTTTCCTGGATGAATTCACCGGTATGCCTGACTATCGGCAGGTCAATTACGAAGTCGGCATTCTGATGCACACCAACCTGGAAGGCGATACTCCCTGGGCTGACTTCGAACGTGACGGCAAATGGTACTACGAAGCGGTTGATGTGGATGTTGCCCAACAAGGAGATCGCACGATCGCATATATTGCCTACTCCCTCGGTGGCGTCATCGCAGTCGATGTTACGGGCTTCGATACAGCGACCGCTGCGAACTTCCTGACCGCTCCCTACCTCGGCTATTTTGTTGCGGTGCCGGCCAACGGCCCCTACGATACCAATTCACAACCTTCCAGCCTGCTGCCTTATGAGGGTGCCGGCATGTTGAAGGAGTCCGGTGTCTTGAGTGTCAACGTCCTGAACGATCGTCTTTTCCTGACGGACCACTTTGCCGGGTTGGTCATCCTCAACAATGCCGCTACACCGGAAAACTGGCACGGCGATGAAGATGATCTTCCGTATAACAACGATACCGATGGCTTCCCGAACAACAATGTACCGGAGTTCGAAGATGTGACCTCCTACGACATGTCGCCCTGGGATCCGGATGACAACGAATCCCTGCCAATGGCCTATTATCAGGCGCCATGTGAACTGGCAACACGTGAATTGAACGGCCATGGTTATGGCCTGGCCTTGATGGATAACATTGACCTGAACAATATTCCCCTGGAGACTCCTCGCCAGATTGACGTGCTCGAGTGTTCCACCGGCGGCGGCCTCGTTTTTGTCGATGTCATCGATATCGGGGCTGACTTGATGGAGGATCGCTTCGAAATCACGGTTTCCTTCCCGACCACCGACGAGATCGGCGCAGCTCCCGATGGCTCGCCCGGCGAGGCCATCGCGCTCGGCCACACCGACGGCATTACCGCAACCGACAACTACATCTACATCTCCGATGGCCCGCACGGCATCACGGCCTGGCAGATTACCGATGATGAGGGTTACCCGACAGATGACGTTCACGTCGTCGCCAACACCATTCAGGACGAATATCCCATCGATGTAGATGGAGAGTTGATCTACCCGGCATCGCACACGGTGCGCAACGTCATCGATCCGGATGGCCAGTTCACCTGGGCACTCTCTGTTGGTAACGGTATGCGTCGTGTACCGATTGCTGATGTCGAAGCGGGCCTCGGTGAGGTTGGCGCGCCGCTATTGATGAAACTTTATGCTGAAGACAGCTTTGAGCATAACGGTGACCTGGGTACGGTCGCTGAGTTCAACTATCAGGATCAGGCTTATGATGTTGAATTCCTCGG
>Ga0316191_10000003_pt1 | contig 110812 bp, 89 predicted proteins | sample Eddworburr2cm_MG_FD_204928 | JGI IMG/M metagenome (GOLD analysis project Ga0316191, IMG submission 204928) | Coastal sediment microbial communities from Maine, United States - Eddy worm burrow 2 cm | ecosystem: Environmental > Aquatic > Marine > Coastal > Sediment | place: USA: Maine...
CGCCTGTTTTTTCGTAACTAACGAGTTCGACCTTGGCTGCTTTGACCATTGCATCGGCCGCTTCCACCATGGCCGGAAAACTCCGGCATTCAATCATTCCTAATGCATCAGACATTGACTTGCTCCTTGCTAATCGGGCGATAAAGCCCGGGTTAATCTAAGTGACTATTTCTTTGTTCTCTTTCCAGTTACCGCCTTGATGGCCTGCGTTGCCGCTTCTTGGGCAACCACCACGTCCTGTTCCTCACCACCAATATAGACACGTCCGAAACTGCCAACGGCGCGTACTTCGAGAATATTGATGTCCGCCGCCTTTTCGGCCTCATTGGCCGCCAGTGCGGCATAGGCCGCTGGTTCGACTTCCAATACAAACAGCGTCTGGCCGGCAAGGATCATATTCCCATGGCGAAAACGGTTAATCAGCATGGTCTGTGTATCTTCGAGGTGACGAACCACCTGGTTGGCCACTACCCGTGGCTTATGGCGGTCTTTTTCCTCCAACCCGAGGTAATCAAGAATCGCCTGTCCGGCCTGCCGGACATCGGCCTGGCTTTCAGAATGCAACTCGAGCATGCCGTAATGCCGCTCTACGATCTGCATTCCCGCGGTTACGTCCGTTGACTTCAGTGCGACGTCAAGGATCTCGTTAATCGCCATTCCAGGAGCGATTTCCACGAACAGGCTTGCCTGGCCCACTTTGGGCAGGTAACCCTTGGAAATTGTCGCCTGGAAAGAGGCGAATTGCGGCTGTAATGAGTCAAGAAAAACGAAAGCTCTCAAATCGACCATTTTGTAATACTCCTCAAGCACTAACGCTTGTTAATTTTGCTTCTCGTACGATGCCAATACTGGCACTCGCACCCAGGCGGGTGGCACCTGCCTCAATCATGGCCTTGGCATCTTCATAGGAACCGATACCGCCGGAAGCCTTGACCTCCATGCCGGCACCGCGCACGACGGATGCCATGAGTGCCACGTCGGCTGCAGTAGCCCCACCGGTCGAGAAACCAGTAGATGTCTTGACGAAATTGGCGCGGGCTTTTTTCGCGAGTTCCGATGCGCGCCGCTTTTCGTCATCTGTCAAAAGTGCGGTTTCAAGAATAACCTTACACTTTGCATTGCCATCGACACACTCTTCGACAACGGACTTTATATCACGAAGTACAAGCTCATCGTTGCCGCTTTTAAGCGCACCCACGTTGATTACCATGTCGATCTCGCGTGCACCGTTGCGTATGGCGCGCCGGGCCTCCATGGCCTTGATCTCAGGTTCGTTGGCTCCCAGTGGGAAACCCACGACCGTGCATGTGAGCACCTCGCTGCCACGCAGCAGACCTGCTGCCAATGACACCCAGGTTGGATTTACGCACACCGAACGAAAATTGAATTCAAGGGCCTCTGCACAGAGGTTGCGTACTTGCTCCTCGGTCGCATTGGGTTTGAGTATGGTGTGATCTATGTAACGTGCCAGGTCGCCGGGTATGTTTCCAGGTCGCTCTGCCGGGGCAATGCTGGTCAAACCGGTAGCACCCAGCCTTACAAACTCACGCGCAGCATCAGGATTGTCACCAACGGCTTCACCGCTGGGTTCCGATGCCGCCATCGGACCAATAATCTGGTGCAGCCTGTTAACGACACGTTCAAGATCCTGATCGGAAAGGCTCAGATCAGCGTCCTTCTGGCTGAACATTGCAACACGGTTCAAATGCCGTGGCTCTGTACATTCAGTCGTCAACCAGGTGTCAACCAGCTGTTCTGCCAACCCGGTTCCGACCTGGCCTGCGCCCAGGGTTAATACGTTGGCATCGTTGTGCTCGCGGCTATGGCGGGCAGTCAACAGGTTGCTTGCAACGGCTGCACGCACACCCGGCACCTTGTTTGCGACCATGCAGGAACCGATACCAGCGCCATCAATAATGATTCCGGCATCCGCCCTACCCTGCGACACGGATTCTGCCACCGCACGGGCAAAAACCGGATAGTCCACTGCTTCACGGGATGAAGTACCAAAGTCTTCAACCTGGTGTCCGCCCTTGCGCAAATGGGCAACCAGCACGGATTTCAGGTCAAAACCGCCGTGATCGGCGCCAATCGCTATTCTTTTTGAGTGTGTCATGTCCAAACCGCCGAGTCATCTGGTCGCCTGGTACGCTGCACAGGCCGCTTGGCGCCTGTATCTGTGTCCAGAATTTTCTGTAACTTCATAATATGTAGTTGAAGACGTTCACGTCCAAGTCCAGTGATACGAAACTCGGTAACGGATCGCTTTCCTTTCTTGGTTTTACTAATTTCTATATACCCAACTTCATCCAACTTGCGCGTTTGCGCGTGCAGGTTACCATCAGACAAGCTGGTTGCGGACTTTAACTCACTAAATGAAACTGAATCGCCCGGTACGAGCGCGGCCAGGATGCCTAGCCGACACGGCGCGCTGATCATTTTGTCGAAGTGATATTTCATCGCATATTTAACTCTATTTTGCAAAGTATCGTACATAGAACAAGCGTATGTCAAGCATTACAGCTGTAATTAACTTTATTTTGTGAAGTTTAGGGCGCAACACCAACCCGTTTCGGGTTTTGAAAGTATTCGACAATACAGTGAAATTGCTATCCCGCTGCCTTCCCCGCTGCCAAATTGATTTTGATTCGGTTTTTCACCAACCATGCAGGATTTGTGGCAAAATGCGCGCTGTTTTCACACATTGTTCGACTATCTTAATGACCACTACTTTCAGGGTGGGACTTTTCGTCTCATCCCTCTTTATATTGACAGTACAAAACTCGCTTCATGCAGATGACGGGCTCCTTGATGACCTGTACGAAACCGATACCCTGGAACATGTGCAGGTCACTGCGACACGTACCAATAGACGCGATATCGATATTTCGGCGGCGGTGACGGCCATTGATGAGGAGGAAGTACTCAAACTGGCACCGGATGTGATTGCCGGGATGCTGCGTGGTCAGCCCGGTGCTTTTTTCCAACAAACTACACCCGGCCAGGGTATTCCGATTATTCGCGGACTCAAAGGGTCCCAGGTTTTGCACCTGGTCGACGGTATGCGACTGAACAATGCATTTTTCCGGAACGCCCCCAATCAGTACCTCGGTTTGGTTGATTCCTATGCAGCCAGTCGTATGGAGGTTGTCCGTGGCTCACAGGGCACACTGTATGGCGCTGATGCCATGGGCGGTGTACTCAATATTCTGACGCCAGAGCCTGATTTTCATGAAAACTTCTGGCAGCAGGAGAGCAGACTTTACGGTAGTTACGACAGTGTGGATAACGGTTGGGTTATCAACGCCCGCACACAGGGTGGCAAAGAGGGCTGGGGTTTTACTGGTGGTGCAACCTACCAGGACCATTCATCGCGGCAATCCGGCAGTGGTGAAAAACTTGTGCCCTCTGCCTATACGTCAAAGGCCGCTGACCTGAAGTTCGTCGTCGATACAAGCGCGCGTTCCAGCCTGATGTTTGCCGCACAGGTGATGGAGCAACCCTCGACGCCTCGATACGACGAAATGGTGCCCGGCTATGGTCAGCAGGAGCCCTCTTCGGAACAGTACCTGTTCGAACCGAACCGGCGCAGTTTCATCCATGCCCGTTTCAATTATGACGGACAGAGCGAGTGGTTTGATCAATTTGAAGCCCACCTGGCCCGCCAGGTCATCACCGATGACAGGTTGACCCAGGATTATGGCAGTCCGGTCATATCCACTGAAAACAATCGCAGCACACTGGATGGCCTGACCCTGCAATTCAATTCAAATTTCGAATCCGGCATCTCCCTGGTATGGGGTGCCGAGTATTACACGGACGCGGTGGACAGCAGTCGCTTCAGACAAACCGAGGGTTCAGACTCGACGGTCGAGGTACGCAGCCGTTTTCCTGATGGTTCCAGCATGGACAGCGCCGCGGTCTATTTTTCGGGTGAATGGATTAACAGCGATAAATTCAATTTAAATGTGGGCTTACGTTACAGCTGGTTTGACATTCAATTGCCAGCAGATGAAAACCATGCCGATGTGAATTTGAAACCCTCTGATCTGACCGGTGATATTCATGCCGTCTACGAGCTGAATCCGAACCTTAAACTGGTAGCCAACCTCGGCCATGGTTTCCGCCCGCCGAACATATTTGACCTGGCTGCACTTGGTCCCCGTCCCGGGAATCGTTTCAATATTGCCAATGCCGATCTTGATCCGGAAACCGTCTGGAGTTACGACCTTGGCATCAAGGCCGAGACCGACTCCCTTGAGTTCGAAGTTTTCGCTTTCTACCTCGACTATTCCGACAAGATCACCTCGGTATTCACCGGAGATACCACCGAGGACGGTCGTTTTATTGTCCGTAGTGAAAATCGTAACAGTGTTGAGATTTATGGATTGGAGACAGGTATGTACTGGTCCGTCCTGGATGATCTGCGATTGTTTGCCGTCATCAATTACACACATGGTGAAGAAAAAAATGATGTTGACCTGGCCTTCCCAGCCGACCGGATTCCACCCCTGAACGGACAGGTGGGACTGGAGTACTTCTTCAGTGATGGCTGGCGAATCGAACCCTACATCCTGTTTGCAAGCCGGCAGGACCGGTTAAGTCCCCGTGATGTCGGTGACCCCCGAATCAACCCGCTGGGCACGGCGGACTGGGGCACTCTGAACCTGTTGATCGACTGGCAGGCAACACCATCGCTGCAACTCGGTTTGCGTCTGGAAAATCTCGCTGACAAGTCTTACCGGGAGCATGGGTCAGGAATTGATGCACCCGGACGCAATATTGGACTTTGGGTAAACCTTAACTTCTGATAGAGCAAACACTGGTATGGATTTGAAACGCCAATTATGAAGAACATTCTCAAGCGCTTGGGGTTCTGGTTATTACTGCCGGTATCCGCAGTCCAGGGCTTGAGGCTGCGGCGCACTGCCGTCCGCCTGCCCGAGGCAACCGGCGCCAGGACCGGTGTGTCAGGCCAGGGTGAAAAACTTCAGCTACTGGCCCTTGGTGACTCGATTATTGCCGGTGTCGGAACCGGCACCATGGAACAATCACTGCCGGTGCAGTTTGCAGTTGCGCTCGCCGAAGTCAGGATGTGCAGTGTGCATTGGAACGTTAAGGGTGCAAACGGCGCAGACATATCCGGTTTGAGACACAGTATCAATCAGCTTCATCCCGGGCAGCGAGCCGATGTGATCCTGATTTCGATCGGTGTCAATGACGTCACCGGGCTGAGCAGCACCCGCTACTGGCGCTTTCAGCTCAATCAGCTGATATTGGAACTGAGAACAAAATGGCCGCATGCGGATGTTATCTTCGCCGGTTTGCCGCCTATGCACCAGTTTCCATTACCACCACAGCCACTCCGCTTCACGTTGGGTCAACGCGCTGCAACACTGGATATGATTGCCGCCGGTATCATTTCCCGGCAAGCCGGCATGCTGCACATCCCCACGGATATCAACCCGCTTGAACAAGATTTTTGCGAGGACGGTTTTCATCCCTCGGCAGAATCTTGCGGCAATTGGGCCAGGGAGCTTGCACAAAGATTTGAAGCTGATACCTTAGGGACCCTCTGATTTATTCTGGGCGAAGTAGATTGTGAATCAAAATGTTCAGATACACCAAGAGTAGGCGCCTTTAGCCGAGGCGCGAATCGCAGGTAATAGCTAGCTATTGACAAGATTTGCAACGCAGTAGCTGGACATTTTGGACACAAGATACAAGTTCATGAATAGATCAGAGGGTCCTAGTTTCAGGCAGGGGTTGAAATGAACCACAACTCACCATCAGGCAAGGATGTCGCACAGACGATCCTCGATGGTTTCGACCGGCATTATTTCCTTTTCAGAAGGTTTGGTTATGAGGCGCAGTTCTGTTTTGAACATGCCGACTGGTCACGCGCAGAGGAAGGTCGAAAAGAGCGCATCCTCGGTTACGAATCACGTGTCAGTGAAACAGTCAATGTCCTGAACAAGCAGTTTCCAGGGCTTGCTGAAAATTCCGGATTGTGGCCCGAGGTCAAATCCGCCTATATCACCTTTCTTTTGAATCATCTCCAGGCAGAATGCGCTGAAACATTCTATAATTCAGTTGTTTGTAGGGTATTACACAGAAACTACTATAACAATGAAAATATATTCTGGCGACCGGCTATCAGCACCGAACACCTGCACGGTTCAAGTCCTTCCTATCACAGCCATTATCCACCCAGCCAGGGTCTGCGTCGCTGCCTGCTGAAAACGGTAACGGGTTTCGGACTCAGCAACTGCTTCCAGGACCTTCGCCGGGATATACGCCGGCTGGAGAAGGCGATCATGGAGCACCTGGGGAAAGGCTGGAAGGCGCAACCCAATTTTCAGCTGCAAGTGCTGGACACGCTTTTCTTCCGCAGCAAAGCAGCTTATATCGTCTGTCGAATCATCAATGGCGACCGTATCCAGGCGCTGGTTATTCCGCTGCTCCAGGACGTTAAAAGACAAATATATGTAGATACGGCGTTGATGCGCCGCAAGGATGTCACCATTGTTTTCAGTTTCTCACGGGCCTATTTCATGGTCGATATGGAAGTACCCTCTACCTATGTGAGGTTCCTGCTCTCCATCATGCCCGGTAAGTCATCCGTCGATCTCTACGCCATGCTCGGTTTACAAAAGCAGGCCAAAACCCTTTTCTATCGCGAGTTGCAATACCATCTGCGACACTCCCAGGATAACTTCCAGGTAGCACCCGGCGTGCGTGGAATGGTTATGCTCGTGTTTACCCTGCCCTCTTTTCAGTTTGTGTTCAAACTCATCAAGGACCGTTTTGACCCACCCAAAACCTCGTCAAGAGAGGATGTCCGTCAAAAATATCAACTGGTCAAGTCTCACGACCGGGTTGGCAGACTCGCGGATACGCTGGAATATTCGAATGTTGCCATTTCCCTGGACCGGATCGATCCCGAACTATTACAGGAACTGCGCACCTCTGCGGCCGATTCGATAGAGGAAACAGGTGACACACTGATCATTAAGCACATCTATATTGAGCGCCGGATGGAACCGCTGGACCAGTATCTCTCGCAGGCCTCCGGTACCAAGCGACGGCGTGCAATACGCGATTTCGGACAGTCCATTCGCGACCTCGTTGGTGCCAACATATTCCCGGGGGATATGCTCAAGAAAAACTTTGGTGTTACCCGAAACGAGCGCGTGGTGTTTTATGACTACGATGAAATCTGTTACATCACCGACTGCAATTTCCGACGTATTCCGCCGGCACGAAGTTACGAGGATGAGATATCCGATACACCCTGGTATTCCATCGGGCAGAACGATGTTTTTCCCGAGTCGTTCGGGCCTTTCTTTTTTACCGACCCCGGTGACATGAGCCTGTTCAAGAAAGACCACGAAGACCTGTTAAACGCAGTGTGGTGGAACGGTATGAAGAGCACCATTCAAGCCGGTGAACTGACCGATGTTTTCCCCTACCCCGTCAAACGCCGTTTTTCAGTTCGCTTCGGGGACTGAGTCTTTACGGATTCTCCGGCTTGGCCTGTATTTTGCATCTATAATTAACGGGATAGCGAACTCACTTGTTACAAATGGCCTATGAAGTTTCCCGCTAATTGTGCTAGTGTTGTAGTAATGTAATACACCTAGAGCTGAAATTATGAAATTTCAAATGAGAAAGCGATTTGGTTTAGCGGGCCTGATCGTGTCGATGGCGGCATGCTCGCTTCTTCTGCAGGGTTGCATGAAACCAGCCAATGGTGAAGAAAACCAGGATGAGAGCACGGCCGATTTATCGATTCCGGTTGAAGCCGCGATGGTTAAAACTATTGATGTCGCTGCTTTTTACTCGGGCACTGCCACACTCGAGGCCGATAAACAGGCAATGGTGGTTTCACAGATCACCGGTGTGGTACTGGAAATCAATGCCGAGGAAGCTGATTATGTCGAAGCCGGACAAGTCCTTGCGGTCGTTGAGACCGATCGTTATGCACTTGAAGTTGAACGCACCAACGCCTCACTGAAACGGCTGCAGACAGATTATCAACGCAAACAGGAACTGTTTTCCAAGCAACTCGTCAGCACCGAGGATTTTGAGCGCGTCAGTGCCGAATATGATGCACAGAAGGCCGCTTATGAGCTGGCCAAACTCGATCTTGAGTACACCAGTATCCGGGCTCCGATCAGTGGATTTATCTCGGAGCGTATGGTGCGTGCCGGAAACCTGGTCAAATTGCATCAACCGGTCTACAACATCACCAGCTATGATCCATTGCTTGCGGTTGTACATGTCCCGGAGCGTGAGTTACGTGTGCTGAGCAAAGGCCTGCAGGTCTCCATGTCGGTTGATGCGTGGCCCGGTGAATCTTTTTCCGGTGAAGTGATTCGCATCAGCCCGGTGATAGACACAAATACCGGTACTTTTCGCGTGACTGCGCAGATTGACGATCACGGCCAAATGCTGAAGCCCGGTCTGTTCGGCCGGGTGGAGATCCAGTATGACATGCATGAGAATGTGCCGGTTATTCCACGCAGTGCGATTATTACAGAAGACGAATTGAGCCACGTATTCGTCATCAATGATGAGAGTATCGCCAATCGCCGTACCATTGAGCTGGGCTTTGAAGCCAACGGCCTGGTCGAAGTGACCCAGGGCCTGGAGAAAGGAGAGACCGTCGTCACCGCGGGCAAGGGAAGCCTGAGTGATGAATCACGCGTGGAGGTGGTGGGCAATAACCCGGATTCAGACACATGAGTTCTGACCCCGTAAATTCAGCCGGTACGATGAAACTGATCGAGGTGGCGACACGCAGACGCGTTGCCATATCAATGCTCGCAGTCACCCTGGTTCTATTCGGGCTTATTGCCCTGAAAGACCTGAAAGTCAATCTCCTGCCCGATCTTTCCTACCCGACATTGACAGTACGCACCGAATACCGGGGTGCAGCGCCCGAGGAAATCGAAACGCTGTTAACACGCCCCGTTGAAGAGGCCGTTGGCGTGGTCAAGAACGTCCTGAGTGTAAAATCCGTATCCCGCGCTGGCCAATCCGATGTCATTCTCGAATTCGCATGGGGTACCAATATGGACCGTGCAGGTCTGGATGTACGCGAGAAACTCGAGGTTTTGCAATTACCATTGGAAGCAAGCCGGCCCTTGTTACTGCGTTTCAACCCGGCAACCGACCCCATCATGCGATTCGGTTTGACCTCCGCCGATTCGGACGAAGCCTCACTCAAGGCCTTGCGCCGTTTTGCCGAAGAGGAAATCAAGAAGCTGGTTGAACCGGTGGAGGGAGTCGCTGCGGTCAAGGTCAGCGGTGGTCTTGAGGATGAGATCCAGATAGAAATCGATCAGCGCAAGATGGCACAGCTCAACCTGTCGCTTGCAGCACTGAGTCGCCGCCTGGCCGCCGAGAACGTCAATGTTTCAGCCGGCCGGCTGGAAGAAGGAACCCAGCGTTACCTGGTTCGCACGATAAACCAATTTGCCACTGTTGAAGAGTTTGGTGAACTGATTGTCAAGCCAGGGTCGAACCGCCCGATTTACCTGCGTGATATTGCCACCGTCCGTGCCGGTTTCAGCGAACGTGAAGCCATCATTCGAATGAACGGCCACGAGGCCGTGGAGATCGCAATTTACAAGGAAGGTGATGCCAATACCGTCAGCGTTGCGAAGGGAATCAAGGCGCGAATTCTGGAGTTGTCGGAAGCGCTTCCACAGGACATGAAGATAGAGACCGTGGACGATCAATCCATCTTCATTGACCGTGCCATCAGCGAAGTAGTCAAGGCTGCCATTATCGGCGGCTTTTTGGCGATACTGGTTATTTACGTCTTTCTGCACAACATCTGGTTTACTTTTACCGTCGCACTTTCCATCCCGGTTTCGATTATCGCCACCTTCTTTCTTATGGGACAGGTCGGCATTTCGCTCAATATCATGTCCCTTGGCGGTATTGCCCTCGCCACCGGTCTTCTCGTCGACAACGCCATCGTGGTACTCGAGAACATTTCGCGTCACCGGACCGCCGGCGAGACCCTGGTCGGCGCGGCGATCAAGGGTGCCAGCGAAGTTGGCGGTGCCGTCATTGCTGCCACATTGACGACGATTGCGGTTTTCCTGCCGCTGGCCTTTGTCGAGGGTATCGCCGGGCAGTTGTTCCGGGACCAGGCACTTACCGTGACGTTTGCGCTGGCGATCTCATTGGGGGTTGCAGTGACCCTGATACCGATGATGGCATCGATTCGCGGCCAGCATTTATCCGATGCTACCGGTATCCGCAAGCGGGTGGGCACCTGGTTTGCATCAGTCTATTCGCACCTGCTCGACCGGGCCTTGTCTCACCGGTTAACAACCCTGGTTGCGGCAACGGTTCTGTTGGTACTCGCCATGTTGCTGCTACAACGTACCGGTACGGAACTGGTACCGCAGCTTGAGCAGGGCCGCTTCGATGTCATGCTCGAGGCAGCACCCGGCACACCGCTTGAAGAGACCGACAGAATTGAAAATGTACTGCAGAAACTGGCTACTGCAGACCCCGGCGTGAACTACGTTTACGGTGTCGCGGGTTCAGGCAACCGGATTGACGCCAACCCGACAGAAAGTGGAGAAAATATAGCCCGGATGCTGGTCGTCATGAAGACGGATACCAGTATGGATGACCAGCAGCGGGTCATCGATAAGCTTAGAACCCGTGGCCGGAATATCGCCGGACTGCATGCAAATTTCTCATCGCCGGAGTTACTCAGTTTTGACAAGCCGCTGGAAATTGAAATACAGGGCTATGATCTGGATTCCCTGCGCTTGGCCAGCGATGAGGTCTTGAGACGATTGAGACAGTCCAAAACCTTCGCCGACGTGGTATCCAGCCTGGAACGCGGACACCCGGAAATTCAGATCTATTTCGACCAGGAACGGGCCGCCGCGCTGGGGCTTACTGTGAAACAGATATCTGACCAGGTGGTCGGCAAAATCCGTGGTAATGTCGCGACCCGCTTCAGTTGGCGTGACCGTAAGGTCGATGTGCTGGTACGCGTTTCCGAGGACGAACGGCAGTCGATCTCCGCCGTTCGTGAATTGATCATCAATCCTGAAAGTGAGTTCCCGGTGCCGCTGTCTTCGGTTGCCGAAATCCGGGTTGCAGAAGGTCCGGCAGAAATCCGTCGTGGTAACCAGGAGCGATTGGCCCTGATACAGGCCAACCTCGCTTATGGAGATCTTGGCAGTGCGGTCAACGAGGTTGAAACCCTGTTGGCCGGCATGAAGCTGCCCTACGGCCTGAAGATGTATGTCAAGGGACAAAGCGAGGAAATGGCGGCCTCGTTCAAGTCCCTGCTGTTTGCACTGGGGTTGGCAGTGATCCTGGTTTACCTCGTGATGGGTGCCCAGTTTGAATCCCTGCTGCATCCTTTCGTTATCCTGTTTTCAATTCCGTTGGCCGCCGTTGGTGTTGCGCTGGCCCTGTGGCTGACCGACACGCGGCTCAGCGTCATCGTATTTATCGGCCTGATCATGCTGGCCGGGATCGTGGTTAATAATGCCATCGTATTGCTTGACCTGATCAACCAGTTACGGAGTCGTGGCATGGAGCGTATGGCTGCCATCAGGGAAGGTGCGAAACTGCGACTACGTCCAATCATGATGACCACCCTGACCACGGTATTGGGTTTGTTACCCATGGCACTGGGACTCGGCCAGGGTGCCGAGATGCGTACACCCATGGCCATCACTGTCATCGGTGGCCTGTTGACGTCGACCTTCCTTACCCTTCTCGTGGTCCCGGTGATGTATTCACTGTTGGATCGCCGCCGCGATAAACCGCCTGCTGAACGAGCCGGTATTGCGGGAGTGGAGGGGTAATTCATGTCACCTGCCCGCTTCGCAATGGACCGGCCCGTCACGATCGTGATGATTTTTATTTCGATGATCGCCGTGGGATTAATCTCCAGCCGCCTGTTGCCGCTTGAGTATTTTCCAGGTGTTGATATCCCGTTTATCATTCTGGATATGCCCTACCAGGGCTCGACACCAGATGAAGTGGAACGGGAAATCACCCGTCCGGCAGAGGAGGTGATTGCAACATTGAGTGGTATCAAGCGTCTCGAATCCACTTCTTCATCCAACGGATCACGGCTTCAAGTTCAATTTGAATGGGGCGCTGATGTCGCGGTCAAGGCGGTCGAGGCCAGGGAAAGGATGGAAGCGATTCGTGACCAGTTACCTGCCGACCTGCGCCGTATCAATGTGTTGAAATTTAACTTTACCGACCAGCCTGTGCTGACGTTGCGTATCTCCAGTGAACGTGACCTGTCCACGGCCTATGACATGTTGATACGTAACCTGGTGCGGCCACTGGAGAGGGTGCCGGGTGTCGCACGTGTGGTATTTGAGGGTATTGAGCCACGCGAGATCCGTATTGAGCTGATTGCCGACCGGGTAATATCCCATGGTATCGATCTGAACCAGCTGCAGGCCCAACTAAGACAGGTTAATTTCTCTGACTCAGCCGGTTTGATCCGCGATGGTGAAACCCGCTACAGGGTGAATCCCCGTGGCGAATTCCGCTCGATCGATGAAATCAAAGCACTGGTTATATCGGAGGATGGACTGCGCCTGGCTGATATAGCCGAGGTCAAATACGATTCCAGGCGTCGCGATTACGCCCGCCACCTTGATCGCAAATACGCCATTGGTATCAGCATATATAAAGAGAGCGGAGCCAACCTGGTTGATGTGGGCAGACGGGCGCTGGCGGAGGTTGACCGTATCGGCAAGACCCCCGAAATGCAGGGCATCAACCTGTTCTTCCTCGAAAACCAGTCTGATGGCGTAACTGAATCTCTCAGCGAACTGCTCAAGGCAGGTGTTCTTGGTGCTTTCCTTTCACTGTTTGTGCTTTATTTCTTTCTTCGCAGTGTGCCGACCACCCTGATGGTTTCACTTGCCATTCCGGTAGCAATTACAATCACCCTGGGTGTGATGTATTTTTTAGACATATCATTGAACATCCTGTCCATGATGGGCCTGATGCTTGCAGTTGGCATGCTCGTAGATAACGCGGTTGTGGTCAGTGAAAGCATCCACACCGAACACGAAAAAACGCCCGATGACCCAAGGGGCTCGGCTTTACGCGGTGTCAGTGCGGTGGGGCTGGCGGTGGCTGCCGGAACCCTGACCAGTGCGGCGGTTTTCCTGCCCATTATTTTTGGTCAACAGGACCAGATTTCCATTTTTCTGACCCACGTGGCAACCGCCATCGTGGTTTCACTGGTCATTTCCCTGTTTATCGCACAGACGATCATTCCCCTTGCGGCTTCACGGCTGGACCGGCCTACGAATAAGAAACAGAATGCGGCAATTGATTTCTTACGTGATCAATACATCCGCCTGCTGAGTTGGAATATACGCCATCGTTGGATTGCGGCAAGCATGGTGATCCTGACCCTTGTTTCTGCTGCCATCCCCATGACGATAGTTGAAACGGATATGTTTCCACAGGATTCAACCCGCAGGCTGTACATGCCTTACCACCTGGATGGACATTACCCGCTGGCCAAACTCAAAGAGTCTGTGGACCGGATTGAGGAATACCTATATGCCAACCAGGAGCGTTTTGAAATTCGGGCCGTTTACTCCTACTATTCAGAACAGGCTGAAAATACCGCTTCAACGATCCTGTTAACTGACGACAAGGACTCAAAGCGCTCATCACAGGAAATATCCAATGAAATCCTGGAAGGCATGCCCAAAATTGCGATTGGTCGTCCAAGTTTCGAGTTTCAACGTGCCGGGGGTGGTGAAAAGCTCAGTGTCACACTGACCGGAACATCCAGCGAGGTTTTACGGGATCTGTCGGAAGATGCGGTGCGCTTTCTTTCTTCGGTTGAAGGACTGACAGGTGTGGTCTCGGATGCAGCAGCAGGTGATCAGGAAGTCCAGGTAAGAGTGAACCGTGAACGGGCCAACCAGCTTGGCTTCTCCACCAATGAGGTTGCACAGGTCGTGGCCATTGCTATTCGCGGTGTTGATTTGCGGGAATTCAAGGGTGAGGATGGCGAAATCCCGGTGCGTTTGCAGTTTCGTGAACAGGATCGTCAGGAACTGAATGACCTGCGTGATATCAAGCTGAGAAATTCAGAAGGTGAGTCCATTCCACTGATGTCGATGGTTGATTTTATCGAAAGCACAGGCCCAACGGAAATCCGCCGGTTGGACCGCAGAACCGGTCTGTCCATCACAGCACAACTGGACGGAATCACGTCGGAAAAAGCGACCGAACTGATCAAGGAAACCCTGGACCTGATGGAAATGCCCAGCGGCTATGACTGGCATTTCGGTGGAGGGTTCACGGGCGACCAGGAAGCCATGCAGAAGATGTTATTCAATATCCTGCTGGCCATCGCCATCATCTATATCGTGCTGGCAGCCCAGTTTGAATCACTGATCTATCCATTGGGTATGATCTGTACCATCATGTTTTCCGTCATCGGTGTTTACTGGTTCTTCCTGATCACCGGAACCACTTTCACGCTGATGGCCATGATCGGCATCCTGATACTGATAGGTGTGGTGGTGAACAATGGTATTGTGCTGATTGATCATGTTAACCAGCTGCGTCTGCAGGGGCTCTCCCGCGATGAGGCACTTATCAAGGCCTGTCGTGAACGGATGCGCCCTATACTCATGACAGTCGGGACCACTGTGTTGGGTCTGACGCCATTGTGTATCGGAACCACTCAAATCGGTGGAAATGGCCCGCCCTACTACCCGATGGCAAGGGCCATCGTCGGTGGTCTGCTGTTCTCCACTTTTGCGAGCCTGGTGTTATTACCCACGATTTACACCTGGCTTGACGTGGTCCGCCACTGGCCGCGCCGACTGTTTTCGTGGCTCGGCAGACGCATACGTGTTTTGGCTACGCGCAGGCCAAAGCCTGTTCAAGATCAGCAATAATATCCTCGATATCCTCGATACCAATGCATAGACGAATCATGTCGGGTGTTACACCGGCAGCCTCCAGTTCAGCACCCTCCAACTGGCGATGGGTGGTCGATGCGGGGTGTGCTGCCAATGACTTCACATCGCCGATATTGACCAGACGCAGAAACATTTCCAGGGCATCATAGAACTTTACACCCGCCTCATAACCACCCTTGATACCAAAAGTCAGTAAGGCAGAAGGCTTGCCATCGGTATATTTTTTCGCCAGGTCATAATAGGGTGACTCGGGTAAGCCGGCGAAATTGACCCAATCGACTTTTGCATGACCTTTGAGATAAGCGGCTACAGCCAACGCATTTTCACAGTGTCGCTGCATCCGCAGTGGTAGGGTCTGCATGCCCTGCAGGATCAGGAAGGCATTCATTGGGCTCAGCGCTGAACCGGTATTACGCAAGGCCACCGTTCGCGCACGGGCAATATAGGCCGCCGGACCCATGGCTTCTGTGTAAACGACACCGTGGTAGGAAGCTTCGGGCTCATTGAGCATGTGGAATTTTTCGGGATACTTGTCCCATGGGAACTGACCGCTGTCGATAATCACCCCACCCAGTGAATTGCCATGACCGCCCATGTATTTCGTCAACGAGTTCACGACGATATCGGCACCGTATTGAATGGGTTTGATCAGGGCAGGTGTGGCCACGGTATTGTCAACGATCAACGGCACACCATGTGCATGTGCCATGTTGGCCAGTGCTTCGATATCCACGATATTACCTGCCGGATTACCGATGGATTCACAGAAAACGGCGGTTGTTTTATCATCGATCAAAGCCTGCATGGCCTCAACGCTGTCATCGGCAGCAAAACGTACTTCGATACCCTGGCGTGGAAGCATGTGTTTGAACAAGGTGTAGGAGCCACCGTACAACATGGGTACAGAAACGATATTATTACCCTGCTCTGCAATATTCAGCACGGCGTAATTGATCGCCGCGCTGCCTGCACTGACACACAGCGCTGCAATTCCACCTTCAAGCTCAGCACACCGCTGTTCCAGTACATCGGTGGTCGGGTTCATGATACGGGTGTAAATATTTCCCGGTACCGCCAGGTTAAACAGGTCGGCACCATGCTGGGCATTGTCGAACTCATAGGCAACCGTCTGGTAGACCGGCACCGCTGTCGCCTTGGTGGTGGGGTCGGATTTAAAACCGGCGTGAATGGCGAGTGTCTGGTCTTTCATTAATAGCTTCCTCTGATGGTCAATTGTCAGGTATTCATACCCAGTGGATCTTCGGGGTCGATATCTTCCATAAACAAAAGGTTTCTATCGAGATTTGTGACCTGGTAAACCAGGCCTAGCCAGTTGTTCACGAGTGCCTTGGCCGTGTCTCCCCAGGTATTATCGAGCATGGCCTCAATCGCCTCTTCCTGTATTCCGGGAAGAGACTTGCCTTCTGCCCGCGCACGTTGCGCTTTTTCTAGATATTGTTCGGCGCTGGCTTTGGCTTCATCGGAAAAGTAGTTCTCCGGAAATGGTGGTGGCGAATCAAGCTCGCCAGCCAGGTAACGCATAATCTCCCGCTTGTATTCCTTCAGCAGGCTGTTCCTGTCGTACTCGGGATGGCCTTGAAAATAGATCATGCGAAACTGGTCCGGGCTGACTGCCATGTGAACACCGCCCTCCTTGCCTTCCGCCAGAACGGTCAAGCCGGCATCCTCCAGTTGTTGCCTGGTAATTTCGTTGTAACGTGAATGCGGCACATCGAAACGTGTGTTGATGTCCCTTAACAAGGGGTGCCCGGGGCTGGATATCCGGTGACTGTACACCCCCCAGCGTTTACGCGGCAGTGCCTGCCGTTCAATTCCATACCGGTACATCAGCAGGGCGTGCGTAGCCAGGCAGGAGCACAGCGTTGAAGCGACATTGCCCTCAGCCCAACGCACCACCTCCATCAATGGTTCCCAAAAGGGTTCCTGTTCCAACCTGGGGTTGGAGATGTTTGCACCGGTGATGATCAGCGCATCCAGGCCCTGTTTTTGCAGATCTTCAAACTTGCAATAATAGCGTTCGATGTAATCCAGCGTTTTTGCGCTTCGAGTCAAGCCGGGCAGCGAGAAAGGATACACATAAAACTGGGCAATACGATTGCAATTACCCACCAGGCGAATGAACTGCCGTTCGGTAGCCTCCAGCGCCGTATCCGGCATCATATTCAGAAAACCGATATGCAGTTCGCGGATATCCTGGTGCACTGCACGATCCAGCGGCAGCACTTCATGCCCCTGCTGACGCAGACGCGAAAATGTGGGTAATTCAAGATGTTCAACTAACGGCATGCTTGGTGTTTAGCTCCGGGTCATCAAACCCGGTCATTTTCAATACTACTAGGAGCCTGTCGGGTTTGACCGATCGTAGCGAGAGAAAGCCGATTTGAGTCAGATTTTTCGGTCTTTTGAGGCGAATAGCACCGCTATTTAACGATAAAGAGCGGGAAATCTGGCCAAACTCGGTTTTTTCGCAGTAGATCATGTTAAATCCGACAGGCTCCTAGATATTAGATGCTCAGGCACTCGCTATGGACTTGCCTTTCGAACCGAGATCTTCACAGGCTTCCTGCAGCCGTGCGATGATGCCCTCTTCACCAAGACGCAAATAACCCCTGGGATCGTATTGCTTCTTATAGGGTGTGCCATCATCCGGATCGATCTGGAACTCGAAAGCGCGGGAGTGTTCATGTACAAACTTGCCGACCGGTTGTGAGAAAGCAAACTGGGTATCGGTATCAATGTTCATTTTGAACACACCGTAGCCAACCGCCTCATGAATCTTGGCTTTCTCAGAGCCGGAACCGCCATGGAAAACCAGGTGAAGCGGATTATCACCGGTGCCACAGGTCTTTTGAACCAGGGCCTGGGAATTTTTCAGAATCTCGGGCCGCAACTTGACGTTACCCGGTTTGTAGACACCGTGAACGTTGCCAAATGAAGCCGCAACTGAAAAGTGCCCAATCGGATTTAACAGTTCATAGGCACGTAAAACGTCTTCGGGCTGGGTGTAGAGTTTCGAGTTATCCGCACCTTCTTCGAAATCACTGCCAATGCCGTCTTCTTCACCACCGGTCACACCCAATTCAATTTCCAGTGACATATCGATCTTGTCCATACGTTCCAGAATTCGTGCACACTCGCTGAGATTAAAGTCGATAGGATCGGCCGATAGATCCAGCATGTGTGAACTGAAAAGAGGTTTGCCGTGTACTTCGTAATATTTTTCGCCCTCATCGAGCAAGGCTTCAATCCAGGGAATCAGCGCCTTGTTGGCATGATCGGTGTGCATTGCAACACAAATGCCATAATGCTCGGCCAGCAGGTGAACATGTTGCGCAGCCGCAACTGAACCCATGACTTTCGCCTTGAACGCGTCTTTGATGCCCTTACCTGCATAAAACTGGCCACCGCTATTGGATAGCTGGATGATAATATCTGAATTCGCCTTGGCTGCCGCTTCCATCACGGCATTGATCGTATTGGTACCGGTTACATTAACCGCAGGCAATGCATAACCGCCTGACTTGGCCGCTTCGACCAGTGTTTTGTATCCTTCGCCGGTGACAACACCGGGCTTCAATGTACTTTTGCTCATATTCTTTCCTGGTTAAAAACTCAGTTCCATTCTAGCGTATTCTCTCACCGGTTAAAGGGTATCTGTTGAAGTTTTTCTTTCAATATTCCCCGGCATTCGTTTTTGGTGTTCAAAGCGGATGCTTTAGCCGGTTTAATGCTCACAGTTTTTTAAGTTTGAGACGATTTTGCTTTTATTGACATGGGCCAGGGAATGCATATCATACTTCTGTATCATCTGGCCTCAAATGAAAATAAAGGGTATTTCAAATACTCATTTTTTTTTTTGAAAACCCCCTTCAACCTTCATATTGACCTAGGTCAATGCAACAGCTCTTATCATGTGACAAATTGTCGCGAGGATACATGAAATCGAAGGTATCCATTTCAGCAATCAGTTCCGTACATCTCACAACCGATGAAATGGCGGGCTAAAGGGAGTAAGTTATGAGGAGTAGAATATTCTGGTCGTTCTTGGTGAGCATTGCATTTGTTTGTAGTGCGACCAATCTGGCCGCCAAGTCAGAAGCAGTTGGTGGCGGTAGTTATACAACAAAAGACAGTGAGTTTTATTTAACACCTGAGCAATTGTTATTCATCAGGCCTGGACTGGTATTGGAAATAACTGATGTGGATATTCCAGCCGATCGTCAGACCGAAGTCACTTTTACATTGACTGATCCTGCCGGACTGCCTTTGGACAGAACCGGCGTTCATACACCAGGACCAGTCAGCACCTCCTTCATCATTGCAAATATTCCTGCGGGTGAAGAAGCTTATTATTCCTACACCAATCGTATTCAGACCAGTCCGGATACAGGTGACTCTGCTGAACAGGCATCCACCGATTCGGGTGGCGCCTATACACAACTGAGTATCGGTACCTACATGTATAAGTACGCTACCGTACTGCCGGAAGGCTACGATATGGATGTTACCCATACCGTTGGTATCTATGCGCGACGTGACCTGCAAGAGTTTGATCTGGATCGTTATGTAGACAACGAAACTTATCACTTTATCCCTTCAGGTTCCGGCACACCCATGCCACGTGACATCGTTACCACCGAAACCTGTAATGGCAGATGCCATGATCCAATCGCCCTGCACGGTGGTGCCCGTACGGATGTCGATCTGTGCATCCTTTGCCACAACCCGACCCAGGATATTGATCCGGATACAGGCAATTCAGTTGACATGCCACTGATGATCCACAAGATTCACATGGGCGCCGAACTGGAATATGGTTATAACATCGTCGGTTACCGTCAATCCAATCATGACTACAGTGACGTGGTATACCCAGGCGCTATTAATGATTGTGAATCCTGTCATACAGGTGGCATACCCACAGAAAACTTCCCGTTGGTTGCAAGCCCGAACCCGGTACCTGTATGTGATGCATCCGGTCTTGGTGCAACTATGTTGCAATGGGGTGATATCGGTACATTTGAAATCCACATGGATACGGCCGATGGCAAGTTATTTGCCGCATCCTCAGGCGCAGGCTCAACGATGACCGGCAAATGGGTTCGCGATGGAACCACTTTCGTGCTAGTCGATAAAGCTTCTGGCGATACACTCCAGACACTTGATGTTAACGCAACGGGCTTTGGTTGTGTTGGTAACCCTCCGGGTGCATCTGTAGGTAAAGCTGCTACCGATCATACCAATTGGCTGGATAACCCAGGCCGTAAAGCCTGCGGCGCGTGTCACGATTGGATTAACTGGGAAACCGGTGAAGGTCATACCAGTAATGGTCTTCCACAGGAAAATGATGACGGTTGTGCCAATTGCCACAAACCCTTCGATTCAGAGTTTGACCGCTCCGTCAGCGGTTCCCATTTATCTCTCTACCAATCAGCGCAATTGCCCAACCCAATTGTTGAGTTTATTGATGTCAGCAACACTGGCCCGGGTCAAAAGCCATCCATTACTTTCTCATTGCAAGGCAAGAATGGCACTATAAACCCAGCTGAGATGAATCGCCTTCGTTTCATAATCACCGGACCAAATGAAGACTGGGATTATGATTACTTCTACGCGCTTGAAGATGTAGAGGGTGCTGTTCAGGATGGTGATAACTGGGTTTATACCTATGATACACCGCTTCCAGACGATGCCACGGGTTCATTTACCGTCAGCATGGAAGGACGTATCGAAGTCGAAGTCGACATGGGTGATGGGCCGGACACAGAACGTGATTACGCCGAAAACCCAATGATGGCATTCGCGGTAACTGACGACAATGCATTTGCACGTCGCCAGGTTGTTGATGATGCGAAATGTGAAGCCTGCCATCTCAACCTGTCCTTGCATGGTGGTAACCGCCACGACGTGACCTATTGCAGCACATGTCATACGCCAGACCGGCTTGATATTGCCGATGTACCTGAGTCTGTCCACATGAAATGGATGATCCACAAGATTCACCGTGGCGCAGATCTTGAAAATGGTTACGTCGTAATTCGCTCAAGAGGTACGTACGATTTCAGCAATATTCACTTTACTGGTGATTTGCGTAATTGTGATGCTTGCCATGTCAATGACTCGCAGAATGTACCAACGCCTGATGGCGCGCTGCCGACGATCACCAACAATGCATGGTGGACTCCGATGGCGCCCCAAGCGGCAGCATGCCTGAGTTGTCATGATGACGACGATTCCGCTGCACATGCTTATTCCAACACCGCGTTCTTTGGCGAGTCCTGCTCGACCTGTCACGGCGAAGGAAAATCAGCGTCAGTGGACAAGGTTCACACTCGCTAGAGTCAATCGTTAAAAAGGCTTTCGAGCCTCGGAAAAAGCAGGGTGTTTCGACACCCTGCTTTTTTTTGAATAATAAATTTCTTCATTCCTTCTATTGATCTGGGTCAATGCAACATTGTTAATGTTATGCAACATTTCATACGGGCGCGAACGACCGAAAGCGTCCTTTCTAATAATCAGGCTCCGTCCATTTCACAACCGGTGAAGCAACGGAAAAAACGGGAGTAAGTCATGAGGATGAAATTTGTATGGTCGCTTTTAGTAAGCGCCGTAGTGTTATGCTGTGCAACCAATCTTGCCGCCAAATCAGAAGCCGCTGATAACGGTTATTACACCACCAAGGACAAGGAGTTCTATCTGACCCCTGAGCTGCTATTGTTTATCAGACCAGGTCTTGAAATAGAAATTCTTAACGTTGAAGTTCCAGCAGATATGCAACTGGAAGTCACCTATTCCATTAGCGATCCCGAGGGCTTGCCACTGGATCACGATGGTATTTACACTCCCGGCCCGGTGGACATGCGCTTCACACTGGCCAATATTCCAATGGGTGAAGAACAGAAGGTCAGGCTCACATACGAGCGCATCAGTAGAAACGGCACGCTCACGCAAATGGCGCCAGGCACATACAAATACAAATTTGACTATATTTATGACGCCGACATGGATACAACGAACACGCTGGTATTGGGCGGTCGTCGCGATTTGCGCGAGTTCGAACTCGACCGTTATGCGGACAACGCCGTACAGAACTGGGTTCCTAGTGGTATGTTCGATGCGGTACCCAGGGATATCGTGACTACCGACACCTGTAACCGCTGTCATGATCCGTTGCAACTACACGGTCGCTGGCAGCACCCACAAGCCTGCACGCAGTGCCACAATCCTACGGGTAACACCCGGTTTGAGGAGCTGATCCATGCGGTCCACGCGTCAGGAGAAGCCGGCGGGCACGACTTCTCAGAAGTTGTATATCCGGCCCCGTTGAACGCTTGTGAAGTCTGCCACACCGGTGGCACCCCGACAGAGAACTTCCCGTTAGTTGCAAGCCCGAACCCCGTACCGGTATGCGATATGTCAGGTCTTGGTGCTTCGATGCTGGAATGGGGTGACCTTGATGCATTTGAAATTCACATGAATACAGCCGATGGTCCGTTATTCGCTGCAAGCTCAGGTGAGGGCTCCACGATGACAGGTAAATGGGTCCGTGATGGCACTACTTTTGTACTTGTCGACAAAGCATCCGGCGAAACTCTCCAGACACTTTACGTTAACACCACTGTTTTTGGATGTGTAAGCAATGCGCCCGGTACCTTCAGAGGTGCAGCAGGCGCGCAACATACCAACTGGCTGGATCACCCAAGCCGCGTAGTTTGCGGTGCATGCCACAGTGACATTGATTTTGAAAATGGTGTTGGTCATATCGCCCAGGCAACTGATGATATTTGTGGTGGCTGCCATGTACCCTATACCGGTAATGAATTTGACCGGTCTGTTAAGGGTGCGCATACCGAACTTTACAAATCAACACAGCTCCCGGGTGTCGTGGTTGAGTTTATAGAAGTTACCAACTCAGGTCCTGGGGAACACCCAACGGTAACCTTCTCAGTGGGCAGTAAGAATGGCCCCATCAACCCGGCTGACATGAACCGTCTCAGGTTTAAACTATCCGGCCCGAATGAGGATTTCAGCTTCTATGTAAGTGAAGATGTGGAGGATTATGTCCAGGTGGGTGACAACTGGGCCTACACCTTTGAAACTGCGATACCAGAAGATGCTGAAGGCTCCTATACAATCAGCGTTGAAGCACGAAATCTTGTTGATGTTGATTTTGGTAATGAGGTATCCGAAGAACGTGACACGGCGGAGAACCCTCAACTGGCATTCGCAGTCACCGATGATGATGCCATGTGGCGGCGCACCGTGGTGGATGATTATAACTGTGAAGATTGCCATTCCAACCTGTCCTTCCACGGTGGAAACAGGCATGATCCGGACTATTGCGGGGTCTGCCATATGCCGGAAGCTCTCGATCGCGGCGATGAACAAACCATAGCCATGAAGTATATGATCCACAGCATTCACAGAGGTGCCGAACTTGAGAATGGTTTTGCAATCGGCAGTCATGACTACAGCGAAGTAGAGTACCCTGGTGATCTGCGTAATTGTGATTCCTGTCATACCAACAATTCTCAGCAGATACCATTGGCTGACGGTGTACTTCCGACGATAACACCACAGGCCTGGTGGAGTCCGATGATGCCACAGGCAGCCGCTTGTCTGAGTTGTCATGATGGCGATGACGCAGCAGTACACGCTTATACCAATACCGCGTTCTTTGGCGAGTCCTGCTCGACCTGTCACGGTGAAGGAAAAGAGGCCGCAGTAGATAAGGTTCACGCTCAATAGAACCAGTGTGGTAAAAGGGCTTTCAAGCCTCAAAAAAAAATGCGGGATGTTTCGGCATCCTGCATTTTTTTGCCTGAAAATACCCGTTGACCGTTAGCTTCCGGCGCAATCACTAATATTTATTTCTGGAATAAGGTATTATGAAAGCTTGGGGGAAACCTAGTAATCAAGACACCGTCAAGCACACACAAAAGTGATTAAAGACGGACTAATCGGGAGTCAGTGATGAAGGTGAAGCTAGTACAGCCAATATTGATCGGTTTGATATTCTTATTCGGCTCAACAAATATGGCCGCTAAATCTGAGGTCGTTGACGGCGGTTATTACACCACCAAAGACAACGAATTCTACCTGACTCCAGAGCAATTATTGTTTATAAGGCCAGGCCTTGTTCTGGAAATTATTGATGTCGTTATTCCACCAGACCGTCAAACCGAGGTCACCTATACGATTTCAGACCCCGCAGGGCTGCCACTGGACAGAAACGGCGTCCATACGCCCGGCCCGGTCAGTACATCCTGGGTGCTTTCATTTATCCCGGCATATGAAGAGGCCTATGTTGCCTATACAACCCGTGTTCAGACCAGCCCGATCACGGGTGATTCTGCAACACAGGCATCTACCGATACGGGTGGCGCCTACACGGAACTGAGCATCGGCACCTATAAGTATAAGTTCGGTACTGTACTGCCGGAAGGATACGATAGGGATGTTACCCATACCGTTGGTGTGTACGCACGACGTGACCTGACGGAGTTCGGGCTGGATCGCTATGTTGCGAACGAGCTTGATCATTTTGTGCCTTCCGGTTTAAGCGAGCCCATGCCACGCGACATAGTGACCACCGAAACCTGCAATGGCAGATGTCATGACCCTCTCGCCCTGCATGGCGGATCGCGCCAGGAAGTCGGACTTTGCATCCTTTGCCATAACCCTACCCAGGACATCGACCCCGATACCGGCAACTCGATTGACATGCCCCTGATGATCCACAAGATTCACATGGGTGAATACCTGACCGAGGACTACACCATCATCGGTTACCGCCAGTCCGTCCACAATTATAATGACGTTGTCTACCCTGCACCCATTAATGAGTGTGATGCCTGTCATACCGGTGGTATACCAACCGAAAATTTCCCGATGGTTTCGAAACCCGCTGCAGCGCTCGTTTGTGATGGCTCAAGCGTAGGTGAAGTTACCCTCAACTGGCAATATACCGACAACGTTCAAATCAAGGTCCGCTCCGCATCCAATCCGGAAGGCTCTGTCTTCGGCATATCCGGCCCGACAGGATCCATCGCAACGGGTAAATGGGTTTCAGATGGAACCTGGTTTGACCTTTATGACCTGAGAACCGGAAAGCTGGTTCAGTCCGTGCCGGTCAATGCCACGGTCCTGGGTTGTGTCAGCAATGCGCCGGGTACTTTCAGAGGCGAAGCAGGCGTTCAGCATACCAACTGGATGGATAATCCGAGCCGCAAGACCTGTGGCTCGTGCCACGATTACATCAACTGGGAAACCGGTGAAGGCCATTCCGAATACAACCTCGTCATGGTGGATGACATTACCTGCGGCAACTGCCACGTACCTTATACCGGAAATGAATTTGACCAGTCGGTTAAGGGTGCCCACCTGGCACTTTACAAGTCAGCCCAGTTCCCCGGTGTACTGGTCAAGTTTATAGAAGTCACCAATACCAACCCGGGCGACAATCCAACCGTCAAGTTCTCAGTAAGCAGTAAAAATGGTCCGCTCGATCCAGCCAGCCTGAATCGTTTCAGGTTGACTTTATCCGGGCCAAATGATGATTACAGCTTTCAGGCCCAGGAAATCGCAAACCGCTCTTTGGTCTGGGCCGGTGACAACAGCTGGACCTACACCTTTGCCAGGCCCTTACCCCTGGATGCTGAAGGCTCCTTCACGGTCAGCGTTGAAGGCCAGAACCTGGTTCCAATTGACTTTGGCGACGTGGTGTCCGAGGAGCGCGATAATGCAGAGAATCCGCGTATCGTCTTTGCGGTTACCGATGCCGTTGCCACGCCCCGGCGAATGGTAGTTGATGATCTCAAATGCGAAAGCTGCCACTCCAACCTGGTATACCATGGTGGCACCAGGCACGATCCTCAGTATTGCGACACCTGCCATATGCCGGAATCCCTCGATTTCGATGGAAATCAAACGATTCACTTCAAGTACATGATCCACAGCATCCACCGGGGTGAAGAACTTGAGAACGGGTTCTTTGTCGGCGGCCATGACTACAGTGATGTTGTCTATCCCGGTGATCTGCGTGACTGCGATTCCTGTCACGTCAACAACTCACAGCAGGTACCGGTCGAAAGCACCACGCTTTCTACTAACACACCACAAGCGTGGTGGAGCCCGATGATGCCGAACTCGGCCGCCTGCCTGAGTTGCCATGATGATGACGATTCAGCAGCACACGCCTTTTCCAACACCGCGTTTTTTGGTGAGTCCTGCGGGACCTGTCATGGCGAAGGCAAGGAGTTTGCAGTGGATAAAGTTCACGCGCATTAAGGCTATAAAAACAGGCTAACAAGCCTCAACCGGGGCGCAGGGTGTTTCTACATCCTGCGCCCTTTTTTTAGCTCCTGCCCTTCCAAAAAACTACCGATCTTCTTTGTGCTGACAAACCGTAGTGGCAGAAATCCTTGCAATAAAGCGCGCCGAAGTGGAATATCCCGCCTATGTTTAATTCAATCAAAAATACCCTCAAAAAGTTGCCGAGCATCAGCAGGCTTGTTGCAGATCGGGACAGGCTGCGTTTGGAACTGGATGAAATTACCCGACAGCGCAATGCATTACATACGCAGCGAGATGAGATTAACGCCGAACTGATAGCACTCAAGAGAAACCAGGGCTTCGTGCCGGCAGGTCATTTCTATTCTCCAATTCCTTGCTTTGATGAAATTAAAAATGATGAAAAACGGATCTTTGGAAACATCCCTCAAACCGTCATGGGGGTTGAACTCAATGATAAAGAACAGCTGCAACTGTTGCATAAATTTATAGATTATTACAAGGACATGCCTTTCCAGGCAGAAAAGCAGGAGGGCTTACGTTATTACTACGAGAACACTGCCTTCTCGTATTCTGATGGCATTCTACTACACTGCATGATAAGGGACCTCAAGCCCCGGAGGATAATCGAGGTGGGCTCTGGTTTTTCATCCTGCATGATACTGGACACCAATGAGTTGTTCTTTGAAGACTCTATAACAACCACTTTCATTGAGCCCTACCCGGAGCTTCTGATGTCCCTGGTCAAAGACATGGACAAAAGTCGGATAAAAACGATTCCTTCCCGCTTGCAGGATGTTGACTTAAGTGAATTCGATGCACTGCATGCGAACGATATCCTATTCATTGATTCCACCCATGTGAGCAAAATCGACAGCGACGTGAACCGGATTATATTTGATATTCTGCCGCGTCTTTCTGACGGTGTATATGTCCACTTTCATGACATATTTTTTCCGTTTGAATATCCAAAAGAGTGGGTGTTTGAAGGCAGGGCATGGAACGAAACCTACCTCCTGAAGGCTTTTCTTCAATTCAATAAATCCTTCCGCATCGTGCTGATGAATACCTATATGGAGAATTACCATCAGCCATTCTTCGCCGAGAATCTGCCGCTTTGCCTGAAAAACCCCGGTGGCAGCATATGGATTCGCAAGGGCTGACCCCAGCTGAAAACGCCAGACTGCCTAGTTCGCGTTTCCGGTCTAGCGCTCCCCTCCGGTCGGGGTCTCGATAGAATATTTGTCATTTTTCCATTTCGATCATTTCTCTTTTTATGACTTGTGGTAATCTCATACGCCTCCTAACAGAGCAATAGTTTTTGACTATTGGACACAATTGGTTAAGTGGTTGGATGAATTCAAAAAAAAATAACGATATTCATCGATTCAGCATGGCTGCCAGACTATTGGCAGCGACCCTGTTATTTTTTACCAATATTTTCCTGTTTGCAACCTACAGCGTTTATTCCGGCAGTCCAGAAGAATTTGAAGTCAGCTACATCGACATGCTTGCCTCACAGTGGTGGGGGTTTGCACTGATCTTTCTGCTGGTTGTGTTACCTGGACTGGCCTCAAACCGGGCCGTTGTCGGCAGATATATATCCTTTGTTTTCATGCTGGGCGTGTTGAGCTGGTTACAATCCAATTTCCTCTTATGGGACTACGGTGTTTTTGATGGCCGTGCTACTTCCTGGGACCAATATGATGTTTATGGTTGGCTGGATATAGCACTATGGCTGGGTTTGATTTTTGTATCGATCCGAATGGCGGGTCGCATCTTGCCACTTGTAAGCTTTTTATCTTGGGTACTCATCGTGGGTCAAGCTGTTCTCTTATTCAGCATGGCGGGAAGTGAAGAAGGATTACCGAAGAAAACTCATGTTGTTGGCAAGAGTCTGCCAGAGGCATTTTTCGATATGTCCGCAAAGCAGAATATCATTCACTTTGTTCTGGACAGCTTTCAGACTGATGTGTTTTTACAATTGATCGAAGAGCACGAACTTTACAAGGAGTTTTCAGGTTTTACCTTATTTTATGAAAATTCTGGCGTTACGCCCCACACATCAGTCGCCATACCCGCAATATTCACCGGCCAGTTGTATGATGGATCCGAATCACCCGCAGTTTACTACAAAAACGCCATCTTGAACGGCTTTCATAATACGCTATACAGCAAAGGTTACACCGTCAACCTGATTCCACAAATGTCGATGCGGGCCGGGAATTTCTCTAACTATTTCGAGGTTTCATCCAGCTACCAGAGAACAGTTGATGATCTGAAGCGCCATGATACAGCGCAACTCGTCGATGTAGCTTTATTCAGGAGTTCACCACATTTTTTAAGAAAGTTTCTTTACGACGATGGAAATTGGCTGCTATTGCCAATTTTTCGTGGTGAAACCAGCGTCTCTTCTTTTTTGGAAAAGGCTTTTCTAAAAGACTATATCGAGGGCATTAGAGTCAGCACCGAATCACCGGCCTATCACTTTATTCATTTGCAACCACCACATCCGCCCTACGTCACCCTGGCGGACGGCAGCTATGCGGGTGAAATCCTGCCCAACACCAGAGAACATTATTTGAATGAATCAAGGGCAGTTATCCAATTGATGCGTCACTATATTGCCAAACTAAAATCGCTGGGCATTTATGAAGATGCCCTTATCATCTTGCAAGGGGATCATGGCAGCCAGATTAATCCCATCATCAACGGCGAAGAGATTGAAGTATGTTTGCCAAGGCTACCAGCACTACTGGCTCTAAAGCCACCCGGTGCAAGTGGTAATTTGAAGATTTCAGATAGTCAAACGAGCCTACTGGATATTGCACCCACCGTGCTGGAATCTGTGGATGAACGAATGCTATCAATTTTTGAGTTAGACCCAGACTTGCAAAGACAACGCCCATTCTTAATTATCGACTCAAAGAAGGACATAACCCAAGTTTCATACTACTCCATCAACGGTAGTGTTTTTGATCCGGAAAGCTGTAAGAAAGAAGAAGAATTGATAGTTTCCATGGAAAAATCAATCTATGAATATGGGACCGATTTATTGTTTGGTATGACCGGTAGCGCGGATCCGTATATGGGTATTGGCTGGAGTCCCTGCAGCGCACAACACTGCTGGACAAATGGTCATCAATCCATATTGAATTTACCTGTGAAAGCGATCGCGAGCGACCTCGATTTGCAAGTTAAATTAATTCCATTTGTCAATGCACCCAAAGTACCCCGACAACGAATCAGGGTTTCGGTAAACGGCGCGCAATTGACTGAATGGTCAATTACAGAACGGAAAGTTCAAACGTTCATGATCCGGATTCCTGCGGCGCAGGCGGTGGGTGATAAACTTCAGATACGTTTTGAATTTCCGGATGCAGTCAGGCCCAAGGCACTAGGTCTTGGCGGCGACAATAGACTCCTGAGTGCGGCTTTGCTATCGCTTCGCTTTGATATTGCTAGTAATGAAGAATGAGCTTATCCTGAAATTAAGATAGTTACAGTTTGGTTCAGTAACATCACTTTTCAATCGGATTTCACACACCAGTACAAGGTTCTATCACCATCGTTCACATCCTGCTGAGCACGGGTATTGAAATGCCGCCTGAGATTGGCCTCCAGGGATTCGCGACTGTAATCCTGGTACTTGTCTTCCTTGTTGCGCAGCAGGGTTTGAACTTTGTCATCCTTACGTGAAACATACTCGATGACCAGTTTGTCTGTCAGCCCGGCTAGCCAGTCAACAAACTCTGCCAACGGGATATTGGCTGTAATCACGACGTGATGGATCAGCGCCAGGCACAAAACCAGATCGGGTCTGCTGCGGGTTTGTAAATCACTGCGCTCACGGTTTCGCCAACCCCAATTGGGTGAAGGGTCGGCAACGTTCTGTACCAGGGCAAGGATGTTATGCGGGGTTTCCGGGTTCAGAAATAGCCGCTCCACGGCAACATGGTCAATATCTGTGGATAACACCTGACGGCACCCGGATGCAGCAATGCGTGAAAACTGCCCGGTGTTGCAGCCTATATCCCAAACAGTTGCCGGTTTCTCAGCCGCTATGGCCTCGCGGATGAAATCTTCCTTAAGCACATGATCTTCATCGGAGTAATTGTGAAATTCGGTGTAATCACCCCACTCTGAGCCTGCCGCCTTCCACTCGAGTTTCTTAACCAGCTTTTGCAGCTTGCGCACATTCACCAGGATTAACTCGCGGTTGAAACCGGCAGATTTCAGGTTAGACCTGACGTTTTCTGATGAACCACCAAATCGACGATCCAGCTTTGATTGTAGCCAAACATGACTCAGTACACCTTTGCGAAAAAGGTCACGAAAACCAAACAGGGCAGCTGCGGTCTGTACATCCACACCACCAATCGCTGAGCGCATGAATGGCTGGAAGTTGCAGCCCTTATAGGCCTGTAACATCAATGGAAACAGGAACATCTCGCAAAACTGCCGGTAACCCGACCAGGGCTCGCCTTCTACAAGTGGTTCGAAGGAGGGAATGTCGATAAAAACCGGTTTGCGATTAACAAACTGTATGTTGTACGGGGTCGCATCTTTCAACGTGAAGCCGTTGCTGATTGCACGCTCTACCAGGTGCAATTGTAGACTGGCAGCAGCCCTGAGCATGCTGAAGGTCCATTCGTAAGGGTAACTGATGACCGTTACCGGGTCGTGTTCAAGAAAACCTGCCCATTGCTGCCTTATTTCGTCCGGAAGCGGGTTCTCTTGCGCGGTAAGTTCGCGACTCCCAACAACTTTGCCTGATTCAACCAGCTTTGTGTAAAACGGCTTCTCCTGCAGTTGCCGGAAGCACTGCAGTGCGGCTTCACTTAAACCCCGGAATATCCTGTCCTGGTATTGATACACACGTCCGTCACGATCACGAAATGAGCCGGCATTAACCTGAGCTTTAGAATTAGACATGGAAATTCAGGCCTCCTCGTCTTCGGAGACCTCTTTTTTTCCAGCCCCAAATGCAACTCTCAACTTGTGCCAGTACAACTTGATCGCCACACCCACAGCAGCTACACCACCCAGGATAACCTGTAACAACATACTGCCGGTACCAGGGTCGAGATAAGCTTCGGTGTCAGTAATAAATAACAGCAATAAAACAGTAATACCTATTTTCATAAATCCACCTCTTTAATGTCTATTTCGGCTTGCTCGCCCAATAATTGCCCGCATAGTAGCAAAATCCAGTCACCTACGCTCCCTGAAAAAATTCCGCAACAAGGTAGAGCTTTCTTCGGCAAGGCAACCACCCGTGACTTCAGGCCTATGATTGTGGGCAGGGTCACCCAGTAGATCGAATTTACCACCGGCAGCGCCCGTCTTAGGATCATTTGCGCCGAAGACAACGCGCTTTAGCCGAGCATGAATCATGGCACCAACACACATTGGGCAAGGCTCCAGGGTCACGTACAGGCTGCAGTCGATCAGTCTGTGGTTTGAAAGCCTCTGACCTGCATCCCGCATGGCCATGATTTCCGCGTGCGCCGACGGGTCACTGAGACCGATGTTCTGGTTCCAGCCACGACCGACAATTTCTCCATCCCAGACAAGCACCGCACCGATGGGCACCTCTCCCTCCAACCCAGCGAAATTCGCCAGAATCAAAGCCTCTTCCATCCAGACAAGGTCCTGCTGATCAAAAGTTTTAGTGTTTGTACCTGGCATGTCTTAACCTTTTCCAGTCAATACCCGTTTCAGTGTACCTGCAGGCGGGCCGAGTGCGGAAACCTCTCTCACACACTGTTCGGGTGTTAAAGCCGGATGCCGCAGGACCGTTTCTGCTTCCCGGTTCGTGAGTACCGCCAGCATCGACACTGGTTTTAACTCGCCACTGATCATTCCTGCTTCGTCACGGGCCTGAACACGACCAACAAAATCTCTGTCCCAGTCAACATCGGCATCGAAATTGTGACCGAAAAAGTGATCAATAAAAACAAAAACAAGATTCCCATAAGGAAAAAAGAACTTGAAGTTAAAACGTTCCAAAAGTAGCGGCAGAATATCCTGTGAATGCAAGCTTCCAAATCCTCTGGCGGAATGGTCTGAATTGATAAATTGTGTCTCCTGCCTGTTCAGCAAATTGTTATATCGATAGCTTTTCGGAAGTTCACCCCAGAATGGTTTGAGTGCATCAACTGTTTCAGGCCATTGCATGTGAGCATTTCTACCGATCATATCGGAGATGATGAATAAACCATCCGGTACTAAAGACTGTTTGACATTAGCGAACAGGCCTTCAAGATTGCTGACACGGTGAAGCGCTTGATTTGCGTAAACAACTCCATATCTTTTGAACGGGACCCAACTGTCCGGATCACCGTGCTTGAACAGAAAATACTTACTCAGACCTGCCGCTTCAACCGCCTTTTTGCCCACATTCAATTTATCTCTATTGACATCAAGGCATTCGATAACGAAATCCTTCAACTGCCACTCCAGCAGCTTCTCGGTGAGCCTGATCTCAAAGTCACACTCTTCTGAGCCGAGGCTCAATATATTGACCCTTTGGTTTATCGATTCTTTCAAATAGGCTTTTGTATGTTGAAAAAAGAGATCTTCAGGACCTTTGAACCCATAGCGTGACATTTCAGGCACAAGATACCTGGTTGACCAATAGTGAAATATATCAGGTAAATCATGTGTCTCTATGATATTACCAGGTGAACGACTGGGGATTGGTATTGGTCTCGTCCTTCCGTAGAATATTCGTCGATACACTCGCTTCGAAAAATGTTCCAGGGAATGAATGGCGTAGCGTGAGAACTCAGTCAAGCTTTCCGTAATGTGCTGTGCATGATAACGCGCACTGTGCCAGGCCGATTTTGCATTGACATACCTGTTGTTTCCAGTGGTAAGTTTGCGTGCGATAAATACGACATTTTTACCCGGATAAGCCCACTTTTTTGAGTTAAAACACAACAGAAAACATTCCTCGAAACCCGCCTCGCGCATCTCATCCAATAACTCCATGCCAAAATCATAGTAGCTGAGCACGCCTTGATCCGATAAGGGGTCACCGTGATAACAAGGTTCCACTAGGTGGCGAATATGACCTTCATCATCTACGGTGGCACGCACCCGGGTCTCGTGCTTGTCACTGAACGGGACGCTGACCACAAGTTGTCCGCCAGTATCAAGAACCCGGTAGAACTCCCTCAATGCCGCACGATAATCCGGGACGTGTTCCAGCACGTCAAAACTCAACACGATATCCACGCTGGAATCATCAAAACTTAGCTTTGTCACATCTTCATTTCTGACCGGCATAACATGGGTCTGAACCACTTCACCAAATGTCATGTCCGGGAAATATTCACTCGAACTGAGCAAGGGGAAACGTCCACTCAGGTTCTTGTAAATAGGCGAAAGTGTCTCGGTCAGGTAAATCCGGTCATCTGCAGTCGGCTCGTAAATAGCCTCAAACACATGCAGGCAACTCCGCCATCGATTGATGAGTTCACAGTGCGGACATACGAGGGTTTCACGCCAGTTAACAGGACCACCGTCGTTAGGTGTGTCCAAACTGAAAAGAACGTCCTCGTTGCAGAGGAAACAATGACCATGAATGCTGTCCGAAAGTTCTGACCGGCGTTTTTGTTGTTCATCTGCGATACCGGAAAAATAATCCTTAACGGCATTGATGTCTTTGGCGTAGAAAAAAGGCAGCGGTACCTCAGTGGGTAAAATACGGCTTCTTTTACGCTGCCAGTTCCTGTATGAGCGCCTCAGCGATTCTATTAATAAGGCCTTACTCATTCCCACTCAATGGTGGCGGGAGGTTTACCGGAAATGTCATAAACGACCCTGGACACACCGGAAATCTCATTGATTATTCTTAAGGAAACTTTCTCAAGAAACTCATAGGGCAGGCGTGACCAGATAGCCGTCATAAAATCGATGGTTTCCACCGCACGTAAAGCCACGACCCATTCATAACGACGCTGGTCACCGACCACACCGACCGATTTGACCGGCAGAAAGACCGCGAAGGCCTGGCTGACCTGGTCATACAGATCGTGGTTGCGCAACTCTTCAATAAAAATATGATCAGCCTTAGCCAGTGGCTCAAGATATTCCTCACGCACTTCGCCGAGGATACGCACACCCAGTCCGGGACCTGGAAACGGGTGGCGATAGACCATTTCAGGTTCAAGACCCAGTTCCATTCCAATGCGGCGGACTTCGTCTTTGAATAATTCACGCAAAGGTTCGATCAGCTTCATTTTCATGTAGTCAGGAAGACCGCCCACATTGTGGTGCGACTTGATCACATGCGCCTTGCCGGTACGACTGCCAGCGGATTCGATCACATCCGGATAGATGGTGCCCTGCGCCAGCCACTTGACGTGATGATCCGAGCGGGTACAGTTTTTTGCCTGCTCTTCAAAGATGTCGATAAACAGGTTGCCGATGACCTTGCGTTTCTGTTCCGGCTCTTCAACACCTGCCAGGCCTTCAAGAAAACGTTCACGGGCATCTACACGGATGACATGCACACCCATATGGCGGGCAAAGGTCGCCATCACCTGGTCACCTTCCTGGTAACGCAGGAGACCGGTATCGACAAAAATGCAGGTCAGCTGGTCACCAATGGCCTCATGCAGCAAAGCTGCAACGACACTTGAATCGACACCACCCGATAATCCAAGCAGGACATGGTCTGAACCGACATCCCGCCTGACATGCTCAATGGCGTCTTCAATAATATTGGCCGCAGTCCAAAAGGCGTCACAGTTACAGATCTCGAGCACGAAGCGTTGCAGGATTTCTTTACCACTGGTGGTATGGGTTACTTCGGGATGAAACTGAACACCGTAAAAATGACGCGATTCATCGGCGATGGCACAAACCGGTGCGGAAGCGGTGCATGCAACCAGGGCAAAGCCATCGGGTAGCCCTGTCACCTTGTCACCGTGACTCATCCACACATCCAGCAAACTGTTCCCGTTAGCGGATTCCCGTTCTGCAATGCCATCGAACAGTGTCGAGGATGCGGTCAGCTCAACTTCAGCATATCCGAATTCTTTTTCGTCAGAGGGCTCCACCCTGCCGCCCAACTGCGCTGCCATCGTGTGCAGACCGTAACAAATACCGAGAACCGGGACTTGCAGGTCAAAAACAATCGGCGGTGCCTTGGGACCCTCCTCGGTAGTCGCAGACTCGGGTCCACCCGAAAGAATGATCCCGCGCGGTTTGAAGTCCGAGATTTCTTTTTCAGTGACATCCCATGGCCAGATTTCACAATAAACACCAATTTCACGAATTCGCCGTGCGATCAACTGTGTGTACTGGGAACCAAAATCGAGGATCAAAATTCGATGTTGGTGAATGTCCTGTGTCATATTAATCCTGTGCAGGCCGCTATTCAGCCCAGTTTGTAATTGGGTGCTTCCTTGGTGATCTGGACATCATGGGCATGACTCTCACGTACACCGGCGCCGGTAATGCGTACAAATCGCGCCTCGTGGCGGAATCTTGCGATCGTGTTGCAGCCCATATAACCCATGGAAGAGCGCAGGCCACCGGTCAACTGATGGATGACACCGGACAGGGGTCCCTTGTATGGCACACGGCCTTCGATACCCTCTGGCACTAACTTTTCAGCAGAAACATCCATTTGGAAATAGCGGTCTTTCGAACCTTCCTGCATCGCACCGAGCGACCCCATACCACGGTAAATCTTATAGGAACGGCCCTGGAACAGTTCAACTTCCCCCGGAGCCTCTTCGGTACCTGCAAACAAACCACCGATCATCACCGTCCATGCGCCTGCCGCGATGGCCTTGGCAACATCACCCGAAAACCGGATTCCGCCATCGGCGATACAGGGTACACCCGTACCTTCCAGTGCCATGGCAACATTATTGATCGCGGTAATCTGAGGAACACCAACACCGGCGACAATGCGCGTGGTGCATATTGACCCCGGGCCCTGACCGATCTTGACTCCGTCAGCACCGGCTTCCACCAGGGCCAACGCACCATCACCGGTGGTCACATTACCTCCGATGACCTGCACATCCGGGAATTGTTGTTTTACCCAGCTGATGCGATCCAGCACGCCCCTTGTATGGCCATGTGCCGTGTCAACAATGATCACGTCAACATTGGCGTCTACCAATGCTGAAATTCTTTCTTCGGTGTCCCCAGCCACACCAACCGCTGCGGCCACCAGTAGTCTTTCACGCGAGTCCTTGGCGGCGTTAGGGAAATCAGAAGATTTTTGAATATCCTTAACAGTGATCAATCCACGTAATTCAAAATCGTCATTGACCACCAGCACTTTTTCGATCCGGTGCCGGTGGAGTAATTCCAATACCTCGTCCTGGCTGGCGTCTTCAGTCACCGTCACCAGGTCCTGCTTACCGGTCATGATATTACGCACCGGGTCTTCCAGGCGACGCTCAAATCGCATATCGCGGGAAGTTACAATACCGACAAGTTCATTACCGTCAACAACCGGCACACCGGAAATATTATGCCTGTGGGTAATTGCCAGCACTTCACTGATGGTGGTATCGGGCCTGACCGTGATGGGATCCTTGATCACACCCGCCTCGTATTTTTTAACGATCCGGACCTGTTCCGCCTGGTTTTCCAGACTCATATTCTTATGTACAACACCGATACCGCCTTCCTGGGCCATGGCAATGGCCAGGCGCGCTTCAGTGACCGTATCCATGGCGGCTGATATCAACGGTGCATGGAGACTCAGTTCGGTAGTCAGTTGGGTCTGAAGGGATACATCCTTGGGCAAAACGTCAGAGTAGGACGGAATCAGGGATACATCATCAAAGGTGAGAGCTTCACCAATTACTTTCATGGCAGGTGTCTCCGTATGGAATAAAGCAACGCCCGGAGCAGGCCGGGCGAGTTAGCCAATTATTATAACCATCCTACCGGGTTAATAACAGACCGGAATCAGGGATAGGACCAGACCAGTTCACCATCAAGCCATGTTTGCAAAACCTTTATGCCGGCGATCTCAGAAGCCTCGATTTCAAATATGTTCTGGTCCAGGACGATAAAATCTGCACGTTTGCCTGATTCCAGAGAGCCAAGGCTCTCTTCCATGAACCCGGCATAGGCAGCGTCCAGGGTAAACCCACGTACCGCTTCTTCACGGCTCAATATTTCCTGTGGATACCACCCGCCCGGCGGCCAGCCCCTGGTGTCCTGACGGGTGACCGCTGCATGAATCCCCAGCATTGGATTGACCTTCTCTACCGGAAAATCCGATCCCAGTGCAAGCCGCGCCCCGCTATCGAGCAACGAGCGCCATGCATAAGCGTAAACGACACGCTCCGGACCCAAGCGGTCCTCAACCCAGTACATATCACTGGTCGCGTGGGTCGGTTGCATGGCGCCTATGATTTCCAGTTGCGAAAACCTTGGGATATCCGCAGCGGTTAAGGTTTGGGCATGTTCGACACGGTGTCGTCCCGGGTTTTCCGGGTATCTCTTTTGGGCGGATTCCAATGCATCCAGCGTGACACGGTTGCCATGATCACCGATGGCATGTACTCCTACCTGAAAACCACAGGCCATTGCCTTGTCAATTTGACTCTCAAGATCCTCAGCAGACATAAACAATAAACCGGCGTTGCCGGGATCATCCGAATAATCAGCCAGTAGCGCCGCGCCCCTGCTACCCATGGCACCGTCTATATAAAGTTTGACTGCACGCATGTGCAAACGACCGGACCCATCATTTATGGCACCACTTTTACACAACCAATCCAGCGTCTCACCTGCTCCATCGGTAAAAGCATAGACCCGGGAAGGAAACTTGCCGGCCCTGATTTTCCGTTGATACAACTCGATAACTGACCGATCGATTCCCATGTCATGAACACCCGTCAGGCCCAGGCTGGCTACCTGTTGCAAGGCAAGATCGAGAGAAGCGGCCAGTAAATCAGGTGAGATATCAGGCACTGCCTGCTCCACCAGGCCCATTGCACCGTCAATCAGTACGCCACTGGCCTGCCCTTTACTGTCCCGATAGATATGACCACCCTGTGGCTGCCAGTCCCCGGATAAATCCTGGTCGGCCATTGCCAGTGCCGCACTGTTGGCCCAGCCGGCGTGACCGTCGATACGGCGCAGCCAGACCGGCCGTTTCGGAAAGGCAGAATCCAGATCCGATCGGCTTGGAAACTCCTTTACCTCCCAGTCATTCTGGTCCCAGCCACGGCCCAGCAACCAGTCTCCATCAGACAGGTGCTGCTCCTGTTCACGCAATCGCTGGATAATTTCATCTTTACTGCTGGTACCTCGCAACTGGGCCTGGCTGAGACTGATGGCAAGACCATAAAGATGGGCATGTGAATCGATCAAACCAGGAATGATTGTTTTACCGCGTAAATCAATGCGCATGGCATCCGGAAAAGCCTCGAGCATGGCTTGCTCTCCGCCGACATTGTGGATTCTTCCGGAACTGTCAAACAGGATGGCATCAGCCGTCGAAAAACCAGCATCCATGGTGTAAATTTTTGCATTGTGTATCAGCGTCTTATCAAGACGTTCGTGATCTGGCGTCAGCCCGGAAGCCTCCTGCGATGGCGCCGCGACTTTCGTGGGCGACTCCATATCGCAGGCTACACAAAAAAGTACCAACAAAAACAGCGGAATCTGTCTGAACATAGCTAGCCCTGTCACTACCGAGATGAATTCATAATCTTTCTATATTTGATGCCAGGGCACAAGCGGTTTCTGATGTGTGGAGGATCACGTTGTTTCGCGGGCTGGTCTATGTTGATGTCACGAGTGAAGTTCAGGGAACAGCAATGACAAGCATCCATCCATGAGCCGATTCCAAATCACGCGCCATAAAGACACGACAGAACACTCGCATGCGTTTATGATCTTGTCATGAATTCTGGCAGATACAATCCGGACAATGGCGTGGGTAACATGTACACGCCCAGCGAATTGAACCATGAAGCCAGGCTGCACCTTGAAGCTGGTTTTGGCCGTGTCTGGGTTGAAGGTGAGATCTCGAACATGAGCCGGCCCGCTTCCGGGCATATATATTTTTCTCTCAAAGACGAGAAGGCCCAGATCAGCTGCGCCCTGTTCCGGTCAAATGCCTCCGGAATGAATTTCAAACCCGAAAATGGCATGCTGGTTCAGGCACGCGGACGCGTCAGCCTGTTCGAAGCAAGAGGCAACTATCAACTGATAGCCGACTCAATGGTTCGCTCAGGTGAAGGCCTGTTACGGGCAAAGTTCGAACTACTAAAAAACAGTCTTGCCAGTGAGGGCCTGTTTGCCGAGTCAATTAAAAAGCCCTTGCCCGCTTTTCCGATGCGTATTGCCGTGGTCAGCTCACCATCCGGCGCGGCATTGCGCGACATCCTGAATGTTTTACAACGCCGATGGCCATTGGCAACCGTTCGTGTATATGGCGTTCCGGTACAAGGTGTTGAAGCTGCACCAGCCATTGTGGAAGCACTGCTTGCAGCCAACCAGCATCGGTGGGCCGAGGTCATAATAACCGGTCGAGGCGGCGGTTCACTGGAAGACCTCTGGGCGTTTAATGAGGAACCTGTGGCACGTGCGATACATGCTTCTGAAATACCGGTAGTTTCAGCCGTGGGGCATGAGATTGATTTTAGCATCAGTGATTTTGTAGCCGATCTCAGGGCACCAACACCTTCCGCTGCTGCAGAATTGATTTCACCGGATCAACAAGCGCTAAAACAAAACCTGTCTTTACTCCTCAATCGCTTACAGCAAAGAAGCTCGCAGATGCTGCAGCAACTGTCTCAGAAACTGGATCATCTTGCACACCGTTTAGGTCAACAGCACCCCGGGCAACGTTTGGAGCAACACCGCAAAATGCTGCAACAAACCCGTCAACGCCTGTTACTGGCAGGCGCCCGTATCGTTCCCCAACGCCGGCAATACCTGCAGGAGCTTGGACAGCGCCGGTTGCTTCAGGCAGGTAAACGAATCATCCCTGAGCGGAGACTGAAACTTAATACCCTGGAAAGAACCCTTAACGCAGTCGGCCCTTTACCAACCCTCGCCCGTGGTTACGCCATTGTGACCGATGCCGAATCTGGAAAAGCTGTCAGTTCTGTTGAAGGCTTAAAGGAAAAACAGGCTCTCGTCACTCAGCTTCATGATGGTCAGGTTCACTCTGCCACCAGCAAGATCACCAATAAAACTCTCGATACCAAATAGCAGACAAATACTCCGGGTTGTTACCTGTGTGGGCGCCAAGGCCGCACAGTACCTTGCTTCAGGACTCGCTCAAGCACATCCTGTGTCGCTCATCCTCGACATCCCTGTCTCGTAAGGTCCTGAAGCAAGGTACTGTACCCCCTCGGCTTTCTGCTCACTCATAGAGTATTGGTCTCAGAAAGAAGCAACCTTTTTCAGTTGAAGCTGGGGTGGGTATTGCCTGCCAGAACCTTACGAGACAGGGAGGAGGTGAGACCGCAACGCGGTCGAGAGGCTGGCCTGGGCCATGTCGAGGAAGAGCCTACAGGACGTACTTGTGGCGTGTCCGGGTAGGCAATACCTACCCCAGCGCCCCACTCTCCAATTAAAAGACTCACAACTTAACCCCTTTCTACTTCCACTCACGTATTAACCCAGTACGTAATGAAGTTTTCTTAACAAACCAGGAGTAAAAAATGAAAATCCAGTCACTATTGATCACACTTTTTATTACTACGCTCACAGCGTGCGCAGTCGACAAAAATGAAAATACCCAGGTCACTGTCGACAATGAAGAGCAGCGACGTGTGGAAGAAAGGGTTCGGGAAGTAGCCGGGAGAAAGTCCGAAGATGAGTACGCCATTATTTCGATGCCTGAACCGAAAGAAAAGAACTTGAGGGACGACCGCAGTAAACCGGATCAGCCGGCATCTCAAAACAGCCCTGCGGTATTACATGAATACGATGCCGTAGCAGCAATTGAACAGGTGCCAGGCGACCGGATGATGGTTGCGAAACACGCCCGGCCAACCACGGGAATGGTTCTTAATGGTATTCGCCAGGCGAATGAACCCTTGTACCGTGAAAACTACCAGCACATTGAGAGCCAGAGTGTAAAACGTGTTACAAGCGAACCGGTTTCAACATTTTCAATCGATGTGGATACCGGCGCGTACTCCAATATGCGCCGCTGGCTGAACCAGGGCCAATTACCACCCGAGGATGCCGTCAGGGTCGAGGAGTTCATCAACTATTTCAACTACGATTATCCCTATCCGAAAAGTTCTCACACACCCTTCCAGGTCAGTACGGAAATTGCCCCCACACCATGGAATAGCGATACCCGTTTACTGCGAATTGGTATCCAGGGCTACAAGGTCGCCAGGGAACAGTTACCGGCTTCCAACCTTGTATTTCTGATTGATGTCTCCGGTTCCATGCACTCCGCCGACAAACTGCCACTGCTTCAGCAGAGCCTGACCATGCTGGTCGGTCAACTGGATGCGCGTGACAGCATCAGTATGGTCGTCTATGCAGGTGCTTCAGGTGTTGTGCTCGCTCCTACACCCGGAAACTGCAAAGCCGATATATTGAATGCCTTGCAACAGTTGCGGGCAGGTGGTTCTACCAATGGTGCTGCAGGAATCCAGCTTGCCTACCAGTTGGCGCAGCAGAATTTCATTGAAAATGGCGTAAACCGGGTAATCCTGGCAACCGATGGTGATTTCAATGTCGGCCTGGCCAGCACCGAAGAATTGATTGATCTGATCCAACGCAAACGCAAGCAAGGTATCGCGCTGACAACACTGGGTTTTGGCAGCGGCAACTTCAACGATCACCTGCTGGAACAACTGGCCGATGAGGGCAATGGCAACTATGCATATATCGATCGCCTTCAGGAAGCCCAAAAAGTATTGGCAGAAGAACTCTCAGCGACCCTGTTGACCATTGCAAAGGATGTAAAAATCCAGATCGAATTCAATCCTGCACTGGTATCCGAGTACCGGTTGATCGGTTATGAGAACCGCATGTTAAACGAAGAAGACTTTGCCAACGACAAGGTAGATGCTGGTGAAATCGGTGCGGGACACCGGGTAACGGCCCTGTATGAAATCAGCCTCACCGGTAGCAAAGGACAACGTTTACCACCCAGGCGCTACCAGTCAGACCCGATAGTCAGTGAGCGCGGCAATGCTGCTTTCAATGATGAACTCGCGCATCTTCGTATTCGTTACAAGTTACCCGGTGAATCAACCTCCAAATTGATCCAGTCACCTGTAATGGACAGCGGTATCAACGCACGCGGTGGTGACAGTTTCAATTTCGCAGCAGCGGTGGCAGCTTTCGGACAAAAGTTACGCGGTGGCACATACCTCGAAGACTTCAGCTACGACGATATCGAGGAACTGGCCCGCCAGTCGAGAGATAAAGACCCGCATGGCTACCGAAGTGAGTTTATGCAACTGGTCAGTCTCGCGGACACGCTTGATACAACAGCCAATGTTGCACAAAACGTGGACGAAGGATAACAGAGGAGAACTTCTGACTTGCAACAATAGCAAAGTCATGGCCCAGGCCATGACTTTGCCTTCGACAGACCTGGTACCCAATCATGTTTACCCAAGTATTACCGGCAAATTCAATCGACAGACTTGGCGACATGATCCGTATCGGCTACGCTGCATTCATGCGGGAGATATCCGACGAAAAACTCATGCAGCGATATGCGAAGGGCGATGCAAAGGCTTTCGATCAACTTTATGCCCGCCATCGTGCACCCCTTTACCGTTACTTTATTCGACAGGTAAGTAATCCCGCCACCGCCAATGATCTCTACCAGGGCGCCTGGGAAAAAATCATAAAGGCACGGCACAGTTTCCGGCCCAAAGCACCATTCAAAGTCTGGATGTACCGGATCGCTCACAACCACCTTGTCGATCACTTTCGACGCTTGCGACCTGAAGACTCCGTGGAACCTGATACCTTGTCGGACACCCATACAGATCCCTCAAAAGACGCGATTGAAAACGAACGGAATGAATTATTGCGCGCAGGCATTAACGCCCTGCCACTGGATCAAAGGAATACCTTGCTGCTTAAACTTGAATCCGGTCTTAAAATGGAGGAGATTGCCAGGGTGACCGGTGTTGGCAGGGAAACGGTAAAGAGTCGCTTGCGTTATGCGGTTAACCATCTCAAACGGAGCCTGGTTGAATGAACAGTATTCACAAAAATGGCGAAAATGATCAGTCTTTGAACGAGGGTATGGACCAACTCGATCAGGCCTATACGCAGTTGCCGGATGATCAGCCACCGGAACTGCTGGACCAGGCCATTTTGAACAGTGCGCATCGAGCAGTGGAGAAAAAGCCTCACTGGATGCAGTTTGGCTGGCTGCATGGCTTGACCACCGCTGCAGTTGTCGTCCTGGCACTTTCCCTTGTCTTTGATCAACGTGAACAGATGCCAGGCTTTGAAAATGAGATAAAAGTTGATGAACCGGCGCGCTTGCGGCTTGAGAAAGCTGACAAAAAGCAATCTCCGGTGATGCAAGCTGATGAACCAACCCTGGAATTGAAAGAGAAGAGAGAAAATCGGCGAGACGCAAACCAGGTAGCTCCGGTTGCCGCGGCACCGCAAAGCGAGGCAATGGAAATTGCCGTTGAAGAGCAAGCCATGGAACCAACAGCGGACGCTGGGCGAGCAGTTTATACCTCCAGAATCCAACAGGCCAAACCGGATAGCACCGACAAAGATGTATCAGGTAACGAGCCGATTCTTGAAAAACAACTTTCAGATGATGCAGCATTGACCTCTGAAACGCCCGAGTTCGAAGTGATCTCAAAACCATCCCGGCCTGCCACGGTCCATACCGGTTTAGCAGAAGAGATTGACGAATTAACTGAACCGGATGCTGAGATTGAGCAGCAATTACAGGAAATCATCCTGTTAAAACAATCCGGTGACAAAGCATGGGAAACCGAGTTGGAATTGTTCAAAGAAAATCACCCTGACTATCCATTACCCAAAGAATTGTCAGATTGAAGGTGCCTGAATAATGCTGACATTGGAAAAGCGCGCGACTTTCGAAGAAATCATTAAGAAAAGCCGCTTTATCGGCCATGCAGCCTGTGTCACTTCGCAAGCAGAATCCCTGGATTTCTACGAGTCCGTGATGGATCCCCATGCGACGCATAACTGCTGGGCATGGCGAATCAATTTCCAGGTTCGTTCGAGTGATGACGGCGAGCCTTCGGGAACCGCTGGACGGCCCATGCTGAATGTCATCGAGCGGCGCAATCTGGAAAATGTCATGGTCGTGGTCACCCGTCACTTTGGCGGTATAAAACTGGGCGTCGGAGGCCTGGTGCGGGCTTACTCCGGAACGACGGCAAAATGTCTGGACAGGGCCGGTGTCATCGAATTATTCCCAATGTCGGAGTACACCATCAAGATCGGATTTGAGTGGGCATCCGTATTGCACGGACTGCTGGATCAATTCTCGGCGGAGAAGCTGGAAGAGTCTTATGATAATGACGGTTTGACCCTGAAAATCCGCTGTCGTGAAGCTGAGTATGGAAAGCTTGCATCAGGCTTGAGGGACGCCTGCCGCGGGCAGGTTTCATTTTTCAAGAGTTGATATTGACCGTCACGCCCGGCAGGCTGGCTGCATAATCTGAACCCATCAAAAGGGAGGGTGTGTAAAACCCGCCTTCCACATCATTTTCAAGCAGGTACTCGACGATTCCCAGGCTGGCCGTCACCGTGACATCATAGCCATTCGGTGTTGTCATTGTCGCTGATACACTTCGGCCGTCAGCGGTACTCACTTCACCCCATATTTGCATCTGTGAGTATTGCCGTTCGCCAATTTCCGGGCCTGTGACGGACCTTTCTACACGTCTTTTCATCAGGTTCTGCACCCACTGCATGGTTAGCAGTGGCTTAAGCATACGGAGACGTTTCATTTGCATGATGGAGGATGGCGGTGCCGACATATAAACCTCGATATCGGGCACACCTGTGCTGATGTATGCCGTAAACACATCACCCCAGGGGATGGTAACCGCCAGTCTTTTTCCCTGCGGGAACCGAATTTCACGTGTTTTCCAGGCCAGTGGCACCCATGTCAACTTGCCATCCTTTCGCACGCAGCCACCACCCGCCAGGCCCTCAATACTGGTTTTTGCTGTTCCCGGACTCATACGGCTACCGGATTTAAATGCGAGGACAATTGCTGTCGCTGCGGGCAATGCCTTCACCAGCGTGGCTGCAAGGCAATCTGTGGGTACAACGTCGAAACCAACCCCGGGCATAAGAACGACATCTGCGTGCCGGGCTTCATCAGATTGTTTGTGAGCGTTTGCAAAGACACTGATTTCACCCGTGATATCAAGATAATGACAGCCGTTTCTCAGGCAGGCTTCTATCATGGGTTGGGAAGTCGCCGAAAACGGGCCGGCGCAGTGCAGTACGATTGAAACCCCCTGCAACGCCTCATTGACCGCTGGTGCGTCGTCAAGGTCGAAAACGAGGCAGTCAAAACCGGTTTCTGCTGCAATAGCCGAGATACTTTCAGTATTGCGCCCGGCCAGTATGGGATTCATATCCCGCTTTCGGGCTTGTTTGGCAATCAATTTCCCGGTGTAACCGTTCGCCCCGTAAATCATCCATTTTTTTTTCATTATCAACTATGCCCCTGTATTGATCCGCACGACTTCCTAGAACAGCGATCCCTGTTGTCTTTCAAGACTGTCAGAGGGGCCGGACTCCCCTGACCCGGTGCTTTCTTTACCTGGCTTGGTTAATTTGGTTGATTCGGATTTGATTGATGTTGGCTTGGCCTCAGACCCTGACCCGGTGCCAACTGTATTTTCATGCGATTCGGACTCTACACTTACGGACTGACCGGTTTCACTTTCCAGCTCTTTTCGGGGCTGTCCAGTTCCCGGCTTTTTATTGATAACCCTGATCAGGTCTTTAACTTTACAGTTTGCCTCAAGAGGATGGCGCAATGCCTGTTTTTTATGAATACGGTAACAGTTTCTGCGGCCACTTTTTGTAACACTAATCATGCCACCGTCCTGTAAATCGCGTACAATTTTTTGTACTGCCCGCTCGGTGATGCCGACACCAGCTGCAACATCCCGCAGCCGTGCTTCCGGGTTGCGGGTCAGGCAGACTAAAACATGACCGTGATTGCTAAAGATCGTCCAGTTACTCATATAAGCCTCACGGGGTAGCGATCATTACGTGAATTATATTTCGTGTTTAGTTATTCTGCAATAACCAAGACTTGGTAGACTATGGACAAAAGTACAAATGATTAACAAAACCACGCATAAAGTTACCGAAGCATGGCGTGAATTTTTGCGCCTGGAATCAGCCGGCGGTCTGATACTGGTATTCGCTGCAATCCTTGCATTGGTGCTGGCCAACTCACCCCTTGCTGACTCATACGTTCAATTATTGAACCTGAAAATAACGGTCATGATCGAAAGTTTCGGGGTCAGCAAGCCACTGATATTATGGGTGAATGACGGACTGATGGCGGTTTTCTTCCTGTTGGTAGGGCTTGAATTGAAACGCGAGGTAGTTGAGGGTGAACTTTCCAGCCCGGAGCAGATTGCATTGCCGGCGCTGGCAGCTGTCGGCGGTCTCATCGTTCCAGCCGCGATCTATTGGCTGATCAATCGTGACAACCCGGAAGGGCTCAACGGTTGGGCAGTTCCAACGGCTACCGATATAGCCTTTGCCCTTGCAATTCTAAGCCTGCTCGGCAACCGGGTACCGGCCAGCTTGAAGATATTCCTGACGACTATTGCGATTTTCGATGACCTTGCCGCCATCGTTATCATTGCGGTATTTTATTCCGGCGATCTCAGTACGGCTTCACTTGCCGCAGCAGGCACCGGTATTATTGTACTTTTTGCACTCAACCGCCTGGGTGTAAAAAGCTTGGCGGCCTACCTCATCGTTGGTATTTTCATCTGGTTATTTGTGCTCAAATCGGGCGTCCATGCAACGCTTGCCGGAATCGCGGTGGCTGCATTTATTCCGTTAAAAGGTGGTGATGACCATTCGCCATCGCGTCACCTCGAACACATACTGCATCCCTGGGTCGCGTATTGTGTGCTACCCATTTTCGCTTTTGCCAATGCCGGTCTCCCGTTCGCCGGAGTGGGTCTTGATGCCATGGTTGGTACCGTTTCGATCGGTATAGTGCTGGGCCTTTTCATTGGCAAACAAATAGGTGTGTTCGGCATGACAGCCCTGATGATTGGCCTGGGTCTGGCCAAAAAGCCCGAAGGATCCAGCTGGGCAATGTTATATGGCGTTGCATTATTGTGCGGTGTGGGTTTCACCATGAGCCTGTTTATCGGCGGTCTCGCTTTCGAGCACGGCGGTTTTTCAAATATCGCCGCACTCAAGATTGGCGTTATCTCCGGCTCGCTGGTGTCTGCGTTTTGTGGCTGGCTGGTATTGCACCTGAGCCTTCCCAAAAGCGGCTGAGCATTCCGCTATGCTTTTTTAAACCTATAAACCGGAGAAACTCAAAGTCTCGCCGCGAGTTCGCTTCCTTCACGGATGGCATACTTGGCGTCTAACTCAGACGCTTTTTGTGCACCACCGATGATATGTACTGATAAACCCCTCCCTTCCAGAGTTTCTGCCAGGTCACGATTACTGACCTGCCCCGCGCAGATCACGATATGGTCGACCTCAAGACACTGTTTTTCCCCGTCGATACTGATATGTAAGCCCCGGTCATCAATAGACTCATAACTCACGCCGCCCATCATATGGACGCCGCGATGACGAAGACTCAACCTATGTATCCAACCGGTGGTTTTACCCAGCGTTTTACCCGGTTTACCGGCCCTGCGCTGCATCAGCCATATTTCCCGCGGCGATTCCGGTGGCCGTGGCTTTACGCCTTCAACACCACCCCTGGCGTTGAGACTTAGATCAATCCCCCACTCGCTTGCAAATGCTTCGAAGGGGTCGAGCGACGGGTCATGATTTTCCGGGTGACTCAAAAATTCGGCAACATCAAAACCGATACCACCGGCACCAATGATCGCTGCGCTACGGCCGATTTTGACCTTACCCTTTAGAACATCAATATAGGAAACCACTTTATTGTGATCGATACCTGGCAAATCCAGTTTCCGTGGATATACACCGGTGGCCAGTATGACCTCGTCGTACCCGGCAAGATCTTCGGCTGCAACACATGTGTTCAACTGTAAATCGACCTCGGTCCGCTCAACTTCACCACGGAAGTAATCCAGGCTCGCACTGAATTCCTCTTTCCCCGGTATTTTCTTCGCCATGTTGAACTGACCGCCTATCTCACCTGATTGATCAAACAGGCTGACCCGGTGACCACGCCGGGCAGCGACTGTCGCAAACGCCAAACCCGCAGGTCCTGCTCCCACCACCGCAATGGCCTTTATATTTTCGGCGGGAAGATAATTCAGTTCGGTTTCACGGCAGGCACGCGGATTGACCAGGCAGGAACAGGTCTTACCGCTAAAGGTGTGATCCAGACAGGCCTGGTTGCATGCAATACAAATATTGATTTCTTCCGGTCGGCCCTGGCGTACTTTCTTGACAAACTCCGCGTCTGCCAGCAGGGGTCGTGCCATGGAGACCATGTCGGCATCACCCCGGGCAAGAATATCCTCAGCTACCTGTGGCGTGTTGATCCGGTTGGTGGTGATCACCGGAATATTGACCTCCGGTCTCATTCGCGCTGTCACCCAACTGAAAGCACCACGGGGAACCATGGTCGCGATGGTTGGAATACGGGCCTCATGCCAGCCAATACCGGTATTGAGCAAGGTGGCACCCGAGGCTTCGGCCATCCTGGCCTGCTCAACAACCTCATCCCAGCTATTGCCGTCAGGCAGAAGATCCAGCATTGACAGACGATAGATAATAATGAAGTCCTTGCCGGCGACCTCACGGCAGCGGCTCAGAATCTCTTCTGCAATCCTGTACCGGTTACGGGTGCTGCCGCCCCATTGATCCGTGCGCTTGTTGACATGGTTGGTGGTGAATTCGTTGATGAAATAACCCTCGGAACCCATGATTTCAACACCGTCATAACCCGCCTCGAGGGCCAGTCTTGTCGCCCTTACGAAGTTTTGAATCTGTTTCTCAACACCCTTGGAGGACAGGGCTTTTGGTTTGAATGGTGTTATCGGTGATTGGATCGCACTGGGAGCTACGCTAAGCGGATGATAGCTGTAACGTCCGCCATGTAGTATCTGCATACAGATTTTTCCGTCAGCCGCGTGGACTGCCGAAGTAACCAGTTTGTGCCTGGGTACCTGCAACCGACTGAACAGGCCGGAAGGAGATGGCATCAGTGAGCCGCGTAAACCGGGTGCAATACCACCGGTAACCATTAAACCCACCTCGCCCGCCGCTCTTTCAGCGAAATATGCGGCCAGTCTCGGGAAGTCCTTTTTGTGATCCTCAAGCCCCGTATGCATGGAACCCATAAGCACTCGGTTCCTCAGCGTGGTAAAACCCAGGTCAAGGGGCGCCAGCAAATGTGAAAAACGGAACTCAGCGGACATCGGAAAACTCCTCAAACAATAATTCCAATAACTTACGAACCCGGATCATGGCTTGCGCAAGGGTGGCTTCAATGGCCGCCATGGTCACAGGCTCCTTTTCAAGCCCTGCAGCCCGGTTCGCGGTGACACACAAGCTTGCATAATCAAGCCCGGCCTCCCTTGCCAGTGCTGCTTCAGGCATCGAGGTCATACCCACGAGGTCGCATCCATCCTGTCTGAACCGCCTGATCTCGGCGGCAGTTTCAAGCCTGGGGCCCTGGCTGACACCGACACAGCCTCCATCTACCGCATGGATACCTGCAGTGACTGCTGCTTTGATCAGTGCCTGTCGCATGCGACCTTCAAACGGCTCCGCAAACTCAACATGCAGCAACTCGTCACCGGCTGCCATGCTGAAAGTGTGCGCCCTGCCCCATGTGTAATCAATCAATTGATCAGGAAAACTTAAAGCACCCGGCGGGTATGCCTCTGAAATTCCGCCCACTGCGTTAACGGCAACAATCCCTTCAACTTCCAACTGTCTGAAAGCATCCACATTGGCCGCATAATTTACTGCATGTGGCGGAAATTGATGCTGCTCGCCATGACGTGGCAGAAAAAATACCTGCAAATTGCCGATCCGATATTCTGCCAGGGCTGCTGAAGGCTGACCGAAGGCACTGACGATGTCATGTGACCCGACTGCCTGGCCAAAATGATCAAGACCCGTACCACCGATCAGGCCCATGCGCTTCAGGGTTGACACTACTCCAACACCAGTATTTCATCCAGATGCCGCCATTCTTCGTAGGCATCCATACCACACCCAAAAACGTACACATCCGGCACATCGAGACCAATAAAATCTACATAATCCCGCGGCAGACCACGGTCATGGTCTTTTCGCACAAGCGAAGCCATTTTGACCGAACCTGCCTTGCGTTTTTCAACGGAACCCTTGATCGCTGCCAGCGTATTGCCTTCATCAAATATGTCGTCAACAATCAGTACATCTCTGCCTTCCAGATCCAACCGGGGAGGAACACGGTATTCCAGCTCCGCCCCGTACAATCCGCCTCGATAACGGGTTGCATGGACAAAATCCATTTGTATCGGCATTTTCAATTTTGTAATCAGCCAGGCTGCCGGGATAATTGCACCGGTCAAAACAGAGATCAATATCAGTGGTTGATCGCCATAGTATTCGTTGATCTCATCTGCCATCTTCTGTACTGCGGCAGCGACCTCTTCACGGTTGAACAGAACCCGTGAGTTCTCCAGTAAAGTGCGCGGATCCGGGGGGTTACTCATACCCATTTTGATTGCTCCAATTCCAGTTGTGTAATAGTTTTTTTCCATTGCCGCCATTCACTTACCCGCTCCACTTCCTCGCGAGTCGCGGTCAAGCGGCCTTTAAGCCTTTTTAACGCTCTATCCGCATTACCTAAGAAAAGCTCTTTATTGGCCAGTAGTTTCCGTACATCATCAGGGTCGCAAACCAGTACGGCATCACAACCTGCAAGCAGGGAGTCGCGGACCCGCTCAGTGAGGCCTCCCGCGACTTTGGCGGCGTACATACCCAGATCGTCGGAAAATATCGTACCCTGATAAGCCAGTTTTTCCCGCAGAATGGTCTTGATCCAGTACGGGGAATATCCCGCAGCCTTCTCATCCACCGCCGGGTAAAGTACATGCGCCATCATCATGGCCTCCAGCTTTGAGCCCAAAGCTGCAAACGGTTTCAAGTCCGCCTGCTCAATCAGCTCAAATGAGCGCGGGTCACAAACATCATCGGTGTGCGAATCTGCCACTACCGAGCCATGGCCGGGGAAGTGTTTGCCGGTCGCGGCCATCCCGGCATCGTGCATTCCGCCGATATAGGCATCGGAAAGCTGAATTATCGTTTCAGGATCCGCCGCGAATGCCCGGTCACCAATGACCACGCTGCGATCACCGAGATCCAGCACCGGTGCAAAGCTCATATCGACACCGCACAGCAACAATTCCGTCGCCATCACGCGTCCATGCCGATAGGCGAAGTCCAGCGCGTTGGCCGCTGATTCAGCATACATCTTTCCCAGCACAGCCAATGGCGGCAGCCGTGTGAAGCCTTCTCTGAAACGTTGTACGCGACCACCTTCGTGGTCGACGCAGATTAACAAATCCCGGCCGCTGCTCTCTGAAATTGAAGCAGTGAGCTCCGTCAACTGCGACAGGTCATGGTAATTGCGGGTGAACAGAACAACACCACCCACTGCAGGGTGAGACAGCCACGTGCGCTCTTCGGCACTGATTTCAAGACCGGCCAATCCAATTAACACGGGCCCCAGCGGCTGTTCAGCAGCTTGTTGCGTCACCGGAATAGTCATGGTGTCACCCCGGCAGTTGTGCGCTCAAACAGGGCAATAGCTTCGCTGTGATGGGTATGGGGGAACATATTCATGATACCTGCACCTGCAAGACTGAAACCATGTTGATTGACCAGTATCCCGGCATCCCGCGCCAGCGTTTCCGGATTGCAGGAAATATATAAAATCCGGCTCACCCCGCTGGCGGCGATCCAGGGCAGCAGTTCCAGCGCACCCGAACGCGGCGGGTCCAACAGGATTTTATTATAGTGCTCTGACAACCGGGGTGCAGTATCACCACAACGGTAGAGATCAACGGTTTCAAACTCAACGTTTTCCAAGCCATTGCGGGCCGCGTTGGCGCGACCGCGTTCAACCATTTCGGCAGACCCTTCCAGACCTGTCACGTGACCGGCGCGTTGTGCCAGCGGCAATGTGAAATTGCCGAGACCACAGAACAGATCGAGTATTTTGTCATCGGCTTGAGGGTCCAGCAGTTCCAGTGCACGCCTGACCATTTGCTGGTTCAATGGACCGTTAACCTGGATAAAATCCAATGGTTCAAAGTGAAACCGCAGGGCCAGCGTTTCAAACGCATACTCCAACTGAAAATCAACGGGCTCCAGCAGTTTTATGCTGTCCGGACCGCCGGCCTGTAAAAATACACCGACACCCGTTTCACGGGCAAAAGCCCTCAGACTCTCAGTATCATCACCGGATAGTTTCTCGAGGTGGCGGATTATCATCGCGCAGTTCTCATCACCACAGGCCACTTCAACCTGGGGAATACTGGACCGGCATTCCATCGCCTCTATCACGGCGGATAATTTTGGCAGGGCATCTGCGGCAACCGCATGCAGAATATGGCAGGCTTCCATATCCACAACATAGCGGCCGTTACGCTCCCGAAAACCTACCAGGACCCGGCCTTTGGCGGCGACATCACGCACTGAAAGCCGTGCTTTACGACGATAGTTCCAGTGCGGGGCATCCAGCGGTGCATAGACCTCTAGCGGCGCAACATTACCCGTTTCTCCAAGCACTTGTAGTAATGCAAGCTGTTTTCGCGCCAACTGGGCATCCATTGACATATGCTGCAAACTACAGGCACCGCAGTTACCAAAAGACGGACAAGGTGCGCTGACACGGTCAACTGATGGATTCAGGACTTCCAGGGTCTCCGCCTTACCCCTGTTTTTGCGGCCGAACATATGTCGGGCGATCACCTTTTCACCCGCCAGGGCATCAAACACGTGCAACCTTTTTTCATCGCATACAGCCAGACCCAAGCCCTTTGAATCAAGCGCATTGATCTCCAGTTCAAATGGCTGGTCGGATAGTTTCTTACGGCTACGCCCCATGTTTCAATATCCTGATATGAACTGCGATTTAAAAGAAATTATGAAATGCGTTCTATGCCATAGATCAGAAGTGTATTTACTTCATCAACACCAGCATGTCCGCAACTGCTTTGTGTAAACCGACAAACAGCGCCTGTGCAACGATGGAGTGACCGATATTCAATTCCACCAATTGCGGAATACGCACTATGGGCGCAACGTTCTGGTAGTGCAATCCGTGCCCGGCGTTGACCTGCAATCCCATCGAATCACCATGTTCTGCTGCCCTGACTATTCGCTGATACTCAGCTTCAACCGCCGATTTGCCGGCGTCTGCGTAACTACCCGTATGTAATTCAACAACCGGTGCACCACAAGCCAGTGCAGCATCCAGTTGAGCGACATCCGGGTCGATAAACAGTGACACGCGGATTCCTGCTGCAGCCAATCTTTTACATGCGTATTTTACGGCGTCAAAATGGGCCAGCACATCCAGGCCGCCCTCGGTCGTGAGTTCCTCACGTTTTTCCGGTACAAGACAAACATCGGCCGGGCGATTAAACTCGGCGATTGCCAGCATTTCATCGGTTACAGCCATTTCGAGATTGACGCGGGTACTGACCTGTTTGCACAGGGCCACCACTTCCTGGTCCTGTATATGTCGCCGGTCTTCCCTTAAATGTACGGTAATCGCATCAGCACCGGCATTTTCGGCAACCCGGGCAGCTTCCAGAACACTGGGATAACTTGCACCACGTGCCTGCCGAATGGTTGCAACATGATCGATATTGACACCCAACAGTAATTTACCGGATCGCATAACGATTTACCTCTCAAAATGCCTGCAAAACCAGGCTCAAAACAGGGACAGACTTGCCAGTGGCTTGTCACCCAGATGATAGCCGACTACGCTTCTCATCAGCATGCGCAATTCAGGCAAATCTTCTTCATGCAGGTTTTCAGCATGCAAGGCCAGTAATGCAGCGCCTGAAACCCGGTTCTTTCCAGGTCCGGAACGTAGCTCGGGGCCACGTTGCGGTTGATACTCATACCATGATTTCGGTTGAATCTCTGCACCGCCATTATGCTCCCGATCCAGTAACATTGCGTAACCAATTGCCTCCAGCAAGTGCTTTTCAAATACCCGCAAAAGCGGTTGCGGTGAAGCGTCCGAAGCCAGCTCGGATAGTACCTGACGGTACCGCTCAAAAACCTCGATATGCGGGTCACTCCGATGTAGCAGCCGCATTAACAATTCATTCAGGTACAAACCGCAGTACAATGCCTGACCTTGCAAGGCAGGCGGTGACGCCACCTGGTCAGCAGCGGTCAGTGTACCCAGATCACTTTTCTGGTTCCAGCTAAGTAACAGTGGCCGGAATGGCTGCAAAATATTCCGTCTGCGTGAACGGGCCGACTTCACACCGCGGGCGACAACAGCCACGCGTCCGTACTCGCGCGTGAATGCCTCCACGATAAGGCTGGTTTCACGAAAAGGGCGGCTGTGCAGAACATAGGCCGGTTCCAGTTGTATTCGACCCATTCATATCACCTTGAAGGAGCACCCGGTAAACAACAAACAGCGTAAACCTAGGAGCCTGTCGGGTTTGGCCGATCGTAGCGAGAGCAAGGTGAATTGATGCGAAGCATCAAGAGAAGGTGCCCTGGGGTAAAAGCCGATTTGAGTCAGATTTTTCGATCTTTTATGTAAACTTGTTACCGCGTGTAACGATAAAGAGCGGGAAATCTGGCCAAACTCGGGTTTTTCGCAGTAGATCATGTTAAATCCGACAGGCTCCTAGTCCGTGTATCCAAACCGTTCAATCAATTTGTCGCTGTCCGACCAGTCCTTGCTCACTTTGACCCACAATCGCAGAAAAATTTTCTCGCCAAACAGTTCTTCCAGCACGATACGTGCCCCGCTGCCTACCTGCTTTAGCACCGCACCGTTTTTACCAATCGTGATTTGCTTCTGGCTTTCCCGTTCCACATGAATGATGGCGCCAATTGTCAGCAACTTTCCTTTGCGTTTAAACTCTTCAATCTGCACGGTCAGTGCATAGGGCAATTCCTGGTGTAACCGTAAGGTCAGTTGTTCACGGATCATCTCCGCGGCAAGAAAGCGCTCACTGCGGTCGGTGAACTGGTCTGCATCGTAGAAAGGTCTGGAGAAAGGCAGTTTACTTAACACCTGTTTTTCCAACTCGTCCACACCACTGCCATTTTTTGCAGAGATCATCATGATGTTAACGAAATCATCATCGCGGAAATTCTCTTCTATAAAAGACAGTAATGACGCCTTGTCAGGAACCAGGTCCACCTTGTTCAGCACCAGCATAACGGGCACATCCACCGAACGCAGTGCGCTGGCCACAAATTCATCCTGACGGTTCCATTTACCCGCTTCAACCATGAATAACACCAGGTCAACATCGCGAAACGATGCTTTTGCAACACGGTTCATATAACGGTTCAATGCACGTTTTGCAGAGTGATGAATACCCGGCGTGTCGACATAGACAACCTGTCCTTTATCGGTCGTCTTGATACCCGCCAGTTTTTGCCGGGTGGTCTGGGGCTTGGCCGTAACGATACTGACTTTCTGACCGAGAATCTGGTTTAACAGTGTGGATTTACCCACGTTGGGCCTGCCGATAATGGACACATAACCAAACCGGAAATCTTCCTGTGACTCGATGTTACCTGTCATTTGACAACACTCATTTTTTAGATTCTTCAGCAATAATATCAAGTGCGGCCAGGGCAGCAATCTGCTCAGCCTTGCGCCGGCTACTGCTCTTGCCGGTGACCTTGATACCCGCAGCCTGGCTAACACATTCCACCAGGAAGCTTTTCCTGTGCGGTGGTCCATCATCGGTAAGCACAGTGTATTCCGGCAGGGAATAACCAAGGCCTTGCAACCACTCCTGCAAACGGGTCTTGGGGTCTTTCAATTCACCAGCTTCGGGCAGCAGGGCAATGTAGGGATCACAAACGTGACGTATGATCTTTTCACAGCGCTCAAACCCGCCATCAAGATAGATAGCACCGAATACGGCCTCCAGTGTATTTGCCAGGATTGAATTCCGCTTAAAACCGCCGGATTTCAGTTCGCCCTCACCCAACTTGATGTAGTCACCCAGTTTTAAACCACTCGCCAGTTCCGCCAGGGTTTCACCACGTACCACACGCGCCCTTAGACGGGTCAGGTCACCTTCACTGTCATCGGTTTTCAGATCAAACAAGCGTGCAGAAACAACAAAATTTAAAATACTGTCGCCGAGGAACTCAAGTCGTTCATTGTTGAGTCGTCCTAAACTGCGATGTGACAACGCCAGCGTCAGCAATTCGGGATCTTTAAAGCTATAGGGGATGCCCGGAATTTCCCTCATTTCATCATCATTCAGACGGGAACAGCTTTGTTCAGCCGGTGTCAGTTGGACAATCGTACCGATTTGTCAAACTTGGCGACCACATCAAGATTGCCAATGACCGGTTTGCGCACTTCGTAGGCGATTCGAAGGTGAACTCCGTTTTTACGGGTGAGCTTGATATGTTGTTCCTTGACATTTTCTGCAGAGTAACTGACATAGAGCCGGTTCAAAACTTTGACACGAATATCATAAGGTGAGAAGTTTGCACTTCCCCTTTCAGATGCGACGCCGTTCATTGCGCTGACGACAGAATAGTACTCCATGTAAATCGGTCCGATCTTCATTCCAATAAAGGAAATAAAGATCGCAAAACTGAGTACAATTATAAACCCGATCAGGGTTATACCGCGTTGTTTGTAAATTTTCATAGTCCCCATCCTGTTAACCATGTTGTTGCTCTTAATATAGCGCGTCTTCTAACTTTAACACTAGTGTATGCCATTTCCGACCCGTGAGAAATCAGCACAGCCCTTCTCAAAATCAAAATTGAGCCAAATGCCCACTGCCCGGCCCAATACGTTCTCCTCCGGTACAAAACCCCACTCACGGCTGTCGTTGCTGCGATCCCTGTTGTCGCCCATCATGAAGTAGTGGCCTTCGGGCACAACCCACTGCCCATTACGACTGCCGCTACGGTCATGTAACAGTATATTATGATTCGCTTCACCCAGTTGCTCCCAGAAAAGTGAGGCGTCGACCGCCGGCGTGGTGCACTTGACATCACTGCTTTCAAAACGGCCCACGGAATTTGCTTCCACTTTTTCGCCGTTGACAAAGAGCTGCTTGTCGCGATAGGTGATCGTGTCACCGGGCAGGCCCACGGCGCGTTTAATAAAATTCACACTGGTATCTTTCGGATACCGGAAAACCACGACATCGCCACGTTTGGGTTCCCCGACATCAATGATTTTCTTATTCAATACCGGTAAGCGGACACCGTAAGAAAACTTATTCACCACGATAAAATCACCCACCAGCAATGTAGGTATCATTGAGCCGGACGGTATCTTGAACGGTTCAAACAGGAAAGACCGGAATACCAGCACAATAAGAAGAACCGGGAACAGGGAACGGGCATATTCAACCATAACCGGTTCACGCGGTAACTCGATACTTTTTTGAACCGAACGGTCCATACGTCTCTGTTTAAACAGCAGGCTGTCCACCAGCCAGATAAACCCGGAAAGTGATGTCAACACTACCAGCACCAATGCAAAATCAATATTCATTCTTTTTTCCTGTTCAGGATTCAGCCGACAGCGGCGATCCTATTTTTTTGAATCCTGTTGCAGAACTGCCAAAAACGCTTCCTGGGGAATTTCAACACTGCCGACCTGTTTCATGCGTTTCTTGCCGGCTTTCTGCTTCTCCAGTAACTTGCGTTTGCGAGATGCGTCACCGCCATAACATTTGGCCGTGACATTTTTGCGAAGCGCCTTGACCGTCGTTCTGGCGATGACCTGGGCGCCGATGGAAGCCTGGATCGCCACATCGAACATCTGTCTTGGAATCAACTCCTTCATATTGATTGCCAGTTCACGGCCGCGCCGTTGGGCCTGATCACGATGCATGATCAGTGAAAGCGCATCAACCCGCTCGCCATTAATCAGAACATCAACACGAACAAAAGGTCCATCGGTGAAACGCACAAAATGATAATCAAAGGATGCGTAACCACGACTGACAGATTTCAACCGGTCGAAAAAGTCCAGAACCACCTCTGATAGCGGCAATTCATACTGAATGGAAACCTGGCCGCCAAGGTAATTCATACCGATCTGCCTGCCACGCTTCTCCTCGCAAAGACCAATAACCGACCCGACATAATCCTGTGGTACCAGGATATCGGCCTGGATGATGGGTTCGCGAATTTCAGCGATTTTATTAATGGCCGGCAGTTTGGCAGGGTTTTCGAGAGTTAAAATTTCACCATTGGTCAACTCCACTTCATAGATGACCGTTGGTGCAGTGGTAATCAGGTCGACTGCATACTCACGCTCCAGCCGTTCCTGGACGATATCCATGTGCAACAAGCCAAGAAAACCGCAACGGAAACCGAAACCCAGTGCCTCGGAAGTCTCAGGTTCGAAACTCAGGGCCGCATCATTCAATTGCAGTTTCTCAAGCGCTTCCCGCAGATCGGGATAGTCATCAGCTTCTGTCGGAAACAGACCGGCAAATACCCTGGGTTGCATGGTTGCAAAACCCGGTAACGGTTGATTTGCAGGTGATTTTGCCAGTGTAATGGTGTCGCCAACCGGTGCACCATGGATATTCTTGATACTGGCAACGAGAAAACCTACCTCCCCTGCTGATAGTTCTTCCCGAAGTTCGCGTTTGGGGGTAAATACACCCAGCTGATCCACCTGGTGTTGATTTTTTGAAGACATCAACTCTATCTTGTCACGCTTGCTAACCACACCATCAACCACCCGGATCAACGACACAACACCAAGGTAATTATCAAACCAGGAGTCTATGATCAGCGCTTTAAGGGGAGCATCGGGATCACCTTTGGGTTTGGGGACATCACGAACCAGTCGCTCCAAAATCTCTAAAACCCCGTTACCGGTTTTGGCACTGACCTCGAGTGCATCAACCGCCTCGATACCGATAATGTCCTCAATTTCCTGCTTGACCCGTTCAGGCTCTGCTGACGGCAGGTCAATTTTATTCAATACCGGGATGACTTCCAGCCCGAGTTCCACTGCCGTATAACAGTTGGCCACGCTTTGAGCTTCGACACCCTGGGCCGCATCCACGACCAGTAATGCCCCTTCGCAGGCAGCCAGTGAACGCGAAACCTCGTAGGAGAAATCAACATGCCCCGGTGTATCAATGAAATTCAAATGGTAAACCTGGCCATCCTGAGACTTGTAGTCCAGGGTAACGCTCTGGGCTTTGATCGTGATACCACGCTCTCTTTCAATATCCATGGTATCAAGCACTTGCGCAGACATTTCACGCTCAGTCAAGGCTCCACACAGCTGAATAAAGCGGTCAGCCAGTGTCGATTTGCCATGGTCTACGTGGGCAATTATGGAAAAATTCCTGATGTAGTTTTGATCCATATATTGCTTCAGTTGTGAATCTTCATGCGTGGTCCCAGCGCTCAACAGTCAAAGGCCATCCGTTGTAAACAACGAATGGCCTCCTTGTCTCCAACCCGTAATTATAACTGACTACAAGCTATCCCTCATCATTATCGCGAGGTGTATATGCAATAAAAGTGGCGGTACCATTGCGCCATACACGCAGCGCCACCGCGCGATCCGGTTCGATTTTTTCTACCATGGCTTCAAACTCGTCCAAATCTTCCACACTCTGATTGTTGATCATCAGGATTACGTCACCCGGTCTCAGGCCGGCACGCCATGCATCATCACTTTCAATATCAGTAACTTCAACACCGCCCTGGGGATCACCGAGTTCGCGTCTGCGTTCGCTGTTGATATCTTCAACCAGCAGGCCCAGGATATTTCCGGCCTTCTGCCCGCTTTGGCCGTCGGTCGTGGCAACCGTGTCCTCACTGTCGAGGGCATCCAGCGTGACTTCAAAAATCTTTTCCTTACCGTTACGGCTTACCTTGACGGTTGCTTCTGTGCCGGGCGGGTTTGCTCCGACCAGAGGTGGCAAATCATTCCAGGTTTCAACCTGTGCATCATTGAATGCCAGGATGACATCGCCGGGCTTGATACCCGCACGGTCCGCTGAGCCATCATCGGTTACGTCATTCACCAGTGCACCTACAGGACGGTCAAGCCCCAGTGCCTCAGCCATTTCACGCGTGACTGCGCCAACAATAACACCCAGCAGGCCGCGCTCAACTTTACCGGTCTCGCGTAACTGTTTTGCCGTGCTGATCGCAACCTCAATAGGAATTGAAAATGACAAACCAATGTAACCACCGCCCGAACTGAGAATCCAGGAGTTGATACCGATGACTTCGCCATTCATGTTAAGCAATGGCCCACCGGAGTTGCCGCGGTTGATAGCGACATCGGTTTGTATAAAAGGTACGTATTGTTGGGCCCGGTTGGTTCTGCCTTTGGCACTGACAATACCTGCAGTGACACTTTGTTCAAAATTGAATGGAGAACCGATGGCTGCGACCCATTGACCAGCCTTGACCGATTCCGATTCACCCAATCTCAGAAACGGCAGATTTTCTTCCACGCTGATCTTGAGAACAGCAATATCGCTGGATTCGTCAGAACCAATCAATTCTGCCTCGAACTCACGGCGATCCGCCATCCGGATGATGATTTCATCGGCATCAGCAACAACATGATGATTGGTCAGAATATAACCATCTTCATCATATATGAATCCCGATCCGGCTCCCATGCGATCCGGTTCACCACCACCGGGGTTACCGGGTACATTAAAATAGCGTCTGAAAAACTCCGGTATCTCGGGGTGGTTTTCACCACGTCCGTTGCGTTGGTCGGCATTCTCATCGGGTCCCCTTGAGCTGCGCGTACCAAACTGGGTGACTCGAATATTCACCACCGCAGGACCTGCTTTTTCCACCAGTTCTGTAAAGTCCGGCAGACCGGTCACTTTTGCAGTTGCAGGCAAACTCATCAACAGCATGCCCAGCGCTGCAAACAGTAAGGTAACTTTTTGTCTCATCATTCAACTCCTGGATAAAAAATAATAAAAACCGTTTAATTGTGTTCCGGCTGTTTAAGGCTGCCAGAACATATATTGGGTGTTGCAGAGGGAAAACAAATGCGTATGTCCAGTGAACTGAGAACATTGCGGACAGTTCCCCGCTGTTTTGTTAAACGAATGATCAACCAAGCGGCCAAAATGCCACCGGCGAGCGTAGCCGCGTCAACCAGCACCGGACTGAACTGTAGCCAGGCAGCAATACTATAAGCGGTGAATGCACCACCAAGTGCCGCCAGCAACGGCCAGCCATAAGAGGCAAACACAAGTTTCAGATACACCTGCTCTGGAACTGCAAGGGTTAGCATTTGACCTGATTCAACTTCAAGTTCATTTCTCGCCAACTCTAAAACAACCGGTTTGTTTCCTATCAGTTTTGCGAACAGGCCGGCACCGCAGCCCTTTCCATTGTCGCAAGCCGTGCAACCCGAGCGTGTACCCATACGCACCCAAAGCCGTTCATTCTCGCAACGCAAAACCTGCACATTCTGTTCGATCATACCAATCCAGAAAACCTTTAATTGGAAGCGACAGAAAGTGCCATTTCATTGGCGATAGCCTTTACTGTAATTGCCGGAACTTCACCGATAACCGTAATCTGCAGGTCACCCTGCTGCCTGGTATACGCATTATTGGTACCCAGTTGACTCATACCGGGCTTGATTGCCGCTTCAATGCCCTGTTGTTCGACATATACAGATACCGCAGCCAACCCATCGCTGTAAACCATGTGTTCGTACACACCATCAGCACCGACCTTGTGACTGTGTGAGGCCAACTGAAAACCCGGTGGCAATTTGGCCGGTTGCCATCGTGGATTGGAGTGGGTCACCACCGTATTTAGCAAGCTGAAAGTTTTCATTTCGATGAAGTCTTCGGCTCGCGAATCTGATTCAAGTTCACTCATGTCAACTGCAGAGCCAATCGCGAAATCTGTAAACATCAGTTTGGCTATCGGTTTGTGGTCAGCGTCAAACAATACCCATTTCAGCAACAAACCGGTCTGTTCCTCCAGCCAGAAGTCATATCCGTATCGGTAACTGTCTTCAGGCGAGATCGTTACACGCCGGGCCGTGTGACCGGCAATCCTCGCTTCTCCGCCGGACTCAAGCCGGTAATCGGTGTTTTCAGAATCGATCACAGATAAGGGAAGCTCAGGAAAGTACGAACTGGCTACAACCTGGTCTTCCACAACAGAGGACGAATCCTGCAGCACACAACGTACTCCTTTCCTGTTACGGATTACTTCGCGGTGCGGACCGCTGACGGAGTACAGTCGCTCACGCACCCCGGTTTCATCGGTTACGTGTGTAATTCGCATGGTTTCAACCCCACCATCACGCACATATACGAATGTCCCCTGGTAACTCATCTGGCTCATGGCAGTAGTCATGCGTTCGAGCCACTCCCGAGCCTGGCCGGGCTGCCCGGCCGTTGCCAGTGTGCTGAAACTGACCGAAATCAGAAGCAACAGGGCCTTACGCGGCAAAACACTCATCAATTTTCAGTGGTGTCCAGATCAGAACCGGGTTCAGCCGATTCGGATTTGTCATTGGCATTATCTGTATCGGATGTTGCTGGGGTGGCAACGATAGGCACGAAAGAAACGAAACCCTGTCTGCCTGCCGTTCTTGCCATTTGATTGTGACGCAGCAGATAGGCATTGAGACGATTTGAACCAGCCTGCTGTTCCGGTGCGAAACTGGCTGCCTGTGATACCGGTAATCGAGCCACGGTATTTGGACTGACAAACGGCTGATTGGCTGGAGCCGTCTGTGCCGTATCGCCCTCACCTGCAACCTGACCGGATTGCGGTGCGGTAACCACGATGGCCATTAAAGCAACACTGGCAGCAATAGCAAGGCCGGATACCGGCTTTAACCAACGGTTACTGCGCCAGGCAGACACCGTTGGCACTTCTTCCAAACCAAGGGACTCACTGAGCTTTATACTCAGACCGGTGACCACCTGTTTACTGCCCGGTTGCCGGATACAATCACGAATCAGGTGGTAACGTTCCCAGGTTTCGCACATCTCGTCGTCAGAAAATAATCTGCGTGTCAGAAACGAACCGGCTTCACTGGAAATCTCACCATCCATTAGGCTGGAAAGATGTTCTAAAGATTCCTTACTCATTTTCAATAGTACCTGTGCCGGATACCTGTTCCAGGTATCACTTTTTATTCCCCACTCTCTATGTGACCATCAAGAAGGGGTTTTAGTTTCTCATCAATCGCTTCACGTGCCCGAAATATTCTCGAGCGGACCGTACCGATCGGACATTCCATGGTGGTTGCGATTTCCTCATAGCTCATACCATCCATCTCGCGGAGCATGATGGCGGTACGTAAATCTTCCGGAAGACCGGCAATGGTGGCAAACACCGTTCGCTCGATTTCTTCACGTAGCAGTTCATTTTCAGGGGTGCTGTTTTCTCTTAGCCGGTCACTTATGGCGTATTGCTCGGCGTCAACCGCATCAATATCACTGCTTGGCGGTCGCCGGTTTTTCGCAACAATCCAGTTTTTCGCAGTATTGATGGCGATTCGATACAGCCAGGTGTAAAAAGCGCTGTCGCCCCGAAACCTTTTGATTGCGCGGTAAGCCTTGATAAATGCTTCCTGCGCGACGTCCTGTGCCTCTGAAGGGTCAGACACATATCGTGACACCAGGCTAACAATGCGGTGCTGATATTTTTGTATCAGCAGGTCAAAGGCGCGTTTATCGCCTTTTTGTACCCGCTCTACCAGCAATTGATCAACATTGGCTTCGCTCACTCCGCCCTGCACTCCACGTGTTTGTACCGGTCCTGCACTGAGCGGCATTACCGGTGATGGATCCCCGGGTAATGACCCCGGTTTGATTATTCTAACCGCCTGGAGCGTTGTCATACGCCCTTCCCTTCTAACGTTGAGCTTAGCATGAATAAATTCAATCCTGATTTACCGTTGCGTTGCACGCTATGACCCGTTCTTTATGAGGTGGTTCCCAATCCCGGGAAAATTTTGTGGATTGTGTGAATCCTGATGCGGCGTCAGGCAATCTGCTATATGCATCATTGCCCTCGCAATGCGATAATAGCGGGTTCAAATATGATTAATTTATGAGTGGGTGCAGGCCTTTTGGGCAATCACCGATTCAAAACCAAAAAGGCAGACATCAATATGGAATTCCTCAAATCCCTGGGTATTAAAGAGTTAAACCCCGGCGCCTATCTGGGCAACGGTCAATGGTCAAGCACTACCGATGCAGGTGTTAAAGAATCGGTTAACCCATCAACCGGTGAAGTCATCGCTCGTGTATACGGAGCCTCTGCAGATGATTATGAAAAACTGGTGAATCATTCGAGGGAAGTATTCAAGGAATGGCGACAGGTGCCCGCGCCTGAACGCGGTAATGCCATTCGCCTGTGCACAGAAGCACTGCGTAAGCACAAGGATGCACTGGGCAGCCTGGTCAGCCTGGAGATGGGCAAGATCAAGGCTGAAGGCGATGGTGAAGTTCAGGAAATGATCGATATCGGTGATTTCGCGGTTGGCCAGTCACGTATGTTGTATGGCAACACAATGCATTCGGAGCGACCCATGCACCGTATGTACGAGCAATGGCACCCCCTTGGTGTCGTTGGTGTGATTTCAGCTTTTAATTTCCCTGTCGCGGTTTGGGCATGGAACGCTTTTATTGCTGCCATCTGCGGTGACACAACCATCTGGAAGCCCGCACACAGCGGCCTGCTGTGCTGTGTCGCGGTACAGAACATCTGCAACGCAGCCCTGGAAGAAGGCGGCTACCCGTCAATCTTCCATTGCTTTATGGAAGATGGTCATGACTTGGCCGAGCGTTTTGTCAATGACAAGCGTGTCGACCTGATTTCGTTCACCGGGTCCACCAATATAGGCCGGCAGGTTGGTCAGAAAGTCGCCGCCCGCATGGGCCGCAGCCTGCTGGAACTGGGTGGTAATAATGCCATCATCATGGATGAGACGGCCGACCTGGAAATGTGCATTCCCGGTGTCGTTTTCGGCGCTGTTGGTACTGCCGGTCAGCGCTGCACATCCACGCGCCGACTGATTGTCCATGAATCCATCATGGAGCGTGTCACCGAAGCCCTGGTCAATGCCTACCAGCAGGTGACCATTGGTGACCCGCTTGACCCTGCCACGCTCATGGGCCCGCTGACTGATGAGTCTGCCGTCGGTTATTTTGAAGCCGCTGTGGCCGCTGCTGTGAGTGAGGGCGGCAAGGTGCTTACGGGAGGCAAACGCCTGGACCGTCCCGGCAGCTTTGTTGAACCGACTATTATTCTTGCCAAAAACGAATGGCAGATCGTACAGGATGAAACATTTGCACCGATTCTTTATGTCATTCCGTTCAGCGACCTCGATGAAGCCATTGCCATACACAATGACGTGCCCCAGGGACTTTCTTCTGCAATATTCACAATGAACGTGCGTAATGCCGAACGGTTCCTGTCGGCGGCGGGCTCAGACTGTGGTATCGCAAATGTCAACATCGGCACGTCCGGTGCCGAGATCGGCGGCGCTTTCGGTGGTGAAAAAGAAACCGGCGGCGGACGTGAGTCCGGCTCTGATGCGTGGAAGTTCTATATGCGCCGTCAGACCAATACCATCAACTGGGGTACCGACCTGCCACTGGCGCAAGGTATCAAGTTTGACCTATAGACCGGAACCACAGTAGTCAAATCATGTATTCACTGATACGAAGAGCCCTGTTTATTGCAGATCCGGAGACTGCACACGGGCTGGCACTGGAGGGCCTGCGCCTGGGTTACGGCGCAGGTGCCACCCACCTGCTTTGCAAAACCCGAAGCCTGCCCGTAACAGTGATGGGTTTACAGTTTCCGAACCCCGTGGGTATGGCTGCGGGTATGGACAAAAACGGCGACTATATCGACGCGCTCGGCAGTTTGGGTTTCGGATTTATTGAAATCGGAACGGTCACCCCGCGCCCGCAACCGGGCAATCCCAAGCCCCGTATCTTCCGTTTGGAGAAGGCCAATGCCATGATCAACCGGCTGGGCTTCAACAATAAGGGAGTGGACTACCTGGTTCGCCAGGTAAAAAGACGACGCTTCAGCGGCATACTCGGTATCAATATCGGCAAGAACTTTGATACACCAAATGACAAGGCTGCCGATGATTACCTGGTCTGCCTGGAAAAAGTGTATCCCCATGCAGACTACATCACGATCAATATATCCTCGCCAAACACCCGCGGCTTACGGGATTTACAGGATGCTGAACAATTCGACAGTTTGCTGGCAACATTGAACAGCAAGCGACTGGAATTGGCCGATGAATTTCAAAAACGGGTACCACTGGTGGTTAAGGTTGCACCCGACCTCGAAGATGAGCAGGTTCCCGGCATGGCACAGGCCGTTGTAGAGAATGAATTTGACGGCTTGATCGCAACCAATACGACGATCTCCCGTGATGCTGTTAAAGGCATGCGCTATGCGGACGAACAAGGCGGACTCAGTGGGGCACCCTTAAAAGACAAGGCCAACCATGTACTGGCAGAGTTTCGTGCTCACCTGCCGCCTGAAGTTGCACTGATCGGTACAGGCGGTATCACTGAAGGCGCGGATGCAGCGGAGAAATTTGAACTCGGTGCTGATCTCGTGCAGTTCTACACAGGCCTTGTTTACAAGGGTCCGGACCTGGTTGGAGACAGCCTCAAGGCCATCAGGGCATATAGGTCCGAATGAAGCGGATAATTAACGCTTCACTCAAACACCTCAACAGTTTTTCAGTCGAGGCCCGCGCCGGCCGCTTACTGGAACTGGAATCAGAAGAAGATTTACAGACGCTCATTCCCCAACACCGTTTTGATGTCACAAGCGACCTCATCCTCGGTGGTGGCAGCAATATCGTGTTTGCGGGTGATATCGAAGGCACCGTCATACTGAACCGGGTGACCGGTAAAAGAATCGTTGAAGATGCGAACCAAGAGGTCGTGGTGGAAGCCAGCGCCGGGGAAAACTGGCATCAACTGGTGTTGTGGTGCCTCGACCATGGTCTGTCGGGAATTGAAAACCTGTCACTGATTCCCGGTCTCGTTGGTGCCGCACCCATGCAGAACATCGGCGCCTATGGTGTTGAACTGGCCGATGTACTCGATTCTGTGTTGACACTCGATTTACAAAACGGCGTAGCGCGTGAATTTAAACAGAAGGACTGTCACTTCACTTACCGTAACAGCCGTTTTAAATCTGCCGATGCGGGCAAGTATCTGATCACGGGAATTCGCTTGCGTCTGCAGCGCGTGTTCAAACCCAGGCTTGCTTATAAGGGTTTACGCGAAGAGCTTTTATCAATGGGTGTCACGGTACCCACTGCCGGGCAGCTAAGCGATGCAGTAATCCGCATCCGGCAGCGCAAACTTCCCGACCCACAAACCTGTGGCAACGCGGGCAGTTTTTTCAAAAACCCCGTGGTCAGTCAAATTGAGGCGGAATTGTTGATCAAGGAATTTTCCGGCTTACCGGCATATCCTGCGAACAACGAAGTCAAGCTGAGCGCAGGCTGGCTGATTGAACAGTGTGGCTGGAAAGGCCGTTCGATGGGCAGGGCTGCGGTTTCGGAACAACATGCCCTTGTGCTGATCAACAAGGGCAATGCAACCGGACAGGAAATCCTTGCACTTGCCGGTGCCATTCAGGCATCAGTTCGGGACCGGTTTGGTATTGAGTTGGAGCCGGAACCGCTGATTATCCGGTCATAAAGAACAGGTGTTAATCAAGGGCAACGTCTTGGGCTAAAAGGCGTTGATGCCGGTTAATTCCCTGCCGATAACTAGCTGGTGGACGGTTTCGGTACCCTCGTAAGTAATCACACTTTCAAGGTTCAGCATATGCCGTATTGCGGTGTGCTCTACGGTGATTCCGGCACCACCGAGAATATCGCGGCAATCCCTTGCAATATCCAGTGCCATTCGCACATTGTTCCACTTCGCGAGGCTGACCTGCGTAGGCTCCATCCTGCCGGCATCCTTCAGACGTCCAAGCTGAAGGGACAGCAATTGGGCGGTAGTGATTCTTCGCGCCATATCGGCGAGGCGGATTTGTATGGCCTGGTTGGCTGCAAGCGGCCGGCCGAACAGTTTACGGTCAGCGGTGTAATCCACCACCTCGGTAAGACAGGCAATCGCGGCGCCGATGGGACCCCAGGTAATACCGTAACGTGCTTGTGTCAGGCAACCCAAAGGTCCTTTCAACCCAACAACATTGGGTAAGCGATTGGCTTCCGGCACACGAACATTGTCAAAAAATAAACCGGAGGTTACCGATGCCCTGAGTGACATCTTGCCTTTAATTTCCTGTGCCTCGAAACCGGCCATACCCTTTTCCAGCACAAAACCCATTATGCCGTCCGCGGTGTTCGCCCAGATGATAGCGATATCAGCGATGTTGCCATTGGTAATCCACATCTTTGAACCATTGACAATCCAGTCATCGCCGTCACGCCTGGCATTTGTCTTCATATTTGCGGGATCAGAACCACCATGCGCCTCGGTCAGGCCAAAACAACCAATAACCTTACCTGCCGCCATGTCCGGCAGCCATCGTTGTTTCTGCTCTTCAGATCCATAAGCATAAATTGGATGCATACACAGGCTGGACTGAACCGAGGCGAAACTACGCAAACCGGAATCACCACGCTCAAGTTCCTGGCAGATCAGTCCGTACGACACACCATTCAGCCCGGCACAACCATAGCCTTCCAGGCTTGACCCCAGCAGACCCAGCTCGGCCATTTCCGGTATCAATTCCATTGGAAATACAGCCTTGTCAAAAGCATCAGCCATCAATGGCAACGCCCGTTCATCAACAAAGCGGGCAACGGTGTCCTGGATCATTTGCTCTTCTTCAGTCAGAAGGCTGCGGACATCGAATAAATCGGTGGGATTCAGTGTGGCCATGGGAACTCCGTAGGATATTAATTTTGGTTAATTCTGATACCGCTATTCTAATTTGCCGGGCGACCACAGTCACGGGCTATCACGTGTCTAAAAGAGGTAATCCAGACAAATATTGAGGGCATGTCTTTCGCCATATGGCTGATACCGGCAGGTCAACCGGGGTTTCGAACACCATTAGGAACATGGCCGGTTGCAACGTGCTCTCTCGCCGAGTCGCAATGTACCTGTTGGTCATCAAAGAAAATGTCTGCTCCAAAGGCTGCCAGGAAAGGCCCTTTCGGCTTACCGCCCAGGAAAAGTGCCTCATCAATACGAATGCCCCACTTTCTGAGAGTCAGGATGACCCGTTTGTGGGCCGGTGCAGACCTTGCCGTAACCAGTGCCGTTCGAATCGGGTTGTTTTCAATCGGGTAGGCCGACTGGATATTTTGCAGGGCCTGCATCAGTGGTCTGAACGGACCATCCGGCAAGGGTGTCTCGGCACGTTGTTTTTCCAATTGGGAAAAGGCCTCCAGTCCTTCGGCCTGATACACCTTCTCTGCTTCGTCGCTGAATAATACTGCATCGCCGTCAAATGCAATGCGCAACTGGTCACCACCGGGTCTGTGTTGTGCGCCGGGCAGAATTATTGCTGATGCGAAACCCGCCTTCAGGGCCTGACGTACGTCGTCTGCGTGACCGGACAAAAACAGGTCGGTGCCTATGGCCTTCATGTAACGAAATGGACTTTCACCGTTTGTGAATACTGCCCGCTCAATGTCCAGGTCATGATGCTCAATACTGTTAAAGATTCTCAGACCGGAATCGGCGCTGTTGCGGGACACAAGGATGACCTCAACACCCTGATGGCCAGATGCACCGGCATTTAGTGCCAACAGCTTTTTGACCAGTTGAAAGGCTTCACCAGGCGCCAGATATTCATTTTCCCGGTCAATCTGATACCTGGCGTAAGCTTCGAGGCCCTCTGACTCAAACACTTCGTGACTCTCATTAAGGTCAAACAATGCACGCGAAGAGATCGCCACCACCAGCGGCTTGATGTTATCCCGCGTCTGCGGGTTGTTTTCCTGGATCCTGATTTCTGCCATGTTCACAGCTTAACAGGGCCTGTATCAAAACATGAGAATGTCGGGCTACGGTTAACGAAACTGCTCGTTCAATATCCTTTCTTCCAGCGAGTGGGCCGGGTCAAACAACAACTTCAACTCGATATTTTTGTCTTCAAATGCATCTACCCTGACGATATCCCGTACCTCGTACGCATCCGCCGTTGCGCTGACAGCGCGCTTGTAATGGTCCAGCACCTCAAAGCTGACACGGGCGGAACTCGGAAGTATCGCACCGTTCCAGCGCCTTGGCCGGAACGGGCTGATAGGTGTCAGCGCGAGCGCGTCAGTGCCGAGGGGCAATATGGGCCCTCGCACTGAAAAGTTATAAGCGGTACTGCCGGCTGCCGTCGCCAGTAACACACCGTCACAGACCATTTTTTCCACCTTAACCGAATCATTGACGAGGACGCGGATGTGGGCAGCCTGGTTGGTCTGGCGCAATAGCGAAATTTCATTGATAGCCAATGCGCTCGTCTCTGTGCCTGATTCAGTCAGCACTTCCATTCGCAACGGGTTAAGACTCACCAGCTTTGAGCTAGCGAGTCTTTCCACCAGGTCATTTTCGCTGTAGCGGTTCATGAGAAAACCAACGTTTCCGATCTTCATCCCGAAAACCGGCATATTCTTCGAAATGACACGATGCAGAGTTCGCAACATGAACCCGTCACCACCAAGGGCCACAATGACATCTGCTTCATCCAGCGGAGTCTGGCCATAGCGCTTTTTCATCAAAGCGGCAGCATCCCCTGCGGAATCAACCCGGCTCGCAACAAAGTGAATGCGGGCCATGTTCATTTCGTACTCGATTTTGTCAGCAGACTTTCAAGGGAACGGACAGCGACAGACACGGTTGCATAATCCATCGATGGCAAACCCTGCATATCACTGAGCATAAGGGAAACATGCTCAACCGCCTCGCTATTGGCCTCTACCCAGCTTTTTACCGGGTCTTTATCACTTGGAAATGCTTCCAGCACCTGGCTGGCCAGTCTTCTATGCTGTGAATAGAGCTCATCACGCAAGCTACCGCGTGCATGTGCATGCCATTGACCCGCAACCGGTAATTTTTCCACGCTTTCACGTAACCATTTGAGGCCCAGGCGCTCACCCAGGCCGAAAAAGACGTTGGCCACGTTAAGCACATCGTCCTTTCGCCTCGCAGCTGTTTCAACCACATCAAGGGCGGGATAGAGCAAATGTAACCTGGCCGCCTGAATCGCCAGCGTCTTTGGCATACCGTCCTCAATCAGGGGATCCGCCTTTTCCTGAACCTTTGCCTTTTCCACGGCGTTAAGCGAGTGGCTGATTTTCTTTCCCAATACTTCCATACCGGGTGAAAGTCGCTCGATGTTGGCACGAATATCCAGCTTGTCATGGCTCTGGTTGAGTAGCCAGCGGGTGGCCTGCCGGAGCAGGTTCCACATCGACATGTTTGCATTGACCTGGGATTCAGACCCGGTCTTGTTATCCAGGGCTTCAATCCGGCCCCAGAAATCACGTGCCTTGAAAATTTCCCGGGCAATGGTAAATGCCCTGGCGACTTCGGCAGCACTGGCACCGGTATCTTCATGCATACGCAATGCAAATGAGGCACCCATACGATTAACAAGGCTATTGGTGACCTGGGTTGCAATGATTTCGCGCTTCAGACGGTGTCCATCCATGTAGTCGCTATATTTTTCCTGCAAAGGCTTTGGAAAGTAGCGTTTCAATTCCTGCGACAACCATGGGTCTTCGGGTATATCTGAATCCAGCAATTGACCATAAAGCATGATTTTGCTGTAGGACAACAGGACCGACAGTTCCGGCCGGCACATGCCCAGACCTACACCGCGTCGCCTGGTCAGCTCCTCATCATGCGGCAATTTCTCCAGATCACGATCCAGAATGCCCTCACTTTCAAGTACGGAAATAAAATGCTGCTTGGCCCCCAGGCGGGCGCCGGTTAGCTTTTCCATCATGGAAATGGTCTGTGTTTGCAGATAATTATTGCGTAATACCAGTTCCGCAACCTCATCGGTCATCTCTGCTAACAGTTTATTCCTGTTAGCCTCCGTCAATTGGCCCGCACGTATGACCTGGTTCAGCAGGATCTTGATATTGACCTCGTGGTCTGAGCAATCCACTCCCGCCGAGTTATCGATGAAGTCCGTGTTCATACGGCCACCCGCCTGCGCGTATTCAATACGCCCGAGCTGTGTTAAACCAAGGTTTCCACCTTCACCAAGCACCTTGCAACGCAAATCGGCGCCATTGATTCGCAACCAGTTATTCTGTGCATCGCCGACCTCGGCATTACCTTCGCTGGTTGCTTTGACATAGGTGCCAATACCACCATTCCATAAAAGTTCGACTTCAGCTTTCAGCAGCAGACGAATCAAATCATTTGGTGCCAGCTGTTTTTCCTCGGTACCCAGCCAGGCCCGAACCTCCCGGCTAATAGGAATACTTTTCTCGAGCCGTGAAAATACTCCACCGCCCTTTGATATCAGTTCCTGCCTGTAATCATCCCAGCCAGACCTCGGAAGGTCGAATAATCGTTTGCGCTCTTTGAAGCTCGCCTTGATATCCGGATCGGGATCCAGAAAAATATGCATATGGTTAAAAGCGGCTATTAATTGAATCTGGGTCGAGAGCAGCATCCCGTTACCAAAAACATCTCCCGACATATCACCGATACCCACCACGCTGAAGGGTTCTTTCTGGATGTTCTTGCCCATTTCACGAAAGTGTCGCTTGACCCCTTCCCAGGCGCCACGGGCAGTGATGGCCATGACCTTGTGGTCATAACCAACAGAACCACCGGACGCGAATGCATCACCCATCCAGAAACCACGCTCCAGTGCAATCTCATTGGCAGTATCGGAAAACGTTGCAGTCCCTTTATCAGCAGCCACTACCAGGTACGGGTCATCTTCGTCGTATCTTATCAGGCCGGCTGCCGGGATTATTTCATCTTCAACTATATTATCAGTAAGATCTATTAAACCATTGATAAATATCTTATAACACCTCACAACTTCAGCCATTACCTGATCACGGGTTCCATTCTCCGGCAAGTGTTTAACAACAAAGCCACCTTTCGCACCCACCGGCACAATAATGGTGTTCTTGACGTTCTGGGCTTTCATCAGTCCAAGAACTTCTGTTCTGAAATCCTCTTTTCTATCTGACCATCGCAACCCGCCACGGGCAACCTTGCCGCCACGCAGATGGATACCTTCAACAGCAGCGGAAAATACAAAGATTTCTCTGAACGGCAATGGTTTCGGCAAATAGGGCATTTTGGAAGAGTCGAGTTTGAAGCTCATGTATTCATGTAAACCGCCATCTTCTGCCTGTTGATAAAAATTGGTTCTCAAGGTGCCCTTGATGGCCTCATAAAAAGAAAACAGGATACTGTCTTCATCAATACTGCTTATCCGGGACAGGGAGAGCCTGAATACTTTTTTAATGGTGGCAACCTGGACATCCCGGGCCTTCCTGCGCGCAGCCACGACACTCTCCAGTAATTCCAGCAGAACCTTGTCATCGCAGTATTTCAACGTCGAAAGGCTACGGAATATCCGACGCAGGTTTTTGGCTGCCAGTTCTTTGCGGTAGTCGCTTTCACTATCCCGGGCCGGATTGAACATGGCATCAAAAAGCTCTACCAGTAATCGCGCCATCAAGGGATGTTTCGACAGGGTTTCTTCCATGTATGCCTGTGAATAGGGAATACCGGTCTGCAACAGGTACTTGCAATAGGCCCGAACACCTTTGACCTGTCGCCAGTGAAGCTGACAAGCGAGAATCAGACCATTAAATCCATCACTGACCGTGATACCACGCCAGGTATTCTCAAAAGCCTGTTGGAAACTTTCCCGCACCACCTCGATATCCAGGTCTTTCCCATGGCCGTATACCATGTCGAAATCCTGAACCCAGATACTTCCCCGGTTTTCAAACCTCAGCTTGTAGGGTCTTTCACTAATAATGTGCAATCCCATATCCTCAAGCATCGGCAGTACTTCCGACAATGGAATGGGGTGATTCTTTTTGAAAATCTTGAAACGGATAATACCGGTGTCTTTGTTTTCCGGGTCCGTGCCCTTTGCCCGCGGCCGGTAGAGACTTAACTGCAGATCATTGTCGTCTTTTAATAAGTCAATTTTTACTATGTCATACGCACCGACCCGCGGCGAGACATCCTCCATATAGGCCGCTGGAAAAGCTTTACCAAACCTCCGCGCCAGCTTTAATCCGGTCTCTTCGCCGTGATTCTGTACCAGGGTATTGGTGAGTTCATCGTTCCAGGAGCGCAGGGCCCTGATGATCTTGTCCTCGAGTGCGTTCACATCAGGCTGTGGTTCTGCACCTTCTTTCGGCCGGATGATTACATGCAGGCGGGCCAGGGCCGAATCTGACAGCTGTATCATGTAATCCAACCTGATGCCTTTCAGGGCCCGTTTGAGAATTCCCTGAATCTTTTCCCTGTTTTCCGTATTCCAATGATCCCTGGGGATATAAACCAGGCAGGAGAAAAACCGCCCAAACCGCTCTCTGCGGATGAACAGGCGAACCGTTTGACGCTCCTGCAAATCAAGCACACCCATCGCAATGGACAGTAACTCCGTACTGCTCGCCTGGAATACTTCGTCCCTCGGCAGGGTTTCCAGTATGTGCAGCAAAGATTTCCACGCATGACGGTTCTCTTGAAGACCCGAGTTCTCCAGCACCGTTTTGACCTTCATGGCGATCAATGGTGTTTCAGCAATCCGTTCCTGGTAGGCAAGTGAGGTAAATAAACCGAGAAACCGGTGCTCTCCAATAATTTTCCCGTTCTCATCGAATCGCAACACACCAATATAATCCATGTACCCGCCTCGATGCATCGGGGAACGTGAATTTGCCTTGGTAATGATCAGTGGTGCATTCGGGTTAAATCGTGATTCATCACTGATGCTGGCTATCGGACGGCTCAGTAAAGTCTTGCCGTCTTCCCGCAACAAACCCAGACCTGTGCCTTCGATTACTTTCAGGGATGCGACATTGCCTTTCTGAACAATGTCATAGCTACGTGCTCCAATAAACATGAAATGATCATCATCAACCCAATTCAGAAATTTCACGCATTCTTTTTGTACCTTTTCAGGTAAGTCCGGTGCGTTCTTCCCGAATTCAGAAATTACGCGTATTAGACTTTCTTTCATGGGTTGCCAATCCGCAACGGTCGCACGAATCATGACCAGTCGGCTCTTAAGCTGTGTTTCTATCGAAGCCAGCACCGCCGGGTCAGTCTGTTTATCGAGATGTATATGAATAAAAGATTCTTTTACCGAAGCCTTCGTGGATCTGCGGTGAATAGATTGCAGTTGGCCACCTGCATCCCGCTCAACATTTAATACCGGGTGAACAATCAGGTGTACTCCCAGGTTCAGCTCCTGCATCACCATACTCGAAGTGTCTACAAGGAATGGCATGTCGTCGTTGGACATTTCTACGACCGTATGCTGGCAATCCCAGCCATCCCGCGCTTTTTCGGGATTGAACACGCGGAACGACAGGTTCCCTTTCTTTCTTTGTTTCAAGAATTCAAGCTGGCTGACCACCATGGAAGCTGCATTGTCCGGTGTATTGTGGTTCAGTTCAGCTAACGGCACCCGCTTGAAGAACGCATCACAAAACAAACCAGCTTGCTTTGCTTCAGCTGCGCCCAATCGTCCGGTCAATACGGTTTTTACTTTTTTGAGCAATGACTGTTTGTCGTTCGCACTATTGGATTTCATCAAATCACCCTGCCCTGTTGGCACAAACATTAGTCCGGCAACCGACATGACCGGCCCGGAAGTAGAGGCGAATTATAAAGACTTTACCTAAGAGAAACATTATTTTAACGACACTGGGGTCACTTTACGGCTTTCTTCAGCCGGGGAAAAATCACTCTGTTTACTGCTTCCGGTTGACCTGCTCCACCTGACTGGTTAACCTCTATATATCTTTAAATCAGGATAGAAAGATATATGCGTCCCAAGATGGATTTGGCACATGCTTCGCAACACTTCCGACTCCTGTCCGACAGCACCCGTTTGCGTTTGCTGATGCTGGTTGATCGCGAAGAACTGAGTGTTGCCGAACTGGCTGCCATCACGCAACTGGCTCAACCACGGGTTTCGACACACCTCGCGAAGCTGAAGGAAGCGGGCCTGGTCAGTGACCGGCGTGACGGCGTATCCGTGTTTTACCGCATGGCTGCCACCATCGTTGACCGCGGACTGAACGACCTGTGGGAGCTGTTACGCGCAAATACCTCCGACCCGTTGATCCAACAAGACCTGGCACGCATACCACAGGTACTGAATGCGCGCAGCGGCAATTCAAACTGGGCAGATAGCGTCGCCGGAGACATGGAGCGCCACTATTCACCGGGCCGGACCTGGGAGGTCACGACGCGCACTATCGTTCAGTTACTTGCGCTTGGAGATGTACTGGACATCGCTTCCGGGGATGGTGTTCTGGCTGAGATACTGGCACCCGGTGCACGCAGCATACATTGCCTGGACATCAGTCAAAAGGTGGTCAATGCGGGCAAGAGACGTTTACGTAATTTTCCCAATGTTAAATTTGCAACGGGTGATATGCATGATCTGCCGGTTGCGGATGAATCTTTCGACACGGTATTGCTTATGCATGCTTTGACCTACACCAATGAACCGCAAAAGGTCTTCAACGAGGCCCAACGGGTGCTGCGTCCCGGCGGACACCTGCTGGCGGCAACACTTCAGAAACATCCGCACAAGAACGCAGTAGCAGCCTATAACCACCTCAATCTCGGGTTCACAGAATCGCAGTTGCGCAAGTTTTGCATCCAGTCTGGTCTTGAACCGCAAAACATCCAGATGTCGGCTGTTGAGAAACGCACCCCCAATTTTGAGGTATTGACGCTGATGGCCAATAAGCCCGGCCAAGCATCCGCCTGATTAACATATAAACCGGAAATAAAATGTATTCCCAAACTTACAAAGATCCGACGCGCGCTGCGCAGTTCCACAAGTTACTGTCTGAGAGAATCCTGATCCTCGATGGTGCAATGGGAACCATGATCCAGGCATTCGAATTGGATGAAGCCGATTTTCGTGGATCAGAATTCAAGAACCACCCTCTACCCCTGCGTGGCAATAACGATCTGCTGACCCTTACCCAAGCTGAAAAAATCGCGGCCATCCACCGGGCGTTTTTGCAGGCCGGTGCGGACCTGATTGAAACCAACACCTTCAACAGTACAAGCATTTCCCAAGCCGATTACGGTATGGAGCACCTTGTCAGGGAATTGAATTTTGCTGCCGCTCAACTGGCACAGACCGAAGCGGCCTATTTTTCAAAACAGGACCCGGGCAAGCCCCGTTTTGTCGTAGGCTCGTTGGGGCCAACCAATCGCACGGCATCATTATCCCCCGATGTAAATCGTCCGGACTTCCGTAATGTCAGTTTTGAGGAATTACGCGAAACTTATGCAGAAGCGGCCACCGGTCTGATTGAAGGCGGTTCCGACATCCTGATGGTCGAAACGGTTTTCGACACACTCAATTGCAAGGCTGCGCTGGTGGCCATAGATGATGTGTTCACAGAACTTGGATACCGGGTTCCCGTGATGATTTCGGGCACGATAACCGATGCCAGCGGACGCACCCTGTCGGGCCAGACCGTTGCTGCTTTCTGGAACTCGGTGCGACATGCAAAACCCGCTTGTATCGGACTCAATTGCGCCCTCGGAGCCACGGAACTACGTCCATGGCTGCAGGAGTTGTCACGGGTGGCTGAATGCCCGGTCAGTGTTCACCCCAATGCCGGTCTGCCAAATGAGCTGGGTGGCTACGACGATACACCTGAACAAATGGCCGCGGTGATTGCCGAATTTGCATCCGATGGACTGATCAACATTGCAGGTGGCTGCTGCGGAACACGACCGGAGCATATCAAGGCGATTGGCGAAGCACTGAGCAACCAGGCAACGAGGATACCGCCAAAGTCCATCCCCTATTGCCGGCTCTCCGGCCTGGAACCATTGACGCTGACGCCCGAGTTGAATTTTGTCAATGTCGGCGAGCGCACCAACGTAACCGGATCCGCCGTATTCCGCCGCCTGATCCAGGCAGATGACTTTGAAGCGGCCGTCGAGGTTGCCCGGCAGCAGATCAGGAACGGTGCACAAATCATCGATATCAACATGGATGAAGGTTTGCTTGATGGCGTGGCCGTGATGACTCGTTTTCTGCACCAGATCGCTTCGGAACCCGATATTGCAAGGGTACCGGTCATGCTGGACTCGTCCCGCTGGGAAGTGCTGGAGGCCGGACTGGCCTGTCTGCAGGGCAAGGGCGTGGTCAATTCAATCAGCCTGAAAGAAGGTGAAGCGGCATTTATTGCCCAGGCGCGCACGATATTGCGTTTTGGCGCAGCCGTGATCGTCATGGCATTCGATGAAAACGGCCAGGCAGACAGCCTGGAAAAACGCGTCAGTTTTTGTGAAAGGGCGTGGAAACTTCTTACTCAAGAGGTTGGTTTCCCGCCTGAAGACATCATTTTTGACCCGAATATTTTTGCCGTGGCCACAGGCATCGAAGAACACAACAGCTACGGCATCGACTTTATCGAAGCCACCCGGCAGATTAAAAAATCCTGTCCAGGCGCGCTGGTTTCCGGGGGCGTCAGCAATATTTCATTTTCATTCAGAGGTCAGGAAAGAGTCCGCGAAGCCATTCACAGCGTGTTTCTGTATCACGCGGTGCGCGCCGGTATGGACATGGGAATCGTCAATGCCGGCCAACTCGAGATTTATGATGAAATCGACCCTGCCCTGCGCGAATCTGTTGAAGATGTCGTTCTGAACCGTCGCCCGGATGCAACCGACCGCCTGCTTGAAATAGCGCAGGCGTTCCAGGGTATCAGTAAAGCTGAAGCAATTGATGAGGCCTGGCGACAGGAACCCGTAGCAGAGCGTTTAAAGCACGCACTGGTCAAGGGTATCAACACTTATGTAAAGGACGACGTTGAAGAAGCCCGGCTTGAAGCATCAAAGGCGTTGGATGTTATCGAAGGTCCGTTGATGGACGGCATGAATATCGTCGGTGACCTGTTTGGAGACGGACGCATGTTCCTGCCGCAGGTGGTCAAGAGCGCTCGTGTCATGAAGCAGGCTGTGGCAGTCCTGGTTCCCTATATTGAAGAGGAAAAACGTCTGGCCGGCACCGGCGAGACCAAACAGGTCCGCATTCTGATGGCGACCGTCAAGGGCGATGTCCACGACATTGGCAAAAATATCGTTGGAGTCGTGCTGAGTTGTAATCACTACGAGGTCATTGACCTTGGCGTTATGGTCTCTGCAGAAACCATTCTTGAAACGGCCCTGCGGGAAAATGTGGATATCATCGGGCTGTCCGGCCTGATTACACCATCACTGGAAGAAATGCGGCATGTTGCTAGCGAAATGCAGCGTCGCGGCTTAAAACAACCCCTGATGATTGGCGGTGCGACAACCTCGCCATTGCATACGGCGCTACGTATCGACCCTGAATACTCCAACGGTGTGTTCTGGGTTAAAGATGCCTCCCGGGCCGTTGGTGTCGCCAGAAAACTCTGCGATGCCAAAGAGCGCAAAACACTATCCGCCAGCGTGGCACGGGACTATGCCGGTATGCGTGAACGAAGAGCCGAAGGCAGTTCCCGGAAGCCGCCTGTCAGCCTGTCTGAAGCCCGTAGCAATGCATTTGCTCCAGCATGGTCTGCTGCAGATATCTCCCCACCCGCCAAACCCGGCCTGCATGTTTTTGACGATATTGAATTGGCAGAACTGGTGCCATTGATCGACTGGACACCATTTTTCCAAACCTGGGAATTACAGGGACGATACCCCGAAATACTTGAAGACAGAAAAAAAGGTGAAGCCGCCCGCAACCTGTTTTCGGATGCACAGACCATGCTGAAGCAAATTGTTGAGGAAAATTGGCTGGACGCACGCGCTACCGTCGGTATCTTCCCCGCTTCGGCTGATGGTGATGATGTCGTAATTTACGCGGATGATACCCGCATGACGGAATTGCGCCGGCTCAACTTCCTTCGGCAGCAAAAGCCAAAAGCCCGGGGACGTTACAACCGTTGCCTGTCGGATTATATTGCCCCGGCAGCGTCCGGAATACCCGATCACATTGGCTTGTTTGCGGTGACCGCGGGCCTCCGGATTGAAGACAAACTGGCTGAATATGAAAAGACCCATGATGATTACGCCTCCATCATGCTCAAAGCGCTGGCGGATCGACTGGCCGAGGCTTTGGCAGAACATACGCACCGGCGGGTGCGCCGGACTCTGTGGGCCTATGATTCACAGGAATCACTTGATAACCAGGCATTGATCAATGAGAACTATCGCGGAATACGGCCTGCCCCGGGCTACCCTGCCTGCCCTGATCACAGTGAGAAGGAAAAGATCTTTGAGCTATTGGATGCTGAAACCAATTCCAAAATGGAATTGACCAGCGGATATGCCATGCTACCAGCATCATCAGTCAGCGGTTATTACTTCGCTCACCCGCAAAGCAGTTACTTTGTGCTTGGAAACATTCTCGATGACCAGCTAGTTGATTATGCCAGGCGCAAGGACATCAGTCCGGACCAGGCCCGCAGGTTGCTGGTGGCAAATATTGTGCTCTAACACCGACATTAAGCCATAGCACCGTCATCCCCGCGCAGGCCGGGATGACGTTGCCTTTGACTGAGCTCATAACAAAGCCTAAAAAAAGCTCTATTTACCAGATCAGGTCATCCGGTACGGGGTTTTCCTCTTCCTCTGCGTGCTCGGCACCGCTCAGATCGGGAATATGATCCGGCGCAAACTGACGTATCTCTTCAATCCTGTCAGCAGGCAGCAGGTGATAATTTCCACTTAAGTAAACCACACCGATCGTACCTGCTGTGATCTCGTTGATTTGTCCCCGTGTCGCCAGAACGCTGCGTATTCGACCCTTGTAGAGAAAACTTCTCTTGTTTTCGGCAGCAGGATCACGAACCGCAGATTCCTGAATCATAACCTTGATTTTTTTGTTGGTCTCACGGCGTTGACGCTCCTGCTCACGTTTGAGTTCGACCGCCTTTTCCTTTTGCAGACGCTCTTCCTTATTGCGAATCCTGTAGGCCTGGTCAAGAGAGATTTCAGCACTGCCCTTTTTAGGCTTTGCCGCTTTGGGCCGGGCCTCTTGTTGCTTCTTGGGCTGGGGTTTTGCTTTCTTGGGAGCCAGCCCCAGGGCCAGTAATTGATCTTTAAGGCTGTTACTCATATTGCTTCAATGACGCCATCAAAAAGATTGTATTTGGGGAGAAACGGGGTATGAAAATAAAGCGCGGTCAGAGCTTAAACGTCCTGGAATTGATTGTGGAAACCCAACCCGAAACACTCCTGACCGCGCCTTTGTCTAAATCAACGCACTAATGATCCAGTGCGCTGTTGAACCGGTTTATTCCGGTGTTCCTATATCCAGCAATTCAACTTCGAATATCAGTGTTGAATTTGGCGGAATAGGACCACCACCACCTGCGCCATAGGCTAAGTCCGGTTTGATATAGAACATGAATTTACTGCCGACCGGCATCAACTGGACACCTTCCGTCCAACCTGCAATAACACGATTCAGACCAAAGGATATTGGCTCATTGCGGGCATAGGAGCTATCAAACTCGGTACCATCCAGCAGTGTTCCACGGTAATGAACCTTAACGGTATCCGTGGCGACCGGCTTGGCACCCTCACCCATGGTGATGACTTTGTACTGCAAGCCTGATGCGGTTGTCTGCACACCTTCTTTGGTTGCGTTTTCGGCAAGAAACTTCTGGCCCGCCACAAGATTGCTCTCACCTGCAACTGCAGCCTCCGCCGCCTGCTCGGCCTGTCGCTTCTCGATGTATTCCTTGCGAACCTGCGCTGCCTCTTCAACGGTCATCGCCAGGTCTTCGCCCTTGTAAGTTGAACGTATCGCATCGACAAGCGAGTCAAGATCAACATCTGTTCCCTGATCACGCAGTGATTTGCCGATGTCCATGCCGATGATGTAACCCAGTTTCTTTTCGTCAGTATCCAATTCAATAGCCCATGTATTCATTGAGAAAATTAATACGGCCAGAATCAGACCGCAACGCTTTAAAGTATTCATTCTTTGATAACTCCTGATAAACAGAGTGCGAATTGTCCACATATATGACTCATTGCGCAAACAAAATGTTTCATTATTCAAGCTGAGTTATGCTAAGCCCGAATACTCCAACAAGACGGACGTAAAAAATGACAGGTATTTTTTGTGCTAAAAGATATATTGACCATTTCAGACATGCCTGGAACTTACCGTTTGTCCTGTCCGGTTTTGCACTACATCTGACTTCACATTTCGCCAGCTACACCACAAACTCCGGATCCTTGGTGAATTATCCGGGCTAGCGTCATGACTGTAATTATTGCAACCCTGATTTTGTATCAACTGCTATTGCTTTCTATCGGATGGTGGGCCAGCAGGCGAACGTCTGACAATGAGGATTTCTACCTTGGAGGACGCAAGCTGGGGGCCGCCGTTGCTGCCTTGAGTGCCTCGGCCAGCTCGTCTTCCGCCTGGAGTTTGCTGGGTGTTTCGGGTGCCGCTTATGCATGGGGGCTGCCGGCTATCTGGTTGATCCCGTCTACCCTGCTTGGGTTTTTTATTAACTGGTACTGGATCGCGCCGCGAATGTGGAAGCAAAGCCGTGAAAACAACGCGCTGACCCTGACAGAGTTTCTTGCCGGTCCACAAGGTGACCCGGCACGTAAGACCGTTATGAGAATCGGATCCGCAGTTATCATTTTCTCGTTCACATTTTATATTGCGGCGCAGTTCCAGGCAGCAGGTAATACCTTTGCCGGTGCCCTGAACATGGACCCGACAGCGGCTATTTCACTCGGCGCCGCCATCGTCCTGATCTATGTCATGCTTGGAGGATTCTGGGCCGCCAGCATCACCGACAGCATCCAGGGATTATTGATGGCCGCAAGTGCTGTCGTTCTACCCATAGCTGCATTGATCGCTGTAGGTGGTCCCGGTGCTTTGATGGCCAGCCTTGATGTTGACGGCATTTCCTCCATCGCTTTATGGACACGACAGGACAACCTCGCTGCCGGAATCGGGTTTGTTATCGGTCTTGCCGGGATCGGCCTTGGTTATCCCGGCCAGCCTCACGTCGTGAACCGTTTTATGGCCATGGAAGATAGTAAGGCCATCCCGACGGCGCGACTGATCGCGATCACATGGGCGGTCATTATTTATACGGGCATGGTGGTACTTGGATGGTGTGGTCGAGCGCTGGTATCGACACTGGGAGACGGTGAACAGGTTTTATTTGCACTTGCAACGCTTTTACTCCCCTCCATCATGGCCGGTATCATGGTTTCCGCCATTTTATCCGCCATCATGTCGACTGCCGATAGCCAGTTACTGGTGGCAGCATCCAGCGTCAGTCACGATTTACGCAATGGAAAGATGGCCACCCATGAAAGCCTGAAGCAATCACGCTGGGTGGTATTATCGATCGGCATTGCCGCCATTCTCCTTGCGATATACTCCCCGGAAGCTATTTTCAGCCGTGTCCTGTTCGCCTGGCAGGCACTGGCGGCAGCTTTCGGCCCGCTACTCATCATTACCCTCTGGCGTGGACCGGTAAGCCCCAACTGGCGTATCGCCGCCATGACCTCGGGTTTTCTGCTAACCGTTATTCTTAACTGGACCACGGACACACCCGGGGATCTTGCCGAGCGTTATATCCCGATGCTCGTGGCCCTGGGCCTGGCCTGGCGGGGTAGTATCAAAAGTCAACGAGTGGAAAATTTTTGAATCAGCTGGTTGAAAAAAGAGCTTAGAGGCCAGCGATCTCGCCTGGAGAAAAAATAACAAGGTAATCTGCTTTGTAGCTATTAAGAACGTTTCTTCGGTTTATCAGCTTACCGCTGTATCTTGCACACAAGCGAACAGTGCCGGCAATTCCGTAAGATCGGACACAATCGCTGTGGGAACATGGTCCCACGGATCGAAAACCGCATTGGCATTACGCTTCACCCAAACCGTGCGCCATCCGCAGGCTGCCGCGCCGATTACATCAAAGGGGTTGCTTGAGACGAGCCATGTCGCGTTGACCGATGCACCGGTTCGTTCTAGAAAGTGCGTGTAAAAACGTGGATCAGGCTTGAAAGTCTGCACTTCATCGGCACTGACGATTGACGAAACCCTGTCGTCGAGTCCGGCATGCTCCAGCAGCGCAGTGATATCGTCTGCAACGCCGTTGGAAAATGCGTGTAGTGCAACACCCTGTTGTTGGAGGGCAGCCAGCGCCGGCGCCACATCCGGAAACGCACTCAAAGCCCGGTAGTGGTTCATCAGCGCATTCCTGTCGTCATCTGCAATCCCGGCACCATGCAATTCGCAGGTGAAATCAAGAGCCGCCCGTGTGACGTGGGAAAAATCACGATAAGCCCCCATCAGTCCACGCCGAAAACTGTACTCCAGTTGCTTGCTGCGCCAGGTTTCGGCGAACGCACCCGCCTCTTCTCCCACATGTGCAATGAGCGCGGTCTTGACGGCCAGCGGATCAATCAAGGTACCGTAGATATCGAGAGCCAGGGTTGTGGGCATGGTGTTGTTCCCTTGAGTCGTTTAGAACAATTGTAGCAACTACGCTAGTCGTTGACTTTTCCAGTGTGAATTCTTACCGGGTATTTGTTCTCCATCATGTATGGTCTTGGCGTGCTGGCCCGTCTTGGAAAATAAAGAAAGAAATTCCCAGCTAATTGTTGCATTCTGGAAACATGGTGTTATACTTCACTACAACACTACAAGAGAATCATCAGATTCGTGAGAAACAAAATGATGAATTTACTGCCACACCACAGAATTCAAATCCCCAACAGCCTGGCAATCTTTGCCGCCCTGCTGTTACTCATCAGCTCTGTCGCTGGTTTTGAAACCAACCAGGAAGCGGTTACTTCCGGTCCGAAAACCAAGGTCTCAGTCCAAACTGAAGACTCAATTAACAATGCTGTCAAAAGCAAGTCCCGCGGACTTAAGCTTGGATTATTACTGTTTCGCCGAGGATGAACAGACCGGGGCCTGATATGACAACCCAATGGAATGACAGCCAACCAATATACTGGCAACTGAAAGAACGTACCATCGCCATGATTCTGGATGGTACACTGGCAGAAGGTGTTGCCTTGCCTTCAGTCCGCACGGTGGCATCTGATTTCCAGCTCAATCCGATCACGGTTTCCAAGTCTTACCAGGCACTTGTTGATGACGATCTTGTCGAGAAGCGCCGTGGACTGGGTATGTTTGTGCGTGAAGGTGCCAGGCAAAAACTGACTGAAAGTGAACGTGAGAAATTCCTTAGTGAAGAGTGGCCTGCAATGGTCACCCGAATCCGGCAACTGGGTCTTGATGTAAATAAACTAATCCAATCAGCAACAAAAAAAGAAGGCGACTCCTGATGAACAATGTCATTGAAGCGCGGGGATTAACCAAGCGCTACAAACGTACCGTAGCGGTCGATAATATTGACCTGGAAATTCCCTCTGGCAGAATTGTCGGCCTGATAGGCCCGAATGGCGCCGGCAAAACCTCGGCATTAAAAGCCATCCTCGGTCTGGCCACCTACGAAGGTGAACTGAGCGTTCTTGGCAAAAACCCCTCCAAGGACAGGGCCGCCCTGATGGAAGATGTGTGTTTTATCGCCGACGTTGCAGTCCTGCCCCGCTGGATCCGTGTTTGGCAGTTGATCGAGTTGACCGAAAAAATACACCCGAGATTCTCCCGGGAAAAATGTTTGAGATATTTGGACTCAACCAAGGTCACCCTCGATCACAGGGTCAAGCAGTTATCCAAGGGTATGGTGGTTCAGTTACACCTGGCCATTGTCATGGCAATCGATGTGAAATTGCTGGTGCTCGACGAGCCTACGCTGGGTCTGGATATTCTCTTTCGCAAACAGTTCTATACCAACCTGTTAAACGATTACTTTGATGAAGAACGCACCATCATCATCACCACGCACCAGGTCGAGGAGATCGAACATATCCTCAGCGACCTGATCTTCATCCAGGATGGCCGTATTGCACTCAATTGCAGCATGGAAGAAGTCCAGGAGAGCTACGTTGAGCTGATCGTTACACCCGACAATGCCGCCGCCGCCCGGGAACTGCAACCCCTTTATGAAAGGGAGTTGTTCGGCCGGCATATTTTCCTTTACCAAAGCGCGGACCGGGTACAGCTCAAGGAACTCGGCGAACTGCATACACCGAGTGTTGCCGACCTGTTTGTCGCTACCATGAGCGGAGGTGCCGCATGAACCGTTTAATGGCCCTTGTAAAGCGTGAGTTCTGGGAAAACAAAGGCGCTTTCCGAACGACACCGTTGGTAATTGGAGGCATTTATATCGTATTGACCCTGATGTTTATCATCACTTTCAATCACTTTGATAATGAATTCCAGTCACTGAAAGAACTGACCCGCTGGCTGTCCCAGACAGAGGCCGGACTTCGCAGTGAAATCATCTATGCGGCCACCGTTGCCGCTTTCCCTGCCCTGTTTAACCTGGTTCTCTTCTTCGTTGTATTTTTCTACCTGCTGGGTTCATTATACGATGACCGAAAGGACCGCAGCATATTGTTCTGGAAATCGCTGCCGGCTTCGGACACGCTGACAATGGCATCAAAATTGATTTCAGCCATGGTCGTTGCACCACTTATCTTTTGGGCAATCTACATTCTGACCTATATCGTGATCATGCTGATTTTCTCAGTTGTCGTGTTGTCGCTGGGTGAAAACCCCTGGACGCTGTTCCTGGGTATCAGCAGCCCTTTCAAGGCCTGGAGCATGTTGTTGCTTAGCTACCTGGCGCAAGCGATCTGGGCGCTGCCCCTTTATGGATGGTTAATGCTGGTGTCCTCTTTTGCACCCCGTATACCGTTGTTATTTGCCATCCTGCCGCCGGTGGTTGTCGCAGTACTGCAAATATGGATTGAGTTCCTGCAAACCTTCACACTGAAGAAAAACCTGTTCGGTGTCATTGGTGAATGGTTTGCCAACAGCCCGTTTATCATGTCCATTGATAACCACGGTGATGAAAAACTTGAGTTATCACTGGGTATTCCGTTGACCGATACCTTTAGCCACGAAGCAACCGTGGGCAATATTCTGGACCGGCTGTTTTCAACACATATGCTCATCGGCCTCGCCGTTGCCGCGGTCTTCCTGGGCACCGCCCTGTGGTTGAGGCGCCGCGCGACCGAAAGTTAGAACACTAGCGGGCACTGACCATGCCTGATGGTAACGCTTGAACCCTGAACAGACCGGGATTGAGCACGCCGGGTAACCGTACCTCTCAGCCCGTGGTACAGTTACCCGGCATTTTTATTTCCATTCTCATGAATGGAGAACCGTTACTGACAAACTATTTTCATGGTCGCAAATACAAACATCAGCAAACCACCGCAATGGCTGGCCCTGCATTTTCCGCACCTGGCGCTGGATCAGCACAACCGCGGCCTGGATCAAAACAACCAGGATAAGCCGCAGGCTATCAGCGACAGGCTGGCGGGACGGCAATGCATCGTTGATTTTAACCGGGCCGCAGAACATGCCGGTATCCGTATTGGCATGCCGGTCACTGCCGCTTTGAGCCTGCTTGATTCATTACAGGTCTCGGTGCGTGACCCGCGCACGGAACAAGCCGCTCTGAAACGCCTCGCCGGCTGGTGTTATCAATACAGCAGCCAGGTTTGCATTGACCGGCAGCACAACAGCCTGTTGCTGGAGGTTGCCGCCAGCGAACGTTTATTCGGTCATGCTGAAAAACTTGCAGGGCGCATCACCACGGAGCTTGGGCAACTTGGCTACCGTGCTGTCAACGGTATTGCACCGACACCGGAAGCCGCCCGCCTGGCTGCCCGGCACGGTCTGCACATCCATACGCCAGCCGATATACGCAAAAGCATCGGCGCACTCGACATCGGCAGCCTGAATCTGAAAACCACGGAGATAAAAGCTTTGCAGAAAATGGGGTTTCGCACCGTCACCGAAGTTTTCCGGCTGCCACGCAAGGCACTGGCCAGACGGATGGGGCTGGCGGTAAGCGACTACCTCGACCGCCTGTTGGGCCATAGACCCGAACCCTTTAAAACCTTCCGTCCGCCGGACAGTTTCTCGGCTGGTATGGATTTACCGGATACAGAGCATACCCAGGGCCTGATCTTTCCCCTGAAACGGCTGGTACAGGAGTTGTGCGGGGTATTGCGCGCCCATGACCGTGGCATTCAGGTTCTGCAGGTCCGGCTGCAACTGGATGAGGGTGCAGAAGCCATGCGTCTGACCCTGCAGCAAGCCACACGTTCTGAAGCCCACCTGATGATGTTGCTGGGTGAACGTCTGGAGCGTCTGCAACTGCCACGCCCGGTACGTCATATCCGCTTACAGGCATTACATTTTTTACCCTGTGCAGTGGTCCAGACAAGCCTGTTTAAAGAAACCGGCACAAGCCCCGCAGACACAGGCAGTCATGTCATCGAACGTCTGCGGGCAAGGCTGGGCACAGAATCGGTCAAGGGCATCAGGGGCTTACAGGATCATCGGCCGGAATGCAGCTGGTCACTTCGGGAACTGGATGAACCGGCAGCCTACACCACGCAACCGGGCCGGCCCGCCTGGCTGTTACCCAAGCCACAACCCTGCCAGATCGATAACTATCGCATACTGACAGGCCCGGAACGTATAGAGACCGGCTGGTGGGACGGCAGGGATTGTCGCAGGGATTACTTCATTGTGCGGGATGCAAACGGCAGTACGCTGTGGGCTTTTCATGAATATAAACCCCACCCCGGTTGGTATTTACACGGTTTATTCGCATAATGACCCAATCAATGGACGGAAAATAACACGACACCATGAATGCTTTGGGTAAATTGTTTCTGAAGGGACTCGCAGTTGTCATACCGGTCACTTTGACACTCGCCATATTGTGGTGGATAGCCGCAGGCGCGGAAACGCTGATGGGTGCGGTACTTAAGTTCACGCTGCCCGACGGATGGTATGTGCCGGGAATGGGACTGGTCTCCGGCCTGGTTCTCATTGCGCTGATCGGTCTGCTGTCACATGTCCTGATTTTTCAGAAACTGTTCAAACTGGGCGATGCCATCTTCCATCGCCTGCCACTGGTCAAAACCATATACACCGCCATCAAGGATTTTATTGGCTATCTGAACCCCGACAAAGATAGCGGGATGAACAAGGTCGTGATGGTTCAGCTACCGGGACAGACGTTCCAGTTGATAGGCTTTGTCACACGCGAGCAGTTTGATGACCTGCCCATTTCACCCACAGCCGAAGATCCGGTCGCCGTGTACATGCCAATGAGTTACCAGATTGGTGGATATACCCTGTTCCTGCCGCGCAATTGCCTGACACCACTGGACATACCTTTTGAACAGGCCATGCGCCTGGTACTGACCGGTGCGGTAACCAAGCAACGTAATGACCCTGCCAAAGATGAAACGGATCACGCATGAAGCTGAAGGTTTCCGGCTGACTTTTTACAGGCACCTGAATGATGGCCTGATCCAGTCGGTCTGGTATTTCTCTGCACATCCCTGCGACACGCAATAAGCCGTTGCTTTCAGACTGCAACCTTTGCGGTGTTCATTTCCAGAACCCCCAGCAAACCACGCAATACGAGGTCCTGAACAATCTGATCAAACAGACCTGTTCCGCCAAAAAGGGTGGCAAAACCTCCGGTGGCAATAACTTTCGGACGGACCCCTTCAAACTCTTCCAACTGGATCCTGTGCATGATCTCCCGTAAAGCACCGAGATGACCAAAGTACAGTCCGGACTGGATGCTGGAAGCGGTTGTACGGCCAAGACAGGTTTCCTTACGAACGATCTCGACCGAGCCCAGTTTTGAGGTACCACTATCGAGCGCCTGCATCGACATCTTCAATCCAGGCAAAATAACTCCTCCCAGGTAGGAACGATCCTTACCGATGGCACACAGGGTGGTTGCTGTGCCAAGATCCAGGATAATCAGATTCTGTCCGGGAAATAGCTCAACCCCGGCAATGGCATTGGCGATACGGTCAGCGCCTACTTCCAGCGGGTTTCTGTATTGGATTTTCAAACCGGTTTTGACACCGGCCTGCAGGATAAACGGTCGAATATCAAAATACTTTTGGCAGGCTGCCGAGATAGCATAGATTGCTTCCGGCACCACGCTGCACAAGGCAATTTCTGCCACCTGATTCGGGTCAATTCCATTTTCCCGTAACACGGACCGGAAAAACAAACCGTACTCGTCTGAAGATGAACCCGCTTTTGTTCCCCTTCGGAATGTCAGTAACGCGCGGCCTGATTCATAAACACCCCCATAAATATGGCTATTACCAACGTCCAGGCATAATTTCATGAAACCGTCTCCATTAAATTATTTATTGTTTTTGCCAGCGCCTCATCATCTTCACATGTCACCACTGTCTGCTTCGGCGTATGCAAGCTGAACGGATGCGCTTTGTAACTGATCTCCGTCAGATCATTATGCACTACCGCATCGACATCTGAATCATCGAATTGTTTTTTAACCGCAGCATATCGCTGCTGCAGGTCATCAGTATCAGTCAATTTGAAACCGATCACACGCACGTCCGGATTTTTTGACCAGGACCTGATGCTATCTAATAGTTTTGGGTTGGATTTGAGCCGCAAAAGCAAATCCGATCCGGAGGAGAGCTTGCCCGCCCGGCTATCCAGTGGATGACCGTCCTGCGTCAGGACAGAATCCACGCTGAAATCACTGACTGCCGCCGCATGAATCACTGCATCGTAGTCACTTTCGGCCAGCAGCGTCTGTAATTGCATCGAGAGATCCTCGAAACTATAGAATCGCGGCATTGCGCAGGGTCTGTCGGGTGTTATCGCATCTTCAGCCCCAAGCCAGGTCACCCGGTGCCCTGCCCCTATTAGAGCATCCGCCAGGCGGGATGCCGTCCGGCCACTGCTCATATTGCCGATGTAACGCACCGAGTCGATAGGCTCACGTGTGCCGCCTGCCGTAATCAGGATACGTTTACCGGATGATTCCCGGTCAACCAACAAAAGCCGTTCAATCGTCTGAACTACCTCAACCGGCTCAAGCATCCGGCCCTCACCCTTATCGCCACAAGCCAGCTCACCACTGGCAACCGGTAACACGTGAATACCCCATTGCTTCAGGCGTTTAATACTTTCCTGAGTCGCGGGGTAGCGCCACATCCGGGTATTCATGGCCGGTACAATGACCATCGGCTTTTCCTGTCCATAGGCAGCCTGCCATAGCGTCGTTACGGCATCATCGGCGATACCCGCCGCCAATTTGTTGATCAGGTTTGAAGTCGCTGGTGCCGCGATGATGATATCCGCCCACTTGCCAAGAGAAATGTGCTCCATGGCCTTGTCCGGCGTAAAAACATTATCGAATACCGTTTCGGCCCCCAAACCCTGCAAGGTGGCAGGGCCAACAAATTCAGCCACACTTCGGGTGCAGGCAACCCGCACCCGGTGACCCTGTTTTGTCCACTCCGAAATCAGCGACGAGGCCTTGGCACAGGCAATCGAACCGGACATCAACAACAGTATGTTGGAGGTGCTTTTGATGTTCTTGACCGTGGACTTTCCTGCTGTCTCAGATTTCAACATTGTCGATCAGCCTCGTGTTTCCCAATCGCGCCGCAGCCAGCCGCCTGTCTTTGATATCCTCGACGTAATCAACTTCAAAACCCTCTCCGGCCAGCTTCTGCCTGGCCTCGGCTGCTGTGCGGCTGTGCTTTAAAGCCGCATAGAGCTTGGCAGCCCGGGCCCTTTGTCCGGCATCGAGGTGCTGATTACGCGAACTCATGGCCAGACCATCGGGCTCACGAACCGTTTCACAGGCAATGATATTCACCGGCATGAAAAATGCGCTGACCATATCGCGGATGAGCTGTAGTTGCTGATAGTCCTTTTCACCAAAATAAGCATGGTCCGGTCGTACCAGGTTCAACAGGCGCATCACCACCGTCAACACACCATCGAAGTGACCCGGTCGGTGGGCACCACACAGACGCCGGCTGAAATCACTCTCGGTCAGCTTGAATCGATAGTCATCCCTGTAGATTTGTGCTGGATCCGGCAGCAGCACTATGTCCGCGCCCGCACTTTCGAGCCGCTCCAAATCTGAGCCGGTATCATCGGGATACTTCTCAAAGTCCTTTTTATCATCAAACTGTGTCGGATTGATGAATACGCTGACGATGCTTAAGGCATTTTGTTCCTTGCTTGCTTTAAGCAATGACAAGTGCCCCTGGTGCAAAGCACCCATGGTGGGCACAAATCCCAGTGGGCTTTCTTTCATGGCACCACGATATGTTTGCCATTCGCTCATGGAAGTAAATACTTTCATTGGTGGTAACTCTCGTCAGTCGCCGGGAACTGACCGCTTTTTACATCACTGGCATAGGCATTGAATGCCTCCTTCCACAGTTTTCTTCCGTCCAGGTACCTGCGTACAAATTTTGGTTTGAAGTCACTGGATAAACCCAAAAGATCCTGCATGACCAATACCTGTCCATCCGTGCCGGCACCCGCGCCAATACCTATGGTGGGGATACTCAGTGATGCGGTGATTTCAGCCGCCAGTTCATCCGGCACACATTCAAGCACAAGTGCAAAACAGCCCGCCCGCTCACAGGCCAGTGCCTCTTCCCTGAGAACTTCCGCTGCTCTGTCACCCCGCCCCTGCACACGGTAGCCACCCAGCTGATTGACAGATTGCGGTGTTAAACCCAGGTGCCCCATTACCGGCACGCCGGATTTGACGATATGGGCGATGGTTTCCGTATTGCCTTCAATACCCTCAAGCTTGATGGCATGGGCGCCGGCTTTCATGACACTGGCCACGGCGCGCATGTTATCTGTCCTTGACTGGCGAAAGGACAGGAACGGCATGTCGCCCACGATGAATTTATTCTTGGTACCCCGGGCCACGCTTTCGATATGCCGGCACATCATTTCAACGTCGGCTGGAATGGTGGTGCCGTAACCATGCATGACCATCGCTGCACTGTCTCCAACCAGGATGACATCTACATCCGAGTCCTGCACGATGCGGGCCGAGGTATAGTCATAACAGGTCAGCATGACAATTTTCTCATGGCGGGCCTTGCACGCCTGGAAGTCGAGTATGTTCATATCACCTGCTCCATTTGTACCTGCTCCGGCATCGGTATCTGCTTTTTCTCATGTTGATAGAAATTGACAAAAGCAGCGTATAAATCCTGTAGTGGATCACCATTAAGGGAGTTGAGGTTTCGATCAATGGTTTGCCGGTCGTTACGTGTTAACGGTCCGGTCAAGGCCGATTCCGGTGACTGGATGAAATTCTCTGTCACCTGTTGCAAATAGGGCCACATAGTTGTGGCAGGTAAATCAAATCGCTGTTCAAAGCGGTCTGCAATACCTTTCCACATTAGCTGGGCAAAGTTGCCTGCCATCACGCACATGGCGTGGTAACGGGCCCTGTCTTCAATATTGATCACAAAGTGTGGATTTGGCAGGCCGGGAAACAGCCGGGTAAAGTCCGGCCCGGGTTCAAGTATGAACGGTATCCCCTGGTAGGTATCGAGCCCATACATATGGTCTGAGAATGTCATTAACGGGTGGGCACCGGCAACACCCGGAATACTCAGCGATCCACTGCAGTGGACCAGGGATTTTTCACACAGAAAGGGATACTGTTTCAACAAGGATGTGATGGCGTTATCTGCAACCAGCAAAAGCACACGATCTGCGTTGCCGACCGCTTCTTTCAAACGTTGCTCAGCACCGGGTAATTCAAAGGTATTGAATCGCGACCGGTGGTCACGGGTCCAGCAGTTGTGGGGAATTTCCAGCAATCGGAAATATTCTGAAAAGTGACGCGCGAGCCTGCCGCCACCAACTATAGCGTAGTTAATCATAGTGGTACCTGTCCTCCGGGGATCAAGTCCTGTTTGTTACAAGCCTGCTGAGCAGACTAATCCTCCTGCATCATGTTTCCGGACTGGTAACCGCCATTGACTGGTCGGTTCGTTTATTCCAAAACAGAAGCAGAACGATCATTATACCCTACAATCGGTGGCTTCCATGCAGAAGCCAATACTGACGTCTCTCAGGCACTTTGCACTGGCCCCAAATAACTCTGACATTATTGAAGATGCAATTTACTGCGTTTTCTCTTCCAGGGTCTTTTGGGAAGCGGAACTTCAACTCCTCGTATCACCTATAGCAGGCAGCGGCCAGGAACGAGCCATCGAACCGTTACTTTGAACCTGAGTCAAGAGTAAATATCTGCCCTTATCTGGCGTCCTATCACGGTATTGAATGGAGCAACTCCTCGTTTGCTATTTTGCGGCTGGCCATCTAAGTTATTTATCAGCTTAGAGGAGTATTCATGGATAAATATGAAATCACAGTAGATACCTTCAATAAATTAGCTGTTAAATATCAAGAAAAGTACATGGATTTTGATTTCTATTTTGATACCTATGACACCTTTTGTGATCTCATCACAAACGATAAGGCCGCTATTTTTGAAATTGCATGCGGACCTGGGAATATCACCAAATATCTATTGAATAAACGACCTGACTTCAAGATTGAAGGTATTGATTTAGCCCCGAACATGGTGGAATTGGCCAGAGCAAATAATCCTACGGCAAGTTTTCATGTTTTGGATAGCAGAGATATTTCAAGTGTTAATAGAGAATTTGACGCAATCATGTGCGGTTTTTGTACCCCTTACTTATCTAAAGAAAACGTAGCAAAGCTCATAATTGATATTCGTACCTTGCTAAAAACTGACGGCATTCTCTATTTGAGCACAATGGAGGATGATTATGAAAAGTCTGGTTTTCAAACATCAAGTGATGGCGATCGGGTTTATATTCACTTTCACAAATTAGATTTTTTGAAACGTCATCTTGATGCGAATAGATTCAGAATAGTTGATATTAAACGCAAGGCATTCCCTGACGGAAATGGAACCCCTACAACAGACCTATTTGTGTTCGCTCAGGCGTATTAGCTGACAAGACAAAAAGAACAGCAACGCAGATCTTGGTGTTAATCTCGAACATCTCCTTACACCGTTAGCAGCTGCTCGCATTATGTAAATTTATGCCTGATGAATTGCTGCTTTGTACATAGGTCAAGCAATGGTGCATAAATGTCCGTTTTTGGCTATCCCGTGTGCGGAATGGACTCAAGTGAGATCTGGGTAATGACAGGAAATCAGTCAGAAATTCCAATCTTAGAAATCGAATTTAAAGATCGTGAAACAGGTCAATGATTGTGTGTCACTGACCTGTTTCACTTTCCTACCCTATCAGGCGCTTCTTGAGAGGATGTTAATGGCTCTCAATTTCCATTTCCGCCTGTTCAGCAATAATACTGTGTCCTTCTTTGGTCGGATGCTGAGCGTCCCAGAACAGATAACGCCCCCAGTTTGAACAGTAAGCCTGCCCTTGAGTATCTGGAATAATACATGCCTCATCCACGATCTCCAGACCATAAAGCTCAGGATTGGCAACAATATCGTTCAAAACGCTAAAAACATCCAGGCTGATAACATTCATATCAGGAAGTACGGACTGCATAAACGCCAGGTTGCCGGCCAATAACTGGTTGTATCCCACTGAAGCCATGCTGATGTTCTGCAGCAAGAATTCCTGAACAGGGACAGGATAGACTGAAACAACATCCAGAACCCGGGGTGTTAATGCAAAATCAGGCATATTGGGGATTAAGAAATGACGCGCTCCGTGCATGTAGAGTCGCTGAATTTGAGCGAAGGTGTTCAGTAGAGCGGCACCCATGATGTCAGCCGGATTGTCTGCGAATAGCGCATCGGCCACGTCGTTGGATCCAATCCAGATAATATACAGCGCCGCATCCGGTGCCTGGTCATTTTCATCGGCAAGAAAGCTGTCTACCTGCGTGGTCAGATTAACCTCACTGAATACACCTTCGAGCAATACAGCCCGTGCTCTCGATCTACCCACCGCATAATTTCTGAATAGCCCTGGAGACAGCTCGGAGGGCAAGCCACTTTTCGGAATTTGCAATTTCCTGGTCAGTTGCTCGACCCAGGTTGCACCATTGGTAAAATGATGCCCACCTATAGCGTAGGGCTCACTGGGAACATTCTCCGTCTCATAAGGCTGCTTAGACATTCCGCCAAATTGGGTAAAGTAATTACCCGAATCTGACAAACTGTCGCCAAACACAATGGCTTCACTGAAGCTGGCAGCCTCGCACCAGCCTGCCACCAGCAAACCAAAGCAGAAGATACCTGATTTAATTAAATTCTTATTCATGTCCATTTACTCCCATCAGATTGACTTAAAGCGGTGGAAATCCAGTCCGCAGATTGCAGGGTGGATTTTTTTCGATCAGGTAACCTGATGGAAACCAAATGGTTTACTGATTACTTCTGAGGAAAGCTTATGGGTGTAGACCAGGCGCTGTCTGCAGGTTAAAAACCGGGCCACAACAGTTATCCGCATTTCAGCCAAATAAATGGTCTGCTGCTATTGGCTTTGGTGCAAGCTCAGCACTATGCGTATACTGTTAGAAACGAACCAAGAACAGTATCTGGCAGCAACTGATGAATATCGACAGGCAACTGGGATTTCAGTTAGGTGAATGGAGTGTTCATCCTGACCAGGGACTGCTTGTCGGCGTAAAAGGGGAATTACACCTTGAACCCAAGGTGATGGAAGTGCTGATTTACCTTGCCGAGCGGCAGGACCAGGTCGTACGCCGTGATGACCTGATCAATGATGTCTGGCATGGGACATTTGTAAGCGACGAAGTGCTTTCCCGGGCTATTTCCGTCCTACGCACCAGTCTGGGTGATGACCGCATGACGCCCTACTATATTCAAACCCTGCCGAAGGTGGGTTATCGCCTGTTGATGGAAGTGACCCCTCTGGCGGTGGCTGAACCTGAACAGGAATCCGAATCCAGGTTCGCACTAAAAGATAACCCTGCTCTTAAACCAGTTCTCGCCATTGCCGCAGCAGTCATTATTATTGTATCCATTGTATTCTGGTCGACAAATGAAATAGTGGTTGATCCACGATCGCCGGCGGCTTTTGCAACTATCGCGGAATGGTTTGATTTTCTGGCAGAGGAAAAAGAAGGCGCAGAAGGCGTTACCTCCATCGCCGTGCTGCCATTTGAAAACCTGAGCGAAAATGACAACAGTACTTATTTCAGCGAAGGATTAACCGATGAACTGACCATGTCATTGAGCAAGGTGAAGGGTCTGAAGGTTGTGGCAAGACGTTCTTCCTACAGTTTTAAAAACCGTAACGATGACGTGCCAACCATTGGCAAATTGTTGCATGCTGATGCGATTTTTGAAGGTACGATTCGACGTGTCGGTGACCAATTACGAATTAACGCTCAGCTATGTGCCGTCAGTGACGGCTACCTGATGTGGTCCGGATTGTTTGAGCGCAACGTCAGTGATGTCTTTGATGTGCAGGAGGAAATCGCCACGGCTGTCATCGAGGCGATGCGTGAACACTTCGAGGATGGCAGTTTGCAAACACCACTGGTCAACCAGGCGCCACCGGACATAGAGGCTTACCAGCTTTACCTGATGAGCGGGAATTTCCTGTGGAACCTACGTGGCAACGAACCGTTACGACAAAGCATTGAACTTTACCGCCAGGCATTGGCGATAGATCCGAATTTCTCACGCGCTGCTATCGGTCTGGCCAAGTCACTGGTAGTTCTGCCTTTTTATTCCACCGAACCAATGGAACCGATGTTTCAACAAGCCCTGGAGGCACTGGCGGGGCGTACATTTACCGACCGGCGAGACCTTGGTGAGGTAGAGTCAATTCACGGGATTATTGCATTTCATCGCTGGCAATGGATTAAATCGGAGGAACACTTTCGCAATGCGTTGGAGTTTGCACCTGACAGCCCGAATATTTATATGTGGTATTCCCAACTACTGTCCTGGGTTGGCCGTAACCGCGATGGTCTGGAAGCCGCAATACGTGCCAGGGACCTCGATGAGATCTCCCCGGTTGTCAATAATCGCCTGGCTATTGCCTATCTCTGGACAAACGATAACCTGCGTGCCGCTGAACAGTTTGCCGTTGCTGCTCAACTGGGTTTCAGAAATGCCATTAATCCGGGGTACATGCTTTTTCTGTTACGCCTGCAACGTTTCAATGAAATTAAAGCCATTATGGCCGCCATTCATCAGGGCTTCCCCAACCCCCCGCTTTGGTTGATTGAAGACTCAGATACACTGTTTCACCCCGAAAATCGAGATGCGGCACTGCAAGCGGCGATTCAGGCGAAACAGGAGGGGAGCTTTTCAATGCCCCGAATTGAGTTTAGTTTATGGGTTCTGGTCGGTGGAATTGATCAGGCCTATGAAACATTCGGCGTGATGCGGGAAATCGCTCCCCAGCACCTGTTAATGGAATTTATTTTTAGCAAAGAAGGTACGGAGTTTCGCCAGGATCCACGCTTTGAACAACTCGCTGAAGATATTGGCTTGCAGGAATACTGGGATATCTATGGCGGACCTGACACAGAATAATAACATACAATCATATAGTTAGACCATTTCCATAAGCTCTGCTTAACAAATCTAAGAAAAAAATCACCTATCCATCATGTCATTGCACTTTCTTGTGCATAACCTGTCTCCCAAGTCCAAATCATCCGGGAGATAAAGTGAAACTTCACCACGCACTGATCTTGATTCCAGCTTGTTTCATCCTGCTGCAAGGTTGTGTAGTGAAGCAGTTGGCCAATTCAAAACCGGGTGACACGCTCGCCCAAAGCGGCAGTGTTTACGCTTCTGACAATGATATTGAACTGGTCGGTGAGGTACTGCCATTCTTCCTGATTAATCTGATTGCAGTGCTTTTAATTACCTTCGTACCAGCGTTGTCTGTGGGTGTGGTCCACTGGTTTAATTCGTGATCACAAAAGTGTTCGAAGCCAGACACGACCTGTGATAGTGAATCGTGAAATTAACATGATGAATAAATGGGAAATGGTTAAGCCTGCGGGAATAGCAGGAAAGGCAATACAGACCGTTTTGCTGGTCTGTTTAGCGGGTTTGCTGTCAGCTTGCGGGGGATCAAAACTGATTAAAAACCCCGCACCGATCGAATTCACTACACCCCTGGAGCAGGTCAGTGACCGGCAAGTCACGGCGACACTGCAATGGGTGATCGTACGCGACGGCCAGGGAAGCTGGGCCAAATATGCAAACTGGGACGAGTACCTGCTAAGTGTTAATAATCAAACCGGAGAAAAAATTCAAATAACCGGTGCTTACATCGCAGACTCGATGGGGTTTCACCATTCGAGCGACTCCAATCGAAGGCGATTGGTGAAGGCGAGCAAGGGAACCATCAAACGTTACAAAAAAATCGACATTGGTATCAACGCCGGCTATGGCGGTGGGGCGGCCCTGATTGCGGCGGGCGTTGGAGCAGGCTACCTTGCAAGTGCTGCACTCAATGTCGCTGTTGAGGCTGCATTGTTGAGTGGAGCAACGGCAACCGGCACGATGGTGGTTGCTGCCAGTGCGGCTTTTGTAGTTGCGCCAATACTCATTGTAGGCGGCATCATGCAAGGCGTGAATAACCATAAAGTCACTGCTGAGATTGTCGCCCGCCATACCGCTTTGCCGGTGACTGTGGCAACAAATGAGACCCTTCGGTTGAATTTATTTTTCCCGCTGGCACCATCACCACAACGAATTGATATTGCTTACAGCGGGTCTATAGGCGAAAGAGTTATTAGTCTTGACACGAATGAAGTTCTCAATGGCTTGCATATTGTATCTTCCCAAACCTATGAAGAAGATCTGCAGGAGACTTTTTGAAAATGAAAGGTGTTAAAAGAAAAGTCAGTGAAAAGTCACGACACCCATGTCTCGCAGTAGGAACGCCGGTTACCCGGCGCCCCCTGCACAGACCCGGACGTGCGGTTTTCCCGCATCCGGTTCCTCGGTCGTACTCGCATTCGCGCAAGACAATGCCGTCAAACGAACACCCTACGGGGCGACCCCACCATTATCCTAGGTCGCTTAAAAAGACCACGATCCACCGCTCGCCAGAAGGCATCTAGTGTGAAACTCTTCCGTTTACCTCCCCGACGGTTGAGCCATTTGAATGTACAATCCATAACCCAACGATAGAAGCGATTGATCGAGTGTCCGTTACCAATAATCCCGAAGTAGTTATAGTGACCTGTCAACCGCCTATTGAGGCCATTGACAAATTCACGTTTCGATAGGTGTCTCTCCTTCTTGATCCACGCCTTGATTCGACGGCTCGCCCCTTGCAGCTTCTTCGGGGCAGTTCGTCGCTTCACCCGAGGTAAACCTTTGCGATCCTTTTCCCAGTAGAATTCAAATCCTACAAAGATGAATCGCTTGCCTTTCCTCAGATAACGGCGGCTAAACGGGAGCTTTTTGGTTTTCTCTTGGGCTACCTCAAGTCCAAATTTCTTTAGTCTTTTCGGTAGCGTTTGATAGAACCGCTCCGCCTCATCTTCGTGCTGAAATGCACAAACCCAGTCATCAGCGTAACGCGTTAACGTTGCTTTACCTCGACAGGTTCTCTTCACCACGCGTTCAAACCAGAGGTCGAGAGCGTAGTGTAGATAGATGTTGGCAAGTACTGGAGAGACGATGCCTCCTTGCGGTGTCCCCGTTTCGGGGTGGATGACCTTCCCATCCGTTTCCAGTATACCGGCCTTTAACCATTTGCGAATCAATCCCAAGAAGGCCCGGTCATCGATGCGTTGTTCAAGCATCTTAAGTAACCAGTCATGATCCATATGATCGAAGAAGCCTCGTATATCCGCTTCGACAACCGTGTGATAAGGACCAAACTGGAGTTCCCTGGTCAGCTCAGATACCGCACCATGGGCGCTTCGTCCTACTCTGTATCCGTGACTGCAATCCAGAAAATCTTGCTCATAGATGGCAGTCAGCACCTTTGCTGCGGCGGCTTGTACCAGCCGATCTTCTAAGGCGGGGATACCCAGTGGTCGTTGCTTTCCGTTCTCCTTGGGTATGTAGACACGCCGCACCAGCTTGGCGCGGTATCGTTTAGTTTTCAATCGCTCTACCAGTCGCTGTATGTTGACGTGCAAGTCCTCTGCATACGCCTCGGCGGTAACTCGGTCTACGCCGCTGGCTGCTCTCTTATTGAGAGATTCCCAAGCATGATAGATCAGCGCCTCATTCAGACATCGATAGAGATCTCGAAAACGGTGTCGGTTGCTACTCTTTGCCTTGTTGGCTATTCCCCACAGGAAGGTTGGCTCGCTTTGCTCCAGTCCTACATTGTCCGGTGCGAGTTGCCTTTGTGGGCTACGTACTTCCGTCAGGTCCTTCCCCATGTTCATGGCTTTCCCATGCGCTGAGTACTATGCCTGATAAGACACCCTGGTGGCATACGGCAGTCACCTGCCTTCCCAAAACCAGGTTTCCACAATAAACCGTTCGACTGCTGCATAGTCCAGCGTCCGAGTTTCCTCTTCTGTGCCTTAGTATCAGTATGTCTTGCGTTCATGCTTCTTCCTGTTGGGAGCCAGTCAGGGCTTCCCGAGTTCTACGTCTCATCTCTTCCTACATGCCACGGTCTGTCGACTCCGGCGGACCTCCACACCCTTGCCAATTCGGGTGCTTCTGTGTTGCCTTCGGTGGGCCATTAAACCCTCGGCATCCGCAAAATCTAAATCTCGAAGCTGTACCAACTCTTCAGGGTGCACGACCACCCCTGCGGCCTATAGGATTCTCTGTCTACGCTTCGCCCGCCTTGTTCGCCGGTCCTTCGGCTCCGCCACGGACGCAAGACTCGATACGGGTGGGTGGCTAACCCTTTCCCGACGGGGACTTTCACCCCGCAAGATTCGACGAGCTTTGCTCGGCGCGAAATGGCACTAAGTTAAGGGTGTTTATCAGCTATCTATCAATTACTTAACCCTTATTTAAAGCGGAATCAGTCATTGTGGATATCATGCAAAAGTGGCTTAACTTAGTGTCATTCACGACACCCATCATTTCTTGGGTTTTAGGACATGGAAATTTGGGCTTTCATATAAACGCCAGGAGAGCGGTCGGTTCTCTCGTCCCGTGACCGGGACAAGATATAGATCAACCGCTGATGGCCGGGGGTGTGTGATAACTCGATAATCCCTTCTAGTTTCCTGATCGGACTGCATCAGAGGCCCTGTAACGGGATTTGATCGAGGCTGGTTCCAATGGGGGTGATCTGGCCAAATAAAGGTGATCAACGGGATGAACTCCGCGGGGCGGACCCCAAATTCCAAACTACCTATATCACGGCGTGGGGATAATCCAACTGGCGATTTTGAAATGCCAAAATATCAGGTTTTTGAATGACACCTTCTTCAATATTGATCGCGCGACGAATGGTCTCATTTTTATGCCAGCCTTCAGGCCCGCCCGCAATCGCAGGCAAATGAACAACCAACGCCGCAGATATGGATCGTGAGGCACTCTCCCACAAATAGCTTGGCGTATGATCAACGGCATAATAATCGACTTTCTCCACCTTAAACATGGGGTTTTTAAAGGTAGTGGGTTTGGCAAAATAAAATCCCATACCCTCATCACAGCTGACATCAATGATCAGGCTACCGGGGTTAAGGCAGGCCTTTTCTTCTTCAGTCACAAAGTCAATGGGATGATTGGTGTCTTGAAAGGTGCCGTTAATAATAATGCTGGTCTCGCTTATCAAATCAGACAAAGGCCTCTCGGACCCGTCATGTTCAACGACCAGCATACGTGCTTCGTGCCCAACACCTTCCCTGAGTCTCACATAGTGACAATCCAGCACTTCCTCGCGAACCTCGTGGTCAGGGCGTTGAATACAGATGGTGATATCCCTGAATCCGTGCGCCTTAAGGGCGTAGATAGCGCCGCGGCTAACCGCCCCAAAACTGAAAATAATGACTTTCCGCTGATCTCCATAATGCCCGTCAATACCTTTTAACTGCAGCGCATGTATCACCGCACAGTAGCCCGCCATTTCATTGTTCTTATAGAACGTATGTCGACCGATCTGTCCTTCCGGACCCCACACAAACATATCTTCAAAAGCAATAATCGTCTGTTTTCTATCGATGGCTGTCTGGGTAATTTGCCGCTGCTGGGTGCAATGCGGATAGCCCCACAGAACACCACCTTCACGAAGTTGTTCAAAATCAGCGAGCATGGGTTTGGCAATAATGGCCACATCCATGTTCTCTAATAACTCATCCCGTGAGGCGAGACCCCCTGTCTGACCTGCGAGTTCGGAATCGGAAACACCAAATCGCTCACCGTAGCCGGTTTCAAAGATTAACTGTCGACATAGTTTTTCGGGCAGCCGAGACAGATGCTCAGGATGGATCGGTACGCGTCGCTCGTCCTCCTTTTTAGAAGTGCCAATAACGCCTAGTGATAATGTATCCATGGTATTTCCTGTTGCCTGAAGAGCGAGCACCAAAATTTGCTGGCAAAACGTTCCTCCAGCCTGGTGGACTTGCTTTTGTATTAAGCATATTAATAAAAAAATGACGATCGCAATTGCGAGAGGAGGAATAATGGCTCATTCGATACCACTATATTTGCTTAGGAGCAGTTTAACACAATTCGCACCTCATCATCGGCGCTACGCCTGAACTCCGGGGGTCCGATCACCGGAATTCCAAATACGCCAAATCGAGTCATATACCTGACTTGAAAGCCCACTAGCATGGTCTGGCTGACGGGCATCTGGTAAAGCACTGACTTGCAACCTTGCCGAAAGCCTGTTTTTTGGGCCGCAGGTCAAGGTTGACCGGTTGATATAATTCTCAGGTATTTACTCTTTATCAAAGCTATCCACAATGATGGCGCCCATCGAAGCAGGCATGGTAATTACTATTAGGCGTTTAAATGCGACAAGTGTGTCACTAAGTAGCGGGAATTTATTTAATGACAAAAGTACCAGCGCAACAATTATTGCTGTAATTGCATAAGTAATAGCTATACGCCACAAAAAAACAGGGACTCTGTATTTGATATTACCCTGGAATACGCTTTCATATGCGAAAAAGCCTAAGAAAGTCATAGACAGAATAAATACTACTAATAAGTTAGTGAAAGGAAGTGTCTCGCCCAGTCTCCAAGCTTCTTCTGAGAACGAAACAGGAACTGCCAAAGCAAAAGCTCCAATAGCAACCTGGCTTGCATCCTCTAAGTTAAAACTCAACTTCATTATGTTTGCCTAACTACATTCATGTTGAAAACAGTGATGTAAAACGCCAATTTTATACTTTTGGTGCTCTCATTCGTATGGTTCTTCATGTTAAGTAGTAACTTAGGTCAGCAGTAGCACAAACGCAAACGTGTTCCTGTCATTACCGCTCTATGGACTTAACAGGGACAAGAGTGGCTCTTTAACCTGAAGCTAACGAAATAGATCATTTGTGATGGTCAGGTGTTGGCAAACGGCAACTGTGAACTTACTGACGGCTCTGCGGCGGGCGATTGGCGGATGCCAAACTATCTTGAACTGATCAGCTTAACAAACCTCGGTGTCTCCAACTCACTCGACTGATTTAAGTCGTTTGTGATGCTGCTCTTGACCTGACTATAGGTTCATAGTTTACCGTTTGTATTCATCGGAACCAAAAAGGTCAATTTGCAAGCAATATGAGGCAACCATGAAACAGCAAGACAAACTTGAAGGTATCAGCAAGCCACGACGGATTAAGCATTGCTTTACACAGTCAATCAAAGGGACGCCTGAGCAGGTATTTCCGTTACTTTGTCCTGTACGCGAGACTGACTGGATTCCCGGCTGGACAACCGATTGGGTGATTTCCAATTCAGGTGTAGCTGAACTGGATTGCATATTTCAAACACCTCCCCGCCCAGGGGCGGGCGGAGCTGCTTCCATATGGGTGATCACACACCATGACAGGGCAGCAAACAAGGTGGAAATGTTCAAGGTGACACCTGGCTTTACTGTCGGCAAACTACAAATTTCATTGATCGCACAAGGCCTGGCTGCGACTAAGGCCACCATCACCTATGAGTTCACATCACTGGGACCGCTTGGTGATAAGTATCTGGCGACCTACACGGCGCAATGGTACGAAAAGTTCATGCAGGTCTGGGAAAGACAGATGAACCATTACCTGGAAACCGGAGAAGCAAGTCCTGATCCTGACCTGCAGTCGGGCTAATCGCCAACATGCCGCATGAAAGAGGTACTGGTATGAAAACAGATTCAACAGTAATGCTGAGACTCATGTTTATCCTTGGAGCGATAGTCGATGGCGCGATTGCGGCATCGTGGTTCCTGATCGCATCCGGTGCAAAAATCCCAAATATACTTAATGGCTATACAGGAGCCGGATCTGACTATGAATTGGCGATGTATGTAGGCGCGATGTTTATGACGGGCTGGACTATATTGCTGGCTTGGGGGGCCATGAAACCCGTTGAAAGAAGAGACCTGCTGCTTATTACTTCCACACTGCTTTTTCTTTCAGTGATTGTCGAACTCGTGTTTTATGGTGACATGCTGGGGGGCGGTGGTTTTGTATTTGGCGTAACCAAACGTGTAGTGTTGAGTACGGCAGCTACAGCAGTATATTTCTATTCATTCAGAAACCAAAAGAGCCCACATAGCACCTGACGAAGTTATGCTCACTGTGATGTGGCTGCCAAGGGCCGCTTCTGTCCGTGACTTACCCCTTCACATGTTAAGATCGCAATGGTCACTAAATTGCCATAATGAGCTTATAAAACAGTCGTCACCAGTACCGGACAGGCGAACAATTTATCAGCGATCCGGCGTAGCTTCGATGGACGTGGCATCTTCCATAAGATAGTAAAAAGAAGGCCAGTTTGATGAATGCTCAAGCAAACCCACTTTTGAGATCCAGAGTTCACTGGATGGACAACCTGAGAACGATCATCATCTTTCTTGTGGTTCTGTACCATATTGGAGGTGTTTATGAATCAGCGGGTCTTTGGGGTTGGTTTTGGATTGTAGATGATCCAACTACCATGGTGTGGGTTGGTATCATGGGTATTGTTTTCGATATTTTCGTCATGCCTACCCTGTTTTTTGTATCTGGCTATCTCACTGTAGCATCTCTGAAAAACAAGACCACGGGACAATTTGTCATCGGGAAATTCAAGCGATTGATCATCCCCTGGTTAATCGCAGTTTTCACATTAATTCCGACTTACAAGATCATATTCCTGTATTCCAGGAACCTGCCGCAGGAACACTGGAGTACATATTTCCATATCACCAGCCCGAACAGCCAAAACTGGTTATGGTTTCTGCCGGTCCTGTTTGTTTTCAACCTTGCCTATGTACTGTTATCAAAAATAAATCTAAAGCGGCTCGAAATCTCACCAGGCACTGCTGTTCTGGGGGCCATCATTATTGGGTTTGTGTATAGCTTCAGCATCGGCAGCCTGGTTGGGTTTCGTAGCTGGACCCTGACACCATTGATTGATTTCGAAAATGAAAGAATCCTGGTGTATTTTCTGACTTTCCTGCTCGGTGCCCATTTTTACAAACAGGGCGTTTTTGCCGAGAAACCGAGTGGCAAGCGACTTTACAATATTGTCAATGGAATCGCCTGGATTCCTGTCACCGCGCATATCTTTGTCCGGCTGATTCCCTTCTTTTCGACGGAAGGTTTTACAGTTACTCCAATGTACAGGTTGATGTGGTGGCTTAGTTTTGATCTTGCCCTGCTCTGCATGATGTATGTAATGGTTGAATCCTTTAGACGTTATTTCGATCAATCCGGAAGAATTTGGAGTGAGCTAAACCGGAATTCGTACGGCGTTTATATCATCCATGTGATCATGATCGGAATCTTTGGCACGCTTTTAATGAAACTGGGCTTGCCAGTTTACGTGAAGTACCCTTTGCTGATTATTCTGACCTACCTGGGTAGCAACCTGTTGGTATCTACCTACAAAAACCTGGCGGCAAAAGCATGATCCTGGGCACAAGAACCCGCCCGTTGACGCGGGCAAATATCAAGGGCGTAGACCTGATAAATTTACCCGGATTTGAGAGGCTTGCCGGTCACGATTGCATTTTTTAACAAAGTGCGGACAAATCTCCGCTTATAGCCTATTCTGTTGAAAAACTCCCATAAAAAGAAGGGCTACATGAGATAATAGGCACATCGATTTCATGGACGGAGTGCTTACCCATGATGGGCAGTAGCGACACCCCTCAGAAGCCATTTTTCTATGCCTTTAATCTCGATGATGTGGTTCCGCAGGATCATCTGCTACGCAACATCGAGCGTTTCCTGGATCTCTCCGATCTGCGCCAGCATCTGGAACCTTATTACAGCCATACTGGGCGGCCCTCAGTCGATCCGGAGCTGATGATTCGCATGTTGCTCATCGGTTACTGTCTCGGCATCCGCTCAGAGCGACGCTTGTGCGAGGAAGTAAAACTGAACCTGGCCTATCGCTGGTTTTGCCGTTTGAGCATCGAAGACAAGGTACCGGACCACTCGACTTTCTCCAAGAACCGCCACGGACGCTTCCGGGAAGCCGAAGCATTCCGTTTTGTGTTTGAGCAGGTACTGGAACGATGCATCAATGCCGGACTGGTGAGTGGTGAAGGCTTCGCAGTGGATGCAAGCGTGGTTAAGGCCGATGCCAGCCGTCAGCGCCATCACGAAGACGATGATGATTGGGGTGGTGGTCCTGCGATCCGCGAGTATCTTGAGGGCTTAGAGGAAGATGACACGGTAGCGGTGGCACCACCAAAGAAGGTCTCGCACAGTGATCCCCAGGCCCGCTGGACAGCAGCACCCGGTGGTCCAGCCTTTTATGCTTACTCGACCAACTACCTGGTCGACACCGGTGCCGGTATCGTTGTCGATGTTGAAGCGACACCGGCTCATCGGACGTTGGAAGTACAGTCCACAAGAACCATGATCGAACGACTAGAAGACCGCTTCGCGATAAAGACTAAAAAGCTGATTGGTGATACCGCTTATGGTACGGCTGAGTTCCTGGGATGGATGGTTAACGATAAGGCCATCGAACCACACGTGCCGATCTGGGAAAAAGGTGAACGGACCGACGGTACGTTCAGTCGCTCTGACTTCGACTTTGATGAAGAAGCAGATCACTACACTTGTCCGAATGACAAACGCCTGGTGCGCTATCGGCGTAAGTTCAAGCAACCACGGAGTGGTATAACCAAAGCCAACACGATTAACTATCGTTCCAGCAGACATGACTGTGCAGCATGTCCAATGAAGCAACGGTGCTGTGCCAAGACACCTTACCGTAAAGTGACCAGAAGCGTTTATGAGTCGGCACGAGATGTAGCCCGGGAAGTAGCAAAGACCCCGGCTTACAGGCGCACCCGGCGCCAACGTAAACAGGTCGAGATGCTCTTTGGCCACATGAAACGCATACTGAAGGTGGATAGATTACGGCTGCGGGGCCTGAGCGGTGCACAAGATGAGTTCCTGCTGACTGCAACCGCACAAAATCTCAGACGAATGGCCAAATACCTGGGGACAGGTCCGCCTGTTGCACCTGGAATAGCTTGAAAGTGACCGAAAAACATGGAATAAACGAGTAAAACAAGAACAAAAAAACAAAATCCGGCATTAGCCGGAACGCAGACCTCGCATCAAAATCCGAGCTACAAAATCGCTCATCTCACAAACGAGTTTTTCAACAGAATAGGCCAAATGTAGACGTTGGAATCATTCGTGTTCCGCGTATGAAATTAGTGCTAAAACTTGATCGATCTGAGCCTGCACTTCTCGGTGCGAGTCTCGCAGGTTTGTGAAGTTAAGGATTCTGACAATTAACAAATTTGCGTACGTTCGATTTGCTGCGAACGCATCAACATCCAGCTGGAAGCTGACCGACGACTCTTCTACTTCGGCATATTCTTCCCAGCTAAATTCGGTGAAGCTACCGTACTCAATATGGTATTGCAGAACATATTCTCGAAAATTGTTTCGCAAATCGTCAAGTTCGCCAGCATCTGATTCAAGAGTCCGAACGTACTGGGCGATAGCGCGACGAAGCTCGGCCGACCTAATTGTCTGAAGTCCGCCGGATGATGTCAGATCATCGACTGCAGCCCTCAGAAGCGACGTCGTTTGATCGGGGCCGGTTTTCCAGACCATCTCGCTAACTCGCTCATATGATGGATTGGCTTCGGGTGACACAACGTCCTCTAGGTAGGCCCGAGACTCTTCGACCCAGCGCTGTAAAGACTGAAAGTCCCGGTCAATGATTCTGCGATTATCTATCAGCTCCGTCTCCAAAGCCTGAAGGTAAGATCGTGCCTCTTCGTCCTGGTTGCGCAAGTCCCACCAAGCATCGATCGCGAATGCCAACAAGATTCCAACCAAGACGGCGAAACCGTCGAGAACAGCGGGCCTCCACTTCAAGTCTCGATTCTCAGACATTGCTCGGTTCAAGCCTTTCGATTAAGAAAATCAACCCAAACAAACCGATTTCTCAATGATCTTTTTGGGTCAACTGCGATCCTTCATTATCCTATCACCACAAGACTTAGTTATCTATGATCCTTATATACGATCCCAAAGCGCTGTCTGTTACCTATCTTCGGACGATAGGATATAGGCTGTAGTCTTTCCAATGTTACCTGTTTACCGTACAAATCAGCTTCTGGCACGGGCACACCTTTCTGTTTCAAGTGTTCAATGGCCTCGACATTACCCCATCGGGCAGCAAGGATTAACCATGTCTCCGCTGGATCATCAAATCCAAGCTCTGTCTGAACTTCTGCCAAACTGACCATGGCTGGGACATAGCCTTGTATCGCTGATGCATAAAACCAGTCGGCCGCGTCCTCAAGATTTTCAGGGGTGCTGCCCAGGCCATATCGCGACAAACCACCCATATTGTGCTGTGCAATGTAATGACCGTCGTCTGCCAGCGGCCTCCACTCAGCTGCTGCCTGATC
>Ga0316191_10000004_pt1 | contig 103511 bp, 95 predicted proteins | sample Eddworburr2cm_MG_FD_204928 | JGI IMG/M metagenome (GOLD analysis project Ga0316191, IMG submission 204928) | Coastal sediment microbial communities from Maine, United States - Eddy worm burrow 2 cm | ecosystem: Environmental > Aquatic > Marine > Coastal > Sediment | place: USA: Maine...
GAGCCCATTTATAGGCATCGACCGCGACAACATCGTCGTCAAACTTGAAGAAGAGTCTTGACGCCTTTCCTCAAAACAAACCTGAGAATTCAATCCGGCCCACGATCATATGATCAGGCAGCCTGCTCGGCCTCCGCGAACCTGCTTCGCCTGCTCTGCCAAATCAGCATATGGCCCGGTTGTACTCAAGAATCAAAAGTAGGGTAATCTAATATACACAGGTAGGTACCGAGAATGGATAACCCGGTATCATAGTGATACTTAAAGATATGGAAGGTCGTTCGTTCGTGAAAGAGGTGATCGATATGCCAGAGGATTATCTGCCTGAGCAAAACCATCTTCTGGCCGCGTTCACGGCCGCGACTCGAGACCGTTTATACCCTCATCTGTCGCTAGAGTTCCTCCCGTGCGGGAAGGTTTTGTATGAATCCGGACACGCCTTGCGTCATGTCTATTTCCCGGTCGACTCGGTTATATCCCTGCTTTACACGATGGAGAGCGGCGCGTCGGCGGAAATATCGTTGGTGGGTAACGAAGGCCTGGTCGGTATCGCCGTGTTCATGGGTGGCGAAAGCACCTCGAGCCGGGCGCTGGTGCTGAGCGCAGGCCACGTTTTCAGCCTGCCTGCAACACGCCTCAAACACGAGTTTAACAAAAACGCTGACCTGCGGATGCTGATGTTGCGCAACACGCAGGCATTGATCACGCAAATGGCCCAAACGGCGGTCTGTAACCGGCATCATTCGATTGACCAGCAGTTGTGCCGCTGGCTGCTGTTGTCTCTGGACCGCCTGCCGGGCAACACATTGACCATGACCCAGGAACTGATCGCCAACATGCTGGGCGTGCGCCGCGAAGGCGTCTCCGAGGCCGCTGGCAAGCTGCAAAAGCTGGGAGTGATCACATATCGGCGCGGAATGATCACGGTGCTGGACAGGCCCAAACTCGAAAAACTGAGTTGCGAGTGTTATTCGGTGGTCAAACGGGAAACCGACCGCCTGCAATCCTACCTTCCATAACAATTGCCCCGGCGGGAGCGGATTTATCCACTCCTGCGCGAAGGTGAACCGCCCGTCGTCGACGTCCACCCGGACGGTGTCCCCCGCGGCATACGCACCCGCCAGGATCTTCTGAGCCAGGAATCCCCTTTTGATGAAACTTACGGAGTAACCGGCAAGACCGATGGCAACAGACGCAACCCTTGGCTTGTTAACCAGGCCGGCTTCACCTTCCCGATCAAAGGCACTTTTCCAGCGGTAAAAACTGGATCTACCTATACCAAAATATCTGCAGGTTTTACATACGTTGCCAGTTTTCTATGCGTGCTCCAACACACGCAATCGTTTTTGAACTAAGCGTTGTTCTTCGTTCATTTCCACAGCCTCCTAAACAGATATCATTTAGCATAGACTGTCCCGTAAGGTCTGACATATCTACAATCTGCAGGTGCAAATACCGGCAAGCGAATGAAAAATGGCTGGAAGAACTCAGGAGCACCGTGGACTTACGAAGTCGATCCAACGCGTGTCGTTCTGCCGACCGGATAACGGTACAATACGTTTGTGGGATTGATACCCTATGATGGCTTCATCCGGGATGGATATGTTGCGTGCTGACAACCGCTAAAGGAAATGCTGTCTGCGGCAGGCCGGATCGTCCTGTGCCACGACTGTTGGTAATCAGTAATGAACAAGGAGGCAAAAATGCGTCGCCCTGGACTGGGTACACTGGTTTTAACCGGCTTCGGTCTGGGTGTAGCTTGCGGCCTGTTCTTCGGCGAAATGGCCGCGGTATTCGAGCCGGTCGGCCGTGCCTATATACGTTTGCTGCAGATGGCTGTTATTCCCTACATCATGGTTTCCCTGGTGGCAGGCCTGGGCAGGCTGACGCCCAGCCAGGCGTCAAGGATCGCGATCTGGGGTGGCGCGGTACTGCTTATCATACTGGCCTCCGGTATGGTCATTGTGTTGGCTGCCCCACTTGCTTATCCGGACTGGGAAGCCGCCAGTTTTTTCAGTTCCAGCCTGTTGTCCACGGCGGAAAGTGTCGATTTTGTCAGCCTGTACATCTCGGCCAACCCTTTCAAGTCGCTGGCCAACACCGTTGTCCCGGCAGTGGTTCTATTCAGCATCATGCTGGGGGTGGCGGTCATGATCTCCGATCGCAAAGCGCCATTGCTGGAGCTCCTGGCTTCGCTGGACGATGCGCTGATAAACATCACTCGTTTCGTGGTGAAACTGGCACCCTTCGGCATTTTCGCGATCAGTGCCAATGCAGCCGGAACGCTTGATATCACGGCGTTTGACAAGCTTCAGGTATATGTTGCTACCTTTTTGCTTCTATGGGCCATTTTCTTCTTTTTGTTGCTGCCGGGCCTGCTCATTGCATTGACTCCGGTGCGTTACAGGGAAATCTTCAAAACTTTCCGTATTCCGTTTATAACGGCATTTGTAACGGGCAGTGTGCTGGTGGTGGTACCCATGTTGATCGAACGGATCAAGGAGCTAATGGCACTACACAACATTGCCGATGAGGAAACCGACGCTGCGGTCGATGTGTTGATTCCGACCACTTACAATTTTCCTTCTATCGCCATGTTGCTTGCCTTGAGCTTTATCCCCTTTGCAGGATGGTATGCCGGCAGTGAACTCACCGTTGGACAGTATCCGCAATTTGCCTCGGTTGGTTTGTTTGTGGCGTTTGGCGGAACCAACATTGCATTACCTTTTATGCTCGACATGTTCCGCTTGCCGGCTGACCTGTTCCAGTTGTTTTTGGTGGCCAATGTCATCACGAATTTCTTCTTTACCGCAGTGTCCGTGATGAACCTGGTTGTGCTGACCGTGTTGACAATATTTCTCATCAAGCGGCGGATTAAGTTCCTGCCCATGTTCCTGGCCATCCTGGTCATTATCGGCGTATTTGGAACACCCCTGTTACTCAAAGGTCAGGCAAGTATTTTTAATCACTTTGTAGACTACGAATACAAGGGTTACCGCGACTTTGTTGCAAAGGAACTGGCCGTCACTCCTGTTGAAACACGGGTCGGGCAATACCAGGCTGATCTCGTTTCAAGCGGGAATTCTCAGCGTCTGGAACGGATAGAGAAGTCGGGTTGGCTCAAGGTAGGCTACTCCCCAGATTCTTTGCCATGGGTATTCCAAAACTCTAACGGAGACCTGGTGGGGTTCGACATGGAACTGGTCCATCAACTTGCTGCAGACCTGGAAGTCGGACTTGAAATGATCAAGCTGGAGCGGGGGCAGATTCAACAGGCACTGGATAGTGGTCAAATCGACCTCTATACCTCCGGGCTTATGATGGATGTGCAAACTGCCCGCGAGTACACCATCAGCCTGCCATACGCCGATGCTACACTCGGTGTGCTGGTCAAAGACCACCGGCGCCAGGAGTTTGATTCGCTGAAATCGATACTTAAGGAAGGCGGGAAATCATTTGCTGTCTTGAACTCACCATCGCTAAGAAGAAACCTCAAGTCCTCATTTCCTGATTTGGAATTCACTAGTGTGGATTCGCCGCGACCATTCCTGCAGGGTGAAATGGAGGGTATTGACGCCCTCATCATGTCAGCCGAAGCTGCATCAGCCTGGACAATGGTCTATCCGGACTATGCTGCAGTTGTTCCCGGTGATTCATTGAAGCGCGTGCCTTTTGTCCTGGTGCTGCCGCATGGAGATGATGCGTTTAAGGTTTTCATCAACGACTGGCTTATTCTGGCCAAATCGCTTCGGATTACTGATAGTGCTTATCGGCATTGGATTCTGGGGCACGACGATGCCTTGAGCAAACCACGCTGGTCCGTGATACGCGATGTTCTGCATTGGGTTGATTAACTTTTTTCCCCGGCTTATTGGCCGAAACCCTCCGGAAGTTTCATATCGAGGTTTTCCAACAGGAACGCCCAGCTATCGGAATAGCCCTCGATGACTTTATCAGTTGGCACGCCTGCGCCGTGACCGGCCCGGGTTTCGATTCTGATCAGAACGGGATCGTCACCGGCCTGGGCTTCCTGCAATGCGGCCGCATATTTGAAGCTGTGTCCGGGTACGACGCGGTCATCCGTATCGGCTGTTGTCACCAGGATGGCCGGATAGTCGGTGCCTTCCTTGATGTTGTGATAGGGAGAGTATTTCAGCAGTGCTTCGAACTCTTCCGGGTTATCGGACGAACCATAGTCGTCGGTCCAGAACTGCCCGGCAGTAAAGTTGTGAAAACGCAGCATGTCCATTACACCGACCGCTGGAATCGCTGCACCGAACAAATCCGGTCTCTGGTTCACCACCGCGCCTACCAGCAGTCCGCCGTTGCTGCCGCCGAAGATGGCGAGTTTGTCAGTGCTGGTGTAACCCTCTGCTATAAGGTATTCGGCGGCGGCAATGAAGTCGTCGAACACATTCTGCTTGTTGAGTTTGGTTCCGGCCTGGTGCCATTCTTCGCCATATTCACCGCCGCCACGCAGATTCGCCACGGCATAGATTCCACCCATGTCCATCCAGGTCAGGCGGACGGTCGAATAATAGGGTGTCATTGATATATTGAAGCCGCCGTAGCCATAGAGCATGGTCGGGGTGTTGCCATCCGGTACCACGTCCTTGCGGTGTGCAATGAACATGGGTACACGGGTTCCGTCTTTGGAGGAATAGAAGACCTGCTTGACGACGTAATCATCCGGGTTCATTGCGACATCCGGTGTTTTGAAAGCACTGACTTCACCGGTCGAAATGTTCAGTTTGCTGATCGTGGTTGGGCTGTTGAAGCTCGAGAATGCGAAAAATGTTTCATCGTCATCGAACTTGCCACCGAACCCGTAGGCGGATCCGATCCCCGGCAATTCGACGGCTCCGGTTTGCTTGCCATCGGTGTCCATCACTTTCACCACGGTTTTGGCGTCCTGCATGTAGGTGGTGATGATTTTTCCACCGACCAGGTTTACATCATCCAGTACATCTTCTGTCTGGGCGATGACTTCACGCCAGTGATCCCGTCCGGGTTGTTTGGTGTTGATGGCAATCAGGCGGTTACGTGGTGCACCGTCGTTGGTGCGGAAATACAGGTCGTCTCCCAGGCTGCCTGCCAGTGTGTAGTCGTATTCGAATCCCTCGATGATCATCACCGGCCCGGCATCCGGATCAGTGAGATCCTGGTGCAGGATACTGTAACGGGCGTCGGTGCCGACTGCCAGGGTGATGACCAGGTGTTTCCCGTCATCTGTGACCTCGCCATTCGGCCGCCAATCCGGCTGTTCGGGGTTTGCGTAAACGACACGATCCTTTTCTTGGGCCGTTCCCAACTGGTGAAAGAACACTGTCATGTTCTTGTTCAAGGACTGGAATTTTTCTTCTTCTTTTGTGGCCGGGTAACGGCTGTAATAGAAACCGGAACTGTCGCCCGCCCATGAAAGGCCGGTAAATTTGAGCCAGTCCAGCTGGTCGCTCAGTACCTCGCCGCTCTCGACTTCGATCACTTTACCCATGCGCCAGTCCGATCCGCCGTCCTGTACCATGTATGCAACGTGCCTGCCATCCGGGCTGGGGTAGTAAGCACCCAGCGCAACCGTGCCGTCCTCTGACCAGGTGTTCGGGTCGATCAACAGCTCCGGTTCAGCGTCAAGGTCGGCCTGGGTGTAGACAACATCCTGATTCTGCAGACCGTTGTTGTAGCTGTAGAAATAGCGGCCACCCTCCTTCTCGGGGAGGGAGTAGCGCTCGTAATCCCATAGCTCTTTCATGCGCGAATTGATGGCGCCCCGTTCCTCGATGGTGTCGAGATAGGCAAACGTCACCTCGTTCTGGGCGCCGACCCAGCTGCTGACCGCTTCGCTCTCGCGTACGTCATCTTCCAGCCAGCGGAAGGAGTCGGCCACATCGGTGCCGTGGTAATTGTCAACGTGGTCGACCTTGTCGGTGACGGGGTAGACCAGACCAACCGGCTCGGCAACAACTTCAACAGGCTCCGACACGGGTTCAGAACAGGCAGCGAGCAGGACCGGTACCAGCAAGACCAGGCATATTTTTTTCATGGGTGTGTCCTTTGAGATTTGAACAGGGTATTTCTGTTAAACGAATTATATCTGTCATTAATTCAGATGGCACATAGACTTGTGCTATAGGGTAGGATTGCCATTGTCACTGACCGCTGCTCTTAACCGGTAATCAGAGCTGACATTCAGAGTTGGGCTGGCACGAATTGACAGGAGTTATTGTTATGCGGAAGTACCTGGATAGTTATAGATTTACTCTCATTTTTTCTGTCTTCGCTTTTTTCTTTATCGGCTGTGCCACAGTCGATGTGGTGGATCCGTCCCGCGAAGCCAGGGGGCTGCACGGGATGGTTGCATCGGCACATCCACTCGCTTCCCAGGTCGGTGTTGATATTCTGAAATCGGGCGGTAATGCCATTGATGCGGCGGTGGCGGTTGGTTTTGCACTCGGCGTAGTAGAACCGAATGCTTCGGGAATCGGTGGCGGTGGTTTTATGCTCATCTGGTTTGCCGACAGCGGCACGGTGGTTTTTATAGATTCCCGCGAGAAAGCACCGGCAGCAGCGACAGCAGATATGTTTGAGCTAGACGAGAGGGGCAAAGTCATACCTGATGCAAGGGGGCTTGACCCGGTGGTTCACGGCGGCAGATCGGTTGCCGTTCCCGGCGAGGTTGCGGGTTTACTTTCTGCATTGGATAAATTCGGCACCATGAGCCGGATACAGGTGATGCAGCCCGCGATTGATCATGCGGAGCAGGGCATTACCGTGTCACCGGTTCTGGCCGGTATTATCGCCGAGAACTACGAGGCAATCGCGACATTTACCGCATCGGGCAAAATTTTCCTGAATGACGGATTCCCCAGGGAGGCGGGTGACACGCTGCGTAACCCCGATCTTGCCAACACGCTGCGCCTGATTGCAGACCAGGGGCGAGATGCTTTTTATAAGGGGCCTGTGGCCGAGAGCATCGTTGATGCGGTGCAGTCAGATGGCGGCTTGATGACCATGGAGGACCTGGCGAGTTTTGATGTGAGTTACCGAGCCCCGGTGACAAGTACATATCGTGGTTACGAGATTATATCTGCACCGCCACCCAGCTCCGGCGGCACACATGTCATCGAGCTGCTGAACATCATGGAATATTTTGACGTGGAGAAGATGGGGCTGAATTCCGCGCAGAGTATTCACGCCTGGGCGGAGGCAATGAAGTTGATGTATAGCGATCGCGCGGAATATATGGGGGATTCTGATTTCATCGAGGTTCCGTTAAAAGGACTGACATCCAAGGAATATGCACGTGATCAGTTCGCCCGGATCGATATGAACAGTGTCATGAACCTGCCCCCCAGCGGCGACCCCTGGAGCGTGGAAAGCGCCAGCACGACGCATTTTTCGGTGGTTGACCGACACGGCAACATGGTGGCCTATACCAAGACCATCAATCACTTCTTCGCTTCGGGCATCACCACGCCGGGAACGGGGATAGTTTTGAATGACGAGATGGCCGATTTCGACCCGCGGCCGGGGCATGCAAATTCAATTGCCGGGGGCAAGAGACCCCTGAGCAGTATGAGCCCGACACTGCTGCTCAAGGATGGTAAACCTTACGCAACCATTGGCTCACCCGGTGGTACGCGAATTCTCACCACCATGGCCATGCTGATCAGTGACCTGGTTGATTTCGATATGGATATCCAGTCGGCTATCAATGTCCCCCGGATCAATAATTACGAAAGCGGTCCCTTGAGAATCGAATCGCGGATTCCGGTTGATGTCCAGAATGAGCTATTGCAAATGGGTCATGAGTTACAGGTAAAAAAGGCGTTTGATCTCTATTTTGGCGGAGCCCAGGGCGTGGTCATTGATCAAAAAAGCGGTGTAATGCATGGCGGTGCCGACCCGCGCAGGGATGGTAAGGCAATTGGTTATTAAGCCGGGCAGCCCCGCCGAAATCTGGTCAGCAGGTAGGCGGAGTGCACCAGTTACCGGAGTGCAATGGTAAAGGGTATTGATGGGCTCCATATTCGGCACGATTATGCAAATCTATGCGCTGTTAATTATTATGGTCATAGTTTTTTAATTATCAGGCGCTATGGGACGCAAGCGATTCAAAAAGGGCGTAAGGAATCAGACACCCGCAGCGACGTCATGACCGCTGGCGCAGGCCAGTGTCCAGCCCAGCATGCCGTGACCGGTATTGAGGTGAACACCATCGACAGAACTTGGACCGATCAATGGCCGGCTATCGGGTGTCATGGGCCGGAAGCCTCCCCATTCCCCGGTAGAACTGACATCATAATTGGCGATGGCGGGTGCGATTGTACGTGCAGTCTCATACAGTTTTTGTGCCCTGGTCGCATCCATATCCGTACGGAAACCAACAAAGTCAGCAAAACCTGCAATCCGGATATCGTCACCCAGCCGGCTGAAAACAATTTTACAACCCGGGTCCGTAATACTGACAGAATTCGAGCTTTCGCCCGCAGGCAGGGTCAGGCTGTAGCCCCGCATCGGGTAGATGTTGGTTTTGATACCCAATGGATCCAGCAGCTTTTTACTCCAGGCGCCCATGCAGACAACCACGGCATCCGCCTGGAGCGTTCCCTGGTCCGTTTCAACCGCAGCCAGCCTGTTATCACGGGTGACAATCTTCTGAACCGTGGTGTTCAGCCTGAAATCGGTTTCACGATTCGAGGTCAGCCATTGACTGAGCCCGGTTGTGAACTCGAGAGAGTCTCCGACCTGGTCGCTTTTTGAGTAGACCGCTCCAGCGTATTCGCTCTTTAAATGATTCAGCGCCGGCTCAATCTCTGCAGCCTGGGAAAATGTGACGACCCTGGCGTCACAGCCATATTGACGCTTGAGCGTGCAAACCTGTGCTGCTTCCGTCAATGCTGCTTTTCCGGCCAGCAGTACCAGTTTGCCCGCTTCCCGGAATGAAAACTTCAACCCGGTTTGAGTGCGTAATTCCGTCATCAGTGACGCAGACCTAAGGGCCAGTTGCAATATCGCGATTGTGTTTTGACGGTTCTGATGGCCTGAGCACTGACGCAGGAAAGCCTGACCCCAACAGGCAAGCTGCGTGTTGAGTGGCGGGCGCACGTAAAATGCCGGATCAAGACCGGCCATCATTTTAGGGAATTTGGACAGTAGTGCCGGGCTGGCCATGGCATCCGTGAAACTATAGGAAAGCTGGCCTCCGTTGCCGGCACTGGCGCCGGACGCTACCGATTCAGCACGATCAACCACCGTCACAGAATGGCCGCGCTCGCTTAGATAATAGGCAGTGGTGACACCAACGACACCGGCACCCAGGACAACAACACGCATAGTGTCTCCTGCTTAAGAATCAGGAATTGCTCGTTAACAGAGTTTAATCGGCCTTACCTTGTCTGCTCCAATGACAATTTATGCTGACCTCATATCTCCAGTCTATGAGTCACCGGGTTAAGGGCTTTGCCAGAAATACACCAATTTCTGTCCTCAGGTGTTCGATGAAACGCTGGGTTATGATCGAAAGCGGGTCAGATACGGTATGCAGTATCGAAATATCGAACTGCAGTGGTGGATCCAGGTGTCGGGCGGTTACATTTTCATGCCCCGAAGATCGTGCGGTGATTTCATCAATTAATGCCACGCCGGCTCCATGTGCTACCAATGCCTTGGCCATTTGATAGGTTTCCACGTTGGCGACGGTTTGAAGCTGAATATCACTGGCTTCGGTGCGGGTGGCCAGCAATTGACCCAACGGGCTTCGGGTGCTCAGGTTTACAAAGCGCATGCCATCCAGTTCTTCCAGTGTCAGTTTTGATCTGTTCCCAAGGTCCAATGATTCGTTGCTGAGCACGACAAACTCCGCCGTTGCAAGATGATCAATCTTTATGCCCTGTGTGGCAGGAGGGTTGAATACGATGCCAAAATCAATTCTCAGCTCTCTTAGTGCGCGGACAACCTGGTGTTGGTGAAGGGTTTCAATTTCAAACATGGTATCCGGGTGCTGCGCCAGGTAAGACGCGATTGCAGAGGGAATGACGTCAACGCCCAGGGCAGGTGTCATCGCAATTCGAATGACACCGGTCTCTGCGGAGCCGAGATTCTTTGAAACCCGGCGAAGTTCATTGATGTTTCTGTAGGCATGGTTGACATGATCGATCAGGCGTTCTGCCTCACGGGTCGGCGTTATCCTGCCCTTGTGCCGATTGAACAAGGGGAAACCCAGTTGCTGCTCAGCATGGGCCAGCACTTTACTGATGGATGGTTGTGAAACATTCAGCAGCTTTGCAGCACCCGTGACGGAACCGCTGGTGTAGACCGCGTGAAAAACTTCGATATGTCTTAAACGCATGTTGGGCTCCGCTAAATTAGTTCTGCAAAGTATAACCTCTGGTTATTACTTTTTTGCGGGGACTGCTTACCGTTTGCCGGTGGAACCAATTGAGATTAAGGACGGAAAGAACAGGAACTGGTCAATTACGCTGTTCGCCTTTATGATTGAATCAACATGACAGCATCAGGGTATGAATGGTTTCCATTCATGTCCTTACGTTTTGGGAGACGAAAATGCGCCAGTGCCTAAGTCTGATTCTTCTCGGACTCTTACAGTTTGTACCTCCTTCTTTGTTTGCAAGTGAAACCTCCGTTGAAACCCCGGCAGAGGTGATGGAATACCGTGCCTGGGTAAATGAAATGCCCGGTCTTGAACGCGGGCCATTTTCACGTCTTAGGTGGTTTTGTAATGATGGAACCGTGTTGCCGCCCAGGTCTTACGCCTGCAAAGATCACGGTGGCGGTTTTCAGCACGGGGAATGGAGCGACAAAACACTTGAATTGCGCAAACAGGGCTACCTGGTCGCCAACATATTGGCGGGCCAGGATATAAATGCGCTGGTAGATGATCCTGACTTCCGAAATATCTATGCACAAATTCTGATTGAGCGCTTTTTGGTCAGTGCTGATGATGGCTGGATATTGAGACGGGCGCTGTTTTACCGTGGCGCTATCCAGGAGGAGGATGAACGGGCGGCAGCACGCAAACTTCTTATAGAGATGAGTTCGCGTGATGACTGGATCGGGCCTGGTTTTCCGGCACTCAGGGTAGGTGTCAGAATGCTGCCGCATGGCGCCAACAGTGCCTCCATTCAGAAAGTGCGGCAGGTGTCCGCTTCGCTGTCGGATAAGGACGATGGTTTCAAACCGCTTAGGGCCAAGATTCACGGTAGTCCGGGTGCCGAGGATGCGAAGAGTGTCCGCGACTATGCGGAGGGTCTTGCCACTGGCGCACAACAGCCTTACCTGGAACTGGCTGACGACATTGATGCGATCTACCAGGCTGAACCGCTGGATGCAGAACTCGATAGTATGGCAGCCCGTTACACCGCGGCCCCCTGGTTACAAAAAGTATTGACAGAATCCGCCAAAGCGCTGAGAAGTGGTGGCCTGGCCGCCAACAAATTCATCACAACCGGTAAATTACTGGCCGATCTAAGGACGGCTTTGCCCCGTATCAGATCACCCTATGTTCGTCTTGAAATACTGGACCTGAGCTTGCGGGTGGAAGTCGAAAACTTCAGTGCTGCATCTGTCATGCGGTCTGAACTGGTCAAAGCGACACGTCAACAGCAGGCTGTTTTTTTGAAATCTGCCGGTCAGGCCGCATTTGGTACCGGTGTTATCAATGCACGATTGCTCAACGAAATGCTTAAGACGATTGATGGACTTGAGCTAAATGAGCTTCAGTTGGATGAGTACCTGAGTAGTCTGAATTATCTTGGCCGTGCACCGGGCTGGGGGACCCAGACGCTGCGGATGCACTTCTATGAGCCGATGGAAAAGCTCGCCCAGATTGAATCGCTGGCCATGTTATTTATCCAGGATCAGTTACGTGGCAGTCCATTGTTGGTTTTCTCGAAGGTACTGGATGGTCTTTCGCGTGATGCGAATAGGCTCGCAGGTGTAAAACACCACTTATTCGATCAGGAGGTCGGTGTGGGTTTCACCGCGCTCAATCCGGGTCTGGCACGTGGAACCCTGCATGTTGAGCCGGATCTGAGTGAGCTCGAAAACTTTAAATCTGACGGTATCTACCTCTTGCCTGAAACGGTTTCCGACCTGCCGCCTGTGGCCGGGATATTAACTGCCGGTGAAGGCAATCCATTGTCTCACGTTCAGCTGCTGGCGCGTAACCTGGGTATTCCCAATGTGACGGTCAACGACACGGTCATTGCAGAACTGTCAAAACATGATGGTGAACAGGTGGTGATGGCGGTGAGCAAGTCGGGACTGGTTGAAATTTCACCCTGGTCAGATCAATGGAAAGAAATTTTCGAAGTTGCCGAAGCAGCCGGCGGTGTCACCATTGTGCCCGACCTGGAAAAACTTGATCTCACTGTTCAGGACCTGGTGCAGCTGGATGATTTAAGGGCCGTTGATTCAGGTCGGATAGTGGGCCCGAAGGCTGCCAAACTGGGTGAGTTGCGCGCCCACTACCCGGGACACGTTTCCCGCGGACTGGCGATTCCCTTTGGGATTTTCCGGCAGGAGGCGTTTGAACAGCCTTATCCGGGCGGTGACGGTACTGTATTCGAATGGATGTTAGCGAGCTATGCGGACCTGGCCTCACTCCCGATGGGAAGTACGGAGCATGCCCAAAAGGCCGAAACATTCCGTGCGGAGTTGTACGACATCGTTATCAATACAAAATTGAGTGCTGAATTTCAGGGCAAGCTGCGTGCTGCCATGAAGGAAACATTCGGCTCAGACAATCCCCCAGGTGTTTTTGTTCGATCTGATACCAACGTGGAAGACCTTGCCGGCTTTACCGGGGCGGGTCTGAACCTGACATTGCCCAACGTGGTGGGTTTTGACAATCTCGTGCAGAGTATTGCCAGGGTATGGGCTTCACCCTTTACTGCGCGGGCGTTTGCCTGGCGCCAGTCACACATGACACAGCCGGAACATGTCTATACCTCCATACTGTTACTCGAATCCGTGGCATCCGATAAGTCCGGTGTTCTTGTCACCCAGGACATCGATACCGGTGACCGGGGTGTGGTTTCAGTGGCGGTTAACGAGGGCTTGGGTGGCGCGGTTGACGGACAGGCTGCCGAATCCCTGCGTATTGCCCTGGATGGTTCCTACGTCCAGGTTCTGGCAACCGCGACTGCCCCCTGGCGGAGAGTGCCGAATCCAAAGGGCGGTCTCACGATGCTTCCCAGCAGTGGCAGTGACACGGTCCTTCAACCACTCGAGATTGACCAGGTGATTGATTTTGCGCAACACCTTCCGGACAAGTTCCCTGCTATCACCGATGATGAGGGCAATTCCGCGCCGGCAGATGTCGAGTTCGGGTTTGTGGACGGCGACCTGCGTCTGTTTCAGTTGAGACCGTTTCTGGATAGTAAAATGGCGAAAGGTATCAGCTACCTGCAACAGATGGACGCACAGTTGGCAAATACCAGTCTGATCAATGTCGATATGAATGGAGTACCTGAACAATGAAAATTTCCAATAGATTAAGTTCAGCATTAATCGTTCTCTCCCTGGTCTCCATAGCGATCACGGTGATGGCTTATCCCCTCGATGGTTATGAGGAAACCGGGATTCGGCGTGTAGAGGGTGCCCGTCTGGCCAATGAAGGTCTGGCAATAGGTGGGTTTCAGCCGCCTGGCGCCATGTTAACGACCGAGCAGGTTGATATCAGGCTGGTGGGCAAAAACATGGCTTTACCACCGGCAGACCCGGCTTTTACGGAGCAGATTAAGGGCCTGCTAGGTGAGCATGCTGACCGTTACGGAATCGCGGTACTGGATATCAGCGATATGGACAATCCACGTTATGCCGAATACCGGGGTGACTACCGCCAGAATGTAGGTAGTGTCGGCAAGCTGCTGGTCGCGCTTGGACTGTTCCAGGCATTGGCTGATACCTGGCCGGATGATCTGGATCGCAGGAAGGCCATACTTCGTGACACGATGATGACGGCGGATGACTTTTCGCACAGTGACCATCACACCATCCGGATATTCAATGTGGAAACAAGGGAACTCGTCCGTCGCCCGATCCAGGACGGCGACCAGGGTTCTTTATGGGAGTACCTGGATTGGATGCTTTCCGTCAGCTCAAATTCCGCTGCAGCGATGGTGATGCGTGATGCCATGCTGCTCAGGCATTTTGGGAAAGATTACCCGGTTTCGGAAGAACAGATCAGAAATTTTTATTCCACCACACCGCGCGGTGAGTTGACCAGGCTTTTCCAGAAGACCTTCTGGGAACCGGTGACCCGTAACGGATTGTCCCTGGACCAGATTCGCCAGGGTAGTTTCTTTACGCGCCAGGGCAAGGCCAACGTCAATGGCGGCGGTAACAGTTATGCAACCGCACGCAGCCTGATGGAATTTTTGCTAAAGATGGAAGAGGGTAAATTGGTGGATGAATGGAGTAGTCGGCAGTTGAAAAGACTGCTGTACATGACCGAACGGCGTATTCGCTATGCATCTTCGCCTGAACTCAAAGATGCAGCCGTCTATTTCAAGTCAGGCTCCTGGTACAAGTGCAAACAGGAAGAGGGTTTTAAATGTGGCGCCTATCGCGGCAACGTCATCAACTATATGAATTCTGTGGCTATCGTGGAGCAGGAGGTCGATGGCGTGAAACTACAGTACATGGTTATCGTGATATCCAATGTCTTACGACAAAATGGTGCCGTCGAACACCAGAACCTTGGCACCAACATACACAAACTGATGAAACAGGAGCACGGGGTAGGCGCACCCTAAGGTTACTGGGCTACATGTAGTGGATGGCACGACTGCCGGCTCTTGAGCCGGTTTCCGGGGTGGCTTCTTTCATCTGCGAGGGAGGGTGCGCGCCGGGGTGGGGTATTGACTACCAGGACACGCCACGTGTTTTCGGACCGAGGGCAGCGGGTTTACTTGTTATGTGAGACTGCCAATTCATGAAGTGGTGCGGCGAGATGTTCGAGCCAGACACTTCCATTCGGATTATTGGCCAGTGCGACCATAATATAAGCGAACCCGTCACCACGTACCAGTGCGCTATCTGCGTGATAGGTTTTCCAACTACCTGATTTTCTGTATATTTCAAGATCCGGGTAAACTTGCAAGCCTTTCACGAATTTGTGTTTGATGCCTGGATTGGACAACGCATTCAGCATCATTTTTGTCTGCTCGGGGCTTACAAGACTCCCGGTTTGTAACCCGTAGTAAAAACGGGCTGCCTGGAACGCAGTCGCTCCGTGGGACAGACCGGACAAGGGGTCACGATGATATGCAGTACCGGGCCCATAGTCTTTTCCAACCCAAAGCCCCCCCGTACCGTTCTGATCGTAAAAATTGTAATCGGGAGATTGCAGAATCTTCAATAGCTCCTCGCGGCCCACCTGCTCAAGGACTTTCGTTGCACAGGCGTTACATGAGTACCGGATCATGTTGTCCAAATCGGTCTGTAACTCGTCGTTAAGCTCAAGACGGCCGTCATCAATTTCAACAGCAGCACCCAGAAGTATCGCGATTTTTGGCAGACTGGCTGCGTAAACCATGTTGCGGCCGTTAAGTTCCGCAAGTTGGGGTTTATCGGGGTCGGTGACGATAACCAGCATAAGGGCGAGTTCATGTTCGCTGACGGCTCTCGTCAGGTTCTGCTCTGCTACCAGTGTTTCCAGACCTTTTTGCAGTTGCCAGTCTCCGGCATGATTCAGAATCCCGGTGGTTTCAATCGCAAATAGCGGTCCGCATAACAGAAGTGTAGCTATCATCAATGCGTATTTAATTGTATTCATAGTAAATTTTATAAAACGCTGAGCCGGAAAATCTTCTGATTCCAGATTGCGCAGCGAATGGTATGGACCAGCCAAAGTGCGGATATAATACTCTGAAGCAAAACAAAATAGAACTGTAAGTTATGATTGACTATCTCAAAAACACCAGTTTGACCTTCCGTATCATCACCGGCTTGGTATTGGGCGTCCTGACAGGTCTGTTTTTTGGGGAAGATGCTGCGGGCCTGAATCTGATCGCCGATATCTGGATCGGATTGATGCAGATGACCATCCTGCCTTACGTCATCGTTTCCCTTATTGTCGGTCTGGGTCAGCTGGATTCTGCCCTGGCACGTCAACTGGCGGTTCGCGGCGGTTTGTTGATGCTGGTGTTCTGGGGTATTGCCCTGCTGGTTGTGACAGTGATGCCGATGTCATTTCCCGTTTTCGAAAATGCTTCGTTTTACAGCTCACCGGCGGGTGAGGCGGCTACACAATTTAACCCGGTTGATCTGTACATCCCGAAAAACCCGTTTCATTCAATGGCGAATACCGTTATTCCCGCGGTTGTGATTTTCAGTTCGGCTGTCGGTGTGGCATTGATCGGAATGAAAGAAAAAGCTGCATTGATCGGGTCCCTGAGCACGTTTTTGGAGGCCCTTGGACGGGTGACGCGATTTGTTGTCGGGATGACCCCGATAGGTGTGTTTGCGATTGTTTCCGTGGCGGCAGGCACGATGACATGGGCTGAAATTGAGCGCCTGGAGGTCTATTTCATCGTATATATCTCTGCCTCTCTTTACCTGGCGCTGTGGGTTCTTCCGGTATTGATTTCGACCCTGACTCCTTTCAAATACAAGGATGTTTTCAGTTATACGAAAGAAGCACTACTGACCGCTTTTTTTACACAGAATGTATTCATTATCCTGCCGATGCTGATCGACGCCAGCAGAAGGCTCTATCAGGATTACGGGATCAATTCAGACGATACTGATTCGCTGAATGAGGTTATTGTGCCGGTTACTTTTAATTTCCCCAATACCGGCAAGTTGCTTTCACTGTTGTTCGTCCCATTTGCAGCCTGGCTTGCCGGCTCGCCAATGGAGCTAGGCAGTTATCCCAATTTTCTGCTCTCGGGTCTGGCCAGTTATTTTGCCAAGGCGCAGATAGCCCTGCCGTTTCTGCTTGATCTTCAGAAGCTGCCGCAAGATCTTTTCCAGTTGTACATCCCGACGGGCATCATCAATGGAAAATTCGACACCATGGTGTCTGCGATGAATCTTCTCGCCTTCAGCGTGATAGGTACTGCAGCGCTGACCGGGCACCTGAAAATCAACTTCAGAAAACTGCTGCGCTTCTTCGTATTATCCATCGTATTGCTTGTTCTCACGGTGCTTGGAACACGTGTGTTTCTTAGTGCCGTGATTGATACGAGCTATCACAAAGACAAGGTCATCATGGGCATGAATCTGATATTGCCTGCGGTAAAAACCACTGTATACGAAGGTCAGCAGGTTCCTCCGGTGCGGAATAATCAGGATTTACCTGAAGATTATTCCGTGCTTGATCAGATCACGCACAGAGGCGTGTTGCGTGCGGCTTATGTACCGGGCCGGCTTCCTTTTACGTTTAAAAATGAGCAGGGCGAACTGGTGGGGTTTGATGTTGAGATCCTGAATCTTCTCGCTACCGAAATGGGGGTGGAACTGGAATTTATCCCGGTCACGTGGGATACACTATTTGCACAGGTTAACGGTGACCAGGTTGATATTGTGGGCACCGTACCGCTGACCACCGAGATCCTTGTAAATATGACCCTGACCGACCCCTATCTCGAGGGTGCGTTGAGTGTTGTTGTCAGGGACCACCGAAGAGCGGACTTTGCACAGCGGGAAAGGCTATTGAAACAGCGTCAGCTGACGATTGCTTACCCGGGCCCGGTTGGATACATAAGAGGCCCGATAGAGGCGTCTGTTCCCCAGATCAATTTCACATGGAAAGAGGTCGATGATCTCAGGGAGTTCTTCCAACAGGAGGGCGAAGAGATTGACGCCTTGATCGTGCAAGCAGAAATTGGCACGGCCTGGACACTGTTGCACCCGGAGTACACCGTGGTTACTTTCGAATCAACGAAGTTGAATATTCCGGCCGGATTTGCAGTTCCGAAAGGCCAGCAGGATTTTGCCGCTTTACTGGACCGGTGGATTGCTGCCAAGAAATCCACCGGGGATATCCAGGCAGCGTACGACTATTGGATTCTCGGTAAGGGCGCTGAGAAAAAAGAACCCCGGTGGTCCATCAAGAAAGATGTTCTTGGTTGGGGGAAGGACTGAGACATTAAGCAGGTGCCTTACTCTTCCGGTGCTATGCTTAGCGTAAGTCCTTCGTGCTCCGTTAGCAGTTGTACCTGGCAGCTCAAGCGGGAATTGTCTTTTGTATTGTCGAACTCATCCAGCAGGTCCTGTTCATCCGAATCGGCCTGCCTGAGTTTGTCCAGCCAATCTTTATCAACGTAAACGTGGCAAGTGCCACAGGAACACAATCCACCACAGATTGCCGGTACGCCCCATTCGTATTCCCGCAGGGCCTCCATCAGGCTGTCACCTTCCCGGGCCTGTATTTCATGAACCCGGCCATCCAGGTCTTTTACCGAAATATTGATCAAAACAATTCCTCTTCATTAAGTTTTTCAGGCTGTCTATACTTTTTGCGGATGGGATTATATTTGTTTATGCGCCGAAATGGGGGTAAATTGCCTGAAAAAATTTAAAACAACCCTAAGGAACCTCTGATCTATTCATGAACTGGTATCTTGCATCCAAAATGTCCAGCTTCTGCGTCGCTCCAGCGCCTACTCTTGGTGCAAATCTTCGCAATAGCCAGCTATTACGTGCGATTCGGCCTCGCATCAAGCGCCTACTCTCGGTGAATCTGAACATTTTGAATCGCAATCTACTTTGCCCAGAATAAATCAGAGGTTCCCTACTAGATTGAAAGGATCAATCATGCACTCTTCAGGCGAAGTCCCGGCAGTTGTCGTTTCATCGGCAGTTCGAAAATTTGCGGATACCCCGGGCGGGCTGTTGCCGCTATTGCATGAAATTCAGACTGGTCTTGGTTTTATTCCCAGGGAAAGTGTGGCGGCAATCGCCAGTGGCATGGGGCTTTCGAGGGCGGAAGTCCATGGCGTCATCAGTTTCTACCACGACTTTCGTGATAAGCCCGGGGGTCAAAAAACCATTCATGTCTGCCGTGCCGAAGCCTGCCAGGCGGTGGGTTCGCGTCAACTCGAAGCACATGTCAAAACCCGCCTGGGTGTTGATTATGGTGAAACAACGGCGGACGGGCGATTTACACTAGAACCGGTTTATTGCCTGGGTAATTGTGCCTGCGGACCTTCGATTCGTATTGCTGATGACGTGTTTGCACGGGTGGACGCTGATCTTTTTGATGAATTGCTGGGTGATATCTGACCATGGTAAAAATTTACATCCCTGCAGATACCACGGCCTGTGCACTGGGTGCGGACAAGGTTGCGGCAGAAGTGGCTTTGCAGGCACAAAACCGGGGGCTGGATATAGAAGTCAAACGCACCGGGTCACGTGGTGCCTTCTGGCTTGAACCACTACTGGAGGTTGAAACGGGCGAAGACCGTTATGCTTTCGGTCCGGTACGTCCCGGTGATGTTGACGGTCTGTTTGAAGCCGGCTTGCATGAATCATCAAAGCATCCATTATTTCTGGGCAAAGTGACAGACATTGAATGGCTGGCCCGGCAGGACCGGCTGACCTTTGGCCGCGCGGGTGTCATCGACCCGTTAAGTCTCGACGATTACAAACATGAGGGCGGATATGAAGGTCTGAACAGGGCGCTGGCAATGACAGCCGAAGAAATTGTCGAGGCAGTAACAGACTCCGGCTTGCGTGGCCGCGGCGGGGCCGCTTTTCCGACCGGGATTAAATGGCGCACCGTATTGGACACGCCGGCAGAGCAGAAATATGTCACCGCAAATGCGGACGAGGGAGATTCCGGCACCTTCGCCGATCGCCTGCTGATGGAGGCCGATCCCTACCAGTTGATTGAAGGCATGACAATATGCGCCATGGCAGTCGGTGCAACGCAGGGCTACATTTATCTGCGCTCCGAATACCCCAGGGCGCTGCGGGTATTAAGCCAGGCGATTGCATCGGCCGAAGCCGCCAATCTGTTGGGGAGCAATATCTGCGGCGGTGAACGTGATTTTCATCTGCAAATTCGTGTGGGTGCGGGTGCGTATATCTGCGGTGAAGAAACCTCCATGCTCGAAAGCCTGGAGGGTAAACGCGGCCTGGTCCGTTTCAAACCGCCATTGCCCGCCATTGAAGGTTTGTTTGGTCAACCCACGGTGGTCAACAACGTCCTGACCCTGGCAGCTGTGTCCACGGTGCTGGCAAAGGGTGCAGCGCATTACCGGGACTACGGTAGTGGCCGGTCACGCGGAACCCTGAGCGTACAACTCGCGGGAAATATTCGTCGCGGGGGCCTGGTGGAGGTGCCATTCGGTGCAAGCCTGCGTGAACTGGTTGAAGGTTTCGGTGGCGGTACTGCCAGCGGGAGACCCGTGCGGGCGATCCAGGTGGGTGGACCACTGGGTGCCTATCTGCCGGAGTCGCAGTGGGATACACCCCTGGATTACGAAGCATTCACCGGCGTTGGGGCGATGCTTGGTCACGGTGGGGTCGTGGTTTTTGATGACAGCGTTGATATGCTGGAACAGGCCCGTTTTGCCATGGAGTTTTGTGCCGTGGAATCCTGTGGTAAATGCACGCCCTGCCGAATCGGGTCCGTCAGGGGCGTGGAACTAATCGATAAGATAAGATTAAACGAAAACAGGCCGGCCAATCTTGAGTTACTGGAAGAATTGTGTGAAACGTTGGATGCAGGTTCGCTGTGTGCAATGGGCGGACTGACACCGATGCCGGTTCGCAGTGCGCTCAAGTATTTTCCGAAGGATTTTGAACGCGGCGCTGGAAACGGTATAGAGAGAAATATGCATGTCTGAACCACAATCTGCAATTGACGACCTGGGAACGCCGCGGCCATGTGCAGCAACCACGCGGGTCAGCCTGGAAATCAATGGCCGGCAGTTGCAGGTCGATGCGGGTAGTTCCGTTATGCGTGCGGCAGCACTGGCGGGTATCAATATACCCAAACTCTGTGCGACAGACAGTCTTGATGCCTTTGGCTCCTGTCGCATGTGCCTGGTCGAAATCGAGGGCCGTAAGGGCTTGCCGGCATCGTGCACGACACCGGTTGAGGAAGGCATGGTGGTGAGTACACGCTCGGGTAAACTCGATAAAGTGCGCAGGAATATTCTGGAGTTATACATTTCGGATCATCCGCTGGAATGCGTGACCTGTCCGACGAATGGCGATTGTGAATTGCAGGATGTGGCAGAAGACCTGGGTGTTGAACAAAGCCGTTACGGGATAACCGGCCGCAATCACCTGCAGGCTGTCAAAGATGAATCCAACCCGTATTTCACCTTTGACCCATCGATGTGCATCGTCTGTTACCGCTGTGTGCGTGCCTGTGATGATATCCAGGGTACTTTTGCATTGACGGTGGATGGTCGTGGCTTCGAGTCCAAAATCACGGCCGGGCAAATGGAATCCTTCATGGAATCGGAGTGTGTTTCCTGCGGTGCCTGCGTCAACACTTGTCCCACGGCGGCCCTCGAGGAAAAGTCGGTCATCAAGATGGGGTTGCCGGAGAAAAGCACGGTCACGACCTGTGCCTATTGTGGCGTTGGTTGTGCATTCGAGGTTGAGACACGCGGTGCTGAAGTCGTGCGTATGACCCCTTACAAAGACGGCAAGGCCAATGAAGGTCATGCCTGTGTCAAAGGACGGTTTGCCTTTGGTTATACCAGTCACAAGGACCGTATTACCACCCCGATGATCCGTGACAGCATCGATGAAGCCTGGCGTGAGGTCACTTGGCAACAGGCGATCGAGTTTACCGCCCGGCGTTTTCGTGAAATCCAGGCGGAACATGGCAAAGACAGTATTGGCGGGATAACGAGCTCACGTTGTAGTAATGAGGAAACCTACCTTGTTCAGAAGCTGGTACGCGCCGGGTTTGGAAATAACAACGTCGATACCTGTGCCCGTGTATGTCATTCACCCACCGGTTACGGTTTAAAGACCACGCTGGGCGAGTCGGCCGGCACCCAGGCTTTTGATTCGGTGTCCAGTGCCGATGTCGTGATGCTGATCGGGGCCAACCCGACAGACGCCCACCCGGTGTTTGCATCGCGTCTCAAACGCCGTCTTCGTGAAGGTGCGCAAATAATCGTTGTTGACCCGCGAAAGACGGAGCTGGTTGATAGTCCGCATGTCCGCGCGGCCCATCACCTGCAACTGCTGCCGGGTAGTAACGTGGCTTTTGTTAATGCCATGGCTCACGTGATCGTGACCGAGGGTCTGGAGGATAAGGCATACATTCATGAGCGATGTGAAATTGAAGCATGGCAGCATTGGTCGGAGTTCATCCGCGGTGAGGAAAACTCCCCGGAAAATCTGCAGACAGTAACCGGTATCCCTGCCGAAGAATTACGAGCCGCAGCAAGACTCTATGCAAAGGCCGGCAATGCAGCCATTTATTATGGCCTGGGTGTCACCGAACACAGCCAGGGCTCGACCACCGTCATGGGTATCGCCAACCTGGCCATGGCCACCGGAAACCTGGGCCGTGAAGGGGTGGGTGTCAATCCGCTGCGCGGCCAGAATAACGTACAGGGTTCCTGCGACATGGGTTCCTTCCCGCATGAATTACCGGGTTACCGGCATATTTCCGACACGGAAGTACGTGGCCTTTTTGAAAACGAGTGGCAGGTAAAGCTGCACCCGGAGCCCGGTTTGCGTATCCCGAATATGTTTGATGCCGCCATCAGTGGCGATTTCAAGGGGCTGTACTGCCAGGGTGAAGATATTGCCCAGTCTGATCCCAATACCCATCATGTCGAGACAGCCCTGAAAGCACTCAAATGCCTGGTAGTACAGGATATCTTCCTGAACGAAACGGCACGTTTCGCACATGTGTTTCTTCCGGGGTCGACCTTTCTGGAAAAGAACGGCACTTTCACCAATGCCGAACGGCGTATCTCCAGGGTGCGAAAGGTTTTACCTTCAAAAAGCGGTAAAGAGGACTGGGAAATCACCGTTGATCTTGCCAGGGCGCTGGGTTACCCGATGGACTACTCGCATCCGTCTGAGATCATGGATGAAATTGCACGATTGACACCGACGTTTAGTGGGGTTAACTACACCAAACTGGATTCACTTGGCAGTATTCAATGGCCTTGTAATGACGCGGCACCCGAGGGCACTCCCACCATGCATGTGGGTGAATTTGTACGTGGCAAGGGCTATTTCGCGATCACCGGTTTTGTACCGACCAGTGAACGCTCAACACGTAAATACCCACTGTTGTTAACCACCGGCAGAATCCTGAGCCAGTACAATGTGGGTGCGCAGACGCGGCGCACCGAAAACACCGTCTGGGCGGACCAGGACCTGCTTGAAATTCATCCGGTTGATGCCGAAGACCGCGGCATCAGTACAGGTGACTGGGTCGGTATCAAGAGCCGTGCCGGTGATACGGTTTTGCGGGCAGAGGTGACTGAAAAAGTTCAGCCGGGTGTTGTTTATACCACCTTTCATTTCCCTTTGACCGGCGCCAATATTGTCACCACCGAGAACTCGGACTGGGCCACCAACTGTCCAGAATACAAAGTGACGGCGGTGCAGGCGACACGTGTTACCCGGCCCTCAGAGTGGCAAAAACAACAAGAGGTCTTCAACCGGCAACAAAAGGCATTTCTGGACAAGGCTCGGGGATCTGGTGTCTGAAATGGTGAAGACATAGTGTCGGTTTCACGCCAGGTCCCGGTCATCAACTGGGCAAACGGTGTTCGTAGCGATTGCGTTGATGAGGTCGCTGCGGAAGTTCCTGTTGCCCTGACCTATAACAAGCAATCCCATGTCGTCATGATGGCTACACCCACGGCGCTTGACGATTTTGGCATCGGCTTCAGCCTGACCGAGGGGATTATCAATCAGACCCCGGATATATTGGAACTATCTGTCATAAAACGGGAAAATGGACTGGAAGTGGCGATGACAGTCAACGAGGACTGTTTTGGACGTCTCGCCGGACAGCGTCGCAACTTGACCGGCCGGACCGGTTGTGGTCTTTGCGGTGCAGAGTCACTCGACCAGGCCTTGCGTAAGCCGGCAGTCGTAAATAGCAGCGTTTCTGTCACGGCTGCAGCTTTGCAGACTGCCATCCTGTCGCTGAACGCGCACCAGCCGATACAGGTCGTGACCGGCGCGGTGCACGGTGCCGCATGGTGCAGCACCGGGGGTGAAATACTGGCTTTGCGCGAGGACGTCGGACGCCACAATGCCCTGGACAAATTGATCGGCTTCTTATCCAGAACAGGTTTTGATCCAGCGGCCGGTTTTGTCCTTGTTTCGAGCCGGGCGAGTTATGAAATGGTCTACAAGGCCGCGGCGGCGGGTATGGAGGTTTTGGTGTCGGTTTCCGCACCGACAACGCTGGCCATCGACTTTGCCCACCGCAGTGGCATAACCCTGGTTGGGTTTGCGCGCCCCGGAAGGCACAATGTTTATACTTTTGATCGTCGGGTCACTTAATACAGGACACTACACTTGTATTCATCACGGAGTAACAGGAATGGCAAATAGCGAGACATCCCACCTGGTATCGATGGCAAATGATATTGCCGCCAACCTCGGTTTCCAGGCGGATGCGGATGAAAAGATTGCGGATCACATCAATCGCTTTTGGGCACCACGCATGCGTAAGCTGCTGCTTGAGTATGCAGCAGGCAATGGCGGCGGCTTAAGCAAAGCGCTATTGCCTGCACTGGGAAAAATTCGGCAGTAATGACAATGAAGCAGCCGGCCGGTGTCATTCTCGCAGGTGGTCGCTCCCGACGGATGGGGGTTGGTCGAAAAGCCCTGCTCGAGATCAATGGACGGACTCTATTGGCGTGCGTCATTGAACGGTTGCAACCCCATTTGAATCCGCTGCTGCTCAGTTGTGAAGGTGAAACCAGCGATTTCGATGACTTTGGCCTGGAAGTGATTCCGGATCTTTTGCCGGGTTATCGAGGGCCATTGACCGGTCTTTACTCCGCGCTGCAAACCCTCTCTGACAGGGGAAACGACAATGGCCTGGTTTTGTGTCCCTGTGATACCCCTTTCATCCCTGCCAACCTGGTGCGGACACTGCTCGATGAAAATCAGGATGAGCCTGGGGCGGTGGTCGTTATCTCTTACCGCGGTGTTTTGCAACCCACGTTTTCCCTGTGGCAAAACCATCACCTGCCGGTGATCAGGACAGCCATGCTCGATAAGGGTATCGGGGGCCTGAAACGCGTCCTGCTTTCATTGCCGCATAAAATTGTAGAATGGGCGCCGGCCGAACCGGACCCGTTCTTTAACGTCAATACACCCGAAGATTTGAAAACGGCGGCCTTATGGCTTGACCGCATGCAAGCATAAAAGCATGATGTGAAGCTGTTCTGCTCCACTGCAAAAGGTACAACATCATGCATAAAGATGCTGATTTCATAGCGCTGAATATCGCTCTCCTGACACTATCGGATTCACGTACATTCGAAAATGACACCTCCGGCCAGGTACTGGAAGACTCCCTGAAAGAAGCCGGTCACAATCTCGCGGCGCGGGAACTGTGCAAGGATGAAATTTACACAAGCCGGGCCATCGTATCCTCATGGATCGCTGATCCTGGAATCGACGTGATCATTTCAACCGGTGGTACGGGTTTAACCCGGCGTGATTCCACGCCAGAGGCCTTGAAGCCGTTGTTTGATCAAAATATTGAAGGCTTTGGCGAACTGTTTCGCCAGTTGTCGTATGAGGAGGTCGGTTCGTCAACTGTTCAGTCGAGAGCCCTGGCCGGTCTCGCCAACCAGACCCTGGTGTTCTGTTTGCCCGGATCAACCGGGGCCTGTCGTACCGGTTGGAACCGGATTTTGAAAGAGCAATTGGATAGCAGTCACCGGCCATGCAACTTTGCCGCGCAAACGCGCTCGGGTGCAAAGCTGCCATGAGCATGATCACGGTTGATGAGGCACATGCACGTCTGCATAGTTTTCACCGGGTTCTGGCAGACAGTGAAACGGTCAGTCTGAGAGGAGGTCTCGGGCGTGTACTGGCAGCAGACATCGTGTCCGGTATCAATGTCCCGCCGGCGGATAACAGTGCAATGGATGGTTATGCCTTGAGGCGGGAAGACTGGCAAGGACCGGACCAGGCCTTGGAAATCAGCCAGAGAATCACGGCAGGATCACCACCCCAGCCGCTCAAGCCCGGTACTGCAGCACGAATATTTACCGGCGCAGAAACCCCTGAAGGCGCTGATATTGTTGTGATGCAGGAAAAATGCAGAGGCGACGGCAGCCGGGTCTGGGTAGACGCCGTGGGTGAAGCAGGCTGCAATATCCGTCCGCAGGGTCAGGATATCCTGCAAGGTGCTACCGTCCTGAAAGCAGGCCATCGCTTAAGGGCGCAGGACCTTGGACTGATCGCGTCACTCGGTATTGACAGGATAAGTGTAAGACGGCGTTTGAAAGTAGCGATTATTTCGACCGGTGAAGAACTGGTGGAGCCGGGAGACAAGCTCAAACCGGGGCAGATTTACAATTCAAATCGCTACCTGCTGCAAGCCCTGCTCGAAAACTGGGGTTTCGAGCCGATGGACTTTGGGATAACAGTGGATGATCCTGATGTGATAAGCGATGTAATGTCAGAAGCCAGCCGAAAAGCAGATGTCATCATGACCACCGGTGGTGTTTCGGTCGGCGAAGAGGATCACGTCAAGGCGGTTGTTGAATCACTGGGTCATATCGACCTCTGGCGCGTTGCCATAAAGCCGGGCAAGCCCTTTGCTTTTGGCGATGTTCAGGGAACACCGTTTCTCGGTCTGCCTGGAAACCCGGTCTCCGCATTCGTCACTGCCCTGGTTATTGCCCGCCCGTTCTTATTTGATTGCCAGGGTGTCACCCATAGTGAAATTGTGCCGCTCCGGCAAATCGCACTTTTTGATAAAAAGGGCAGCTTCAGGCAGGAATACATCAGGGTTCGTTCGGTTGCAGCCGGTGTGGAAATTTTTAAGAAGCAAAGCAGCGGCGTGCTGTACTCAACCAGTTGGGGGGATGCCCTGGTGGTGCAAAAACCCGACGAGGATATTAATAAAGGCAGCCCTGTGGATGTGATTCCGTTCGTGTTATTTAATTGAATTAATCAGGGGCCTCATCAGTGAATTCAATTTTCAACCGTCTGCCTGATGGTCTTATCCTCCTCGACGGAGGCATGGGCCAGGAGTTGATCAACCGGGGTGCCTCAGGGCAGGGTGTTTTGTGGTCGGCAAAAGCCCTGTTCGACAATCCCGCAGCAGTCCGGGCAGTTCATGAAGACTATATCCGTGCCGGTGCTGATGTCATAACGACCAATTCCTACTCCTGTATCCGCAACAACTTTGAACCTGAAGGCCTGGTTGACCGCCTGGGTGAGATGAACCGCCTGGCCGCAACACTGGCACAACAGGCCAGGGACAATATTGGCAAACCGGTACTGATAGCAGGTTCGATGGGTCCCCAAAATGGTAGTTACCGTCCGGACCTGGTCGGTTCCTATGAGGAAACAGAGGCACTTTATCGTGAACAGGCTGAATTGCTTGCACCGCATGTCGATTTTTTTATCTGTGAGACATTGTCATGTCTTGTTGAAGCGCGCGCGGCAGTGGTCGCGGCTTCTTCAACCGGAAAGCCGGTCTGGCTGTCCTGGTCAATAGAGGATTCCGGTGCAGCGCAACTGCGTAGCGGCGAACCCATCCGCGCGGCATGGGAAGATATAGCAGGGCTGGGTGTCAGTGCAGTATTACTGAATTGCTCACCACCGGAGGCCATCGGCAAGGTATTGCCGGAACTGGTTTCGATTAGCGATATTCCCGTGGGTGCCTACGCCAATGCATTCACCCCGATACCGGAAAAGTGGGACTTTCACGGTGAACAGTCCATCCCCCCGTCAAGAACTGATGTCACCCCGCAGGCCTACGCAGACCACGCGGCCAGTTGGCTGGCGGCAGGTGCGCGTATCATCGGCGGCTGTTGTGAAGTCGGCCCCGCGCACATAGCACAAATACATGAAACCCGTATCGTGCGTAACTCGTCAAGCACAAATACACAAAACCCGCAGGGTGCGTAACCCGTTACGCACCACGCACAAATAACCCCCGCTCAGCACAATAAACAACCCCACCCAGCTGACCTTCAAGATCTAATGTTCCATGTGTGACAATGATTGTCAGTTTTTCATGTTTTATTGATCAATTTCGATCAAATTTAAAAAAAATCTCAATCTGTCTGAATTTTCCCATGATCCTCTAACCATATGTATTTATTGGTATTAATAGAAGCTTTAGCAATCCTGGTCAAAATGTACTTGTGTTCGGCCCGATTATTGCATCTATACAGGCTTGCCAATGATAAATTCGCGATTTCAAAAGGGAAGTTGGAACGCAGTTTGGTCTTGATACCCGCCGGGATGGTTGGGTCAAGTAAACAAACAGGCAACCGGTCATCCGGTAAATCGTCAACCAGGGAAGGGGTTAAGCATGTTATTACTAACAAGAAGTGTAGGGGACAGACTTAAGATAGGGGACAACGTGACTGTCACGGTGGTGGGTTTCAAAGGAAAACAAATGCTCATTGGTATCGACGCACCACGTGACATACAGATAGAACGCGAAGAAAGGCTCTCCCGTGAATCAACGGAAATTCAGTTTGAGTATCGGCGGGCCAGCTAATCCTTTTATAGTTTCACTTATGGCCCCGGCCATAAGTGTTTATCGGTACCACTAATACTCAAGTATGTCGAGTGCCTGCTTTGCGGAGCAGTTACGGGTTAGTTGGCGCCGCAGCCCTGGCATCATCCAGACCTTCTTTGAGGACATTGGCCCATACCTTCAGTATCCGGTTGGCTGCCGCCCGGTTGGTGACACGGTTTTGCCATTCAAAGTAGCCGGTTCTCCGGTCTTCCTTGCGGTCCAGCGCCTTGGCGATGAGATCACCGGAAAGTGAGTCATAAAGCTCCATATACAAAGTCATTTCACCGGCGGATTCTGAATAGGTGCGGGTAATACCGGGAGAGTTGTTGGCGGGTGCGACAACGTCCAGGTTAATGATGGCGGGTTTGACCAGGAGTACGTCTTCGCCATGTTCATTGACCAGTTCGTAACCGCCTTCTTCCAGCGTTGTGGCGAATACATCCGTGAAAAGCGAAGACAGTTCTATTTTTATTTTTGACATATCATCGACAGAAATCTTCCCTGGCTCATATCTGTTCTGATTGCGTTGCCAGTCCTTTTTGAAGGCAATGTAAGGGGGTTCCAGGTAGATCTTGCTGTATTGACTCCAATCAACCCCCGGTTCTGCATAAACCAGGGCAAGGTTGGAGTCCTCAATCAGTTTCAATCCTTCAATGGTGACTTCGGGCCTTTCCTCATTCGCAAAAGCCAGGCTGCTGACCACGGTAAGTGAGACCACCAGCAGAAAGTAAACATGTGGTTTGAATTTCATAAAAATATCAACTCCTGAACAAATACAAATAGCATTCATTTAAATATAGCTTAAATCGTTCAGCCTTATCGGTAAAAAACTCGATAATATCCTGTAAGCATGTCGTACAATTCACCCACAGACCTGTCTCTTGCAGGTAGCTTTGAGTAGATCACAAAATGTATAAAATCCGAACGTATAATAGCCTGGCCGCAAAGGGCCTGGACCGCTTTCCTTCCGATAGCTACCAGGTGAGCCCGGAGGTACCATGCGCCGATGCCCTGATGTTGCGTAGTCAAAAACTGCATAACGAAAGCATCGACGAAAGTGTGATCGCCGTGGCGCGTGCCGGTGCAGGCGTGAACAATATTCCAGTGGAGGAGTATGCAAAACGCGGTATCGTGGTCTTCAATACACCGGGAGCCAATGCAAACGCGGTTAAGGAACTCGTGGCGGCGGCGTTGCTGCTCGGTTCCAGAGACATTTTTGGCGGCATGCGCTATGTTCAGACACTGGGTGAGATCAGTAACAGTGCAGAAATGCACAAATTGCTGGAGGCAAATAAAAAGCGCTTTGCGGGGTCTGAAATTGCCGGCCTGACGCTGGGTGTTGTCGGTCTCGGTGCGATCGGGGCCATGGTTGCCAATATGGCGCTTGAACTGGGAATGAAAGTCGTGGGTTACGATCCGGCGATATCGATCGAGTCCGCCTGGCGGCTTTCCAGTCGGATCGAGAAAGTGGAAAGTTTACAGGCGCTGGTCAGTGTCGCGGACTTTGTGACACTTCACGTACCGGCCATCCCGCCGACCCTGGGTCTGATCAATGAGAAAATCCTTGCGCGTTGTAAACCGGGTGCACGTCTGCTCAATTTTGCGCGTGATGAAATTGTAGATTTACCTGCCGTGATGGCGGCCCTCGACAGTGGCCGTCTGTCTGCTTACATCAGCGACTTTCCCCATCCCGAATTACTCGGACGTAAAGACGCCTTGTTGTTGCCTCACATTGGTGCCAGTACAAGTGAAGCCGAGGAGAACTGTGCCATGATGGCGGCGGATCAGCTGATGGATTTCCTTGAGAATGGCAACGTCAGGAATTCCGTTAATTATCCGGATACACAAATGGCCAGGAACGGCGGTTACCGGATTACTTTCTGTAACGAGAATGTGCCCAAGGTTCTTGGTCACGTTTTAACGGTGCTGGCTGACCATGATCTCAATGTTATTGACATGGTTAACCTTAGCCGTGGCGACTTCGCCTACAGTATTATCGATGTAGAAAACAAGCCTGGTCCAGGTGTTATGAGCGCCATCAATTCCGTGGAGCACGTCATCAGGGCGAGGTTATTACCGCCGGCTTAAAGTTTCCGAAGAATCTCGAACCACTTAAAACAACCGGCAAAACTCGTCATAGCCCCATAAAAAGGGTTAACCTAGCTTTGCGCATGATCACAACACGTTGCGACAGACACCGTAATAAGAAACCAGGAAACAAAAAAATGCTCAGTGACTATGACATTGCCAGGCAAGCCGGTATTCGGCCCATCAGTGATATCGCATCAAAGCTCGGTGTAGAGAGCGAAGATTTAATGCCGTTTGGTGATAGTATCGCCAAGGTTAACCTCAACGCGCTCAAGCGACCGCGAAAACGCCCCGGCAAGGCGCGCCTGATCCTGGTCTCGGCAACCACCCCGACAGCGGCGGGTGAAGGTAAAACCACGACATCCATTGGCCTGGCGCAGGCTCTCGACAGCCTGGGTGAATCTGTTTGCCTGGCCTTACGTGAACCGTCTCTCGGGCCGTGTCTCGGTATCAAGGGTGGCGCGACCGGTGGCGGGTACAGTCAAATTGTCCCGGCTGGACGTATCAACCTGCATTTTACCGGTGATTTTCACGCGATCACGACAGTCAACAACCTGGTGGCGGCCGCCATTGACAATCATATATTCCAGGGCAATGAGATGGGAATTGATCCGCGCCAGGTGGTTTGGCGCCGGGTCATGGATATGAATGACCGTACCCTGAGAAACATCGTTATCGGCCTCGGCGGCAGGATGCAGGGTATTCCGCGTGAAGGTGGTTTTGATATCACCGCAGCATCCGAAATTATGGCAATTCTTTGTCTTGCCGCTGATATGGATGACCTGCGCAGACGACTGGATAACATCCTCGTCGGAACCACCTGGAAAGGTAAACCAATCTATTTGCGTGATCTGAAGATTACCGGTGCCATGATGGCGTTGCTCAGGGATGCTGTTCATCCCAACCTGGTGCAAACACTGGAGGGCACGCCGGCATTCATGCACGGTGGCCCGTTCGCAAATATTGCACACGGTTGCAACAGTATCTTCGCCACCCGAATGGCCATGCACTTTGCTGACTGGACCGTGACCGAAGCCGGATTTGGTTTTGACCTGGGTGCTGAGAAGTTTTTCCATATCAAATGCCGCCCGAATGGCCTCGACCCCGATGCGGTGGTCGTCGTGACCACTGTACGGGCGTTGAAACTGCATGGCGGAAAGGCCAAAGATGCGCTCGATCAACCCGATCCTGAAGCGGTTCGGCTTGGCCTCGAAAACCTCGACAAGCATATTGAAAGTGTTTCGCATTTCAATAAGCACCCGGTCGTCGCCCTGAACCGGTTTGTTCATGACACTGATGAAGAAATCCGTATTATCAGGGAAAGGGCAGAAGCGCATGGGGTATCGTTTGCGGAATCCAGGCATTTTGCCGAGGGCGGCAAGGGGGCACAGGATCTTGCACGCGAGGTCATCAAGTCCATAGCGCATAACAAACCATTTGCACCCCTGTATGAACTCGATGACACGGTTTATGAAAAAGTACATAAAGTTTGCAAGGACATGTATGGTGCCGATGATGTCGCTTTTACCAAGGACGCCGAATTAGACCTGAAAACCATTACCGCTCTCGGTCTGGACAAGTTACCGGTATGCATTGCAAAGGCACCAAGTTCGCTATCCGATGATCCCGCCTTGCATGGAAGGCCGCGTGATTTTGAAGTCACTGTCAGGAATATACAGGTCAGCGCCGGTGCCGGTTTCCTGATCATCCTGACCGGCAGGATCATGCGTATGCCGGGACTGCCGAAACGGCCCATGGCTGAGGAAATTGATTTACTGGACGATGGCACAGTAATTGGTGTGGGTTGACAGACATAAGCATAATAAGCCAGGGTTCTACGGTAATTAACCGGCCCTGGAATGAGGGAGAATCATGAGGCTGCTTTTACGACTAAATTTATTCTACGGAATCCTGGCTTTGCTGATCTGGGGTGGTTACCAACTGGTGCCCGATCTGCATCGCTACCTGCCACTGGGTGTTGTCGAAACACTATTTAACCAGGATTCAGATAGCAGTATTGGCGGCATCGTCATTCATGCCTCAAATGTGACCGATGAAGTTGGCGGTTTGTTATGGCTGGTTATGGCCATCATTGGTTCCGTGGCTTTGATGGTTCCGGTTTCCTGGACCTACATGGCCGTGCGCAGCAAAGCCAAGATGGATCAGTCATTACTGGAAACCATTCTCGTGCTGCCCATTGCGGTTACCGGAATTGTGTTGATCGTCCATAACAGCCTGGCCATGGCGTTCAGTCTTGCCGGCGTGGTAGCGGGTGTGCGTTACCGGTATGCGCTTAAAAGTACCGCCGATTCGTTGTTTATCTTCATGGCAGTAGGTGTCGGACTGTCCTGCGGTATTGGCATGTTACTGGTTGCTGCTGTGATGACCGCGATCTTCAATTACACATTCCTGATCCTGTGGGAATTGAACTATGGCGGCTATGATGATTCAAAAACCTATATGCGCCAGAGTCCACGTGAAATTGAAAGGAAAAAGGCCCGTGAAAAAGATACGGGTATTTTTGACTGAGGCCGACAACTGATATTGGAAATGAATATGAAATTCTCACTGCTTGTTTTAACTTTGTCCTCGGCCCTGCTGGTAAGCGGTGCTGCAGATGCCAGGGCTAAGAAAGTCGACGATTACCACTGGACCGGCGTAGACCGGGTTGTCGCTATCGGTGATTTACATGGTGATTACGGGCAGTATATTGAAGTAATGAAGTCCGCTGGGCTGATTAACAACAGTGGAAAGTGGAGCGGGGGGGAAACCCACCTTGTCCAGACAGGTGATATCACCGACCGTGGTGCGGATAGCCGCAAAATAATTGATCACCTGGTTAAACTCTCTAAACAAGCCAAAAAGAAGGGCGGTTACGTGCATTTGCTCATCGGCAATCATGAGACCATGAATGTTGTCGGTGATCTCCGTTATGTTGCCCCCGGTGAATACGAAGCGTTTGTTACAAAAAGCTCAGCACGCCTGCAAAGTATGCAGTGGGATCGACAGGTCGAATGGATGCGGGTCAACAATCCGGACTTTGAAACATTGGATCTTGAAGCTTTCCGCAAGGAGTGGGAGCAGCAGGTACCGTTGGGATGGGTTGAACACCGCCAGGCGTGGTCGTTGACTGGCAAATACGGTCAATGGGTAAGTGACAATGCGGTAGCGGTTCAGATCAATGACACCATTTTTCTGCATGGTGGCATCAGCGCCAAGTATTGTAAATTCAGTCTCCAGTCGCTGACTGAACAGGTCATTGCCGGCATGCAGGAAAATGACCGGTCTGTTGTCACGGCCATGAATGATCCCCTGGGGCCTGTGTGGTACCGGGGTTTGGCACTGGAGAAAGAGGAGGAGATCTTCAGCCAGACACTGGACAATATTCTTGAACGCTATGGTGCCAAACGTATCGTGATCGGCCACACACCTACGGGTGGTGTTGTCTGGCCGCGTTTTGACCAACGTGTTGTCGCCAATGATTCCGGTATTGCCACCTACTACGGCGCACATAAGGGTTTGCTGGAATTGACGCCGGAGGGTGCAACAGCCATTTACGGAGACCAGAGAATTCCACTACCGTCGCTGAACAGTGAACGGGAGGACTACCTGCGAATGGTCATAGAGGCCGATTCAAATAACGCCCAACTGAAAGAGCGTCTCGCCAGGATGCTGGCACCGCCAGTTGAAGAGTCCGTTGAACCTACCGAGCAACCCGAAGGGTCGGGGGATTCACTCACCGAAAAAGTTATTCAGCTCCCCGGCACTTGTCAATAATGTTTCTGTCGAAAAGCTTTGGGTCATTGATGATTTTGTAAAAATCTTCGATATAGTCAACGACGTCTTTCTGGTTTCTGTCAGTCAGGTGCGGGTTGTTTTGAACCAGTGCCAGGATATCCGTCTTTTTTTCCTTAAATAATGAAACGGTTTGTGGCAATTCGTCATTGTACTTACAAAAGCCACGGTAGAGTCTTTGACGGAGGGATCTGACTTTTAAACCCTCTGGCGGCGCCGCATAATGTGCATTGACCAGTCCGGATGAATCAAAGTCATAGGGAATGCCGTATTTCGGGTTGATATCATTACCGGCGCCGATCAGCCTGGAATTGTGGCAGCATTCATCGGCTTTCGGGCCGCTGACTGCCGCCCAGTCGAGGTTACCAATCATGAACTGAAACAAGGAGAAAATGTTGCTGGTGACAGGGTCCAGATTGGTGTATGGAATTTTTGCGACCGACAGCTTTTCAAGGTCATTGCGTTCGGCCACATCATCGATATCCTCGATCAGGAAACCGAAGCGGGTGATCGGGTTGTCTTTTCCTGTATTGTCTATATATTCGATCATCATCGGCTTGACCCTGAAACTGTAATCGGTCAGCAGGTTGTACATCCGATAGATCAGGGATTCTTTGACGTAGTATTGCTCATATTTTTCCTGGACCTTACAGTACGTCACCAGTTTCAGAGATTTGTTTCCCCTGAACTCCGTTCCTTTCAGTTTTTTCTTATCGAAATGTATCTTCAAAGGCGGGAATTTACAGACGCGCAAGCGACGGGTTATCCCGCGGGGTGCAACTTCAGCATCAATGGTATGTTGTTGGCCGTCTGCACCTGTATAGGTGAGTTGCACGGGATATAGCTCATCCTTTTTAACATTCCGCTTGATGGTACTCCAGGGGCCTGAGAGTGTGACCTTCATTTCATCGGCATTGTCGAACAACTTGGGTGGTTTCGCATCCTGGGCAGCCAATGGCGTGGCCAGCAAGACGCTGATAAATAGAACGAATGCTGCGGAGTGTTTACTCATTTTCAACAGGCCTCTCTTGATGTGTGAAACATGTTCCAACCTATTATCAGGATACCCGAATCTTCAGCAAAATGGTGAATCAGTGCAATATACGGGTCCGGATAGTGGCCGGGATTTCAGCCAGGTCTTTCATCAGGGCACTCACATTATCGGATTCGACATCCATCACAACATAGCCGATATCACCATCGGTCTGTAAATATTGCGCGGCTATATTGACCTCGTTACCAAAAAATATCTGGTTGATGCCGTTTAGAACGCCGGGTTCATTGTGGTGAATGTGCATGATGCGCCGCGTAAGCCCGTGGTCAGGCAGCGAGACCTGCGGAAAATTAACCGCCGAACGGGTGGTGCCGTTGTCGCTGTAACGCACCAGTTTGCTGGCAACTTCAATGGCAATATTTTCCTGGGCTTCCAGGGTGCTGCCACCGATATGCGGTGTTAGCAGAACGTTATCCAGTCCAACCAGTGGTGATTCAAAGCGGTCGTCATTTGATTTGGGCTCACGCGGGAATACATCGATTGCAGCGCCGGCAATATGACCGGATCGCAAGGCCTTGCTCAAGGCATCAATATCAACAATGGTGCCGCGTGCTGCATTAATCAGGTAACTGCCCTTGCGCATCGTATTGATCAGGCTGGCCGTCATGAGGTTGCGGGTTTCCGCCGTGTCCGGTACGTGTAGTGAAACCACATCGGCCTCTTTCAACAGGGATTCCAGACTGCTTCTCGCTTCGGCGTTGCCCAGTGGCAGCTTGTTTTCAATATCCTGAAAAATCACGCGCATACCCATGCTCTCAGCGATGATGCCGAGCTGAGAACCAATGTGTCCATAACCCACTATGCCGAGTGTTTTACCGCGAATTTCAGTTGAACCGCTGGCGGATTTGAGCCATTCTCCACGGTGCGCGGCGGCGTTTTTCTGTGGTATTCCACGCATCAACATAATGATTTCTGCCAATGACAACTCGGCCACACTTCGGGTGTTTGCAAAGGGTGCGTTGAAAACGGGTATTCCGGCACACCCGGCGTGCTGTAGTGCAACCTGGTTGGTTCCAATGCAGAAACAACCGATGGCAGTCAGGCGGTCAGCCGCGTCAATGGCGGCGGCATCCAGTTGTGTGCGCGAGCGTATACCAACAAAATGCACACCTTTTAGTGCCTGTTTCAGCTCCTGGGGTGTCAGGGCACCGGGTTTCTCTACGATATTCGTATAACCCTCACTTTCGATGATTTCCCGGGCACGGGGATGCAGGCCCTCCAGCAAAAGAAATTTAATTTTGGCTTTGTCGAGCGAGTAATTTCGTTCAGAATTGCTCATCGGTCTGGTTTTGTTTCCGGCATATGAATTAAGCTTCATTGTCGCGTTAGCCTACCCTGATATCAACCGGAAATATCGAATGCTTAATGAACAAAAAAACAATCGTTTAAAGCTCCTGAAAACGCACTGCCCGGAACTGGAAATCAATACAGAACCGGCGGTTCTGGAAAGCCATGGTTGCGACTGGACCCGGTTTCGAACACCAAATGCCGCGGCGGTCGTATTTCCCCGCAGCACCGATGAAGTGGCCAAACTTGTTGGCCTGGCCAGGGAGCAACGGATTCCACTGGTTCCTTCCGGTGGACGCACGGGCTTGAGCGGGGGTGCCGTTGCAGATGCGGGCGAGGTCGTGGTGTCGTTTGACCGGATGCGACGGATCATCGGTTTCAATGCAGTGGACCGGACCCTGACGGTTGAACCCGGTGTGGTCACACAGGTGATACAGGAATATGCCAGTCAGCAGAACCTGTATTATCCGGTCAGCTTTGCTTCGGAAGGCTCATCCCAGATCGGGGGCAATATCGCCACCAATGCCGGTGGTATCCGTGTTTTGCGATATGGTTTAACACGGGATCAGGTGGTCGGGCTCAAGGTCATTGACGGCCGTGGTGAATTGCTTGAGTGCAATAGTGGTTTGATCAAGAATGCCAGCGGTTATGACCTGAGACACCTGTTTATTGGCAGTGAAGGTACGTTGGGGTTGATTGTTGAGGCTACATTACGTTTAACCAACCCGCCTCAACCATCCCGTGTGATGCTGCTGGCAGTCAACAGTCTTGATGGGATGATGACGGTTTTCAGACAGTTTAATGACGCTTTGAATCTCACGGCCTTTGAGTTCCTGTCCGCTGCAGCCATGTCCTATGTACGGTTGGGCCATGATCTGCCGGCGCCCATGGATACTGAAACGCCATATTATGCTTTGCTTGAGTTTGATTGCCCAGACCCCGGCGCCGAAGACCTCGCTTTGCAACGTTTTGAGTTCTGTCTTGAAGATGGTTCAGTAATTGATGGTGTGATCAGTCAGAGTGAAGCCCAGGCCACAGATTTATGGCGGTATCGGGAAGGCATATCCGAGGCCATCACGAAATATACGCCCTATAAAAATGACCTGTCCGTGCGAATTTCAGAAATCCCCGGCTATTTGCATGATCTGGACGAGCTTGCCCAATCGCATTACCCGGATTTTGAAGTGCTGTGGTATGGACATTTTGGTGACGGCAACCTGCACATGAATATCCTGAAACCAGCGGATATGCCGGTGGAGGAATTTGAGAAAATCTGCGGGCAGGTTAATCCGGACGTCTTTGAACTGACCCGTGCACACCACGGCAGCATTTCAGCAGAACACGGTATCGGTCTTTTGAAACAATCCTATCTTTCCTATAGCCGCTCTGAGCAGGATATTGAGAGGATGCGGGGCATCAAGGCTGTTTTTGACCCTGCCAACATATTGAACCCGGGTAAATTACTGGGCTGACAAACCGGTCAGACTGACGATTGTTAATTTGTTCGGGATGGCCTGACCAGTGCCATGATCAGGGATTAGAAAAACTTCTTGGCAAGATTAAGTACATCATCCATATCAATACTGTCACCACCCATCAGGCTTCCGAGCATATCGCTGGTTGAGTTATCCAGTGACTGCCCCGCGTTGCTGCTCTTGCTCATGGCTCCCATCGCCAGACTCGCAATCAACGGCAGTGCTTTTTTGATCAGGCTGGAGTCAATGCCGGTGGATTCGGCCGCTTGTGCTGCAACATTCCGGCTGACATCTTTGCTACCGAGAATGTGGCCGAGGATATTATTTCCATCCTGGATTGTTTCCGGCGAAGACATGCTGTCCGGATTGCTGAGATACTCCTGATGCCGGCCGTTTTGCAGGGCATTTTTAAATCCGTCGAGACCATCCTGGGAACTGGTCTGTTTTTTTAGAGCGCCCATAAGCGCGGGCGCCAGGGCACCGACCAAATCATTTGTCTTAGAGGTATCAAGACCCAAATTGCTGGCGAGACTGCCCAGGCTTTGTTGCCCGCCGACGCTGTCCAATAAATCGAGTAAGTTCATTTATATGTATCCTTTTTGGCTTGATGTCTGATGACGAATTTAAAATTTGTTTCGGTTGACTGGTTGATGCAGGGGAAATGTCAGTCACGCCTGGCGTGATCGCTCACTTTAAAAAGTAAATGCTGCCGCCTGCAGCCGCGGTTCGCACCGGGCTGCTGATTCCATAGCACCAGGATAGTCGGGTGAGCTTAACTCAGACTTCCTCTACCACTGCATCAGGGGCATTGTTTGCGACGCTCTTCATGCCATTGTCGCAACCGGATTCTGATGAGTAATTCTGGCTTGTACCGATGGTCTGAGAGTTTTTGGCTGTCAGGTTGAAACGAAATTTTCCGCTATCGGTTTCTTTTTTAACAAACCGGTCAGGGTCCTGGCTGTTTTTCCTGACGGATTCAATACCATTCGTACAGCCTGATTTTGACTTATAACCTTCGCTGGAAAGAATGGTGTTGCCATTTCTAGCTTTCAGACGGAAGCGAAACTCACCTGCCTTGTCTTTATAACATTCAAACTTACCTGCCATTTCTGTCTCTCCTTTTTAACGTGAAATAATAACTGTTAGTCATTCAATACAAAGCTGACTTTCATGGTGACACGGTACTCTGTAACCTGCCCGTCCTTCACCACCACTTTTTGTTCCTTGATCCAGGCGCCCTCAACATTTTCGATGGTCTGTGCGCATCGTTTGATTCCCTTTTCAATGGCCGCCTCAAAATTCTTTTTGGATGATGAGGAAATTTCAGTTGTTCTTGCTACGCTCACGATGGCTTGCTCCTTTTAAAAATATTTGGGTAATTTAAGTCAGAATCAACAATGACTTTAATATAGAACCTTTAATTTAGTCCGGTCAACAGCGAATTGGAAGAGACTTCATCAATTATTCACAATAATTAACATTGTTAACAATATGACACACTTGCAAGCGCACCAAACCGGTTTTAGTTCTTTACAACCATCGTTTCATGGCTAGACTAAAGCTTGCATCAATTGTTGGAAAGGAGCTTGGCGTAATGGGATTCATGGATAAATTCAGTAAGATTCTCGGTGATGATAAGTCTGCACAGCCTGAAACAGTTAAAGGTCCAAGCGCTACGCTGAGGGAGCATGGTATTGATCCTTCAGGTCTTAAATTCTCTTTTGGTCAGGATGGTTCTGTTACCGTCGCCGGTCATGCCTCTAATCAGTTTGAGTGCGATCGTATTTGCCAGGTGATAGAAGGAATACCCAATGTAAGCGGTGTTAAAAACGAGATGGTCATAGGTGCTCCTGAACCGGTCGCTGAGCCGGAACCGCAAGTAAGCACGCCAGGGACCGAAGTTGCGGCCGGTCAGGCCCCTGAGCCGGAGCAGGAAATCCCCGGGCGTACCTATACGGTGGAGTCAGGTGATACGCTCTGGGCAATCGCCGAGAAAATGTACGGCAGTGGCGGTAAGTACATGAAAATATTTGAAGCAAATACCACATTGCTGGATAGTCCGGACAAGATATTCCCGGGTCAGGAACTGGTGATTCCGGATCTTGCAGAATCATAAATCCAGGCAGTTTTCAGGAATGTGTTTGACCTGTCATGCTTAACGGGTACGGTTGTCCCGAAAGGGATGTGGTTTCACCGTCATTGTCCGGGTAGATCTGAGGAGGTCGAAGTGTTACCAAAATCAATTTATCTTGCAGGTTCTGTCCTGGCTCTGGCCTTGTTGGGTGGTTGCTCAAGCGCCTATTACAAAACAATGGAAAGTTGATTGACGGCCCATTGATGATAGCCAGTGCGGGAGTTGATCAATAAGGGGGGCTAATCGCCAGGCAGCAGCCTGTTGGTTCCAATATGACTTTCCGGGCAGACCATTCCTGCGTTGCTGCTCTTCGCTGTCATCATTCCTGTCCGGAAGATGCCTAGAAATCCTGGAATTGTGTGGTACCTATGCCTTTTTCCTCCAACAGGACAGGGATGTCGTCCTGGACCGGGTAAACGACTTTGCCATCTTCGGTGATCAAAGCTTCCTGCAGTGGTTCCGTGACCTTTTCACCATCAACAAATAAGGCCTCACCGCTTTTTATGGCGTCATTCAATTTATCCAGTTTTTGCCGTCCGAGCATGGTCAGTGGAGTTTTGCTGACTGGGCAGCACAGAATCTCAAGTAATTTTCCATTAACAGGCATTTTTTGATCCGGATGGTTGGCTGAGGGGTATTGTATCAGGCCTTCAGCACTTGATGAACGACCCTGTTTGCGGAAGCGGCACACTGGTACAATTGGGCGCTTTCCTGCCGGAGTGTCAATGTGGCAAATGAACAAGCTTTAGTTGGTCTGATTATGGGTTCGCAGTCTGACTGGGAAACCATGAAAAATGCGGCTCAAACCCTGTCAGTACTGGCAGTCCCTCACGAAATCAAGGTGGTCTCGGCACATCGGACACCAGACCTGATGTTTGAATATGCAGCCACTGCGATCGATCGGGGTCTGGAGGTCATCATCGCCGGTGCCGGCGGAGCGGCCCATCTACCGGGAATGGTTGCTGCCAAAACATCCCTGCCTGTACTTGGAGTGCCGGTGAAATCCAGGGCGTTGAACGGCGTGGACTCGCTTTTATCCATAGCGCAGATGCCGGCCGGTATTCCAGTTGGAACACTCGCGATAGGTGATGCAGGTGCGACCAATGCGGCGTTGTTGGCGGCAGCAATCCTGGGCAACAAATATCCGCAAATTCGACGTGCACTGGAAGAGTTCAGACTCTCGCGTACAGAAGCGGTTTTGAGCCAGCCGAATCCCGCATGATTAAAACGGTAGGCATTCTCGGCGCTGGTCAACTGGCGCGTATGCTGGCACAGGCAGGTCTGCCGCTGGGTCTGGAATTCATATTTCTGGATCCTGCCGATGATGCTTGTGCATCAGAGTTCGGTGAACATATCTGCGCCGGCTGGGACGATGAAGCTGCATTGACAGACCTGGGTCAACGCTCAGATGTTGTGACATTCGATTTTGAAAATGTCCCTGAATCATCAGCCAGCCTGATTGAGGCCTTGTGCCCTGTGTATCCGCCACCCCGTGCCCTGTATCAAAGCCAGGACAGGTTGCGCGAAAAGACCATGATGCAGGAGCTTGGTATACCGGTGGCGCCTTTTTATCCGGTGGCGAGTCGTCCTGACCTGGTTACTGCAGTGGAAAAAATCGGATTGCCCTGTGTATTGAAAACCCGCCGCTTCGGATATGACGGAAAAGGCCAGGCTGTTTTGAGGTTCCAGGAGGATATGGAACGTGCCTGGCAGTTACTGGGCGATTCTGAACTCATATGCGAGGGCTTCGTATCGTTCCAGGCCGAATGTTCGATAATTGCCGCGCGAGGCCGGGATGGTCAAACCGTTTACTGGCCGTTGACCCGAAACCTGCACCGCGAGGGCATACTGGCGATCAGCATGGCTCCGGCTTTCGACCTGCGGTTACAGGCACGGGCAGAAGTCATGATTCAGAGCTTGCTGGATCATCTCGATTACACCGGTGTGATGGCCCTTGAGCTGTTTCTCATGGACGGAGAACTATTGGCCAACGAATTCGCCCCGAGAGTGCATAATTCAGGTCACTGGAGTATCGACGGCGCCCGCACATCACAGTTTGAAAACCATTTACGCGCCATTTGCGGCTTGCCGCTGGGTGAGACCCACAATATTTCATCTGCCGTGATGTTCAACCTGCTGGGAGATATGCCGGCATACGCCAACAAACAGTCCGCTGATCAATTCCTTTCGCAGGGTGTGCACTGGCATGATTATCACAAGACCCCGCGTGAAGGCCGTAAGATAGGCCATGTGACGGTGACCGCTGAAAGTGACACCGGGTTGAAGGCCAGGGCCGCACAACTCGCCAGTGAACTCGGCGTAGCAGCGGAGTTGAATTTTGAAAAGGTGCTAGTGTAGTGTCAACACTAAAAGGTCATCCCGGAGTATGAGCACGCAGCAGACCAGCCCATTCAACAGTGTCGAGTTGGGTTTGTTTTCCAGCAGAATTGCGGCCATCTGTGAAGAGATGGGTGCAATGCTCGGAAGGGTCGCTTTTTCTCCCAATATTCGTGACCGCCTGGATTATTCCTGTGCACTTTTTAACCGGCATGGCCACTTACTGGGTCAGGCCACGCATATTCCCGTGCATCTCGGCAGTATGGCCTTCGCCATGGTCGACCTGGTTGAAAGCCGGGAATGGCATGCCGGTGATATGTTGATTCTGAACGATCCTTACAAGGGCGGTACTCACCTGCCTGATATCACCCTGGTTGCCCCGGTTTTCTCCGGTGAAGCGCTGGTGGGTTTCTGTGCCAACCGGGCACATCACGCCGATATCGGTTCGGATGCTCCGGGTTCCATGCCCGTGAGCCGGACACTGGCAGAGGAAGGTATTCTCATACCGCCGACCCTGTTGATGAGAGATGCGAAAGTGGATGAAGGCTTTCTGCAGTCCATATTGCAGGCGTTAACCAGTCCGGATACTTCCAGGGGAGATTTCAACGCACAGATTGCCGCTAATCTACTTGGGGCAGGACGATTGCAGGATTTGGTCGGGGAACTGGGCCCGCTTGAGTTTGAACAACAGCAAAGTCGTTTGCAAACCTGGGCGCGATCGCTGGTGTTTCAAAGCCTTGCGTGCATACCTGCCGGGCAGTACCAATTTGAGGACTATCTCGATAATGATGGACATGGCCACAACGATATTCCTGTCAAGGTAACGATCAATGTTAGCGACGCAGGTGTGAAGGTAGATTTCACCGGTACGGCAGCACAGGTTGAAGGGAATCTGAATTGCCCCATGCCGGTGACCGCGGCAGCAGTTTTTTATGTTTTCCGATGTTTAATGCCCTCGCATACACCGGCCTGTCACGGTGCCTTACAGGGCGTCGCAATCAGTGCCCCGGCGGGTTGCCTGGTAAATGCCCGTTCATCCGCAGCCGTTGCTGCCGGTAACGTGGAGACCAGTAGCAGAATTGTGGATGTTGTGTGCGGCGCGCTGGCGCAGGCCTTGCCCAGTCAGTTTGCCGCAGCCAGCCAGGGCACCATGAATAACCTGGCAATGGGCAGCCGCGGCAGCCAGGGTTGGGATTATTATGAAACACTGGCCGGAGGTATGGGTGCATCCAATGATTGTGATGGACGTTCTGCCCGTCACAGTCACATGACCAACACGCTGAATACACCGGTAGAAGTGCTGGAATTGAATTACCCTTTGAGAATTGAACGGTATGCCGTCAGGCAGGGTTCAGGGGGCGGGGGGCAGTACCGGGGCGGTGACGGTGTCACGCGCCAATACTACTTCCTGGAAGATGCTGAAGTTTGCCTGCTGACAGAACGCCGAAGATATCCACCCTGGGGGCTGGAAGGCGGGCAAGCGGGTAAGTGCGGCCGCAATGAGCTGGATGGTCAGGAATTGCCGGGAAAGGTTCGCTTTAATGCACTCGCGGGTCAGACGCTAACGATAAATACACCCGGTGGCGGTGGTTATGGCGAAAAATCACAAATTAATACTGAATAGAGATCAATGTTTGCAACTGGTTGACAGTTATTTTCCCTTATAAGCCGGTGAGGATTTTCCAGCGGTTGACGATGGCGCAGAATAATTCTGCAGTTTTAATGGTGTCGTATTCCGCCGAATGCGCTGATGACTCGTCCCAGTCGATCCCGGCGGCCTGCACAGCGCGTGCCAGCACCGTCTGACCAAACGCCAGTCCGCCAAGGGTTGCGGTATCAAAGGAACTGAATGGATGGAACGGATTGCGTTTGTAGCTGACCCGGTCAATGGCCGCATTGAGAAATGAAAGATCGAAAGAGGGGTTATGCCCTACCAGGATGGCCCGTTGGCAGTCGGTGGCCCGCAACTCCTGTCTGACGGGTAAAAATATACTTGTTACGGCCTCTTTTTCGGCGACCGGATTTCGTTCGGGGTTATCCAGGTCAATGCCGGTAAACTCCAGCGAGCTTGGTTCAATTCGGGAACCTCTGAAGGGTTCGATTTCTGCGACAATGGTTTCAGCGATTTTGATGCGGCCAAAATCGTCCATACACAGTATGCAGGCGGCAATTTCCAGGATGGCGTCGGTTTTCGGATTAAAACCACCCGTTTCCAAATCCACAACAACTGGTAAGAAACCCCTGAAACGATCAGCAATTCGAGGCATATTGGATTCCGGCAATAAAGCCTGCGAGAATAAGGGAATGCGTTTCAAAATGCCATGTAAAATAACTCTAATGTCAGTTTTTGTCCGTCTGTTCCTCGGCTTGATGATATTGATGGGGTCATCTGCCGTATCAGCCGGTCAGGATATCGATTCAGACCGCGCATTATTTTGGTCCATTCAGAAAAGTGATCGGCAGGCCGGTTACCTGTTGGGGACGATTCATAGCGAAGACCCTCGCGTGCTTGATTTTTCAGAGGACTTTCTGCGAAAACTCAAGGCTAACGAAGTGTTTGCGATGGAAATGGTTCCGGATTTAGCCACGCTGGAGCGGCTGACCGGGTACATGAATTACCCGCCGGGAAAAAGTCTGGAATCCGTCATTGGTAACGAGCGCTACACCGCGCTTCAGTCAGCCTTGTCGGGCTACCGGGTTCCAGCAGAATTTGTCACCCGTATGAAGCCATGGGCCGTTATGTTAACGCTGAGTACACCACCACCTGAAACCGGTTTTTTTATGGACTTTTCTCTGTCGTTACGGGCATCCGGGAGTGGTCTTGAGGTAGTGGGCCTGGAAACACTCGAGGAACAATTGTCTTTTCTTGAAAATATGCCAATGCCGATGCAATTATCATTGCTGGATCAGGCGATTGCAGAATATGGCCAGGTGGTTGAAGTTCATGATCAGATGGTCGATGCCTACCTGGAAAACAACCTGGTGGCTTTACAACTGTTGTCTGATGAGCAACTTGAGGCTGTGGGTGAGAGTGCCAGTGACTATTTTATGGAATCAGGCATCCATGCGCGTAATCAGCGAATGGCACAAGCCCTGCTGCAGCAACTCGAAAACAAAACGGTCTTCGTGGCCGTGGGTGCATTACACCTGCCGGGTGAAGAAGGGCTGCTCAATATACTTCGCCAGCACGGCTTTGTACTAAGCCCCCTGCCAATACCATTTTCCGAATCCCCGTAGGGCGCGTAACTCGTTACGCACCCAACCCCTGGCCTCTGACTGCGGGTATCAATATTGCTAATACAGATGCAACCAGCAAAGGTATACCCCATAGGGGTTCGATCCAGATGCTTGCAAGACCCAGCACCAGCAGAACCAGACCGGCGGATTGCGGGCCATTGCCCTGGTTTTCTATTTGATGGCTTCGCCCCGATATCATGATCAGCAGATGATCAGCGGAAAGCTTTCCGCCACCGTGAAAGACCAGGGGCAGCAGCATTATCACAAATAACAGCGGCAGCTTGAAATTACCGCCTCCATTGGCGGTGATCACATAACCATCCCATAGCTCCGCAAGACTGCTCCATTCGGCGGGCCAGTGGACGGCGGCAGTTGCGACCATGGTGACCACAAGCAGTGAGATCGCTACGAATCTCGTGAACAACCCCAGTAACAACATCACTGCAAAAACCAACTCGGCCCAGGTGGCCAGTAACCAGTTCAGGTCAGTAGAAATCAGGTCGAATGGAAATGGAAAACCCTTTTGCCAGTCCACCCATGGGATATCGGCAAACCAGTTGTTGCCGTGCAGTTTGGTCTGGCCGGCTTCCCAGAATTCCCATGCCAGGATAAGTCTGAGTGCCAGCGGCCACAGGTAATCACCGGCTGCACTTAAGCGGGATGTGGTGTCGTCGTAAAGCTTGATCACTGACATAGTCTATGCGCCTGGTTATAAGTTGCATGGTATTGCTGTCAGGACCGGGTTCCGAGTATGACCTGCTTTTCTTTCAGTTCATTCAATAAAGCATGACCCGCCTCAAGAACCACCTCCGGCTTGGGATGGTTGATGGTGCCTGCAACATCACTCAGTAATTCAAGACCCGACATGGCGGTTTCTTCTTTCATTTTTTGTATCAAGAGCATTGACGTTTCATTCAGTTGCATAAACTTTATCTTGAAATCCTGTCGCCGCCAGACCAGCAGATGGGTCGGCTCAACCGGTGCGGTTTGGGGCTGAAAATCCTTGCTTATCCGGTGCACGGGATACCGGTAACTAAGTGGCCGGGCCAGTGGTGATAACACGGGGACACCGTTTAGAAGGTCACCCGCCGGATTAACTTCAATATCTTCTGTTTCCGTTTCATCAAGTGCCAGCGCCAGTTCTATCCATTCATAATGGGCCAGTTCCAGCAAAAACGGTGGATCACTTTTATGATTCTGGCGGTGATCCTGGACGTATTGCAGGAACTCCCGCGGCAGTTCCGGAAACAACGGTGTATGACAGCGGTAGTTCCTGTAAAAATCACGACACAACGTGAGCCAGTCGGACTCCTTGTACAGGGTTCTCATCACTGGAAAATTGGACGATAAGAAATTGCATATATTGTTGAAAAACAGATCACGATAGATGGCCATGCGCCGGTCTTCGATACCTTCGGGTGCAGGTACGGTTTCCGGGTCGCGGATATGGGCTGCAAAACCGGTTTGCAACCGTGCCAGTGCTTCAGGCGCTGAGTCGTCGGCCATCTGTTCGCTCTTGTGCCTGTTCTTCATGAGGTCGGCCCTGTGGATTCCACCTGGCCTGGAAGTGTTTGATTTGTTGTACCTCGGTGAGGAGTTCTGCAACGGGTGGCAGATTGAAATCCCGTTCAAGCAGGGTAGGGAATACGCCAAACAATTCGTAGGCCTTATCCAGCAAATCCCAGACACCATCGATTATATTGGCGCCATGTGTGTCGATAATGAGGTCTTCCGCCTCATTGTAGTGGCCGGCGATGTGACCGTATGCGATCCGGTCTCCGGGTAGTGCCTGCAAAAATTCAACCGGGTCGTAATGGTGATTAACACTGTTGACGTAGATATTGTTGACGTCCAGAAGCAGGTCGCAATCCGCCTCGGTAATCACCGCATTGATGAAGTCTATTTCGCTGAGTTCGGCACCGGGTGCTGCGTAATACGAAACATTTTCAATAGCCATGCGTCTGCCCAGCATGTCCTGTACCTGTCCTATTCGCCCGGCAACATAGCTGACGGCTTCTTCGGTGAACGGAATGGGCATCAGGTCATACAGGTGACCATCATCGGTGCAGTAGCTCAAGTGTTCACTGTAGGCACGGATATTATGTTCATCCATAAATTGTCGCAATTTACGGATAAAGGTTCGGTCCAGTGGTGATGGACCGCCGATGGAAAGTGAAAGACCATGACAGACAAACGGAAAGCGTTCGGTAAAATAGTTGAAAAATTTCTTTCTCTGGCCACCCACGTTGATCCAGTTTTCAGGAGCGACCTCCATAAAACCGACAACCTCCGCGATTTTCTCGGAGTCATAAGCCTGAAGCGGACCCAAAAGGGCCCGCCTCAAACCAAGTCCCGCACCCGAGACTGGGTGTCTGCGGTGACTCATCAGATCAGGTCTCAGGCTTTTTCGCCGCAGGAACCTTCCTTGCCTTTTTCGCCGCAGGAACCTTCCTTACCTTTTTCGCCGCAAGATCCTTCGGCACCTTTCTCACCACAGGAACCTTCGGTGCCTTTCTCGCCGCAAGATCCTTCCTTGCCTTTGTCAGCGCCGCATTTACCTTCGCCGCACTTGCCTTCTTTACCCTTTTCGCCAGCCAGTTGATAACCGGTATCCAGGTCAGCGGTTGAGAAAGGGTTGTCATCTGCGACCGCAGTTGTAGATGCAGCCAGTGATGATACAAAAGCTACGCCGACGGCAGCAGCAACAGGATTAACGAACTTTGATTTATTAGCCATTTAATAGAGCCTCCACAGTTAAAAAATACCGGTCAAAATCGACCGGAAAGATTACTCAAAACGCTGTTAGCGTCATCATAAACAACCCGATTAAGAGTTATTTTCGCCTTCCTTCAGCGTGACTTCAGGGACAACGATTTATCGGGTCACCCTTAAAGACTAGCAATAGATGCAGGTTTTTCCAAGGAATATTCTGCATTCGGGTCAATAGACCGGCATGCGATGAGGAATATTACACTGGATATTCAAATCGGGCTAAAGACGCGTTAAAGCGATTGAATCCTGTGCTGGAGTGAGTATGGATTTGTCAAAAACCCTTTTGCTTTCCGGTTCTACAGAGATCACGGACAATGCATTCCGGGCAGTTCGGGTTGCGGGCTTTACAGGTGTAGCGGCCATGCAGAATCAACCAGTGGTGCGCATTGAGCAGGAATTGCTCCGGAACGCTCTTGAGAAGTTTGCGTTCGATTATCAGGGGTGTTTTGCCCAGGGCCAGCCCGGTTCGATTGGCAACACGAAAAATATGCGTATCCACGGCCATCGTAGGCTGGCCGAATGCGGTGTTGAGGATGACATTGGCTGTTTTACGTCCAACACCTGGCAGTGATTCCAGTTCAGAACGGTCTGAAGGCACAACGCCCGCGTGTTTTTCCAGCAGGATTTCGCAGGTGGCGATAACGTTCCTGGCCTTGGAGTTAAACAGACCGATGGTCTTGATGTAGTCTTTTAGCCCGTCCTCACCGAGATTCAGGATCGCCTCGGGTGTGTTGGCATTTTTGTACAGACGCCGGGTGGCGAGGTTGACACTGACATCGGTCGCCTGGGCCGACAGAATGACTGCGATGAGCAGTTCGAAGGTCGACTGGTATTCAAGCTCGGTGGTCGGATCGGGATCGAGGGCCTGTAAGCGGCGAAAGAACTCTCGTCTGTCCTCAAGTTTCACGGTTATCCCCAATAAGGTTGTCCCCGTTCAGGTTGCTGACGGGTCGTGCCGGTCTGCGGGCCTCGTCAGTTTGCCAGGCGTTTCGGGCTGCAATCAGTAAGGCCAGGCCGAAAAAAGCACCGGGTGGCAACATGGCCAGTAGAAAACCGGGATGCTCAGGAATGATGGTCAGTGTCAGGTAGCTGCCCCATTCTCCCAGCAGCATCTCAGCCCCCGCTAACAGGGTGCCGTGACCGGTCAGTTCCCTCAGAGCACCCAGCAAAACCAGCGTGATGCAGAACCCCAGTCCGGTAGCAAAGCCATCCATTAACGAAGCCAGGGGGCCATGCCTGGAAGCGAAGGCCTCGGCCCGTCCAATGATGGCGCAGTTGGTCACAATCAACGGAATGAAAATACCCAGTATTCTGAAAAGGTCAAAGAAATAAGCATGCATCAACAATTCGATTACCGTTACCACCGAAGCAATGATCAGCACAAACGCGGGAATACGTATCTCGGGCCGCAATAATCCGCGCAGTGCCGAAACCGACAAATTGGAAACCATCAGTGTCAGCATGGTAGCGAGACCCAGGGCGAGGCCGTTGATCAGGGTGTTGGTGACGGCCAGTAATGGGCACAATCCCAATAGCACGACCAACCCGGTATTTTGCCTCCAGGCCCCGTCCACCAGAATTTGTTTCAATTGCTCAGCCATTATCCCGGTTTGGTCTTTTTGCATCGCTTTCAAACAGTGATTGCCGGTTCGCGTCAAAGTATACCAACGCGTTATGCACGGCCTTCACCACTGCTCTTGGTGAAATCGTGGCGCCGGTGAATTGGTCGAATTCTCCACCGTCCCGTTTAACTGCCCAACCCCCGGCTTGGGGGTTGAGCAGGGATTTGTTCATGAAGCTCAGTATCCAGTCGCTTTTTTCGATCTCGATCGGATCGCCGAGACCGGGTGTTTCGCGATGGGACACGACCCTGACACCAAGAACCCTGCCGGAGTTGTCAAACCCGGCTAAAAGACGGATGTCGCCATTGTATCCATCGGGTGCGGTAACGGCCATCAGCACTGCAACCGGTTGATCATCCATGCGTGCCCGGTAAACAGTCACGGGTGCCGGATGCTGAAATAAGGCCTCATCCGTGATTTCTACCACGTCTTCCAGCAAGTTATTATTGTATGAAGCTGCCGGAAGAATTGCATTGAGCTGTTGCAGTACCCGGCGTTTCTCCTGTTCGGCGATGCGGTCATGTGTCAGTGCATTGACACCGGTGAGCAAGGCAGTGCCGAGCAGGGCGATGAGCCCCAGCAGCAGTCCGCTGCGTATTACCGCATGTGTCGTACTGTTCATTCGCCGTATATCCGTGGCCGGGTATAACGGTCGATCAAGGGTGCCGCCATGTTCATCAGCAGTACCGCAAATGCAACACCATCCGGATAGCCGCCCCAGCGCCGTATGAGCAGTGTGATGATGCCGACACCGGCACCAAAAATGAGACGCCCCCTGTCACTCACGCAACCACTGACCGGATCGGTTGCGATGAAAAATGCGGCGAGTACGATGGCGCCTGAAAATACGTGCTGTAATGGAAACGGGTTGCTGTCCGGGTCAAGCAGCCAGAAAGGCAGGCTTATTAACAGCACAGTGCCGATGACGGCGGCCGGCACCTGCCAGCTGATCACCCGCTTGTAGAGAAGAAAGAACCCGCCTAAGGCAAACCAGTTCGCTATCCACTCCCAACCCTTGCCGCCAAAATCACCGAACAAGGGTGAATTACGGATTTCGGGTACCATGCGGCCGGCGTCAACACCGGTCTTGAGGGTATCCAGCGGTGTTGCCTGCGTTACGGCATCCCAGCCGCCCGGGACGGGCACCCGTCCGGTAAAGATTGTCACGAGGGTATCTGCCAGGCCAAGGCTGTGTTCTGCAAGGGCCACTGGCGGCAGCCAACTCGTCATCGCTTGCGGAAAGCTGATCAGAACCACGACATAAGCCACCATCGCCGGATTGAAAACATTCTGGCCAAGACCACCATAGAGGTGTTTGGCAAACACAATGGCAAACAGCATAGCGATACAGCTTATCCACCACGGTGCCAACGGCGGTATGCACAGGGCGAAAAGAACAGCAGTCACTACCGCACTGTAGTCATTTATAAAGGGTTTTAACGGTCTGCGGCGCCAGCGCAGCATGAGGGACTCGAATAGCAATGCGAATATCGTCGCCAGTGTGATTTGCACAAGGATGCCCGGCCCGAAAAACCAGACATAGGCGAGCACCCCGGGTATCAGAGCCAGCAAAACCTGCAGCATCACTTTTGCCACGGTTGTTTGCGGCGGCATATGGGGTGCACCACCCGTTTGGAAGCTACGTGTCATCCCTTTCTCCGCTGCTTTGTTCTTCGGGCATTGACCGGCTTCTGTTTTCGGCGCGTTTGATGGAAGCCTGAATACGTTCCTGTTGCGCCGTTTTACCTTTCAGCATCTGTTTACGGTGAGCCATCTTCTGAGCCCGTTCCTGCTTAATTCTCAACAGCCTGGCTTCACGGTCTTCAAAGCGCTTACGGGCCAGTTCGACTGCCTCGCTTTCGAGCGCCTGTTTGCGCAACTCACCCTTGCCATATCGGAACCAGTCCACCAGCGGGATGTGGCTCGGACAGACAAAGTCACAGCAACCACACTCGATGCATTCGGACAGACCGTACTCTTCCACTGGTTTCCAGAGTTCATTCCGTATTTGCAGGTGTAATTGCTGCGGCAACAGCATTGCCGGACAAACCCTGGCGCATTCGCCGCAACGGATACAGGGCATTTCCGGTTGCGGTTCAGCAATATCCTGATGGCTAAGCGCCAGCAGACAATTACTCGCTTTGACCACCGGTGCTTTGTCACTTTCAAGCGGATATCCCATCATGGGCCCGCCCACTACCAGCCTGGCAACATCCCCGGTGTAACCGCCGCAACAATCCACGAGGTGGGAAACAGGGGTTCCAAACAGGGCCAGGTAATTACGTGGATGCGAGATGCCGTTACCGGTTACCGTGATGTAGCGTTCTATCAAGGGCTTGCCTTCTGTTACAGCCTCTGCAACAGCGGCTGCGGTTGCCACGTTCTGGCATATCAACCCGAGGTCGGACGGTCGGCCGCCGGCGGGAACTTCGAGCCCGGTTAATACCTGTACCAGCTGTCTTTCGCCACCCTCGGGGTAGATTTTTGGCACCTTGACCACCGATATGTTTTCACTTTCGGCAAACTCCGCAGAACCTGTAAGAGACCTTTGTACCGATCCCATCTGGTCTTCGATCGCGATGATCACATGCTCTGCACCAAGCACCCTGCGCAAAACACGTGCGCCGAGGATGATCTTGTCGGGTTGTTCACGCATCAGCATTTCATCACAGCTGATATAGGGCTCGCACTCCACACCGTTTAATATCAGGGTATGGGTTTCTCTGTCACGTCCGTCGCGCATCTTTGTATGGGTCGGGAAAACCGCACCGCCGAGACCGGCCAGTCCGCAGCTCTGAATCTGCGTGATAAGGCTATCCGGGTTGGCGTCAAGCCAGTTGCTTAACGGCTTGAGTTCAATCCATTGTTCCTTGCCATTGGGTCTGATAACAACGCAGGGCCCCTTTTGACCTGACGGATGAGACATGGGCCGGTCTTCTATCGCTTCAACCAATCCGGAAACGGGGGAATGAATCGCCGCACAAGGCTGGCACTGACCGATGGGTTGACCCTTTAGCACCGTATCACCGGCATGAACAAGCGGGTCGGCAATATCTCCCGCATGTTGTAATAGAGGTACTACCAGTACTTCAGGCAAGGGTGGTCGCTCGACCGGATCCAGACAGGAGATTTTTTTGTTATGGCGCAGGCGTAAACCACCATGAAAATGATGAATTCGTTTGCCGGCCTCACGTGCAAGTTCTATTTGTCGGGATGAAGCCATTGTTATAGCACCCTTAGCGGGACGGCTTGCGGGCGGGGTCTGCGCCATCGCGGTTTGTGGGTTTCAACCTCAACAATGTCGATGCAATCCACCGGGCAGGGGGGTAAACAAAGGTTGCAGCCCGTGCATTCTGATTTGATGACCGTATGCATCAACTTGGCCGCACCGACAATGGCATCCACGGGACAGGCCTGGATACACAAGGTACAACCGATACAACGTGATTCATCAATCAACACCACGGTTTTAGGTGTCTCTTCACCATTTTCAGGGTTAAGCGGTTTGGGTTCGCGCCCAAGCAGATCAGCCAGTGCCCGGATACCGGCTTCACCGCCCGGCGGGCATTGGTTGATATCTGCTTCCTCAACAGATATGGCTTCGGCATATGGCCGGCAACCGGGGTAGCCGCACTGACCGCACTGGGTTTGTGGCAGCAGGGCATCAATCCGTTCAACAACCGGATCCGAATCTATGTGAAAGCGCAGCGCTGCCCAGCCGAGGCCAAGTCCGAACACAAGGCCCAGTGCGCTTAATATTAAGATTGAGATCATCATGCCTGTATGCCGGGCAGGGTAGTCATAGATTGGCCAGCCCTTTGAACCCCATGAATGCCAGGGCCATCATCCCGGCCGTGATCAGGCCGATCGGGGCGCCTTTAAACGGCAATGGTACATCTGCCAGGGCGATGCGTTCACGCATGGCAGCGAACAGTACCAGGACAAGGCCAAAACCCGCCGCTGCGCCAAAACCGTACAAGGCTGACTGCAGCAGGTTGTGCTGCTCCTGAACATTAAGTAACGCGACACCCAGTACCGCACAATTGCTGGTGATCAGCGGCAGAAATATTCCCAGTACCCGGTAGAGTACCGGACTACTCTTGCGCATGAACATTTCGGTCAGTTGCACGGTCACCGCGATCACAAGGATAAAACTCAGGGTGGAGAGGTATTCGAGCTGAAGCGGCCTGAGCAGATACTGGTGTAACAGGTAACTTGAAGCCGATGACAGGGTCAGCACAAAAGCGGTTGCGACCGCCATCCCCATTGCGCCTTCCAGTTTGTTGGAGACCCCCATGAACGGGCACAGCCCGAGAAAGCGCACCAGCACAAAATTGTTCGCAAGTACCGTGCTTACGAGAATCAGTAAGTGTTCACCCATGTGCCAAGAATAACCGTAAAAGCAAAATCAGGTCACACGCATACCCGGCACCGCGCCTTCGTCCGGGCTGAGTATGAACAGGTCGCTGCCGCCGGGTCCGGCGGCGAGGACCATGCCCTCTGATACACCAAAACGCATCTTCCGTGGCTTCAGGTTTGCCACCATCACAGTGAAACGGCCGACCAGGTCTGCCGGATCATAGGCGGACTTGATACCGGCAAAAACATTACGGGTTTCACCACCGATATCGAGCGTAAGCCGGATCAATTTGTCCGCTTCAGGTACCGCGCTGGCATCAATGATTTTTGCAATACGCAGATCGACCTTGAGGAAGTCTCCGATTTCGATTTCATCAGCCAGGTCCAGTTCCCCCACGGCAGGTGTTTCGGTGGATTGCAGGTTTTCTTTTGAATTTTCAATCATGGCTTCCACCTTCAGCGGGTCGACACGTGTCATCAGTGGCTTGAAGGGATGGATGGAAACACCCAGCATAGGCTTGTCAAGATCGGACCATTGATCCAGCGACACACCCAGGAAGTCGGCAGCGGTGGCGGCCGTGAACGGAACCACCGGTGCCAGGTAGGTCATCAGAACACGAAACATATTCAGGCCCTGCGTACAAATGGCCTGCACCCGTGCCTGCTGGCCCTCCTGTTTGTTCAGCGTCCAGGGTTTATGTTCGTCGATATAGCGGTTGCCTTCGTCCGCCAAAGCCATGATGCGGCGAATGGCGGATTGGTAGTTTCGTTGCTCAAAATCCTCGGCAATCAGTTCACGTTGATCCAGGAATTGCTGATACAAATCCGGTTCCGGCAATTCGCCGGCCAGTTGGCCGTCTGATCCACGCTGGATAAAACCGGCACATCGGCTGGCGATATTGACGACTTTACCTACCATGTCCGAATTAACCCGGGTGACAAAATCATCCAGGCTAAGATCGATATCCCCGAGACCGGAGCCCAGCCGGGCACAAAAGTAATAACGCAGATAATCCGGGTTCAGATGATCGAGATAGGTCCGGGCCTGGATAAACGTACCACGCGACTTGGACATTTTTGCGCCATCAACGGTCAAAAAGCCATGCGCAAACACGGCTGTTGGTGAACGGAAACCGGATCCCATCAGCATCGCCGGCCAGAACAGGGTATGGAAGTAGATAATGTCCTTGCCAACAAAGTTATACAGTTCGGTTTCGGTTTCCGGTCTCCACCACTCTTCAAAATCGAGATTCTTGCGCTCGCATAATTCCTTGAAACTGGCCATGTAGCCAATAGGTGCATCTACCCAGACATAAAAGTACTTGTCATCCGTGCCGGGAATCTTGAATCCGAAATAGGGTTCATCGCGGGATATGTCCCAATCGCGCAGGCCGTCTTCGAACCACTCCTGCATCTTGTTGACCACCTCCGGTTGCAAGGCACCGGATGTCATCCAGTTTTGCAGGCGATTTTCGAATTCGGACAGACGTACAAAAAAATGTTCCGAATCGCGCATAACGGGTGCGGTACCGCTAACGGCCGAACGCGGTTCGATCAGATCGGTCGGGCCATAGTGGCTTCCACATGATTCGCAACTGTCGCCATACTGGTCAGGGGTTTTACATTTGGGGCAGGTGCCCTTGATAAAACGGTCCGGCAGGAACATGCCTTTTTGCTCATCATAAAACTGGGAGATGGTACGCCGTTCAATATAGCCGCTCTTTTCGAGTTGCCCGTAGATTATTTCTACACACTCACGGTTGGCTTCACTGTGCGTGGTTGAATAGTTATCAAAGCTCAGTCCGAAATCCCTGAAGTCGTTCTGGTGTTCGGCATTCATCCGGTCGATGAGTTCATCCGGTGAAATGTTTTCAGCCTGTGCCCGTAACATGATGGGAGTACCGTGTGCGTCGTCCGCCCAGGCAAAATAGCATTCGTGTCCCTGTGCCCGCTGAAAACGTGCCCAGATATCGGTTTGAATATACTCCAGCATATGACCCAGGTGGATCGCACCATTGGCGTAGGGCAGGGCGCTGGTAACCAGGATTCTTCTTTTCGGTTTGCTCATAGTTGTGTTTTTACTGCCAGTTTTCGGGCAAATATGGGAATGCGCAATTATGGCACGCCGACCGGCCAAGCTGTAGCGTCAGGTGCGCGATTTACTGATTGAATCTTAATATGCCGCCCGGCTTGCCAATCGGGCTTATTAAGCGGGTACAATGTCACGTTTGACGAGATTACAACGTATTAGCAAGAGAGAACATATTCATGAACAAAGAATCCGTGATGGCCTTACTGGCCGAAGTAAACGATGAAAATTCAGGCCGTGACCTGGTTTCGGCAGGCAACATTCGTGAAGTGGGCGTACACGATAACAACGTCAGCGTGGATGTCCGACTGGGTTATCCATTGGCAGATAATGGTGCAGATTTAGCTGCCATCATCAAAAAACGCCTTGAAAGCGACCCTGGTATTGCCAGTGCGAGCGTGAACATGAGTTGCAAGGTGATGTCCCACAAAGTGCAGGAGGACCTCAAACCGCTGGACTCCATCGCGAATATTATTGCCGTGGGTTCGGGCAAGGGCGGTGTGGGCAAATCTACCACAGCGGTCAACCTGGCGCTGGCGCTTCAACGCGAGGGCGCGCGCGTAGGCTTGCTGGATGCAGATATATATGGCCCCAGTATTCCGTCGATGTTGGGTGTAAAGGGCCAACCGAGTACGGATGGGGAACACATCATTCCCAAAGAGGCCCATGGGCTGAAAGTGATGTCGATCGGGTTCCTGGTCGCAGAAGACACCGCCATGATCTGGCGCGGGCCGATGGTAACCTCTGCCTTGCAGCAGTTGCTGGGAGACACGCTGTGGGGACCGCTGGATTACCTGATCATCGACCTGCCACCGGGAACCGGTGATATCCAGTTAACACTGGCGCAGAAGATTCCGGTCGCGGGTGCAGTAATTGTTACCACCCCGCAGGACATTGCTTTGCTGGACGCGCGTCGTGCGGTTCATATGTTCCGCAAGGTCGATGTGCCGGTCCTGGGCGTGGTTGAAAATATGAGCACCCATATTTGCACGGCTTGTGGTCATGAAGAGGCGATTTTCGGACACGGTGGCGGAGAATTGATGGCGAAGGATTTTGATATTCCTTTACTGGGCCAGTTACCGTTAACGATGGAAATCCGTTCATCACTGGATGCAGGTAAACCCACGATGATGCAGAATCTGGACTCGCCCATTGCAAGAAGCTACCGCAGCCTGGCCTTGCGTACGGCGGGTGTGTTGTCGGTTATGCCCCGTAGCATGACGGTGCAAATGCCCCAGATTGTTGTTCAGAACTAAGGGGGGGTCGGACCAGGTGAGTATTAAATCCGATCGCTGGATTCGTCGTATGGCACAGGAACACGGCATGATTGAGCCATTTGAATCCGGCCAGGTAAACGCGGCGGCAGATGGCAACCGATTGATTTCCTATGGTACTTCCAGCTACGGCTATGATGTCCGTTGCGCAAATCAATTCAAGATTTTTACCAATATCAACTCTGCGGTGGTTGACCCGAAAAACTTTGATGAAAATAGTTTCGTCGACGTCTCGGGCGATGTTTGCATTATCCCGCCCAATTCATTTGCCCTGGCACATACGGTTGAGTACCTGCGGATTCCAAAAAATGTATTGACGATCTGCCTCGGCAAATCCACCTACGCACGGTGCGGCATTATCGTCAATGTCACTCCATTGGAACCGGAATGGGAAGGTCATGTGACACTGGAGTTTTCCAATACCTCACCATTACCTGCCCGGATCTATGCCAATGAAGGTGTGGCGCAGTTCCTGTTTTTTGAATCGGATGAGCAATGCGAAACCACTTATGCCGATCGAAAAGGTAAGTACCAGGGTCAACGGGGTGTGACCCTGCCCAAGGCCTGAGCCGAGGATAGAACATGCAGTTGATTGGATACCGTCCAGCCTCTGGAAGGCCGTAAAAGGTGGATCGGGGGCCTTATCTACAAATCGGACTCAATGCCCAAGGGTGCGTAATTCATTACGCACCGCACTCAATTGGAAAACCACGAATACAATCAGGGAAACACCAATGAAATCCAAAAAAATCAATTTAATGTCTGTCTTAATCTCAGCCCTTCTGATGACGATGACCGTGCATGCCCGGCCAACACCGGATTCGGCGGCTGATTATGCGGAAAAGCAGGCCGCGTGGGAGAAACATCAGCAACTGGTAGCAAGCTGACCGCCCGGTCAATGCCAAGCGATTGCGAAATATGAGCAAGGAGGAATTCCTGGCACAGGATAAGAACGAGATAGAACGATTCATTCGCAGTTCGGATTTTGATGTCAGCATTGATGCCGATAAACTCATCGAGTGGGTTAAAACCGATAAAGTCAGCATTCAGGACATCGTTGATGAACTGGGTGATGCCAATGCCAATCTTTTCAATACCGATATCGTCGGTTTACAGGTGTGGCGATCTGACGATGCGGGTGCCAGCTGGAAATTGACACATGACGGCCCCCTGGATCAGGTGGTTTATTCCTATGGTTATTACTTTGGTGAGATTCGTGTCTCTCCAAAAAATGCGGACCAGGTCTATGTGCTTGGTGTGCCCATGGTCAAATCGGATGACGGCGGTAAAACCTGGTTTGCCGTCCAGGGCCGGAATGTGCACAGCGACCACCAATCAATGTGGATCAATCCGGATCAACCCGATCACCTGGTGATCGGTAATGATGGTGGTGCGGATGTGAGCTATGACGGCGGCCGGACCTGGGTCAAGCTTGATGCCCAGCCACTTGGTCAATTCTATACCGTCAATGTTGATATGGCCGAGCCCTACAATGTTTACGGCGGATTACAGGACAATGGCACCATTCGGTGTTCATCAACCAATCGCTGGCAGACCGGGGCTAACTGCAAACGTATCAATGGCGGTGACGGCATGTACGTGGCGGTGGATCCGCGTGATAACAAAACCACCTACACGGGCTCCCAGTTCGGTTACTACGCGAGATTGGGGGCCAACGGTGGACGTGACGAGGTTCGGCCACGCCGCGCTTTTGGTGATCCTGCTTTGCGTTACAACTGGAATGCACCGGTGATCCTTTCACCGCACAATGCAGACGTGGTGTATTTCGGAACAAATATTTTGTATCGCTCGATGGACCAGGGTGATACCTGGACGGCGATCAGTGATGATCTGACCCGTTCGAAAAACCGGGGTGACGTCCCATTCGCCAGCCTGACGACATTATCCGAGTCCAGTCTGCAATTCGGTCTGATCTGGGCCGGCACCGATGATGGAGAGATCTGGGTAACCGAAAGCGGCGGCGTGAGTTGGCAGAATGTATCCGGCAAGCTGCCGGGAGATCGCTGGGTCAGCCGGGTTGAAGCATCCGCTCATAAAAGGGACCGCGCCTACGTCACACTCAATGGTTATCGCGATGACGACATTCGCGCCTATGTTTACCGCACCGATAACCTCGGCAAGAACTTCAAAGATATCAGCAAGGGCTTACCGGCCGAAGCGGTTAACGTCATTCGGGAAGATCCGTTGATGGAAAACGTTCTTTATGTCGGCACCGACCGCGGTGTTTATGTCTCCACCGACCGCGGTGACTCGTGGAGCGCCCTGCAGGGCGGTTTACCCAACGTGCCGGTTCACGACCTGGTAGTGCACCCCCGTGAACGTGAACTGGTGGCGGGTACCCATGGCCGCAGTATCTGGATCGTGGATGTGCTGCCGTTGCAGGATCTGGTTGAGGCCGGTAGTGATACCGCGCTCAAGGTGTTTTATGTTGACGAGGTACAGGCTGATCGGGGTTGGCGCAGTGAGCGTTCCCGTTGGTACTTCAGACCCGATGAAGCGCCCCGTTCAACCATTCAGTACTGGAGTGACCAGGCTGGCGCAGTCGGTATAGAGATAACAGACCAAAATGGTTCGGTCGTCCGGCGTTTGAATGGTGAAGCGACGAAAGGTATGAATAGCTTCGACTGGGATTTGCTGGTTGATGAAGAACTGGCCCTTGTAGCAGAAACCGTAGCCCTTGAGCAGGCGGATGATGAAGTGACCGGTACGGAAGAAGCAAAAACTGTCAACCTGGCCGAAATGCCATACGCCGAGTCAGCCAGGCTTGGTCATACGCCGTATGCAATCCCGGGTGATTACACTATCCGGGTTACTGTGGGGGAAAACAGTGACAGCACCGAGTTGAAGATTAAAGCTCCGAAAGACTACGAACCCAGGTTCAAAGAGTCCTACAAGATACGCGGTAAATAAACTTAACAGTGAGGGGTGGGTAAGCCGACCACTCCCGATCCCGTGTTAGCGGTCCGAATCATTTAAAGCATGATGGGTTTGTATCTTTGCAGTAAGACTGATTATGATTGACATCCGGTTTCGAGTACTTTTTCGGTCGAAATTATTCACGGTTTCATTTACTTATTGAAACGGCTGTCCCGGGGAGGGATGACAAATGGTCAGAAGCAGGCAATTCTCTCTTTGCACCGTGTTTGCAATCTGTTTACTGCTACCGGCGTTCACGGTATTGGCACAGGAAGACATCGACACACCTTTACTTGGACCATTAAACAGTGACCCTCTGACCGAACGCGGCATCAGTCCCCGGGTTCTGGATATTGCCCTGTTTCCCATGTCGCAGGGAGTTGCATTCGAAATGCTGGTGGGTTACCGGGCAACTGGCGTACTGGGTAACAGGCGGGAGCGTTTCCGCTTGGTGTATGACCCGGATACTGAATATGGCCGTGATCTCTATATCGAGTTTGAGAATGATCCCTTAAGGTCAATGAAGGAGTATCGACGCGCACTCGAAGCGTGGATGGGTTCGGATTACTGGGTGCGACAGAGATCAAGGCTTTACGACCCCGACAGCATGAAGATTATCGAAAGTAACGACGGTCTGGAGATTATTTCTTTTCGTTATGACAAGGAAAAGGTGCCAACCCGGCAGCGCTGGTTACTGTTTTTGGAAGGTCGTGTTTATATTAAGGATGGTGTTCTTCAACGCATTGATTTTATTGCCGATAAAACCATTGAGCGTGATGGGGTACGTAACCAAAACTATCGCTCAAGCGTGGTGTTCGGGGCTGTTCCGGAGTATGGGGGTTACGTGATTGACCAGACAGAAGAGCAATTTTCCTTTCATATCAAGGGTGGATTACAACACATTCACACACACGCACGTGTCATTAGCTATACGCAAAAGAAACTGGGCAACATTGTGTGGAACCGCATGCCAACTACCCTGATAGCAGAAAGCGTGAAGGACCAGGAAACCGGGGCAGCGCCGTCAAACCTGGTCAAGGTGGAACCGGATGCAGTGACACGTGCCGACCTGGAAGATGAGTTTCAAACGGCCGCAGTCGCCAAACTCGACTTACATCGTACATTGCCACTTTGGGCAGATGATGTGCGCAAACTCGGTTTTGAATTGCCCAAAACCTATGGTGTCGGTGTTATCGGCATGAGGCAAAGTGGTGAATTTGATCTTTATGACATATCGATTGGCGGAATTTCGGCGGTAGATGATATTCCGTTGATTGAGCGTTATGGCAACGTTGTGGACTCAACCATTTCAACGGTGCAGGTCAGGGCTGATTTTTGGGTGTTGCCGTTTCTTAACGTGAGTTTTATCGGTGGTAATCTCAAAACAGATTCGGACGTGACACTGCAGTTCACACCCTTATTTCAGAGGCTTTACGAGCTGAAAACGGGTGATGAGTTACCCGCAACGCTATATGCCCCTGCCAGTACGTCGGGAACAACGCTGGGAATGGGCCTGACCACCGGTTTCAAATATGACAGCCTGGTGATGTCAGCGTCGTTGAATTATGCAAAAACCACGACCAACGAAACGAACTCTGACATAGCTGCACTCGTATTTGTCGGGATGGTAGGTTATGACTTTGGCGATATGGGTATGCAGATATTGTCCGGTATCCAGTACCTTGATACTGACCGGACGATCGTCGGTCAAATAGATCTTGGTGAAGGTAAAGACCCGTTGGAATTTTCCCTTGATGTCGGTATAGAAGAAACCATGTTCATGTTTGGTGTCAACAAGGATATCGGTCGTAACTGGAGTCTGTCGGTGTTCCTGGGTCTCAACGGAACCCGCACACAGGGCACCGCGATGTTTGGCTACCGCTGGTAATCAACGGTCCTCCGGCTTAACTCTTTAACGTAGTGGGGGTTGCTGGATCAGCGTGGCATAGGTTTCGAATATCTCTGTATCACGTGATACCTGGAACTCGACCCGTTCGCCCGGTTGGCGCTGGGCTATCATCAACAGGAGTGCCCTGGCGTCGTCCACCTCCACACCATCGATGCTCAGCAGGATATCACCGGGTCTGACTCCTGCATTCCAGGCAGGGCCGTTGAGGGTGACATCCCGGACCTGTATACCGCGCCGTACTGCACTGCCGTCAGTTTGCAGGGACAGGGGCAGATCACTGAACAGGGCGCCGATGGATCCTCTTCTGACCGTTCCGTTTTCAACAATTTGCTGCATCACATCTTTGGCCATGACGATGGGAATGGCAAAGCCGATATTTTGTGCGCCCTGCATCTGACCAAGGTTTCGTGTATTGATGCCAATCACCTCACCGCGGTAATTGATCAATGCACCGCCGCTGTTACCGGCATTGATGGCGGCATCGGTCTGGATGAAATCCTCGTAAAGAACTGCTCTCAGGTCATTTCGGCCGGTTGCACTGATAATGCCCATGGTGACGGTATGGCTCAGTCCAAATGCATTTCCGATGGCAAGAACTACATCACCAACCCGTACATTGGCATCCTCTGCCAATGGCGCCGCGGGTAAGCCGTTAAGTTCAATTTTAAGTACTGCCAGGTCTGTTTCCGGGTCACTGCCGACGACCTGTGCTGTTGCAAAGCGACCATCCCAAAGACCCACGCTGATATTTTGCACCCGGCTGATCACGTGATTATTGGTAAGGATGTAGCCGTCCTCACTGACCAGCACACCAGACCCCATGTCCTGGCGTGAACGGGACACGTAAGAACTGCCCAGAAGTTTTTGCAGACGCGGACTGACTTGCTGTAACTCTACCGTCCGCGTGTAAATGCTGACAACCGAGGGTGCTGTTCTGTCAACGGCATCGGCAAAGGAAACCAGTGTCGGGGCCGCGTTGTTCAAACCCTCCGGTTGATGGGTGAATCGTTCACTGATACTGGGCCACAAATACAAAATGACAAACGCCAACGCCAGCCCCGCAATCACCGAACGGATTAAAAAGCGCAGCAGTGATCCTGCGCTTGTTTTTCTGTCAGAAGCCTTGGTCTCAGGTTGATTCATCCCGGTCATTTTACGTCAATTCAATTTCAATACCGGTTTTCTACAAAAAACCAGTGCCATAGCGGTAATTCTATCGGCAAATCGTTTGTCTCGCATGGTTGGTTTCGGTAAAATAACGGATTAATTCAGGTGAGGAACAGGATGATTGCTTCGAATGTTACAAGCTGCCTGTTCTTCAGTGCTGACTTGAATCACAGGATTTTGTATTTCCCGAATTTGAGTAACAGTCCTTGCGTGGGGCGTTTTTCTGCTGGAGAGCTAAATGTCATCTGATGACGTAAACAAAGGGCGGCGCAGATTTCTGGTCGCTACCACTTCTGTTGTAGGCGGTGTTGGTGTTGGTTTTGCTGCGGTGCCGTTTATCAGATCATGGATGCCAAGTGCGAGAGCACAGGCGATCGGCGTGCCGGTAGAAGTCAACGTACAAAAACTGAAAGAGGGTCAGTTGCTCAAGGTACAGTGGCGTGGTCAGACAATTGGTGTCTTACGCCGCACGGACCAAATGGTTACCGGTCTTTCCAAGGTGGATGACTCACTAGCCGATCCGGAATCACTTAACGCCGAGCAACCGGAGTATATACATGGCGAGCCACGTGCATTGAACCCCCAGTTTCTGGTGGTCAATATGCATTGCACCCATTTGGGCTGTGTTCCACAAATGATCCCACAGGTCGGTCCTCAGCCATTTGATGCGAACTGGAACGGCGGGTTTTACTGTCCTTGCCACAAATCAAAGTTTGATTTATCGGGGCGTGTATACAAAGGCGTGCCGGCACCAACCAATTTGCGAATTCCACCCTATAGCTTTCTTGATGACAACACCCTGATTATCGGCGTTAGTCCGAAGGGAGCAGTGTAATGGCCAAAATTGCAAGTAGTCTTTCCAAACAAGCCGGCGCACTTCTGAACTGGTTTGATGACCGTTTGCCGGTAAGCAGTTTCTGGAATAACGTGATGACGGGCTATATGGCCCCCAAGAATTTCAATTTTTGGTACTACATGGGGTCACTGGCCCTGTTGGTGCTGGTTATCCAGATATTTTCCGGCATCTTGCTGGCGATGCATTACAAACCATCGGCGCTTGAGGCTTTTGCCTCGGTTGAGTACATCATGCGTGATGTGGAGTGGGGTTGGTTGATTCGATATATGCACACAACCGGTGCCTCGTTCTTTTTTATTCTTATTTATCTGCATATGTTCCGCAGCCTGCTGTACGGTTCTCACAAGGCGCCGCGCGAGTTGTTGTGGGTATTCGGAATGTTTCTCTATGTGGCGTTGATGGCTGAAGCTTTCCTTGGTTATATTCTGCCATGGGGACAAATGTCATACTGGGGCGCGCAGGTAATTATCAACCTGTTCGGAGCGATTCCGAAAATCGGTGAGCCGTTGACGCAATGGATACGTGGTGATTATTTTATATCCGATGCGACCCTGAACAGGTTTTTTGCATTACATGTGATTGCCGTACCACTGGCCCTGTTAGGTCTGGTGCTGTTGCACCTGGTGGCATTGCGCGAGAATGGCTCCAATAATCCCGACGGTATTGAAATCAAGAAAAACAAGGATGCTGACGGGAAACCGCTGGATGGTATTCCATTCCACCCCTATTACACGGTTAAGGATATTTTTGGAGTCGGTATGTTCCTTATCGTGTTTTCATTTGTCCTGTTCCTTTGGCCCGAAGCAAATGGATTGTTTCTTGAGCACGATAATTTTATACCGGCCAATCCCCTGGTAACCCCGGAACATATCAAGCCGGTTTGGTATTTCACACCGTTTTATGCGATTTTGAAAGCAGTGCCGGACAAACTGATGGGTGTGTTACTGATGGGTGCATCAGTTGGGGTTTTATTTTTCCTGCCCTGGCTTGATCGCTCGCCGGTCAAATCCATCCGCTACAAGGGAACCTGGTACAAAGTGCTTCTGACTTTGTTCACCATTGCGTTTGTAAGGCTTGGCCTGCTTGGAATGGCGGAAGGAACACCTGCACAAACCTGGGAAATGAGAGTCTGGACACTGGTTTATTTCATGTTTTTTGTCCTGCTGTTCTTCATGAGTCCGGGTGGTAAAACAAAACCGGAACCGGATCGGGTGACCCACTGATGAAGAAACTAGCCACAACCCTGCTTTTCGCAGTTTTTCTCCTGCCCTTATCAAGCGTCACGGTTTTAGCAGCTGCCGGTGCGGGAGTTGAACATTCAGGTGCCAACATTAATGATACTGCCTCACTGCAGCGTGGTGCCAAGTGGTATGTCAATTACTGTTTGGGCTGTCATTCTATAAGCTACATGCGTTATAACCGCATGGCTGAGGACCTCGATTTGACTGAGGACATGGTCATGGAAAACCTGGTTTTTTCAAATGCCAAATTTGCTGAGACCATGGATATTGCAATGCAGCCTGATCAGGCCAAGGCCTGGTTTGGTAAACTTCCGCCGGATCTGTCACTGATCGGGCGTTCACGTGGTGCAGACTGGATATACTCTTACCTTCGGGGGTTTTACCAGGATGAAAATGGCGAATGGAATAACACGATGTTGCCAAATGCATCCATGCCTCATGTATTATGGAAAATGCAGGGTATCCAGACACCGATCTACCGACAGGAGACCGACGAGGGTGGGTTTACCCACGAGGTCATTGACCACTTTGAACTGACGACGCCGGGCTCTCAGTCCCCGGTGGAATTTGAAGAGACAGCCCGGGACATTTCAGCATTTCTTGACTATGCGGGTGAGCCCGCCAAACTCAAACGCAAAGGTATTGGTGTTTGGGTGATATTGTTCCTGGTATTGTTTACCTTTGTTGCCTATCTGTTAAAAGCAGAGTACTGGCGCGATGTTCATTAATAACATACCGAAGACACCTCAGTGTCCGATAATCAAGTCAACAGGAGAATTTTGGTGACAGCAGCAATAAAAGGTCGTTCCACCATGGCGCTTTACTCATCCGACCGCAGCATTCACTGTCACCGGGTACGATTCGTATTGGCCGAAAAAGGCATCAATGTCGACATCATTAACATTAGTGATGATGAATCTGCTGCCGCGGACCTGGCGGAACTGAATCCGTACAATGAAACACCCACATTGGTGGACAGGGATCTGCTTTTGCATAACGCCGGTGTGATCAATGACTACCTTGATGAGCGTTATCCGCACCCGCCATTGATGCCGGTAGATCCGGTTTCACGTGCCCGTTTGCGCCTGATCCATCATCGCGTTATCCGGGACTGGTATCCAATGGCGGATAAAATTGAGAACGCCGAGCCCGCTGAGGCAGACAAAGCCCGGCAGCAACTGACCGAAAGCATTGTTGCGGCCAATGATTTGTTCAAACATTCTGATTTCGTTCTTGGCGATGAGCTGAGTCTTGTCGATTGCACCCTGGCACCATTGTTCTGGCGTCTTCCGGTCTATGGAATTAACCTTGGCAAGCCGGGGGCAACAGTTCAGGGTTATATCCAACGCCTGATTTCACGTAGGTCTTTCAAGGTCAGCCTGACGCGTGCCGAACGTGAAATGGTTCTGAATGCGGCCTGATTGATGTGTTTCAAAGCTTGAGGTGGTCTGATGAGTTCTGTGCCGGAAGGTATGACCTCCAACAGACCTTATCTGCTGCGTGCCCTGTACGAGTGGATTAACGATAACGGCCTCACTCCACATGTGTTGATTGATGCTGAGTGTGACGGTGTGGATGTACCCCATCATGCGATTCAGAAGGGCAAGGTCGTTCTGAATATTGCAAAGGGTGCGACTGAGAATTTGCTGTTAGAGAACGAAACCATCTTCTTCAAGGCCAGGTTTTCAGGCAAGCCATACAATATTTCTGTGCCTATGGCTGCAGTCATTGCCATATACGCCCGCGAAAATGGCCAGGGTATGATGTTTGCCCAGGAAGATTCACCACCTCCTCCGGTGGGCGGCTCAGATGATCCACCACCACGGTCACACCTGAAAGTCGTCAAGTAAGACCACTAACCGGGATAGGTCAAACTGTAACTAATTGAAACAGCTAGAATGGCCTACATATCCTTGAATAAAAAGAATATATGTCATTTTGTCGTCCGCCTTGGTGAAATATTCGGGCTGACCGGGTCTGAAACCGGTTTGAATAGAGACTGCCTACACCTGTCTGTTCCCCAGGTTTTCAATTAACCGCCCTTCTTCAAGGTCCAGTGTTACGCTGAGCGATGCAGGAAAACCAATGGTCGCCACACCGCTTCTGCGTTTGGCTCCGTTGGTGGCAAATTCAAAACTGTAGTTGACCTGAATGCGTGAGCTTGAATTGTCACGGTTCCAGGTAATCGAGCTCAGCGAAACGGTATCATCGAGCAACTGCAAACCGTGATTGCTACAAACCTGGCCGGCAGCCCTGCGGGCTTTCTGTCTGCCTTGCATCAATTGCCACCATGCGACAACACAAGCCGTCACAAGCAGGAAGATGAATAATTCAATCACGATGATTTCAACAACACATCAACGGCACCGCTTCCACCATCGGCAGGTTTGCATTGTGTGTAAGCCAGCACCCGGGGGTGATCCCGCAATACCTGTCGTGTCATGATCTTCAAACGTGGTCCGTTTTCAGAGCGCAGACCTTTGCCATGAATGACCCTGATCGACTCCAGCGACCTTGATGTTGCATCTGCAATGAATTGAAGCAAAACCGGGTGAGCTGTTTCGAGCGTCATGTTATGCAGGTCCAGCTCCGCACCGAGGGTAAAGCGACCTTTTCGCAGTTTTTGCATTGTCCTTTTTTGAATGCCGTTCTTCCGGTGCGATGAACCATCCTCTGCATTTATATCCCTCAGATCATCTGCGACCGTCAGGCTTGACGAATCGGAAGTCGCAGAAAAGTCTTCTGTTTTGTGTGTAGGGGGTTTAGTGCGCGGCTTCTTCGAATCCGTCTTGGCGACAGTCCTGAGAGGCACGACACCGGCCATCTCCTGACGGAACAACTTGTCATCCAAAAGCTGTTGTTTTTGTTTTTTAACCACGTTTCACTCAATTCCACATTTCGGAAGCTGTCTGAAGTCCGTACAATATCATCCATTAAGCAGGGAAGGAGCCTGTGATTTACTCTGAACGTTAAAATCGCCAAAGAGTAAATCAGAGGTTCCTTTATACTTGTCAGGCCATAACAGACATACTTGCGGATGGCGGGCAGGATTTTCAACAAGGACCGGATTAAATACCCCCAATGGAATTTCTAATTAGTAATGATGATGGCATTGAAGCCATTGGAATTCGTATTCTGGCCGACTGTATGCGTGGTCTGGGTGGTATGACCATTGTTGCCCCGGACAAAAACTGCAGTGGTGCAAGTAATTCGCTGACACTGGATGCGCCGATCCGGATCAGGGAAATGGAAACCGGGGTCTACCGTGTTTCCGGCACGCCCACGGATTGTGTACACGTTGCACTGACCGGCTTGCTGGCCGAGGATCCCGATATCGTTGTTTCCGGTATCAACGCTGGTGCAAATCTCGGTGATGATGTTATTTATTCGGGTACGGTCGCAGCAGCGATGGAAGGCCGCTTTCTCGGCTTTCCTGCACTGGCGGTTTCGCTGGTGCTTGGCGAGGATACTCAATCACACTATTATGATACGGCAGGTGAGGCAGCCAGGCGGCTGGTCATACAGTTACAGCGCGATCCTTTGCCAGCGGATACCATCCTCAATGTTAATGTACCTGATTGCCCATGGTCGGAAATCAGGGGGTTTGAAGTGACACGCCTTGGACACCGTCACCGGGCGGAACCGGTCGTTAAGACCATGGATCCCCGCGGTCGTGAAATGTACTGGATCGGGCCGGCCGGAGCAGAGCAGGATGCCGGGCCGGGTACAGATTTTGACGCCATCAGGCGTAAATGTATTTCAGTGACACCGATCCATGTTGACCTGACCCGCTACCAGGCACTGGATAAGGTCGCAGGCTGGGTGACCGCAATCGGTACCGGTTCGGAGCAGGAAACAGACATTTCATGATTCATAAACGTAAGCTCCATAGCAAAGACCGTGGTATCGGTATGACATCCCAGGGCACACGTGATCGTCTTGTACAGACATTAAGGAAGGAAGGTATCGGTGATGAAAGGGTTTTGAAGGCCATCACCCAGGTACCCCGCCATAAATTTGTCGATGAGGCGCTGTCCAGCAGGGCTTATGAAAACACTGCCTTGCCGATAGGGCAAAGCCAAACCATTTCACAACCCTGGATAGTTGCCCGCATGACAGAAGCTATCCTGGATGGCGGTCAGCCGGAAAAGGTGCTGGAAGTGGGTACCGGCTCCGGCTACCAGGCAGCCATTTTGTCTCAGCTGGTTCCTAAGGTGTTCACGGTTGAGAGAATTGACGAGTTACTGAAGTTTGCCCGCCGGCGATTCCATAATCTGCGTCTGAATAATATATATGTTCGCTATGCCGATGGTCATTTAGGCTGGCCCAGCCAGGCCCCGTTTGACGGTATCATGGTGACTGCAGTGGCGCAAAGTGTCCCGCAGGAATTATTGGAACAACTCCGAATCGGTGGTGTGCTGGTGATTCCGGTTGAGAGAAATGGTCAACAACGACTGATCACCGTACGGCGTTTGGAGGACGGTTTTGATGAGACCGACCTGGGTGCGGTGGTATTTGTGCCATTACTCAGCGGGCTGGCTTAAGGCCTGTTGGCACCGGTATGTTTCTTCGTCTCTATGATTGGGTTATCGCACTTTCGGCACATCGCAGGGCACCGACATACCTTGCCGTTCTGAGTTTTACCGAATCCAGTTTTTTTCCGGTTCCGCCGGACGTGATGTTGATACCGATGTGTTTGGCCAGGGTGAAAAAAGCCTGGCAATATGCGGCCTTGTGTACACTGTCATCGGTGATTGGCGGCATGGCCGGATACCTGATCGGCAAACTTGCATTTGGATGGATAGAGCCCTGGTTGATGGCTTCCCACTATGCCGGCACTTTTAACACTGCGGTCGCTGCATTTGAAACATGGGGGTTCTGGTATATTTTAGTGGCGGGATTTACACCGATTCCATACAAGGTGTTTACCATCAGCGCCGGTGTGGTTGGAATGCCGTTATTGGCTTTTGTCGGAGGCTCGCTGGTTGGCAGGGGCGGGCGGTTTTTCCTGGTTGCAGCGCTGATCAGGCTGGGTGGTGAGAAGTTTGCGACGCGCATGCGAAAGTATATCGACCTGATTGGTTGGATAGTGATTGCACTGGCTGTGATTGTATTTGTAATCTTGAAGGTGAATTCATAATGAAATTCGTGACCGGTACCTTTCAAGGTGATTGGGTTCTCACAAGGTTAATGACTTTGATGGCCATTTTCAGCCTGCTTCTGTTGGAAGGATGTCACCGGCACCATCGGCCGCCGCCACCGGCCAAGTCATCTGCCACCATTGTGAAACGCCAACTCAATGCCGATGGGAGTTACTACGTCCGCAAGGGGGATACGTTGTATGCGATAGCCTTCAGTTATGGACTCGATCCGATGGAGGTGGCACAAAAGAACGGAATCTCAAGTCCTTACACCATTTACCCGGGTCAAAAAATAAAGCTCAAATCAACTACCGCAAGCGTTGCAAGCCGCGATAGCTCGTCCAAAGTTCAGATAAACACAGTAAAGACACCAGGGCAGGTAACTACAAAGACGGTCAAAGCTCCTGAATCTTCAACCAGCACAGTTAAAAAGCCAGCCAAGACCTCAACGGCTGCAACTTCCGGTGGCACCACAAAAACCAAGTCTGCGACTACCAGTAAAACGGCAGATCCAGGAACCTGGAAGTGGCCCACCAGCGGACGGGTAATCAGAGGTTTTGTGGCGGGTGACCCGGCACGAAACGGATTGGACATTGCTGGTAAGGAAGGCCAGCCTGTCATTTCGTCGTCAGCTGGTCAGGTGGTTTACAGTGGAAATGGCCTGATCGGTTACGGTGAGCTGATCATCATTAAACACAGTGAAAAGATGCTCAGCGCCTACGCCCACAACAGAGTCAGGCTTGTGAAGGAAGGAGACCAGGTATGGTCCGGCCAGAAAATTGCCGAAATGGGCAGAAACAGCAGTGATGAGAAAATTCTGCATTTCGAAATCCGCGCCCTCGGCAAGCCTGTCAACCCACTAGATTATCTTCCCAAAAGATAGTCGCCAACATTAGTCGCCAACATTAAACGCCCTGGTTTGTATTTTCAAAGGTTGTTGATTCACAGGGTTATGAATTTGTGACATTTGCCGGGGATTGTGATAATTTCATTAGTGATTCCGGCCAAAATAGTGTTGTTTCACTAAGACCGGGGTTTGTTAGTGTGGGGTGGACCTGGCCTTTTATGGATCATGGGACTACATGAACAAGGGTGGGAATGAAAAAGAAAGATAATAGTGATGGCGGTGCTGTCGGACCGCAAGGCAAGTCTGCAAAGACAGGCCTCAAGTTCAATCAGTCCGAAAATGCCAGTGCCAAACGCAGAAGGTTGCATCATGGTGATGCAACCCGAATATACCTCAGCGAAATCGGACGCGCCAAACTACTGACCGCCGACGAAGAGAAGTCGCTGTCGCGTGCTGCACTTGGTGGTTGCATGGCCAGTCGTCAGCGCATGATTGAAAGCAACCTGCGCCTGGTCGTTAAGGTAGCCCGGGGCTATATCAATAGAGGTCTGCCATTGTTGGACCTGATTGAAGAAGGCAACCTGGGCCTGATTCGTGCGGTTGAGAAGTTTGACCCCGAAAAGGGGTTCCGGTTTTCTACCTATGCGACCTGGTGGATCCGGCAATCGGTCGAACGCTCAATAATGAATCAATGCCGCACCGTCCGCTTGCCAATTCACGTAATCCGTGAACTCACAAATTATCTTCGTGCAACCCGTGAACTTGAACAGGAACTTGGCCGGCATCCCGTGGTCGATGAAGTGGCCATGAAGCTGGATAAACCCAGTGATGCCGTGTATTCGCTGTTCCGGTTCAATGAGTCGACATCCTCTGCTGAGGGTTCATCGAATTACAGCAGTTCAATTCTGGATTCAATTGCAGACGACCAAAGCCATAATCCCGAGAGCGAATATGCCGAGCAGGCCGCAGGTGAGTTGCTGGGACAATGGCTGGAGTTACTGCCTTTGCAGCAGCGAATTGTTGTCGAACACCGATTTGGCCTGCACGGCCAGGGACGCCGAACACTTGAAGAAGTTGGTGAATTGCTTGGTGTTACGAGGGAAAGGGTGCGACAGGTACAACTTGCTGCATTGACGAGATTACGGGAAATTTCCAGGCGTGAAGGCGTTATGGAAACTCCTTTTATGGGGTAAGGGGCAGTAGCGCGGCAACCACCTGTCGTCCTTCAGCAACCAGAACATTAAAAGTCCGGCAGGCAGCATCCGTTGTCATAACTTCAAAACCAACATTGCGGCGGAAGAAATGAACCTGGGTAGCAGGCGGTAAAAACTCCTGGGTATTACCGGTTCCAATCAAAATGACTTCCGGTTTCATTTCGAATATTCTTTGCAGGTTTTTTTCATTTATATCGCTTACAGACGTTACATTCCATTCCGGTACAATCCGTTGACCGGAAATGATAAATGGCTTATTGAAAAGGTCATTGTGAACGCGGATGCCCTGTTCACTGACTGAACGTATGAAGAACTGATTTTCCGGTACTTCTAGATTGAATTCCACGCGCCTGATGCTCCTTCAGGTTGAAAATGGCGATTTCAGCGGTTTCCGTGATAGTTGAATGGTGTCTGCACCTTGGTATCAACCCGGGTTGATCACAGGCTTTTCCGGGTGTTTCCGGTAAAAGCAGGCGACCTGGCCAATGGTTTGTATCAATTCAGCCTTACACCTCCTGGCTATGCTGACCGCCCATGCCTTGCGCTCTTCGCGGTCACCCCTCAGTTTGACCTTGATGAGTTCATGATCGTTTAAGGCACGCTCGATTTCGGCGACAACCGTATCACTCAAGCCTTTGTCAGCGACGATTACGAGCGGTTTCAGATGGTGAGCCTGACCCCGCAAATTTTTTTTCTGCGCTGCTTTTAATGGCATCTGGTTGTCCCTGTTGTGGCAAACTGACATTTTAACACCGTGTGAATATAAACGGGGTCTATAAATGGCGTCAGAGTAAAGTGCCAAAGCAAACCCGAATGCTGTGAGTTGAAGCTTGATGGTACCCGTCTGACAATTTACTCTGACCTTCTATATCTACCGAACTGACGGGAATGTTTTATGGCGAAAAGCAAGAGTAGCCGCCGCTGGCTAGCGGAACATTTTGATGACCAGTACGTCAAGATGGCGCAGCAGCAAGGTTTACGCTCCAGGGCGGCATTCAAGCTGATGGAACTGGATGAAAAATACCATCTATTGCGTAAGGGAATGCGTGTGGTAGATCTTGGCTCCGCACCCGGTAGCTGGACACAAGTGGTACAACGGGTGTTGGCAGGCAGCGGGCAGATTATCGCCCTGGACATTTTGCCGATGGATCCGCTGGAGAGTGTTACCTTTATTCAGGGTGATTTTACAGAAGATGAACCTTTGGCACTGTTGGAGGAGGCATTGAACGGTCAGCATGTTGATCTTGTGTTGTCGGACATGGCACCCAATATGAGTGGAATGGGTGCGGTCGATCAACCACGGGCAATGTACCTGGCTGAACTTGCACTGGCTTTCGCAGAAAACTGGCTGGAGCCAGGCGGCAGTTTTGTCGTCAAGGTGTTTCATGGCGAAGATTTTGACAGTTTTGTGAAGAATGCCCGGTCTTTGTTTGAGAAGGTGCAGGTTAAGAAACCGTCAGCTTCCAGACCACGTAGCAGGGAAGTTTATGTACTGGGACATCGGCGCAAGTTACAATGAAAGTTCGTCATCAGTAACGGCGTGCGTTACTGATTAATTTTTTGTGAGGATAAACGATTGAATGATATGTTAAAAAATGTGATTACCTGGGGCATTATCTTATTGGTTTTAATGTCCATTTTTAATCACTATGGAAATGTCGGAACCACACCCGATGAACTCACTTACTCGGATTTCCTCAATAATGTGCGCAATGGTACGGTTGCTGAAGTCAAGATAAGCAGCACCCCGGAAGGCAATACAATCCAGGGTCGCGATGTGAATGGCAAGGAATTTCATACCTTTGGTATGCCGGATGCACGCCTGGTCGATGATCTCGTTGAGCACGAGGTAGAAATATCCGCCGAGCCGCCCAAACAACGTTCCGTCATCCTCGACCTGTTAATCAATATCATACCGGTCTTGCTGCTGGTCGGCTTGTGGGTGTATTTCATGCGCCAGATGCAGGGCGGCGGCGGTGGTCGCGGTGCCATGTCTTTTGGCAAGAGTAAGGCAAAGCTTCAGGGCGAAGACCAGATCAAGGTCACTTTTGCCGATGTGGCAGGTGTTGAAGAAGCCAAGGAAGAAGTCGAGGAACTGGTAGAGTTCCTTCGTAATCCGGGCAAGTTTCAGAAATTGGGTGGTCACATTCCTCGCGGTGTTCTGATGCTGGGTTCACCGGGAACCGGCAAAACTTTGCTGGCTCGCGCGATTGCCGGTGAGGCCAAAGTGCCGTTCTTTTCAATTTCCGGTTCCGATTTCGTAGAGATGTTTGTTGGCGTCGGCGCATCCCGCGTACGTGATATGTTTGACCAGGCCAAGAAGCATGCGCCCTGCATCATATTCATTGATGAAATTGATGCGGTTGGACGTCATCGCGGTGCTGGTCTGGGTGGCGGACATGATGAACGTGAGCAGACACTGAACCAGTTGCTGGTTGAAATGGATGGTTTTGAAGGTGGTGAAGGAGTCATTGTTATTGCTGCGACCAACCGTCCGGACGTACTTGATCCGGCGCTGTTGCGTCCTGGCCGTTTTGACCGCCAGGTTGTTGTTCCTTTGCCGGATATCCGTGGTCGCGAAGGCATTTTGAAAGTGCATATGCGCAAGGTGCCGCTGGGCGATGATGTCAAACCCCGAATGATTGCACGTGGAACACCGGGTTTTTCCGGCGCAGATCTCGCTAACCTGGTCAATGAAGCGGCATTATTCGCTGCCCGTGAAGCTGCCAAGACGGTTTCCATGGATCATTTCGAACGGGCCAAGGACAAGATCATGATGGGTGCCGAGCGGCGATCAATGGTCATGTCAGAGAAAGAGAAGGAGCTCACGGCCTATCATGAGGCGGGTCACGCCATTGTCGGGCGCCTGGTACCGGAGCACGACCCGGTTTACAAGGTGACCATTATTCCGCGGGGTCGGGCACTGGGTGTGACCATGTTCCTGCCCGAGCAGGATAAATACAGTATTTCACGCAAGCAACTGGATAGCCAGATGGCCAGCCTGTTTGGCGGGCGGGTGGCCGAGGAGCTGATATTCGGGGCTGAAAACGTGACGACCGGTGCATCCAATGATATTGAACGCGCTACCCAGATCGCCCGTAACATCGTCACCCGTTGGGGTTTGACCGAGGCCCTGGGGCCGTTGACCTATGCTGAGGATGATGAGGAAGTTTTTCTTGGTCGTTCGGTGACCCAGCACAAGCATGTCTCCGATGAGACTGCACGTAAAATTGATATCGAGATTCGCACGATTGTAGATTCTGCACATCGGACAGCAAGGGAACTGGTTTCCGATAATCGGGACAAGCTGGAACTTATGACCGAAGCCTTGTTGAAATACGAAACCATTGATACAAAGCAGATTGATCAGATCATGGAAGGGAAGATTCCAGATCCACCCAAAGGCTGGGATGATTCCGGTCCTGATGATGACAAAACAAATCAAGGTAGCACGGTTAACGATCCGTCAGCAGGTTCCGATGACAGCCCTACCATTGGCGGAACGGCTGAACAGCACTGAGAAAGTTAGCAGTATTTAGTGATTGCTAAAGAAAAAACAGCGCTGCTTCAGCGCTGTTTTTTTGAGTACGGAAAATGACCTTCAAAAAAATTGCAGCATCCAAATGTAACGGTCGCATACTGGACTGCGGCGGCAAGAAGCTCGTGCTTGACCGTACCAGGATCATGGGCATCCTCAACCTGACACCGGATTCATTTTCCGACGGCGGATTATGGCTGGATAAAACCCGGGCCGTTGAGCATGCCCTGGCCATGCAGGACGCCGGAGCAGATATCATCGATGTTGGCGGGGAATCTACACGCCCCGGTGCGCAGGCGGTATCAGTGCAGCAGGAACTGGACCGCGTTATCCCGGTTATTGAAAGTATTGCGCCGCAACTTTCGGTCCCGATATCCATTGATACCAGCAAACCCGAAGTGATGCGTGAAGCGGTGAGCGCGGGCGCCGGAATGATCAATGATGTTTGTGCCCTGCGTCATCAGGGTGCTTTGCCGGCCGTTGCAGAATTATCCGTACCCATTTGCCTGATGCATATGTTGGGAAACCCCCGGGTGATGCAAAACAACCCCGTTTACGATGATGTGAGCGCCGAGGTCGCGGCTTTTCTACTGGAGCGTGCACGTCTGTGTGAGAGCAGTGGAATAGCAAAAGAAAATATCGTGCTGGATCCGGGTTTTGGCTTTGGTAAGACTTTGCAGCAAAACATTTCACTCTTTCATGCATTGCCGGAACTGGTATCCAGTGGCTATCCCTTGTTGGTGGGAGTGTCCCGCAAAGCCATGATTGGTCAACTGACCGGTCGGGAGATGCCCGGACGTGTCGCGGGATCCATTACTGCTGCCGTAGTTGCAGCGGGAATGGGTGTAGCGATCGTCAGGGTGCATGATGTCGCTGAGACCCGTGACGCACTGACGGTAGCAACTGCACTTTGGCGGGGTTGAGCGTAAAATGCCTGACATGAAAAATAAATACTTCGGAACTGACGGGATTCGTGGACGTGTAGGTGACACACCGGTAACGGCAGACTTCATGTTACGTTTGGGGCGCGCGGCGGGAAAGGTGCTGGCCGCAGGGGATTCACGCTCGGTTGTAATTGGTAAAGACACACGAATATCAGGTTATATGTTTGAATCGGCACTGGAGGCGGGTCTGGCCGCTGCGGGCGCCAATGTAGCCTTGCTTGGACCGATGCCAACGCCTGCCATCGCTTACCTGACACGCACCCTGCATGCCTGTGCCGGAATCGTCATCAGCGCCTCACATAATCCATTTTACGATAATGGTATAAAGTTCTTTTCTGCCGAAGGTGAAAAACTACCCGATGATATTGAGCGGGCTATTGAAGAGGAACTGGAACAGCCGTTCTCAACCGTCGCGTCAGAGAAAATGGGGAAAGCCACCCGTATTGATGATGCTGCCGGTCGTTATATCGAGTTTTGCAAAGGCACGATACCCTTCGATATAACTTTGCGCGGTCTGAAAATTGTGGTTGATTGTGCCAATGGTGCGACCTACAAGGTGGCTCCCGCTGTTTTCGAGGAACTGGGAGCCAGGGTAATTACAGTGGGTGTCAATCCGGATGGATTGAATATCAATGAGAAGTGTGGATCGACTTATCCGGAATTTGTCAGCCAGGCGGTACTTGAGCATGGTGCGGATCTGGGCATCGCGCTGGACGGCGATGGTGACCGTGTGGTCATGGTGAATGCCAGGGGTGAAGTCGTCAATGGCGACGAGTTGCTCTACATTCTTGCCAAGGATCGACAGGACAAGGGTTTGCTTCAGGGGGGTGTCATCGGAACGGTGATGAGTAACTTCGGTCTGGAACTTGCACTGAAAAAGCGCGACATCCCGTTTCTGCGCGCTCCGGTAGGTGACCGCCATGTACATAAAGCCCTCGTCAGTAATGGCTGGACCCTGGGTGGGGAGGCTTCCGGTCACCTGTTATGCCTGGACAGAACCAGCACAGGTGATGGCATTGTCAGTGCGCTACAAGTGCTTGAGGTTATGGTCAGCAATGGAAAAGGGCTTGCCGAATTAGCATCGGACGTGCAAAAACTGCCACAGGTCATGATCAATGTTCAGACCAGCGAAGCGGTTTCGGATCTTGAAGGTTCTGAAAAAATCAATTCTGCGGTTAAGTATATTGAGGGACAACTGGGCGATACCGGCAGGGTGATTTTACGTCCTTCCGGTACTGAACCACTCATTCGGGTAACGCTTGAAGGATCGGATGAAAGTCAGGTCAGACAACTCGCTACGGAGTTGGCTGATGTGGTACGGAGTGAGCTGGCGGGCTGACCGGTATTTGCATACAGGTCTGGAACATTTGAACCCGTTGCCCCGTGGGCAAATGATGAAGACCCAAGCTCACGAGCGCCATTAATTACGAGAAATTCTTACCTGCCTACAGTAACGCAGTATCATTGTGAACCGCTTATCCGGCAAGCTTCAATTCGATGGTTTTTCAATCGGATTACTCCCGCAATCTTCAAAAAAAATCGAGCTTTACCAGAAGGTGGCTCAGGCGTGCTAAATGAGTGATTTTTATCGCTGTTTTTTCCATTGTCTGTGTTACAAGCCGGCTTAAAATCAACCTGAAATCGTCGTCGTGCGGATAAGCGGAAATGGCTGTTGATCTACATCAAGTAAGCAGGAGATTGGTGTGGAAATTTGGTTATCCCCAAGGGTGTGTTCTTTATAATGACTGCAATTCAACTGGTGTTCCAAGGAGACTAAAATGAACCAGTATCTCAACTCAGTTATGGCTACAGTGAAAGCAAAAAATCGCGGTGAAGATGAGTTTCTTCAGGCAGTGGAAGAAGTCCTGGAGTCGCTCTCGCCGGTATTGGAAAAACACCCGGAATACGTCGAAGCAAAAATTGTTGATCGCGTGGTCGAACCGGAACGGATGATCGTTTTCCGTGTTCCCTGGATTGATGATGGTGGCAATGTCCAGGTTAACCGGGGCTTTCGTGTTGAGTTCAACAGTTCTATTGGTCCCTACAAGGGCGGCCTGCGTTTTCACCCCAGCGTAAACCAGGGTATTTTGAAGTTCCTGGGATTTGAACAGGTGTTCAAAAATGCTCTGACCACGTTGCCAATGGGTGGTGGTAAAGGTGGTTCCGATTTTGACCCCAAAGGCAAGTCTGATAATGAAGTTATGCGTTTTTGCCAAAGCTTCATGACAGAACTATCCCGTCATATCGGTGCGGATACTGATGTACCGGCAGGTGATATTGGTGTTGGTGGTCGTGAAATTGGTTATCTGTTTGGTCAATATAAACGTGTTCGTAATGAGTTTGTAGGCGTGCTGACAGGTAAAGCCCTCAACTGGGGCGGCAGCCTGATCCGGCCGGAAGCAACCGGTTACGGTACCGTCTACTTTGCCGAAGAAATGCTGAAGACCCAGGGTAAATCCATGCAAGGTCTGACCGTTTCTGTTTCCGGTTCCGGAAATGTTGCGCAGTATGCTACAGAGAAAGCCACTGAATTTGGTGCCAAGGTTATTACCCTGTCCGACTCAAGCGGTTATATCGTAGACCCTGAAGGCATAACCGAAGAGAAGCTTGCTTATGTCTTTGAACTCAAGAACGAAAGACGCGGCCGGATTAAGGAATATGCTGATGAATATCCATCTGCGACTTACCACGACGGTACAGGCGTCTGGAATGTACCGGTGGATGTTGCCTTACCGTGTGCTACTCAGAATGAACTGCATGGCGAAGATGCTGCAAACCTGTTGAAGAACGGTTGTTTCTGTATCGCTGAAGGCGCCAATATGCCAAGCACCCGCGAAGCGGTGGACAAGATTCTGGAAGCTGGCATCCTCTACGGACCGGGCAAAGCCGCCAATGCAGGTGGTGTGGCTGTTTCAGGTCTGGAAATGTCCCAGAACAGTATGCGTCTGAGCTGGACCCGCGAAGAAGTTGACAAACGTCTGCACGATATCATGATCAATATACATAATGCGTGCACGCAAACCGCTATCGAATATGGTCATCCGGGCAATTACGTCATGGGTGCCAATATCAGCGGTTTCCGCAAAATTGCCGACTCCATGATGGATCAAGGTGTAGTCTGATTGATGTCAGAAAAGCCGGGTATCGTTAGATCGGGTACCCGGCTTCTCTTTTTACATACTATTGTCCGGCCCGCCTGTTACCGTGGCGTCGCCGGTGCCGCTGTAATATGCGACCTGGCTTTGCTACTGTTAGTCAATGAATCCCGTCATCGATTTAAAAGATTTTGAACAGGAGTCAACGCACTTTGACTCGTTGATGCCTTTTAAGGTCAGGGATATTCTCCTCGTCTCAAGCCTGTATGACATATACAGTTTGCGTGAGGATGGTCAACTGGCCAATATGGTGATGGCTGAGTATGCCGAGTTAAGGCTCTCACGGGCACCGATGATCAAGCGGGTTGATTCCGGCTCCAGTGCACTTGAGGCTCTAAAAAACAGAAAATTTGACCTGATCATTGTTTTTCGTTCACTCAGCGATATCGATCCATTTGAATTCAACCACAAGGCTAAATTGCTGAATCCGGATATTCCGGTAGTTTTGCTTGCGTTCCATCACCGTGAACTGGAATTGTTGAGAGACCGGGGTGCCCACGCATTTGACAATGTGTTTTTCTGGAGTGGTGAATCCAAGATACTGCTGACTATCATTAAATTCGTCGAAGACAAGAAAAATGTCGAAGCCGATACGGAGCTGGTCGGGGTTCGGGTGATAATCCTGGTTGAGAATTCTGTTCGGTTTTATTCGTCCTTTCTGCCCTTGATTTATACTGAAACGATGCAGCAGACTTCGGCGCTGCTATCTGAAAGCATCAATTCTGCAAACCGGCTTCTTCGTATGCGTGCACGGCCGAAAATTCTCCTGGCAGAAAATTATGAAGAAGCCCTGATGTTGTTCAAAAGGTACAAAAAGTACTTGCTGGGTGTCATTTCCGATATACAGTTTTCCAAAAATGGCAAAATAGACGAGTCAGCCGGTATTCAGCTGGCAAAGGTGATTAAAACTGAGATCAATGATTTACCTGTTCTCCTGCAGTCTTCAAATGATGCCAATGCAGATAAGGCTGAGGAATGTGACGCCGCATTCCTGAACAAGAGGTCCCCGACGCTTCTCAATGAATTGAGCACATTCATTAACCGCAACTTTGGATTTGGTGATTTTGTGTTCAGGCTTCCCGATGGAACAGAGCTTGCCCGTGCCCGTAACTTCAGGGAAATGCAGAAATGCGCGGTTTCGATTGATATCAAGTCTTTGATCTTTCACGCGGAAAGAAATCATTTCTCAAACTGGCTGATGGCACGGACCGAATTTGACCTGGCAGCGCGTTTGCGCCCCAGGCGTGCGAGCGATTTTAGAAACCCTAAAGAAATGCGCAACTACCTGGTTAAAACCCTCGAGGATTTCCGGCATGAAAGACAGGTGGGTGTTATCACTGATTTTTCCCGGGAACAATATGACGGGCGGGCGGAGTTTTTACGTATTGGTGAGGGCTCACTGGGTGGTAAAGGCCGGGGGTTGGCATTCGTAAATAACCTGATTAATTGCTATCCCGTATACAACGCCTTTCCGGATGTCAGGATTTCGGTGCCGCGAACCGCGGTGATTTGCACCGGTGCATTTGATCAGTTCATGGAAAGCAACAATCTGACCGAGTTCGCCCTGGGTGACCACAGTGATGAGGAAATTGTTGCGGCTTTTACCAGTGCCACTGCGCCGGCGGACCTGGAGGATGATGTCAAAGCTTATCTGGCCGTGGCAAAGTTCCCTCTTGCGGCAAGGTCTTCTTCACTGCTTGAAGATTCTCATTATCAGCCATTTGCCGGAATTTATGACACCTATTTTCTTCCCAATAACCACAAATCTCTGCAGGGGCGTGTCGACAGGCTGTTGACTGCCATCAAACTCATCTATGCCTCGGTTTATTGCAGGAACTCAAAACATTACATCGAAGCAACCGGAAACCGTACCGAAGAAGAGAAAATGGCGGTTATTCTTCAGGAAATCGCTGGTAAAAACAGGCAAGGCCATTATTATCCGGTGATTTCAGGGATGGCCAGGTCCTATAACTTTTATTCGGTTGGCCGTATCAAACCGGAAGAGGGTATTGCCTACACGGCTCTTGGTCTGGGTAAAACCATTATGGAAGGTGAAAACTGTTTGTTTTTCTCCCCGGCCAATCCACAGGTACTGCCACAGTTTTCCGCGCCTCAGGATTACCTGAGAAATACCCAGCGTGAGTTTTTTGCGGTTGATATGAACAACCCGTCGGCGTTTCCTGAAAAAGGAGGAGAAGACGGCTTGGTAAAACTGAATATGCTCGAGTCCGAACAGCACGGTGTACTGAAATATGTGGGCTCCACCTACTCAGCAGCCAATGACAGGATTTATCCCGGGATCGGACGCAAGGGCACCAGGATCGTCACTTTCGATCCGATTCTGAAGTCCAAAATATTTCCACTGGATAAAATTCTCCAGTACCTGTTGCAGCTGGGTAGCCGTGCAATGAACGTACCGGTTGAAATGGAGTTTGCCGTGGAAATGAACTCTGACCCTGGCAAGCCGGATAATTTCCGCTTTCTGCAGATTCGGCCAATGCTGGTGGATACATCATTTGAAGATGTGTCCGTGTACGATGGGGACAATGAGCAGGTTTTCTGCAAGTCGGACCAGGCACTCAGCAACGGCCGGATTGATGGCATCAGGGATATTGTATTTGTAAAGAACGAAAATTTTGATCGCGCAAACATGATCCATATGGCGGATCACGTGGGCAAATATAATCAAAAATTCAAGGATGCAAACGAACCGTACATGCTGGTCGGGCCGGGGCGATGGGGAACCTCGGACCGATGGCTTGGTATCCCCACAAAGTGGGATCAGATATCCTCAGCACAGGTGATCGTTGAGGCTGACTACGGTGATTTCGTGGTTGAGCCATCCTTTGGAACGCACTTCTTCCAGAACCTGATAACTTTCCAGATTGGCTACCTGACAATTAATAGCAGTAGTGCAAATAATTACATCGACTGGGACTGGCTCAATTCCATTGAAGCCGTTTCGGAAACCGAATACGTCAGGCATGTTCGGTTGAAACAGGCAATGAAGATCCTGATTGACGGCCGCAATGGTAAAGCGGTTATCTTCAAGTCTGAATCAGCTTCATAAGTCTGTAACCAACCCGTAATCTTGCTGGTTTCAAGCCGGTTGAATCAAGACCAGTCTGCTTGGCTGTGATGGTTTTCCTGTTCGAGCCTTTACAAGACGTCCAGATCCTTACCGACCTTTACAAAGGCCTCTATTGCACGATCCAGGTGATGCCTCTCGTGGGCGGCCGAAACCTGAACACGAATACGGGCTTCGCCCTTGGGTACAACGGGGAAGAAAAAGCCGATGACATAGATGCCTTCTTCCAGCAAGCGGGCGGCAAACTCCTGCGCCAGCGGTGCGTCGTATAACATGACCGGCACAATGGGATGACTGCCCTGCTTGATATCGAAACCCGCTGCGCCCATTTTTTCCCGGAAGTAGCGGGTGCTGCTTTCCAGCTTGTCTCTCAGTTGCGTTGAGCCGGACAACATTTCGAACACCTTGATCGAGGCGGCAACCAACGGAGGCGGCAGGGTGTTGGAGAAAAGATAGGGGCGTGAACGCTGACGCAAAAGATCGATAATGTCCTGACGTCCGGTTGTAAAACCGCCGGAGCCCCCACCGAGTGCCTTACCGAGTGTGGAGGTGAAGATGTCCACCTTGTCCATGACACCATGGTGCTCGGCGGAGCCACGTCCGGTTTTACCCAAAAAGCCCGTGGCATGACTGTCGTCAACCATGACAAGCGCATCATAGCGCTCTGCGAGTGCGGTGATCTCATCCAGCCTGGCAATGTAGCCGTCCATGCTGAACGCACCGTCGGTGGCGATTAAGCGGGTGCGACAGCCCTGTGTATCCTGTAAGGCTTTCTCAAGCGCCTGCATGTCGCTGTTGGGGTAACGAAACCGTTGGGCTTTACACAAGCGGATGCCGTCAATAATCGAAGCGTGGTTCAGAGCATCTGATATCACGGCGTCTTCAGCACCAAGAATGGTTTCAAAAAAACCGCCATTGGCGTCAAAGCAGGATGTGTAGAGAATCGTGTCCTGTGTGCCGAAGAAGTCCGAAATGGTCTTTTCAAGCTGCTTGTGCAAATCCTGGGTGCCGCAGATAAAACGAACCGATGCCAGGCCAAAGCCATGATCATCAAGGGCCTTGTGCGCGGCGGCGATAACATCCGGATTATCCGCAAGCCCGAGATAGTTGTTGGCGCAGAAATTAAGTACTTCCTCACCGCCCTGGACTTTGATTTCCACGCTTTGTGGTGTGGTGATGACCCGTTCGGTCTTATAAAGACCGGCGTCCCGGATTTCCTGCAGTGTTGTTCCCAGGTGTTCCAATGTAACCATGCCTATATCTCCTTCAGGAAACCCTGATGTTCTACTCGATTCACTACACTAATTAAAAACCTGCAATGCCTGGATGAATATAAAGGTCCTTATATCGTGCCTGTCCAGTCGCAGACAACCTTGCCGGATTGGCCGGCGATCATTAGCTGGAAACCGGTTTCGTATTCATCAATCGGAATATGGTGGGTCAAGGCCTTGCGTAACGGAAAACCGGTCAGCACCATCTGGGTCATTTTGTACCAGGTTTCATACATCCGGCGACCGTAAATACCATGAATTTCGAGACCTTTAAATATGATCTGATCCCAGTCAACACCGGTTCCGGCCGGTAACAGGCCTAACAGGGCAACTTGCCCGCCGTTGAACATATGATGCAACAGGTCATTGAAGGCAGCAGGTTGACCGGACATTTCCATACCGATATCAAAACCTTCGATATCCAGTTGTTTAACCACATCTGCAATGGACTCATTTTTTACGTTAATGGTGCGCGTCGCACCCATATCCGCGGCCAGGTTCAGGCGGTAATCGTTCACATCAGTGATGACGACATGTCGTGCACCCACATGTTTACAAATCCCTGCTGCAATAATTCCAATGGGGCCTGCGCCGGTTATCAGAACATCTTCGCCGACCAGGTCAAATTGCAGGGCGCAATGGGCGGCATTGCCGAAAGGGTCGAAGAAGGCAGCCAACTCCGGTGGGATAGCATCCGGGATGGGCCACAGGTTGGTCGCTGGTACGACAATGTACTCTGCGAAGGCGCCGTCACGGTTTACACCAATGCCAATGGTATTGGGGCACAAATGACGTTTACCCGCACGACAGTTGCGGCAATGCCCGCAAATGATATGACCCTCTGCCGAGACGCGGTCACCTACCTTGTAACCGGTCACTCCATCACCCAGTTCCACTATCCTGCCAACAAACTCATGACCAATGGTCAGCCCGGGCTTGATGGTTCTTTGTGACCATTCATCCCAGTTGTAGATATGTACATCTGTACCGCAAATAGCTGTTTTTTCGACTTTGATTAGGACTTCATTGGTGCCGGCCCGCGGGATGGCCACTTCTTCCATCCAGATACCCCTGGCGGACTCGCGTTTTACCAATGCACGCATGGTTCGAGACATGACTGCTCCTGAAACGGTGTGGTGTTCTGTCAGATTTGAATTATACCGGACAGTGCTCCAGCTTGCTCATTTACAGGACGCCAATGCGGTCGTTATCGCTGTCAAGGCTTCGGCTGCAGTTGCCTGCAGGCTGAAGGTGGCCATGTCACTCAATGGCGTGGGTGTCGGGTTGATCTCAATGACGCAGGCACCTGAATCAAGGGCCATTAATGGAAGAGAGGCAGCAGGTTGTACGAGTGTGGAGGTGCCGATGGAAAAACATACATCACAACGACTGGCCGCAGTCATGGCGCGGTTCATGGCATCGAGGGGTAACGACTCTCCGAACCAGACAACACCAGGTCTTGCCAGGCCGCGGGGATGATGGGGTGAGACGGGCGGTCGACCGGGGTTGGATTCGATCCAGCTGCTTTCGATCTTTTTGCCTGTTTCACTACAGACCGATAACATGATGTTGCCATGAAGTTCGATAACATCCCTTGAGCCTGCCTGCTGGTGTAAACCATCTACGTTTTGTGTCACCAGCAGCAGGGTTTCAAAATACTGTTCCAATTCAACCAGTGCAATGTGTCCGGCATGGGGGCTGACCCTGTCGATATTTCTGCGGCGATCGTCATACCAGTCCCATACGGTTTGCGGGTGGTTCCTGAATGCTTCCGGGGTTGCGAGTTCCTCCGGTCGAAACTTCGACCACAAGCCACTCTGGGCATCACGAAAAGTTGGCACACCACTCTCGGCCGACATTCCGGCACCTGTCAGCACCAGTGTTTTATTGGCGTTCTGCAATGCTGTAATCAATCCGGAGGGAAGTTTCATGACTTGGTTGTTCCTTCTCAAAGTTCAGACATATGGCTAAGTGTTGATTCTAGGGAGCCTCTGACTTATTCTGAGCGAAGTAGATTGTAGTTCAAAATTTTCAGATTCAAGTCGCGAATCGTCGGTAATAGCGGGCTATTGGCAAGATTTACGGCGCCGAAGCTGGATATTTTGGACACAAGATACGAGTTCATGAATAAATCAAAGGCTCCCTAAGTGTATTCTATCGGGTTCCGCGCGGTGGTTTGGTCATTATTTGACCCTTAACAGGGGCCAGTCGGCCAGACCGGGCGGTAAAGAATATTACGTATACAATCAGGTGAAAGGCAGGTATCAGATGAAAGGTAAGCTCTTTATCAAGACACACGGTTGTCAGATGAACGAGTACGATTCCGACAAAATGGCGGATGTGCTGGCGGCATCGCATGGTCTTGAGTTGACCGATTCGGAAGACGATGCCGACGTGATTCTTGTTAACACCTGCTCAATCCGTGAGAAGGCACAGGAAAAAGTGTTCTCACAACTGGGTCGCTGGAAGAAGCTGAAATCCGGTGACCGCAAAGTGGTTATTGGCGTGGGCGGGTGTGTTGCCAGCCAGGAAGGTGAGGCGATTATCAAGCGCGCACCTTATGTCGATATGGTTTTCGGACCGCAGACCCTTCACCGTCTACCCGACATGATCGACGCCGTTCGCCACACCGGTAAGCCGGCGGTAGATATTACGTTTCCGGAAATAGAAAAGTTCGATAGCCTGCCCGCCGCCGGTGCAAAAGGCCCAAGTGCATTTGTGTCCATCATGGAAGGTTGTTCAAAATACTGTACTTTCTGTGTCGTACCTTACACGCGGGGTGAAGAGGTCAGTCGTCCTCTGGATGATGTTGTGGCTGAATGTGCCGGTCTTGCGCAGCAGGGAGTCAAGGAGATTAATCTGCTGGGGCAGAATGTAAACTCATATGATGGTGAACTTTACGAGGGTGGCAGGGCAGATCTTGCTTTGTTGATCCATTATGTGGCCGCAATCGATGGTATTGAAAGAATCCGTTTTACGACTTCTCACCCGGTGGATTTTTCCGCCAGCCTTATTGACGCATTCGGTGAAGTTCCGGAACTGGCAAATTATGTTCATTTGCCGGTGCAAAGCGGTTCCGATCGTGTATTGGCCATGATGAAACGTGGCCATACTGTGCTTGAATACAAGCAGAAAATTCGCCGTTTACGCGAGCAGCGCCCCGATATCAGCCTGTCTTCTGATTTCATTGTTGGTTTTCCCGGTGAGACCGAGCGTGATTTTGAGAACACGATGAAACTGATTGAAGAGATGAATTTTGACCAAAGTTTCAGCTTTATCTACAGCGCCCGGCCGGGTACACCGGCAGCATCGATGGCGGACGATACACCAATGAAAATCAAGAAGGAGCGTCTTTCACGCTTGCAGGCATTGATCAATAAACAGGCACTGGATATCAGCAGGGCGATGGTTGGCGGTGTGCAACGAATTCTGGTGGAAGGCTTCAGCAAGAAGGATTCAAATCAGCTCGCCGGGAGAACGGAGAATAACCGGGTGGTGAATTTTGACGGCCATCCACGGCTGATCGGACAATTTGTGGACGTAACGATCACCGAGGCGCTCAATAACTCTTTACGTGCCCGCATTGTTGCGGTTGATGAAACATCCACTGCAGCGGCCTGAATCCCTATGAGTGATAGACTTAGCCTGGAACTGGAACCCGCTGACACCGAACGCCTGGCCAATTTGTGCGGCCAGTTCGATCAGCATCTGAAGCAAATAGAAAGCCGTTTGCATGTGGATCTTTTTTGCCGGGGTAATCTCTTTACTGTACAGGGTGAATCCCGCCAGGCCCGTGCAGCCAGTCGCCTGCTGAAACAACTGTACACACTTTCCGAGACGGAATTTCTGACTCCCGAAATTATAAATCTTCACCTGCAGGAATCCGGGATTGCTGAAATTGCGGATGCTGATGAAAACGTATCTCACGCGGATGAAATCATCATCAATACGAAGCGCGGGGCTATTCGCGGTCGCGGACCCAATCAAAAGAATTATCTTCGCAATGTCAGTACACATGCAGTCAATTTTGGTATCGGGCCGGCCGGCACAGGTAAAACCTACCTGGCGGTAGCCAGCGCCGTGGCAGCATTACAGTCGGATCACGTCCAGCGGATCGTCCTGGTCAGACCGGCTGTTGAGGCAGGTGAGCGCCTGGGGTTTCTGCCTGGCGATCTGTCTCAAAAAGTTGATCCGTATTTGCGACCCTTGTATGACGCGCTATACGAAATGCTGGGCTTTGACCACGTAGCAAGGCTGATTGACAGAAACGTTATAGAAGTGGCACCGCTGGCGTTTATGCGGGGGCGTACGCTGAATGACGCATTTATCATTCTGGATGAAGCCCAGAACACAACGACAGAGCAGATGAAAATGTTCCTGACACGTACCGGCTTTGGTTCAACCGCTGTCATCACCGGTGATGTCACGCAGATCGATCTGCCAAAACATCAGTTGTCGGGTTTGAAACAGGCGGTAAAAATCTTGAAGGATGTTGAAGGTATCAGCTTCAACTATTTCAACGCGAGGGACGTGGTAAGACACCCCATGGTGCAACGCATTGTGATGGCTTATGACAAGGCGGGTTCAGACGGAAGTTCCGATGCAGGCTGAGCTCGAAATCCAGCGGGCCACGACAAACATAACAGTCCCTGACGATGCCCGGTTTCAGCGTTGGATCAATGCGGTTCCGGTTGCAAGGGACTGCAAGTATTCACTGGCTATCCGGATAGTGGATGAGCAGGAAGCGCAGCGCTTTAACCGGGAATACCGTGACAGGGATTATGCCACCAACGTCTTGTCTTTCCCGGCTGAACTGCCTGAAGGCCTGCCGGCCGAATTCAGCCAATCCCAACTCGGAGACATTTTGATTTGTGCGCCGGTGGTAGTTCGTGAAGCTTCAGAACAACAAAGACCGGAAGCCGACCACTGGGCGCACCTGACCATTCACGGTATTTTGCATTTGCTGGGTTACGATCATGAGCAGCCTGATGAAGCTGCTGTCATGGAGTCTCTGGAGACGGAAATCCTCAAAAAGATCGGGATTTCTGATCCTTACCAGGATTTGAGATGATGAATTGTCAGACGCTGTTGCTGAAATATTTGCACGCTTCTGGTAAAACACGATCTACAGGTTAAAATTCCCTGGTTATCAGTGGGCGCAATTGGCGTCGTCAACAAAATTAACATGAGCGAAGATCAATCGAGTAACGGTTCCGGGCCCAAGAACTGGATGGGGCGTATCAGCAAGGCATTCTCATCCGAACCCCGGGATCGCGAGGAACTCAAATTACTGATTAACCAGTCCTGTGAAAAGGGCATACTTGACGCTGAAGTTGTCGCCATGATTGACGGTGCCCTGGCGGTATCCGAAATGCAGGTTCGGGATGCGATGATCCCGCGCTCACACATGGTGGTCATTTCATTAGAAGCTTCATTGGACGAGCTTCTGCCAACGGTTCTCGAATCCGGCCATTCACGTTTTCCGGTAATTGGTGAGGATCGTGATGAGGTTGAAGGCATACTACTGGCCAAGGATTTATTGCGTCACTATGCGGAGGATGGCGGATCTCTTGACCTTAAAGCCCTGCTCAGAACAGCGGTAGTGATTCCCGAGAGCAAGCGTCTGAACATGCTGCTCAAGGATTTTCGTGCCAGTCGAAACCACATGGCCATCGTGGTTGATGAGTACGGCGGCGTCTCCGGATTGATCACGATTGAGGATGTTCTGGAGGAGATCGTTGGTGAAATTGATGATGAGCACGACGAAGAAGAAGAGGCACCCATCAAGCCACTGGGTGATAACAGCTATCGCGTCAATGCACTGGCAGAGATCGAAAACTTCAACGAGATTTTTGAATGTAATTTGAGTGATGAAGACTACGACACCGTTGGTGGCCTGTTGCTGGCAGAGTTTGGCCGGGTTCCGGAAACGAGCGAAGAAGTGGTTCTGGCGGAGCGGTTTCATTTTAGGGTAACAGCGGCTGATAATCGTCGTATCATCATGTTGGAAATGAATGATCTCAAACCCAATTAGCCTGTCTGCAGAAAATACGTGGACGTTTTTTCTACGTGCTTTCTGGCTTTGTCTTTGTTTTCTATTTCTCATCTGGACCCCGGCAGGCGTTGCATCCGGGGTATCGCCTATACCTGCCATTCCCGATGATGGCGAGGAAGCCTGGCTGGTCACATTCGGCCCCGGTGAGCTCTACTTTGAGCGCTTTGGTCACAATGCAATCTGGTTGCGGGAGCCTGCTGCAGGTCTGGATCATACTTTTAATTTCGGCTATTTTGATTTTGAGCAGGAAGATTTCTTTTTGCGGTTTATGCGTGGTCGTATGTTGTACTTCTCCGTCGCTCAACCGGTCACCAGGGAGTTTGAGTATTACCGGCAGGAGAATCGAAGTATCCGCGCTCAGAAGCTCAACCTGACCCAGGCTCAATACCAGCAGCTCCGCGATCATTTGCTGAATGAGGTACAACCGGAGAACCGGAACTACCGCTATGATTATTATCTCGATAATTGTTCAACGCGGATTCGCGATGCCCTGGATGTGGCCCTTGACGGCGCCTTGCGGGCAAGCACCACACAAACACCTGCGACCCTGAATTTCCGTGATCAGACCCGTCGCCTGACACAGATGGACTACTGGTATTACCTGGGACTCGAGACAGGTCTTGGGTTTCCGGTGGACCGTGCAGTCACACGTTGGGATGAAATGTTCATTCCGATGGTTGTCGCCGATGAGATTGCCTCCATGCCGGGGGTAAGCGGCAACGGAAAACCGTTGGTTGAGGTTGATACGATGTTTTTTGCATCAACGCTACCTGTACCACCCGCCGCACCGACCTCCATCTGGTACCGCTACCTGCTACTGGGAGTGTTGATTGCCGGTCTTGCCTGGTTAAGCGGCAAGTTTATGCCATCGATGTGGTTGCATGGACTCAGTCGCGCCTGGGTTCTTGTTAATGCGACGATGGGTTTGATGCTTGCTGCCTTGTGGTTGTTAACCGATCATGAAGCCAGCAGTGACAATGCGAATTTGCTTTTGCTAAATCCCCTGCTGCTTCTGGCATTGATCCCGGGCTTGCAACGCCCGATTGCGATGGGTTTGATCTTGGGGAATGTGGTTGCCTTATTGCTGCTGGTACTGCCGGAGTATCAATACAACCTGGATGTAATTGCCTTGCTAAGCCCGATAAATCTCGCCGTTGCAATTTACCTGTTAAAGCCGATGTCCAAAAAGAGCCGGTCGCAGGGCGCCTAACCTCAATGCAGTCTAGCGCTCAAACAACGTGCTTTGCGCCAGAATTTCCACCTTTGTTTTGCTCCCGGAAATCGACATAACGATCAGCCGGTCATACTCTGATTCTTCCATGTCGGCAATGTCACAATGGCATAGCAGACGGGCGAGTTCCGGGGTGGTATTACTGTGCCCCACGATAACTGCATTGTTCCGGTTATCAAGCAGGTCATTAACCAGTGCTGGAAGATCGCGGGGGTCATAAAGTCTCAACTCCAGCCCCAGCGTTGAAAGCAGGGGAGCGGCCGTATCCCGGCTACGCAAGTAATCGCTCGACCAGACATCTTTGATGTCATTGTCCTGGAACCAGGTGGCCAATTGTTGCGAGCGGCTTCTGCCAGCCTCGGATAAAGCGGGATCGTGACTGTCATCCGCTTGCTTTTCCGAATGACGGACCAGGTAGAGTGTGTAGTTGTCATCCTGCTGGCTTGCAGCTGTATTGGCAAAACAACAGCAGAGCAAAAATAAAAACAGGGTTCGAATCTGCATTAGCTGGATAGTTCGTTTAGTAATTCAGCCTGGTGCTCCTGCGTCAATGGTCCAATGATCATATCAAGATTGCCACTCATCAATTCTTCCAGTTTATAGAGGGTCAGGCCAATCCTGTGGTCCGTGACACGCCCCTGCGGATAGTTGTATGTTCGAATACGCTGTGAGCGGTCGCCGGAGCCGACTTGCAGTTTCCGGTCCTCCGCCTGTTCGCGTGCCTGCTCGGCTTTTTCCTTTTCCAGCAAACGGGCGGTCAATAGTGATAATGCACGGGCCTTGTTCTTATGCTGCGAACGTTCATCCTGACATTCGACGACAAGCCCGGAGGGTAAGTGGGTGATGCGAATGGCCGAATCCGTGGTGTTTACATGCTGTCCACCCGCGCCGGAGGCACGGAATGTATCAATTTTGAGATCCGAGGTCTGGATGTCTACCCCTTCTATGTTTTCCCTTTCCGGAAGGATTGCAACCGTGCATGCAGAGGTATGAATGCGGCCCTGTGATTCGGTTTCCGGAACACGTTGAACACGGTGCGTTCCCGATTCAAATTTAAACCTTGAATACGCACCACGACCAATGATGCGGGCAATAATTTCCTTGTAACCACCATGTTCGCCATTACTGGTATTGATGGTTTCAACCTGCCACTTGTTGTTTTCAACGTAGCGGTGATACATACGGAACAGGTCACCTGCGAACAGGGCGGCTTCATCACCGCCGGTTCCGGCCCGGATTTCCAGAAAGATATTGTTGTCATCGTCAGGATCTTTGGGCAGCAAGAGGGTGTTCAATTGTTCCTCGAGTGCCAGTTGCTGTTCCGTTGCGCTGGCAATTTCTTCACTGGCCAAATCCTGCATTTCGACATCCGGGCTTTTAAGCAGGCTCTTTGCCTCCTCCACGGACTGACCGGCCTGTTGCCACTTGGCCCAGGTTTCCACCACCGGTCCCAATTGGGAATATTCAACCGATAATTCACGAAACCGGTTCTGATCGGCAAGAACGTCCGGTGTACCCAGCAGAATGCCGATTTCCTCGTGCCGCTCCCGTGCCTGGTTCAGTCGGGTGTGTATTGAAGGCAACAGGCTCATGATCCTTCCTCTGGCTCGAACAGGCGGTTTGCAACCCGGAGCAGGTCATCATCCTGTTCCTCCGCGGCCTGGCGCAAGCGCGTGCTTGGTAAATGCAGAATCCGTTTGGTCAGGGTGTGTGCCAATTGCGTAACGACCTGCTCCGGGTCCTGACCCGCCCTGATTTTACGTAATGCCCTGGTGACGAGTTCATCGCTGTTCATGCGGGCATGTTTATGCAGGTTCTTCAAGTAAACTGCGGCCCGGGCACTATTGAGCCAGCGCAGAAACTCATCGACTGACTCATCAATATCACCACTGGCGGCCTTGGCAGCCTCGTTCCGTTTGGAGAGATTCTTGTCCACCACTTTCTGCAGGTCGTCAATGGTGTAAAGATATACATTGCCAAGTTTGCCGACATCGGGGTGGATGTCCCTCGGCACAGCGATATCGACGAGGAACATGGGCTGGTTCCGACGTTGCTTGAGAGCCGTCTTTACCGATTTCGCCTGTATGACCGGTTCCAGGCTTGCGGTTGAACTGATCAGGATATCGGCTTTATGTAGAACGTCCGGCAGGTCAGTTAATGAAACCGCCAATCCACCGAATTGTTCAGCCAATTCAGCAGCACGCTCAAGACTGCGGTTGGCAATGATCAGGCTTGATAGCCCCTTGTCATGCAGGTGTCGGCCGCATAGTTCTACCATCTCGCCGGCCCCGACCAGGATGACGGTCTTGCTGTTCAGATCGCCAAAAATCTGCTTTGCCAGCATGACGGTCGTGTAGGCGACGGAAACCGGGTGATCACCTATACGGGTCTTGCTGCGGATACGTTTGCCCGTCGCGAATGCGTGTTGGAACAAGCGGTCGAGTACCTTTCCAACAACGCCGGCCTCATTGGCCATTTGCCAGGCTTCCTTTAGCTGGCCGACGATTTGAGATTCCCCCAGTACCAATGACTCCAGACCGCCTGAAACACGGAACAGGTGGCGCACCGCCTGATCGCGTTCACGTACATAACAGTGACGGCTCATTTCCTCGTCACTCAGACCGCCTTTGGTCTGTAGCCATTGATGAACCTGTTGCCGGCTGTGTTTCGGGCCGACACTGTAAATTTCAGTGCGGTTACAGGTGCTGACGACCACGACCTCTTCGATGCCGTCGAGTTCATGCAGTTCTTTTACGCGTGCGTCATAGTCCAGACGCGTGATCGCAATTTTCTCGCGAATTTCCAGCGTTGCAGTGTGATGACTGATTCCGGTGATAAGCAGTGGCATGGGTAATTATTATATTTAAAAGCCTAGCGAATATGCTTGCCGGTGACGGCAATTTCAAGTCTGCCACGAATCTGACACCGGTTCAGCAGCCGATTATCGTCAACGTAGGCTCGCGGGGATTGGTTAGCTGGCTTCAAGCAGTTATCCTGTATCTTATGAATTATAACTATTGTTTCATGAAAAGGGTGTCGTGCGTGTTCATTTTTGTCATGTCGTTGATAACGGCATGCTCATCGGCGCAGGAATCACCGGCCGAACCGTTAGCGGAAACCGGGCCTGTAGCGGTGGAATCAGCAAGCGAAAAGTCTCTCGAAGTTGACCTGGCCCCGACCGATGCAGATGTGATGTACCACGTTTTCTCCGCAGAGGTTTTGGGTGCGGATGGTGATTTTTCCGGTGCGGCCGCCGCATATCTCGAAGCCGCATTGAAATCCAGGGATCCTGAGATCGCTGAACGGGCGGCCAGGGTTGCAGTTTCGGCCGGGGAGTGGCAGATGGTTGCACTGGCCTCGGATCGCTGGGCGATGCTGGATCCTACCAACCTGGACGCACGGGAACTGGCCGCCGGATCAAGGTTAAGAGAAGGTGATTATGCCGGTGCCGAGTACCAACTGGCCCGAATTCTCGAACTGACCGCAGATGATCAGGAGCATGGCTGGCAGATTGTCATCTCATTGCTGGCACCGGTTAACGACCAGGGCAGGGCAAACAAGATACTAAACAGATTGCTGGAGGAGTTTGACGGCGGCTCGAATGTGCATGCCCTTTTTGCCCGCAGCCGTCTCGCTGCAAGTTTCGGTGACCTGGAGCAGGCTTTTGAACTTGCCGATCAGGCCATCAAGCTGGAGCCGGATAGAGCGGATCTATTGGCATGGTCGGGCAGGCTTGCTGTGAACCTTGGAGACGCGCCACTCGCGGTTAGCCGCTATCAACAGGCGTGGGAGGCAGACCCTGCCGATTTGCAAATTGCGATGTCCTATGCAGAGCTTCTTAAACAGAATAATGATCTGAAAACTGCACAGTTAGTTCTGGCACAGTTGCCAGATACACCCGATATGCGATTCGCCCGTATCCTCTTCGCAATGGAAGGCGGTGACCGGAGTAACGCGGAGTTGTTATATAAAGGCTTTTCCAGTGGGCAATACGAAGACAGTTCAGAGCTTGCGTTCCAGGCGGCACAAAGTGCGGAGTTGCTTGATCATCGGCGTGAGGCCATCAACTGGTACAAACAGGTCACCGGTGAAAAATCGGTACGGGCCATCATGCGCAGGGCGTTTCTGTTGGCGGGTCTTGGTGATATTGAAGAGGCTCGAAACCTGCTTGTACAACTCAGGGTCAGGTCAGATGGTGAGGTCAAGTCACGGAGCTACCAGGCTGAGGCGCAAATACTTCTGGACTCGGGGGATCTTGACAATGCTTTTAAAGTTCTGAACGACGGGGTTCGCGCGCTTCCAGAAGACATGTCGTTGCGTTACACAAGGGCTTTGACGGCAGTCGGCCTGGGTCAATTGGAGCTGGCTGAAAGTGATTTGCGAGAGATTATTTCCGCTCAACCGGATAACGCGGCTGCGATCAATGCACTCGGTTACACGCTGGCCGACATGACGGAACGTTACGATGAAGCTGAGCAGTTGATTCTGCAGGCCTACGAGTTGCAACCCGATGACGCATCCATCATAGACAGTATGGGCTGGATTTCTTATCGACTGGGCCGTTTACCTGAAGCCGAAGGCTATTTGCGGGAGGCCTGGAAAACGATGCGTAATGCCGAGGTTGCTGCCCACCTCGGAGAAGTGCTGTGGGTGAGTGGACAAAAAGATGAAGCGCGATCCATTTGGAGGTTGGGAAGGGAATTGGAAAGTAACAATGAAATACTGATTGGCACCATGCAACGGTTTGGTGAGTTACCTTGACACAATCGCTTGTGAAGTGTTGCTGTATTTTATTGTTTCTGGTTCTAATGCTAAATGCCTGCACCGGTGTTTCGGTGAAGGATGCAGATTTCGTTAACAAGGAAATTTATGATGATCGCGCGGCGAAGCTCAATGCCACCGGTGATTGGGGTCTGGTAGGAAAGATTTCACTGGATGACGGTGACGACGGTGGGAGTGGCAGGTTGCAATGGAGTGTTGAGCCCGGCCACAGCGAACTTGACTTTCACGGTGCCATGGGGCGAGGTGCCTGGCATTTACAAATTGGACAGGGTGGCGTTCTGTTAAGGATGGCAGATGGCACTGAGCAGACTGCTGAAGACGTCAATGATTTAATTCAGGATCGCATGGGCTGGTCTATTCCGTTGGACGCCCTGCAATGGTGGGTACGGGGCCTGGTGGCACCGGGGGTGATTGAAAAAGAGACGTATGGGCCCGGCGGGCTTTTGACGGGTCTGAAACAGTTTGACTGGGACGTGGAATTCAAACGGTATGCTTCAGTCGACGGTGTTGAACTGCCTGTAAGACTGAACGCCACGAACGATAATTACCGTGTGAAGCTGGCCATCAGTCGCTGGCGCATGGGTGTGAACCATGACCTCACAGATTGAGAACACACAAAAAACCTGGTCCGCTCCCGCCAAGCTGAACCTGTTCCTTCATATTACAGGCCGCCGCCCGGATGGCTACCACCAATTGCAAACCCTGTTTCAAATATTGGATTGGGGGGACGAGTTACGCTTCAGTGTTAATGATAGCGGGCAAATTGGCCGGACTTGTAACATTGATGATGTTCCGGAGGCGGAAGATATCTGCGTACGGGCCGCTCAGCTGTTGAAAAACCGCTGTGATGTGAAAAAGGGCGTGCAAATTGAATTGCTCAAGCGAATTCCGATGGGCGCGGGTCTTGGGGGCGGCAGTTCAGACGCAGCAACGGTGTTATGCGCACTAAACCAGCTATGGTCCTGTGGTTTAACACGACCGCAACTCGCCGAACTGGGTTTGGACCTGGGTGCAGATGTGCCAGTATTTGTTAATGGTTACAGCGCGTGTGCACAAGGCCGGGGTGAAAAATTGCAGCCTGTGTCACTGGGGCCGAGATATTACTTGCTGGTCTTTCCGGGTATCGCTATTTCGACAGCAGAAGTTTTTCGCCACCCGTTGCTCAAGCGTGATTCAACACCGATTGATCTGTCGAGAGTGAGTTTACAAGCGGGCCGGAATGACTGCGAAGCGGTTGCATTGCGAATGTACCCGGAGCTTGAAAATGTCAGGCAGGATTTGTCTGAATGGGGCCAACCGCATATGAGTGGCACCGGCAGCACATTTTTTTTATCATTTGGCGATAAAAATGCTGCAATCAGCGCGGCAAGCGAATTAGAATGCCGATATAATATCCAGCCTGTCAACGGGGTGGATAGATCACATTTGCTGGATGACTTGTCCGTTGACTTGTGATCAGGAAAGATTGAAAACGATTGGGACGTGGCCAAGGTGGTTAAGGCACGGGGTTTTGATCCCCGCATTCGCAGGTTCGAGTCCTGCCGTCCCAGCCATTTCTTATTGCGATTAACAACTCAGTCCAGGTGGTGAGACAGTGGCCAATGCTTCCCTGATGGTTTTTGCAGGTAATGCCAACCTCAAGTTGGCAAACGATATTGCGCGTGAACTTGATATTCCCATGGGTAAAGCCGTTGTTGACCGGTTTAGCGATGGTGAAGTTTTAGTCGAGATCATGGAAAACGTTCGTGGTCGTGATATCTATCTTATTCAACCGACCTGTGCACCAACGGCCGATAATTTTATTGAGTTGCTGGTAATGGTAGATGCCCTGAAACGCGCCTCCGTCGCCAGGGTTACAGCGGTGATTCCTTATTTTGGATATGCCAGGCAGGATCGCCGGCCCCGCTCTGCACGTGTTCCGATCACAGCCAAAGTGGCGGCCAAAATGATCAGTACCGTGGGTACCGACCGTGTGATAACTATCGATTTGCACGCCGATCAAATCCAGGGGTTCTTCGATATTCCGGTGGATAACGTCTATGCCTCACCCTTGACGCTGGCAGATATCTGGCAGACCCAGGGTAGTGAAGACCTTGTCGTTGTATCACCCGATGTCGGTGGTGTGGTAAGGGCCAGGGCTATTGCCAAGCGCCTCGATACTGAATTAGCCATAATCGACAAACGCCGTCCGCGTGCAAATGTTGCAAAAGTGATGAATATCATTGGTGATGTTGAGGGCAAAAATTGCGTCATGGTGGATGATATGGTGGATACGGCAGGTACACTTTGTACCGCCGCTGGTGCGCTCAAAGATCAAGGTGCCAGGCGAGTGGTGGCTTATTGTGTTCACCCGGTGCTGTCTGGGTCGGCCATCGACAATATAGTCAATTCAAGGCTGGATGAGCTGGTCGTGACTGATACCATCCCATTGAGTGCGGCGGGACAGCAATGTAGCAAAATCCGTCAGTTAAGTGTTGCGCAAATGCTGGCGGAGACCATTCGTCGCATGGCTCACGGGGAATCAGTGAGTTCCCTTTACGTGGACTAAGCCCCAGTATCCCCTGCGCAGCCCCCGGTATGCGTTCATGCTCCGGCCGGATTTGTGGATTTAATTTCAATATGTGTTGCGCCTACCCATGGTGAATACGTTATAATGCCCGGCTAGATTTTTGAGCCGCCCCTGGTCGCGGGGATGGATGAACTGCCGTGAAAACGGTTTTTTGCTTTGGTTCGGATGCTTCCGTGTCTTAGCAGATATACATTATTTTGAGGAATACCATGACTGATTCTAACGTAATCCACGCGGAAATCCGTGAGGATGTAGGGAAAGGTGCGAGCCGCCGCCTGCGTCTTCAGGACAAAGTCCCCGCTGTAATTTATGGTGGCCAAAGAGAGCCGGCCACCCTGTCAATTGATCACGGCCCCCTGAAGCATGCCGCCGAACGGGAATCTTTTTTCTCCAGTATTCTGGAGATCAAGGTTGAAGACGGGCGTACCCAGAAAGTTGTTGTGCGTGATGTACAGCATCACCCGTTCAAAGCACAGCTTATGCATCTCGACTTCATGCGTGTTTCTGATGAAGAAGTCCTTCGTATGTCTGTTCCAATTCACTTTACCGGTGAAGATGAGTCCGAAGCGGGCAAGATCTCCGGCATGGTTATCCAGCACCTGGTGACGGAAATTGAAATTTCAGCTTTACCGCGTGACCTACCCGAATACCTGGATGTTGATCTTTCCGGATTGCAGGCGGGCGGAGTCGTCATGCTGTCTGACATTGAGCCACCTGAGGGCGTTGAAATCCCTGCATTGGCAGCGGATGATGCTGACGAAATCATGATCGCCAATACGGTTCATATCAAGGAATCTCAGGGTACGGGTGCTGCTGCTGAAGCTGAAGCTGAAGCTGCTGCTGCCGCTGAAGTTGAATTTGAAGCTGCTGATGTGATTGATGAGGCTGATGACGCTGAGCCGGGAGAGACCGAAGAGGATCAGTCCTAGCTGAAACCGGGTGACTCTGCCGGCGATAAGGCCTGAACGGATAAGGGATAGTTACCGGAGTACAGGTGTCCGAAATGTTCATGATCGTTGGTCTCGGTAACCCGGGCTCGAAATATAGCCAAACCCGGCACAATGCCGGGTTTTGGTTTTTGGACGCTTTTCACAAAGAGATTGATCCAGGTTCCGGCGACGTCCCGTTCAGGCTGCAGACAAAGGTGTCTGCTGAAATTTGCCGGGGTCGTTTTTACGGAAAAGATTGTATTCTCGCAAAGCCGGTGGTTTTTATGAATCACAGTGGTCAGGCGGTCAGGGCATTGGTGGATTATTACAAGGTCAGTGTTGATAATTTGCTGATAGCTTACGATGACCTGGATTTACCGCCCGGTACCACTCGTTTGAAAAAGGCCGGGGGCCATGGTGGGCACAATGGTATGCGGGACATTTTCCGGCATCTCGACGACACCGGTTTCATGCGATTGCGAATCGGTATTGGTCACCCGGGTATCAAAGATGCTGTTACCGCCTATGTTTTAAGCCGGCCTTCAGCTGACCAGGAACAGCAGATGATGCACTCGATTGGTGATGCTGTTGCGGTTATGCCGGACCTGTTGGCAGGCAACGTCTCAAAAGCTACCAAGGACTTACATACCGGTGATGACTCACCGGCTAATTGAACTGGATACGGATCATGGGTTTCAAATGTGGAATTGTCGGGCTGCCAAATGTTGGCAAGTCTACTTTGTTCAATGCGTTGACAGAGTCTGCCATTGCAGCGGAAAACTATCCATTCTGTACCATTGATCCGAATGTCGGAATAGTGCCGGTGCCTGATTTGCGTCTCGATCGACTGGCCGAAATAGTAAAGCCTCAAAAAGTGTTGCCCACAACCATGGAGTTTGTGGATATTGCCGGTCTCGTTGCCGGTGCTTCCAAGGGTGAAGGACTGGGTAACAAGTTTTTGTCTCATGTCAGGGAAACGGATGCGATTGCACACGTGGTGCGCTGTTTCGAAAATGATGATGTTGTTCATGTTTCCGGAAAGGTTGATCCAATTTCTGATATTGAAATTATCAATACCGAACTTGCACTTGCAGATATGGATTCAGTTGAACGTGCACTGCAAAAGGCGGAAAAGCAAACCCGCAGTGGTGATAAGGAAGCATTGGCCCGGGTAGCGTTGCTGACAAAAGTGCTCGGGGGACTCGGCGAAGCCGGAAATGTCCGCAGCCTGGAGTTGGACACGGAAGAGCGAAAGAAGTTGAAGGATCTCAACCTGCTGACCATGAAGCCGGTTGAGTATATTGCCAATGTTGCTGAAGACGGCTTTGAGAATAACCCTCTGCTCGATCAGGTCAGGGAGTTAGCAATTGGCGAAAACGCCAGGGTTGTGCCAGTGTGCGCGGCGATTGAGGCTGAAGTGATGCAGTTGGATCGCGAGGACAGGCAGGAGTTTCTTGCTGCGCTGGGTTTGAAAGAGTCGGGTTTGGCTGGCGTGATTCGTGCAGGTTACTCTCTGTTGAATTTGTTGACGTTTTTCACAGCAGGTGAAAAAGAGGTCAGGGCATGGACGATTACGAAAGGCGCAACGGCGCCCAATGCGGCAGGCAGGATTCATACCGATTTTGAACGCGGCTTCATCCGCGCCGAGGTTACTGCATATGATGATTTCATCAGGTTCGGTGGCGAACACGGGGCAAAAGAAGCCGGCAAACTAAGACTGGAAGGGAAGGAATACATCACACAGGAAGGTGATGTCATGCACTTCCGATTCAATGTCTAGATCATCTCGCGAGGTGTTTGAAGCTAAATTCAAGTAATTCACCTTAGATGTATTGACAGTCGCATGTCCGCTAAGAGAAAATAGGCGGCTTGCTTGACGGAGGGGTACTCAAGCGGTCAACGAGGGCAGACTGTAAATCTGCTGGCTATGCCTTCGGAGGTTCGAATCCTCCCCCCTCCACCATTTTTGATGGTGAAGAAACCCTGGGTTTTAATTCAGGTTTTGGAAGTTTAAGCGGGTGTAGTTCAATGGTAGAACATCAGCCTTCCAAGCTGATTATGTGGGTTCGATCCCCATCACCCGCTCCAGCTTTACCGGCTTGGAGCAGTGGGTAAAGAGCGTGAAAGAGTGAAGTCAGGTTGCGTTATATGAACTGGCCCATATAGCTCAGGCGGTAGAGCACTCCCTTGGTAAGGGAGAGGTCACTGGTTCAAGTCCAGTTATGGGCACCATTTTTTTGGGTAGTAGTGATTTTTTTACAATTTAACATCGGTTGTTTTTGGAGACTGGCATGTCCAAGGAAAAATTTGAAAGAACAAAGCCCCACGTAAACGTGGGAACGATTGGTCACGTTGATCATGGTAAGACGACGCTGACGGCGGCGATGACGAAGATATGTGCAGAAGCCCGTGGTG